>Ga0207813_100248_pt1 | contig 36956 bp, 43 predicted proteins | sample A23E3SouthBayCA_2_FD_187730 | JGI IMG/M metagenome (GOLD analysis project Ga0207813, IMG submission 187730) | Aerobic enrichment media microbial communities from Eden Landing Ponds, California, USA - A23 E3 (4) (SPAdes) | ecosystem: Environmental > Aquatic > Marine > Unclassified | place... | reverse complement strand
GCAGGGATAGCCAAGTCAGGCCAACGGCGCAGCGTTCAGGGCGCTGTCCCATAGGGGTCCGCAGGTTCAAATCCTGCTCCCTGCACTCCCTTTTGGAGGTAGACAATGAGTAAGACTAATCCGAGACTCAATAGTCTCATCGCCGAGTTGAAGGCGGTTTCCCGCGAGTCCGGTGCCGGAGTCTGGCAGGACGTCGCGGACCGCTTGGAGAAGCCACGGCGCACCCACGCGGAGGTCAACCTCGGGCAGATCGAACGATACGCCCGCGAAGAGGAGACCGTCGTCGTTCCCGGCAAGGTGCTGGGAAGCGGTGTGCTCGAAAAGAACGTCACCGTCGCGGCCGTCGACTTCTCGTCGACGGCACGCCGGAAGATCGAACAGGTCGGGGCGGCCGAGCAACTGGAACAGGTTGCCGAGTCGAACCCCGAGGGCTCCAACGTCCGGGTGATTCGATGAGTCTCGCAGAATTCGACGCTGACACCGTCGTCGACGCGCGTGACTGCATCATGGGCCGGGTCGCCAGCGAGGTGGCCCAGCGCGCCCTCGCCGGCGAGACGGTCGCCGTCATCAACGCCGAGGACGCGGTCATCACCGGTAACGAGGAGTCGACGATGGAGACCTACCGCACGCGAGCGGAACTGGGCTCCGACAGCGGGCCGTACTACCCCAAGCGGCCGGACCGCATCTTCAAGCGGTCGATCCGTGGGATGCTGCCGTACAAGAAGCCACGCGGCCGTGAGGCGTTCGAGAACGTACGCGTCTACGTCGGCAACCCCTTCGACGAGGACGGCACCGTGCTCGAAGGCACGTCGCTGGATCGCCTCTCGAACATCAAATTCGTCTCCCTCGGAGACGTCTCCGAACAACTGGGTGCGAACGTCACATGGTAACCAACACGAGCGGCAAGAAAAAGACGGCCGTCGCCCGCGCCACGGTGCGTGACGGCGAGGGTCGCGTGCGTATCAACTCCCAACCCGTCGAACTGGTCGAACCGGAGCTGTCGAAGCTGAAGATGCTGGAGCCGTTCCGCATCGCCGACGACGAGCTCCGCGACACCGTCGACATCGACGTGACCGTCTCGGGTGGCGGCTTCGCCGGGCAGGCGGACGCCGTGCGAACCGCCATCGCCCGTGGGCTGGTGCAACATCACAACGACGCCGAACTCCGCGACGCGTTCATGGAGTTCGACCGGTCGCTGCTGGTCAACGACGTTCGCCAGTCCGAACCCAAGAAGTGGGGCGGCCCCGGTGCGCGGGCCCGCTACCAGAAGTCCTACCGCTGAGGTGATCCACCCATGATGATCCCAGTCCGGTGTTTCACGTGCGGGAAGGTAATCGGCGAACACTGGGAGGAGTACCAGGCTCGCCTCGACGACGGTGAGGATCCCGCCGAGGTACTCGACGACCTAGGCGTGACCCGTCACTGCTGTCGCCGCATGTTCGTCTCGCACAAGGACTTGGTCGACGTCGTCTCCCCGTACCAATGAGTCAGGGACGCTACAATCGATACGAGAAGGCACGCATCCTCGGGGCGCGAGCCTTGCAGGTGTCCTACGGTGCGCCGGTGCTGGTGGACACGGAGCAGGGCGAACCGATCCTCGTCGCGGCCGAGGAGTACGACGCCGGCGTGCTTCCCTTCACGGTCAGGCGGGAGGGCAAATGACGCTGGTTCGCTCGGTGAGCCTGCGCCGGATTCTCGACTCGCGGGGGAACCCGACGGTCGAGGCGGACGTGCTGACCGACTCCGGCGGGTTCGGACGGGCGGCGGCACCGAGCGGTGCATCAACCGGCGAGTACGAAGCCATCGAACTGCCCGCAGGCGAGGCCATCGCGTCGGCCCGCCAGCACGCCATCCCCCGTCTCGTGGACGAGGTCCACGCGGGGAACCAGCGGGAGGTCGACGCGGCCCTCCGTGGCGCTGACGGGACCGACGACTTCTCGACCATCGGCGCCAACAGCGCGGTCGCCATCTCCATGGCGGCCGCAAAGGCCGGCGCCGACGTGCTGGGGGCACCGCTCTTCCAGCATCTCGGCGGGACCTTCCGGGGCGACGGCTTCCCGACCCCGCTCGGGAACGTCCTCGGCGGCGGCGAACACGCCAAGGCGGCGACGCACATCCAAGAGTTTCTCGCCGTCCCACACGGCGCCCCGAACGTCGCGGAGGCCGTCTTCGCCAACGCCGCGGTCCACGACCGCATCGGCGAGTTGCTCGACGAGCGGGACCTTCCTGCCGGCAAGGGCGACGAGGGCGCGTGGGCGCCCGCGGTCACGGACGCCGAGGCGTTCGACATCGTCGCCGCGGCGACCGACGACGTGGCGGCTGACGTCGGCTTCGACGTAGCGGTCGGTCTCGACGTTGCGGCGTCGGAACTGTACGACGCCGACGCCGAGGTCTACCGCTACGGCGACGTCGAACGGACGCCCGCCGAGCAGGTCGACTACATCGCCGGCCTCGTCGACGAGTACGACCTCGCGTACGTCGAGGACCCCGTCGAGGAGGACGACTTCGACGGCTTCGCCGACCTGACCGACCGGGTCGGCGACCGGACGGTCCTGTGTGGCGACGACCTCTTCGTCACCAACGTCGACCGACTTCAGCGAGGGGTCGACGAGGGGGCGGGCAACGCCATCCTCGTCAAGCCCAACCAGATCGGGACGCTGTCCGACGCCGTCGACGCGGTGGAACTGGCGACCCGGAACGGTCTCGACGCCGTCGTGTCCCATCGCTCGGGTGAGACCGAGGATACGACCATCGCACACCTCGCCGTAGCGACCGGCGCCCCCTTCATCAAGACGGGGACGGTCGGCGGCGAGCGAACCGCCAAGCTCAACGAACTCATCCGCATCGCGGAGGACGCTGTATGACTGACAACGACAACGAACTCGCCGACGTCGAGGACGAGGAGGGGGCCGACGAGGCCGCCGCCGACCCCGACGCCGGCACCGTGGCGACGGAGGAACCGACCGCCGAGGCGGCCGACGAGGCTCCCGAGGCAGAGGCAACGGAGGATGCCGAGGACGACGCCTCGCCGTTCGACGAGAACGTGATGCCCGACGACGAGGCCGACCTTCTCATCCCGGTCGAGGATTACCTCGGGGCGGGGGTCCACATCGGGACCCAGCAGAAGACCGAGGACATGGAGCGGTTCATCCACCGCGTCCGCGACGACGGCCTGTACGTCCTCGACGTGAGCCAGACCGACAAGCGGATCCGGACGGCCGCGGACTTCCTCGCGAACTACTCGCCTGAGCAGGTTCTCGTGACCTCCTCGCGCCAGTACGGCCGGTTCCCGGCCGAGAAGTTCGCCGAGGCCATCGGCGCCCGCGCCCGCACGGGGCGGTTCATCCCGGGGACGCTGACGAACCCGGACTACGACGGCTACATCGAACCCGACGTGGTCGTCGTCACCGACCCCATCGGCGACTCGCAGGCGGTCAAGGAGGCCATCACGGTCGGCATCCCCGTCATCGCCATGTGCGACTCGAACAACCAACTCAGCAACGTCGACCTCGTCATCCCGACGAACAACAAGGGGCGGCGTGCGCTGTCGGTCGTCTACTGGCTGCTCGCCAACGAGACGCTCGACCGTCGGGGCGCCGAGCCGACCTACGCCCTCGACGACTTCGAGGCGGGCATCTAAGCCGCCATCGAGTCACTTTTCGCGACGATCACCGGATCGTAGCGGCCGCTACGGAAGCGTTTTCACGCGCCCACCGTACCGTCCGGTATGAATCTCTTCCGGAGCGTGCGAACCGTCACCGGCGCCTCGGGGACGGGCTACGTCGACTGGACGGCCGTCGCCGAGGCGGCGAAAGACGGGACAGTGCCGGGCGAACTGACGCTCTCCGACGCCGAGCGCGAGGGGTACGCGACCGACGTCCGCGACGCCCGTGACCGACTCCGTCGGCTGGGCGACATCGCATTCGACCTGCCGGAGACCGTCGAGATACAGAACCGCCACCACTGGATCGACGCGAACGTCGACACCTTCCGACGGGTGATGGCACCCATGGAGGCAAACGGTCCCGAGGTGCTCTTTCCCGACATTTCACGGGTCGTCAACACCGGGACGTGTACCCTGCTGCTCGCCTTCCTCGGTCGGAACGTCCTCGGCCAGTACGACCCCCTCCTCCTCGCGGAGACCGACCCCAGTGACCGGGACCACGGCCTCTATTTCGTCCACCCCAACATCGTCAGAGTGGCGGACGAACTGGACGTACCCTACCCGCGGTTCCGGCGTTGGATCGCCTTCCACGAGGTGTCTCACGCCGCCGAGTTTGGCGCCGCGCCGTGGCTCTCGACCCACCTCGAAAACCGCCTCGAACGGGGGGTCGACGGCTTGGTCGCCGGCGACATCGACCGCGAAGCCTTCCGAGAACTCGATACGGCGATGACCGCCGTCGAGGGGTACGCCGAACTGTTGATGGATCGCGCCTTCGACGAGGACTACGCGGATCTACGGGCGAAACTCGACGCCCGCCGGCAGGGTGGTGGCCCGGTCGCCCGACTGGCCCGCCGCCTGCTCGGCCTCGGCCTGAAGCGCCGGCAGTACGAACGTGGTGCGGCCTTCTTCGAGGCCGTCGCGGACGCTCGCGGGCTGGCGGGGGCCAGCGTGGTGTGGGACCGGCCGGAGTATCTGCCGACCGAGGACGAACTCGACGCCCCGGAGCGGTGGCTGGCGCGGGTCGAGAACGAGGCGTAGCCTCAGCGCCCGCCGGATCGCCAGTCCTGTCCGATCCACTCGAGATATGCGAGGAGAAGTCCGCCCACGAGAAGCCCGGCTACGACGGCGACGACCCCCTGTACCGGTGTGGCGTCGGCGGCGAGGGCGACGAGGCCACCCGAGAGGCCGATCAGCGCGACGAATCCGAGTTTGAGCCGGCGAGAGGCGACCTGCCGCTCGTCGTCCGTGAAGCTCGGGCCGACCATCAGCCGTCGACGTACGGCGTGCTCACGTGCATGCCGACGAACAGCCACTCGTCTGCGCGCGGTTCTAACGTACCGCTCCACCGGGTCGAGAACGCGTACTCGTGGTCGGCCGCCCGATCGGTCCAAGCCATCTGCACCGAATCGGAGAAGTATGCGTGGTCGTCGCCTTCCGTGACCCGGAGGTCGCGGCTCTCGACGGTCCAGTCCTCGGTCGTTCGGCTCTGTTCGCGGAGGCCTTCGGCGACGGCGTCGTAGCCGACGAGTCGCTCGCCGACGCCGAACTTCACCACGTCCGACCGCTCGGCGAAGTACGGATAGAGCGGTTCACCCCGACGCAACGCCTCGTAATACTCCCGGACGGTTTCGGCCGCGTTCATGCCCCGAATCTCGCCCCGACGGCTGTTAACTCTTTCAACCCCGACAGCCGGCAATCGCCCGTCGGACCGTCCGCAGGCCGACGAACCGGGGCACGCGTCGGGCGTATCGCTCGTAGGCCGCGCCGAACTCCGCCCGCAGGTGTGGCTCCTCGGCGCGCGGAAGCAGGATCACCCATCCGACGTGGACGGCTGCGAGGGCCGCCACCAGCGCCGAATCGACCGCCAGCGCGAAGCCCGTCACGCCGACGATCATGCCGACGTACTGTGGGTTGCGGGTGTAGGCGTACGGTCCACCGGTGTAGAGGTCGCCGGTCACGCCCATCGTCTCGTCGGCGTGCAGCGTCCGCGCCCCCCACGCGAAGACCACGGTGCCGAGAACGGCTAGGGCGCCCCCGACGAGCGATGCCGACTGCGGGAGCGTCCACGCACCCCAATCGAGGGCGGCGGTGACGACGAGGGCAACGTCGAAGACGCTCACGAGCGTCCAGTGCAGATAGTACGCCGGCGTCCGGTCGCCGGGTGGCCACCACTCGTGGTTAGTCAGGAGCGTTCCGAGCACCAAGACGTACACGCCGGCGGCCGACAGCAGGCCGGCCCCGAACGCGAGTCTGATCGGCGTCATGCAAGTCGGCGTTGGGCACAGGGCCGGGAGTCGAAACTGCCTCACGAGTGAGGATTTTTGTGTACTCCCACACGACGGGCGGCCGATGAAGTACGCCCGACTGCGGGTGGCCCACGACGCCGACCGTCGCCACCCGATGCACGCCTTCGAGATGCGACACGACGACATCGAGCGTGCGACGCTCTGTCACTGGAACGCGGTCCTCGACGGGACGAACGCGATGGTGTTTCGGGTTCGGGGCGACCCCGACCCGTTCCGCGCGAAACTCGACGCGCGGACGGCGACGGTGGCTTACGCCCTCACCGAGGCGGTCGACGGCGTTTTCTACTGCTGTGTCCGTGATCGGGCGACGGACGCGGACCGGCGGTACATCGACGCGTTCGCCAGAGGGACGCTCGTGGTGGTGCCGCCGGTCGCGTTCGAACCCGACGGGACGACGCGGCTGACGGTGGTCGGGACGGCGAGCGACATCGAGGCCGCCGTCGAGTCGTTGCCGGCGGGGATGCGGGCGACGGTCGAGTCGGTCGGCCCGTACCGCCGTCGGGCCGGGGCGCCGGCTTCGCGGCTTACCGACCGCCAGCGCGAGACCGTCGCGGCCGCCGTCGACTGTGGCTACTACGACTCGCCGCGGGCGGGGAGCGTCGCGGACGTGGCCGCGGCTCTCGACATCGCGCCGGGGACGGCGGCCGAACACCTCCGGAAGGCGGAGGCGACGCTGATGCGGCGGGCGGTCGACACCCGGTAGTCAGTACAGCAGTTCGTCGTCGTTTTCGACCATATAGAGGGTGCGTGCCGCGACGTTGACGGCGTGGTCGCCGATTCGTTCGAGATCACGGATGGTCAACAGGAGTCGGGAGACGTCCTGCATCAGCGACTCCAGTTCCTCGTCGCCCTCGCCGTCGCCGAGGTAGTCACCCTCGATCAGGTCGCGGACGACGAGTTCGCTCGCCGCCTCGCACATCGCGTCGACCTCCTCGTCGTGGTCGGCGACCGCGTAACAGCCGTCGGCGTCCTCGTCGGCGTACGCGCTCATCGCGTCGTCGAGCATCTCTAGAGTCGTCCGTCCGATCCGCTGCATGTCCACGTCCGGGAAGAGGTCGCGTTGGGCATCGAGGGCGTAGCCGCCGAGGTTGACCGCGAGGTCTGCGATGCGTTCGAGGTCGGTGATGATCTTGAACGAGGCGGCGATGAATCGCAGGTCGCTCGCGACCGGTTGTTGGAGGGCGATGAGGTCGACACAGGTTCCCTCCAGTTCGAGGTACATGTCGTTGATCTCGTCGTCACCCTCGATCACCTCTCGGGCGAGCCGTTCGTCCTTCCGTTCGAGGGCGTCGAGCCCCGCCCGGAGCCGCTCCGCGACCACTTCGCTCATGTAGAGAACGTCGTCGCGGAGTTCCTCCAGCGACGACTGATAGTTCGTTCGCGCCATAACCGTACACGCCACTCGACCTCCCTAAGCGTTATCCCTTCGTCAATAGTCCGCTATGGAGTGGTATATAGATCGGAAGTCGCTTACCGGTGTTGGCATCGGCACGCAGTCGGGACCGGCGGACCCCGGGTCGATCAGCCAAACTTCCCGGTGATGTAGTCCTCGACGCGTTGACTATCGGGGTTCTCGAAGATTTTCTCGGTGTCGTCGAATTCGACGAGTTCGCCGCCGGTGAGGAAGACGGCGGTCTTGTTCGAGATGCGGGCGGCCTGTTGCATGTTGTGGGTGACGATGACGACCGTATACTCCTCGGCGAGTTCGGAGATGAGATCCTCGATCTTGGAGGTGGCGACCGGATCGAGCGCCGAGGCCGGTTCGTCCATCAGGATCACCTCGGGGTCGGGGGCGATAGCCCGGGCGATACAGAGCCGCTGTTGCTGGCCGCCCGAGAGGTCGAGCCCGGACGTATCGAGTTGGTCCTTGACCTCGTCCCACAGCGCTGCTCGCTTCAGCGAGTTCTCGACGATTTCGTCGTAGTCGCCGTCCTTGTTCTGGATCTTCAGGCCGTAGGCGACGTTGTCGTAGATGCTCTTGGGGAAGGGGTTGGGCGACTGAAACACCATGCCTACGCGCCGGCGGAGGGCGACGGGATCGACGTCGCCGTCGTAGACGTTCTTCCCGCGCAGGTAGAGATCACCCTCGACGCGTGCGGCGTCGATCATGTCGTTCATCCGGTTGATACACCGAAGGAAGGTGGACTTCCCACAGCCTGACGGACCGATCATGGCCGTCACCTGATTCTCCGGGATTTCGAGGGAGATGTCTTGAAGCGCCTGATCGTCGTTGTACCAGACGTCGACGTTCTCGGCGCGGACGACGGGGGCTCCACCCGTCGTCGGCCCGGACGCGGAGACGCTCTCGCTCACGTCGGTCCGGATGGCCATGTCGTCGGTCGTCGGATCGTCGGTCGATTCGCCGGCGGCGTACTCCTGTTTCTGATTATCCGTCATGGGTGATCACTGGTCGCTCTGGTACTTGTTTCGGAGGACGATTGCGATGGAGTTCATGCTGAGCAGGACGATGAGCAACACGACGACGCCTGCGGGAACGGCCGCTTGGTAGAACGGTTCGCTGGCGAAGAGACTCGCCCAAGCGTACACCTGCAAGGGCATCGCGCTCACCTTCGAGGAGAGCTCCGTCGGCAGCGAGAAGAGGACGTTCGGCGCGCCGATCATGATAAGCGGCGCCGTCTCGCCGATGGCGCGGCCGAGCGCGAGAATGGTCCCCGTCAGAATGCCGGGGAACGCCCGCGGCAGGACGACGTTTTTGATCGTCTGCCAGCGGGTCGCACCCATCCCGTAGGACGCTTGGCGCATCGAGTCCGGGACACTCCGGAGTGCCTCGCGCGCGGAGATGATGACGATTGGCAGGATGAGCAGTGCGAGCGTCGCCCCACCGATCAGGACGGTCCCGGTCGACTGGCCAAGATACGTGACGAACACGCCGAGGCCGAGCAACCCGTAGACGACGGAGGGAACACCCGCTAGATTCGAGATGTTGACGTCGATAAAGCGGGTGAGGCGGTTGTCGGGGGCGTACTCCTCTAGGTACACCGCGGCGCCGACGCCGAGCGGGAAGGAGAGGGCGGCGACGGTCACCATCAGCAGGATCGAGCCGCCGATGGCCGGGTAGAGGCCGGCGTCCGCCGCCGTCCCGCTGTGGGCGCTGGTGAGAAAGCCCCAGTCGACCCACGACTGTGGGCCGGCAAAGCCGAGGGCGTCGACAGCGACGGCCCCGACCACCGTCCCCCCGAGGATCACGCCCGCGAGGCCGAGGCCGGCGCGGCGCTCGGGGTTGCGTCGGACTTGGCCGATGGCGTAGCCGCCCGTAGGGACGACCGCAACGGCCAAGACGACCGTCGCGGGGACCGGCGTGACGCCGACGAGTGGGCCGACGAACGCGCCCAAGCCGACGACGACGAGGGTGGCAGCGACCGCGGCGAACCGCCGACGCCGGCCCTCCGCGGCGGCGACGTAGCGGCCGACGACGAGCGCGATGGGTGCGCCAACCGAGAGCGTCAGCAACACGCCGTCGCTCGGGTAGACGGGAAGCGACGTGACGGCGCCGGGAACGATCAGCAGCGAGACGAGGACGATCACGCCCGCGGCGACAAAGCGGACGAGGAAGGGAAGCCGCCGGTCGAGGCGTTCGACGACGACGACGCCGCCGAGTGCGAGACAGAGTGCGAGGACGTAGGCGAACCAAGTGATCGGTTCGACGATGTCGACAAAGAGCATCGCCACCCCGCCCGCGAACATGGTGCTGACGGCGAGGGTGCCGACGATGGCGCCACCGAACCGGAACGAGGGCGGGTCGGTCCGGAAGAGGTACGCGCCGACGGCAAGTGTCGGGAGGACGAGCGTCAAAAGGAAGGTGAGATGCCAGCCCGGATCGGCGGTCAGCGGGCGGATGGCGTCGTTCGCGACGTAGATCAGGAGGACGGTCAGTGCGACGATGCCGAACAGCGTCGCCGCGAGTAGGAGATACCGAAAGACGGTGCCCGCGGTCCGGCTGACGTGGCCGAAGCTCTCGATGGTCCCGCGTTCGGTCGCCACGTCAGTACTCCTCCCGGTATCGCTGTGCGACGAGGTCACTGATGATGTTCATGACGAGCGTGATGACGAAGAGCGTGAGACCGATAGCGAAGAGACTCCGGTAGGCGATGCCGCCGCCGGTGATGTCTCCGGTGAGGAGGTTCACCATCGCGGCGGTCATCGGCAGTGCCCCCTCCAGATACGCGGCGGGGTTCAGCGGGTTGAGGAGGTTCGCCTGTGATCCCGCGGCGACGGTCACGGCCATGGTTTCGCCGATGGCCCGCGAGAGCGCGAGGATGAACGAAGAGAAGATCCCGGAGAGGGAGGCGGGGACGACGATACCGACCGAGACGTCGAACTTCGTCGCGCCCATCCCGTAGCCGGCCTGCCGCAGCGAGTCGGGCACCGCCGACATCGCGTCCTCGCTGATTGAGGCCACCATCGGGATGATCATGATCCCGACGACGATGCTCGCAGAGAGCATGTTGAACGTCCCGAGATTGGGGATGATCGTCTTGAGCGCGGGCGTTATGTAGACGACGGCAAAGAAGCCGTAGACGACCGTGGGGACGCCAGCGAGCACTTCGAGGGCGGGCTTGAGGAGCGACCGCGCACGCGGGGTGGCGTACTCGCTGAGGTAGATGGCCGTGGCGACGCCGAGGGGGAGCGAGACGACGGCCGAGCCGATGGTGATGGCGAGGGTGGCCGACACCAGCGGTAGGACGCCGAACTGCTCGTTGTTGATGACCCACTCGGTACCGGTGAGGAAGTCGACGACCGACGCGGTCGGTCCCTCGACGCCCATCAGCGGGGCGGTCACGCTGAAGAACTTCGCCGCCTCGGTGGTCAACAGCACGATAATGCTGAGCGTGGTGACGATGGACAGCACCGCACACAGGAAGAAAAACGAGCGCGTCAAGAGTTCCTGTGGCGCGTTCTCCGTTCGCTGGGTGAGATCCTGTGTTAGGTCGTCCGTGCTCATCTAGTGTGTGATCGGATTCGTGCTCGTTCGAAAAACCCTTCGTTCGGCCGTCGCTACCCAGACGCGTTCTCGATGGCAGATTCGAGGGCGTCCATCGCAGCCTGTTGGTCCTCGTCGTTCAGGGGGACGTAGCCGACCTCGTCGGCAACGATCGACTGACTCGTCGCGTTCTCCAGCCAGAAGCGGGCGAACTCGGCGACGTGTTCCTCGGCCAGCGAGGACTGCTTGACGTAGGTGAACAGCGGTCGCGAGAGGGGCGTATACTCGCCGGTCCTGGCGGTCTCCAGCGACGGTTCGACACAGCCGTCGCCGTCGTCGATGCCGAGGGCCTTCACACGGTCGGTGTTCTGCGAGTAGTACGCGAAGCCCAGATAGCCGATGGCGTTTTCCGATCCCTCGACTCCTTGGATGATCGTGCGGTCCTGCTCGGTCGCGGAGTAGTCCTGACGGTGGCCCGGACCCTCCTCGCCGAGGATGGCCTCGATGAAGTAGTCGTAGGTCCCGGAGGCGTCGGTCGGGCCGTAGAGTTCGATGTCTTGGTCTGGCCAATCGCTGTTCACCTCACTCCACGTCGTCGGCGGGTCCTCGGCGGACCAGATCTGCCGGAGTTCCTCGACGGTCATGCAGTCGATCCAGTCGGCCTCGTTGTTGACGACGACCGTTAGCGCGTCCGTCGCGACGGTGAGTTCGACGGGTGTGATGTCGTTTTCCGAACACGCCTCCTCCTCCTCGGGCTGGATGGGTCGGGAGGCGTTGTTGAAGTCCGTCCGCCCGGGACAGAAGTGGTTCGCGAACCCGCCACCGGAGCCGGTTGACTGGATGTTGATGTTGACCTCCGGATGCCCCGACGGGGAGTCCGGGGACTGGAAGCGTTCGGCCATCGCCGTCGCCAGCGGGAAGACGGTCGAACTGCCGGCGATGTCGATGGTGCCGGAGAGAGAACTGCCATCGCCGCCGTCGCCGCCATCGCCACCGCTTCCACTCTGCGTACAGCCGGCAAGCGCCAGCGCGCCGGCCGACCCGGCCGCAGTTAGGAACTTTCGCCGCGATGTGGAACCGCCCGTAGGTTCGTCGGTCATCACCCGAACGTGGCCTTCTGTAGGGTAAGTACCCTTCTATTATATCTATATAGAGATACGTACGACAACCGATGACGATGGTCCCCGCCGACGGTTGGTCGACCGTCTCGTCACCGCCAGTAGAAGCGGCCTCGATAGTCGTGATATCGGCCTCAGAGCGGATTTAGCGCGCTTCTATGCGCGATTCGTGTTGGGAGAGACGGACGCAAATCGGGGCGTCACCCCGATCCACGACCGACGCAGATTCTCCGATCAGAGAGGTATATAGATATGGATGGTTTTATCTCATCCCGCCGGTTTCCTTCGTGTATGGTCGAAACCCGCAAGGTGCAGGTGACCGGTGGATCGACGTACACCGTGTCGATCCCGAAAGACTGGGCGACCGACAACGGCGTCTCCGCGGGCAGCGAGGTGGCGTTCTACCCGGAGGGCGACTCGCTGTTCATGACGCCACGGACGGGCGAGGAGCGGACCGAGGGCACCCTCGATATCGGCGATCTGGTGGGCGAGGAACTCATCCGCGCCGTGATGACGATGTACGTCAGCGGGTTCGACATCATCGCTCTGGAGAGCACCCGCATCACGACCGATCAGCGGCGGACGATCAGGCAGGCGACCCAGAGTCTCGTCGGCCTAGAAGTGCTCGAGGAGACCCGCGACCGGGTGGTCATCCGTGACCTGCTCGACTCCTCGGAACTGTCGATCAACAACGCCGTCACCCGGATGCGTCTCATCGCGCTCTCGATGCTGGAAGACGCCGTCGGGGCGCTGGTCGACCTCGACGCCGACCTCGCCCGCGACGTCATCCAGCGCGACGACGACGTCGACCGTCTCTGGATGGTCGTCTCTAGGATCTTCCGGGCGACGCTCCGAAGCCCCCGCGCGGCCGAGGAACTCGGCGTCACCCGTGAGGTGTGTTTCGACTACCAGTCCGCGGCCCGCCAACTCGAACGCATCGCCGACCACGCGACCAAGATCGCCCATCTCTCACTCGAGTTCGACGAGGCGGTTCCGGACGACGTCGCCGCTGCCCTCGAAGAACTTCACGACGACGCGTCGGCCGTGACCGACGCCGCGATGGATTCGCTCTTTCTCGACGAGAACGACGAATCGACACGCCGCGCCAACGAGGCCCGGGAGTCGGTGCAAGACATCGACGAACACGCCCGAGCCATCGACGAACTCCTCCGGGAACTCGATCCGACGCGGGCACAGCTTTTGGGACTCGTCGTCGACTCGCTGTCCCGGAGCGCCGACTACGGGGGAAACATTGCGGAGACGGCGTTGCAGAAGGCGGCACCGACACCGTAAGCCGGCGTTGGCGGTCGGATTCGCGGCTTTCCGCACCACGCAGCCGACCACCGGCGGCCCGTCTCAGTCCAGCAGAACCGCGTTGACCTGTCCGGTCTGCCCGGGGCGGGACGTGACGCGGGCCCGACCCGCGCCCGTCTCGATGATGGCGCCTTTCGTGAGGATGTTCCGTCGGGCGTAGTTGGTGTTCGAGGGATTCTCCACCACGTTCTCGATTTCAGCCTCGACGGTCTCGGCGCCGTCGGCGACGTGAGCGACGTTCGTGGCGAGGGCCCGCGTCTTCGTCTCCGTCCCGCGGGCGTCGATCGTCTGGAACCGGGGTTCGCCAACCGTCGTTTCGGCCGGCTGACGGCCCAGCTGGTACCGCTTCTTGTTTCGGAACGGCCGGAGGCGGCCGCCCGTCCGCTTGCGCGTCGAGCGTCCCTGATCTTTCATACCGCTATTCAGTCTGAGGAACTACTTGAATCGCTCGAAACGCGAAGCCGGAACGGATAGGGTTTAGTGGGCCCGTCCCCGCCCTGTGGGGCATGAGCCTCGAAACCGCGGTGGCGGCGCCGTTCCGCGACCGGGGGCGGTCCCGACTCGATGAGGGTGAGTTCGTCGTCGCCCTCTCGCTGGACCGCGACTGGTTCACGCCCGACCAGGCAAAACGACTCGTCGACGTGGCAGCCGGCCGCGGCCTCCTCGACCGCGAGGGCGACGACCTCGTCGCGACGTTCGACCCCTCCGCCGTCACCATCCCCGCGGGCTTTGCCCCCGACGAGTCCGTCCTCCGGGAGCAGTCCGCGTTCGAGCGTGTCCTCGACGCACTCGTCGACGCCGGCGTCGCGAAACAGGACGCCGTCGCGGCGATCAACGAGCGACAGCGCGAACTCGGTGTCACCATCGAGGCCGCGGCCGTCCTCTACGCCCGTCGTCACGGTGTCGACGTCGACGCCGCCGCCGACCGTGCGCTCGCCGACCTCCGGGAGGACGCCGACCCTACGTGAGACGGCGGCTCAGTCGTCGGCGTCGACCTCGGACGCGGAGACCCCGCTTGCCCCGCTCTCGACGGTGACCCCCTCCCAGTCGTGGTCTGCGTGGAACCCCTCGCGCTCCCGCGCGCTCGCGGCGACGCGGACGAACTCGGCCCGGTCTCTGGCGTGCTGGATGGAGTGACCGCCGCAGTAGGAGAGCCCAGAGCGAATCCCGGCACAGAACTCGGCCGCGACGTCGGCGACGGGTCCCTTGTACGGCGTCAGCGCCTCCACACCTTCGTCCGCCGCGACGTCTTCTCCCTTGTCGTCGCGGTCCGCCGCCGCGGCGGTGGTGGCCATTCCCCGGGAGCGCTTGTAGCGCGTGCCGTCGACCTCGATCACGTCCCCCGGCGCCTCGTCGGTCCCGGCGAACAGACTCCCGAGCATCACCGTGTCCGCGCCAGCCATCAGCGCCTTTGTCGCGTCGCCGGAGTTGCGGATGCCCCCGTCGGCACAGATCCGCACGTCGAGGTCCGCGGCCGCCTGCGCGCAGTCGTCGACGGCGGTCAACTGCGGGACTCCGGCGCCGGCTACCTTCCGCGTCGTGCAGTGTGATCCCGGCCCGATCCCCACCTTCACGCAGTCGGCCCCCGCCGTCGCGAGGTCCGCGACGCCCGCGGGTGTCGCGACGTTCCCCGCGGCCAAGTCCGTCTCGGGGAACGCCTCGGCGATGGCCTCGACGGCGGTGAGCGTCCGTTCGAGATGCCCGTGTGCGACGTCGACGACGAGGACGTCGACGCCGGCGGCGACCAGTTGCTCACACCGCGCGACGTAGTCCTCGTCGATACCGACGGCGGCACCGACTTGCACCCCCGCGTCGACCGCCCGTTCGACCGCCCGTGCCTGCGCTGTGGGGGAGAGAAAGCGGTGGATGACGCCGAGTCCGCCGGCCCGCCCGAGTTCGACGGCCATCGACGCTTCGGTGACCGTATCCATCGCCGCGGAGACGAGCGGCGTCGACAGTTCGACCCCCGGCGTGAACGCCGTCGAGAGATCGACGTCGTCCCGGCTGTCCACCGGAGACCGTTTCGGTACGAGAAGGGCGTCGCCGTAGCTCAGCCCGGTTCGAAGATCGTTCATACCCCTCCGAGCGAAGCCACCCGGGAATATAAGCCTCTCGGACCGCGCGTCGTGACGGGAGCGTTGAAACGGCTCCGTCCCGTTAGATGGGTCATGGTCGACTCCACGCTCGCCGACGGCGTCCGAGTTGCACAGTTGCTCGCCTCGGACCTCGTCGGCCACGAGGGCCGCCTCGCGGCCGTGTCGGTGACCGACGCCGACCCGGACGTCGAACCAACTGCCGACGGCAGTCGCGCGTACGCGGTCCGTGTCGGGGACGCGCCGCTGGCGACGGCGTTCGTCCACCCCGAACGCGTCCGCCTCGACTTCCGACGTGCCCACGAGGCCGTCGTCGACGCCGCGAGCGAGGTCGGCCTGCGGGTCCGTCCGAAGGCGGTCGATCCGCCGCGGACGGTCGTCTTCGTCGCGGACGGCGCCGAGGTAAAACGCGCGCTATCGGTCTTCGAGCGCGCGGTAGCCGCCCGCTGAGACGGCTATCTCGACGCCAAGAACTCGGGGAGCTGCGACGGCAACGCGTCACGGTCGACGTGTGCAACCGCCGCCGGATCCGGCTCGGGCCCGCCGGGGAAGGTCACCTGTACTGCGTCGAGACCGGCGGCCGTCGCCCCCCCCACGTCCGCCTCGACATCGTCGCCGACGAACACCGTCGACGTGGCGTCCGTGCCGAGGGCGTCGAGAAGCCGTTCGAAGGCGACCGTCTCGGGTTTGCCTGCGCTCAACTCGCCGGTGACCAGCGCGGCGTCGAACCGGTCGGTCCACCCGAGTGCCCGGAGCTTCGACCGCTGGGCGACGACGGGCCCGTTCGTCAGCAGGCCGAGTCGGTACTGCTCGGCGAGCCTCGAGAGCATCGTCTCGACGCCCGGCACGGGCGACAGCGCCTCGTTCACTCGCTCGCGGTACGCCCGAGCCAGCGCCGCCGGATCGACGTCCGTCCCTTCGAGAAGCGCCTCGAACACCGGTTCCCGGCTCCGTGCGGTCAGGTTGTCCGCGTGGGCGTCGAGATACGCCGCCCGCGACCGGTGTGGGGCGCCGACTTCGCGACACGCCGCCGCCAGCAGCGTCTCGCGGTCGACGCCCGTCACCGCGAGCGTATCGTCGAGGTCGAACGCCACCGCGGCCGTATCCATACGCCGCCTACCCGGTCGAGTGGTATGAGCGTGCCGGCTTCGGCGATCCGCGATCCGACGAGTGGGTATTTGTGTCCCCGCCTCGGTTGGTCCTCCATGACCCTCGATCCGGTCCACGTCGACGGCATCGCCGACCTAGCCGGCCGCCTCGCCCGCCGGGTCGACGACACCGACCACGACGACTTGGCACGGACGGCGTTCGAGGAGTTTCTCGACCCCCTCCGTGCCGACGGTCGGACGGTGATCGAACCCCTCGACGAGTGTCGGCTTCGCTCGGTCGCCGTCGACGACGTGGCGCTCATCGACCCACCGTATCCGACCGTCCACGGACTCGACTCCGGGACGATCAATCCGACCACGTTCAAAAACGGGTTGGTGCTCGACGTGGCCCACGCCGCGATGGCCGCCGAGCCATCGGACCTCGACTTGCATCGCGCCCGCAGTCTGGTGACGACCGTCCACGCGAACGATCCGACACTGGCGCTCGAAACCAACTGGGCGCGCGGCGACGAGGGGTACTTCCGGCACAAGATCCTGCACGCCCCGCGGGTGAACCGCTACGCCGAGGGGGTCGTCCACGCCCTCGCGCTCTATCTGGCCGAGAGCGCCCACGCTATCGAACACGCCGACGCCGTCGACGACTGTCTGGTTCTCGACGGGCCACTCTACCCCAAGGAACTTCTCAACTGGCAGGACCGCGACGCCGAACTCGGCGCGCTGGCGACGGAGGCCAAACCCCGGGCCATCGTCGAGAACTACGTCCGCCTCGTCGAGCGACTCCTCGGCCGGGGTGTCGCCGTCGCCGGCTTCGTCAAGAACCCCTCACCGAAGCTGATCACCCGGACGCTCCGCGCACACGGCGTCGGCGCGCCTTGGGTCGACGACACCGCGTTCTTCACGCGCCTGCTGGAGCCCGACGGTGACGACGGCGGTCGGCCGACGGATCGGCTCACCTTCACCAACTGGTTCCGGTCCCGTGGTGGCTCCGACCGAACGCTCGCGGCAGACGGCGACGCCCTCGGCGTCGAGCGCCGGCGCGACCCCGTCGACTACGAGGTGACCTTCCTCGTCGTCTACGACCCCCGTGCGGACCTCTGCTACCGCGTCGAGGCCCCCGCCGGCCTCACTCGTGATCCCGACGCCCGGGATCGGCTCACACGGCAGGTTCTCCGCGACGTGGCGACCGCCCGCGGCCCTCCTCCGGTCGTGGAGCGGGCGGACGCACTCGCACGCATCGGCGTCGACGAGAAGGCGGCACTCCGGCGGAAGTTCGAGGAACGGCTCGACTCCCCGTTCGTCCGGACCTACGACGACCACCGCTGGGGCGAGGAGTTCTGACCCGTCGGCGCTCAGTCTATCGGATCGGCTTTCTCGATTTCGACCGACACCGTCGACTCGGGGACGCCGACTCGCGCAAACTGGGTCCGCAGATGCTCTTTTGCCGCCTCGACTGCCTGCTCTCGGGTGTCGAACCCGCGGGGCATCGGCGACTCGAAGGCGACTTGGATCTCCTCGCCGTCGATACGCGTGGTCGATCCGCCGCTCTCGACCTCGTAGAACTCGTCGCACACCCACACGTAGGCGGCGTCCTCGTCGGGAGCACCCCGAAAGCTCGGCGCGCGCTCACCCCGCTCGTACACCGTCCCGGTGAGCGTCGTGTCCCCGCCCGTCCCGCGGATCAGTAACATTGCCGTCAGATACACATGCGCGACATAAAAGGCGTGTGCGGCGGCTATCGGTCGCGAGAACGCGGCCGGGGCCTCAGCCTTGGTCGAAGGCGGTCGCCAAGTCGTCGGCGATCACCCGACGTGCGTCGGCCGCCCGGTCGAGATCCGGGAAGGAGGCGAACACGTGGACCATCCCCGGGTAGTTTTCGTGGGTCACCGGCACGCCCGCCTCGCGCAGGCGGTCGGCGTACGCTGCGCCCTCGTCCCGCAACGGATCGTAGCCGGCGGTGATCACCGTCGCCGACGGCACTCCGGACAGATCCCTAGCCCGGAGCGGCGACGCGTATGGGTTCGCGCCGTCGATGTCGTCGCCCAAGTAGCGCTCCCAGTACCAGCGCATGCTCGCCCGCGAGAGCAGGTAGCCCTCCGCGTTCTCGTCGTAGGACGTCGTGTCGAACGCGTAGTCGGTCACCGGGTAGAGCAACACTTGGTGGGCGAGTTCCGGGCCGCCACGTTCCCGCGCCAGCAGTGTCACGGCGGCCGCCAGATTGCCGCCGGCGCTGTCGCCGCCCACCGCCACCCGATCCGGGTCGCCGCCGACGATCGCTGCGTGATCGGCCGCCCACGCCGTCGCGGCGTAGGCGTCGTGAACCGCCGTCGGGAATCGGTGTTCGGGCGCCCGCCGGTAGTCGACCGAGACGACGACGCAGTCGGCCGCCTCGGCGAGGAGGCGACAGAGGCCGTCGTGGGTGTCCAAGTCGCCGCGGACCCAGCCGCCGCCGTGGAAGTACACGAACACCGGCCGGGCGGCGTCGCCGGGCGGTGTGTAGGTCCGAATCGCAATCGGCACTTCCGGGTCGCCGCCGGGACCCGGGATCGAGAGGTTTCGCACCCGGAGGTCGTCGTTCGGCGGTTCCTCGGTGACCAGCAGATCCCGGAGCGCCTCGCGGGCACCGTCGACCGAGAGCGAGGCGGTCGGCGGAAGGTCGACGCGGTCGAGGATGGTCTTCGCTTCGGGGTGGAGGTCGGGGCTACGGCCGGTCACGGGCGATCACTCCGCATGCGGGCGTCACGTCCCATGACCCCGTTGGCGGTCCGTGTCCGTATAAAACTCTGGACGGGGGCGATCAGTCGTCGGCCGCCGTCTGGGTTCGCGTCGTCGTTCCCGTCTCGTTCCCGCTGGCACCGTCCGTCCCCGGGCAGTCGACGGCGTACGTTCGTTCGCCCCCGGAGATGTCGACGTTCGGGCCCGTCGCCGCGTCGAGTTGGACGCGCAGCGAGTCGGCACCCGAGACGTTGTCGGTCGTGGGCGGATTCACCCGTATCTTGGCCACGCTACCGGGGTCGTACGATCCCTGAACGGTCAGACCCCGCGCCTTACCAGGCGGTAGTCGTCGGACCCGACCGCCAGTCCCGACACGGGCGTACCCACCAATCGCCTGCACCGTGATGTCGATCTGTTCGACGGTGGTGTTCTCGGGGAGTCGGTTGTGAACGAGCGTCTGGTCGTCCCCGGCACTTCCCGGCCCGCACTGCAGGCGTTCGCCGAACGCTAGATACGCCTCCGACGGTTCGGCGACGGTGACGTTCACACTCCGATCCGGTGATATCGTGGAGTACCCACCGACGCCGAGGGCGAGGCCTACGGCTACACACAGCGCGAACACCGCCACGAGCCGTCGACGTTGGCGACTCATCTGTCGACTTCCGGTGGTGGTCCCTCCGATCCAAGCCGCATCCCGCGGGTGTAGTAGGTGTGGATCAGTGCTAGTGTGGCGATGGCGGCGACGGTGAAGACCGCACAGCCGACGTGGGTCAGCCCAGACAGCATCGGGAGGCCGAGGCCGTGTCCGAGAGTCACGGCTCCTGACAGCGTCCCGACACCGAGGTAGTAGAGGCTCCAAGGAAGTTCGTGACCCTGAACCACCTCTAGGTAGAGGTCAACGTCGTTCGCATCGTCGGTGAGTTCGACTTCGCCCGCGCGCTGATCGAAGATCACGAGGTCCAGATCCGCCATCTTCGGGAGGTGGAACTGCTGGAGCGAGGTGTAGACGTTCTTGCGTGCGTCCGATCCCACCGCCGCGACATCGATATCGTTCTCCCACGCGGCGACGTGTTCCGCGAGGGTTCCCAGTGCTGCCCGCTGTCCGTTCCGCTGTAGGTAGTGGATGACGAACCGTCGCCGTCGGTTACTCAGTACTTCGTATACGTCGTCTCGTGCGAGGCTCATATCGTTCGGATCCCCCCAAGTTCACACATTCCGGACAGACTACACTCTCCCTGCCCTTGCACATAAGTAACCGTTGCTGCCGGGTATTTCAGGCCCGGCAAACCGGTTCTCAAGCCCGGCCTGAACGGCCTCTTCGGCCGGCTGAAACCGGAAATTCCCGCGCTGATCGGGTCTGTCTCCGCTATTCACGGCTGAGCCGGTGTTCGTGGGCACCGCCCTCGGATCGGCGGCCGAACCGCAGGCGCCGACCCGTGGCACCTCACTGGATCCGTCGGCGACGCCGGACACGCGCCGCTCGGGGCCCGTTTGACAGCGTTCAATAACCCTACTACCAAGTGAATACCCCACCATGAAGTCGTACGGAGAACGGATGAGACCACGACGCTTTCTTGCCGTCCTCGCTCTTCTCGTCGCGGTAGCTCTCGCGCTTCCGACCTTCGCCGCCCCGCTCAGCGACCCCGTCGGTGACGGCGTCAGCGTCACCACCACCAACAGCACCAACGCCGAGTACGTCCGGGTCACCGGCGACGGCGAACTCACCCTCGACCTCGCCACGTCTAATCCCGCGCTCTCCGGCGCTGGCGTCAACGCCGAGGCCGTCACCTACATCGCCGATGCCTTCCGCGTTCGCTACGACGGTGACCGGTTCGCGAGTGTGTGGCTCACCACCGAGGCCGACGGCATCGCCTTCCGTGCCCGTGGTGCACGCCTCGGATCGCGTACGGACGCCATCAGACTCAACCCTAATGGCTCCGTTTCGGTCGGGGTCGTCGTCGACACCACGACCGGCACTCCACCCGAGGATGCCTCCTTCTCCGTCGAGGCTAGGGTTGCCGAGGCGGCTGATGTGACCGACGGTACGGTGGCGAGCGGTGGTACCGGCGGCAGTACCGGCGACGGCTCCGCCGAGGAGACGTTGATGCAGGTGGAACACCCTAGCGCCACGAGCCGGACGGTGACGATCGAAAATGCCGTCGTGGGGCGGCCGAACACGGCGACGATGGATCGCCTCGTGGTGGACCGCGAGGGTGACGGCGTCGTCACCCTCGACGAACTGACGGTCGTCGGCCAAAGCACGCTCGAGATGGACGTCGCCGTAACCGAACCGGACGCCGCAGGGTCGCTCCCAGCCAGCGCGTCGATGCGGCCGGTTGGTGCGGTCAGCGTCGCGGAGCGGCGGGGGACGGTCGACCGAGCCACCTTCCGGTTCGCGGTCGATCGAGCGTATCTGGCCGCGACCGGGATCGATCCCGAGTCGCTGACCGTCTACCGGTACGACGGGAGCGAACGGTCGGAACTCGACGTCGAGGTGGTCGGTCGGAGCGGGGGCGACGTCTTCCTCGAAGCCGACACGCCGGGGTTGTCGACGTTCGTCGTCGCGGCGGCGGCTCCCAGCATCCGAGTCGAAGCGGCCGAACTTCAGCCTGCGACCGTCGCCCCCGACGAGCGGACGACCGTGACGGCGACGGTGACGAACGACGGGCGGGTGGCCGGCGAGCGAACGGTCGCGCTGATGCTGGACGGCGATGTCGTCGGGGAACGACGCGTGACGCTCGCTCCCGACGAGTCGGCGCGGGTGACGTTCCGGGTCCGGGCCCCTAGAGGCACACACGATGTTCGCGTCGGCGCGGCCGACGCGGGTCGCCTCGTCGTCGAGGGAGCGACGCCGGACGGTGGGGCCACGCCGGTCGCCTCGAACCCCGCGGCGAACGTCACGGAAACGCCGCCCGCCGCGTCGCCGGAAGCGGCCGACACGCCCGCCGTATCGACCGACGAACCGGTAGCCGAACCCGCGGGAGGGTCGCTGCCGGCGACGGTCGCGTTCGTCGCCGGGTTGCTCGCGTTGCTCGTGCTCATGGCCCTCGCCCGTCGCGTCCGGCGGTGACCTCCGTCGACGGACGGGAGAGCCGAGGGCTTTTCCGGTGACGGTGACGTCCTCCGACATGCTCTCCCGGTCACCGTTTCCGGTCGCGGTGCGACGGGCGATCCGCGGCCGGGACTGTCTGGCCCTCGCCGCCGTGCCCGTCGTCCTCGTCGGCGTCTACCTCTCCCCGGAGCCGTTCCGCCGGTCGCTGACCTTCTCGTACACCGATCCGGCGCCCCTGCCGGCGGTCACCGCCCACTTTGTCCACTTCGCACCCGAACATCTGCTGGTGAATCTCGTCGGCTACGTCGTCCTCGCCGGTTGTGGCTATCTGCTCGCCGCGCTCGGGGGCTGTCGGCGGCTGTTCGGCGTCGCGGCGGCGACGTACCTGCTCGCCTTTCCGCCGATCCTGTCGGCGCTGAACCTCGCGGTCCCGCGCCGTGCCGTCGGCTACGGCTTCTCGGGGATCGTCATGGCCTTCGCCGGCGTCCTCCCGGTCGTTCTGTCGGTGTACGCGGGGCGGTGCCTAGACGCTAGGATCCGTCCGCGACACGCACCGACGCCGTTCTTCGCCGCGCTGACGTTGGTGGCGCTGTCGCTCCCACGAACGTGGCTCACCCTCGGCCTCGCGGCGGCGGCGGGTGTCGCGACGACCGGGTACGCGGTGTCGGTCGCGTCGGCGCTCCGCGGAACGAACCCGCCCGCGACGCCCGCCGGACCGCGAACCGGATGGCTCGACGCCTTCGTCGTCGGAATCATCGCCATGCTCGGATACGTCGCCGTCGGGTTCTCTGTCGCTCCGACCGTCCGGGGTGGCGTCGTCAACCGCTACGTCCACCTGCTCGGGTTCTGTCTGGCCTTCATCGTGCCGTACGTCGGGGTGGAACTCGGGCTCTTCGACGTGGCGGAGGCCGCCGAGTGACCGTCACTGCGGTCGGCGTCGACCCAGAACTTTTGTCGCCGACCACCGTTAGTGCCGGTGAATGTCACCCCGTCGCGTCCTCGCGCTGGGGATCGAGGCCGCCGTCGTCGTCGTCGCCATCTCGCTGGTCGCCGGCCAAGTGCTTGGCTACCCTGTTCTCCTGAGTTACGTCGAGACGGGGAGTATGGCGCCGACGATGGAACCCGGCGACGGCTTCGTCGCGGTGCCGGCACCGCTCGCGGGCGGCGTCGACGAGGGCGACGTGATCACGTTCCGCGCCGAGGAGATCCAAGGTGGTGGGCTCACCACTCATCGGGTCGTCCGCGAGACGGAACGGGGCTACATCACGCGCGGTGACGCCAACCCCTTTACCGACCAGCAGGGGACCGAACCGCCAGTGACGGACGAACAGATCGTCGCGCACGCGCTTCAGGTCAGGGGGACGGTCGTCGTCCTCCCGAACTTCGGGACCGCCGTCGTCGCCGTTCAGGACGCCTTGGCCGGTGTCCAGCGGTGGCTCGCGGCGATGTTGGGCACGCGGTCGTTGCTCGGAACACAGGGGCTCACCTACCTGTTGTTCGCCCTCTCGGCGCTCGCGTACGTCCTCGACCTGCTTCTGGGTGGGGAGCGTGACCGAGAGCGATCCCGGCGTCGCACCGACGGCGTCTCGACGCGACTCGTGATGGTAGGGCTCGCACTGCTCGTGATGTCGACGGCGACGGCGGCGATGGTCGTCCCCGCGGGGACACAACAGTTCGGCGTCGTCAGCGCCGAGTTCGACGCCGAGGATCCGACGACCATTCCTGCCGGCGAGTCATCGACGGTCGACTACGGCGTCCCCAACGCGGGCCTCGTTCCGGTCCACACCTACCTCGAACCGGGGAGCGACCGGATCGGGGTCGACCGACGGCACGTCTACGTGCCGGGTCGCGGGACGGAGACGGTCGGTCTGACGTTCACGGCGCCGCCGGAGACCGGCTATTACCGCTACTATCTCACCGAGCGTCGGTATCTCGCGGTGTTGCCGGCGTCGGTGATCGACGGCCTCTATCGGCTCCACCCGTGGGTGCCCATCGTCGTCATCGACATCGTCCTCGGTGTCCCCTTCTACCTCCTCGGCGTCTCGCTGGTCGGGACGGGACGCCTTCGGACCCGGTCGCGGGACCGACCCTCCCGTCTCCGTCGTCTGTGGACCCGGTTCACCTGACCGGCGGCGTCGGTCTACCGTCCCCGACGGTGCGTCTCTCGTCCGTTCCTCAACTTTCTTGTCGCCGCCCCGGAAAGTAGGCGTTCATGGCGTGGGGGAGCGACTGGCCGCGAGGCCGTATCGTCCTGTCAAAGTGGTTCGTCGCCGTCGTCGCCGTCGCGGCGGTGTTGGCCCTCGTCGGAGGGGTCGTGACGTACACCGCGTACCTCTCGCCGGGGACGACCGTCGAGGAGCGCCAGGTGTCCTCGTGGGAGGGAAACGGCACCTACACCACGGCGGCCCAAGTGACCGAGCCGAACCCGCTGTATCCGGTCGGAACGGAGCTATCGGAGCGCCCGGCGTATTTCCTCTCGGTGAGCCCACGGATGGAGGGCCGGTTCGCGTTCGGCTACGAGGCAACCGGTGACGGGTCACTCGACGTGACAGCGGAGAGCCGGCTGGTGATGCGCTCTATTGCGGAGTCAGAGGACGGATCGCCCGTCGAGTACTGGCGCATGGAGGAGTCCATCGACTCGACGCAGGTGTCGGGGGTGCCACCGGGCCAGTCGGTCCAACTGACCTTCGAGCGCAACGTCTCCCGAACGCTCGACCGAATGGAGAACGTCTCGGATCGACTCGGCGGCTCGCCGGGGTCGCTCCAACTGCGTGCGGTGACCCGCGTCCGGATCGTCGGCGAGGTGAACGGACAGTCCGTGAACCGCTCTGCCGAGTACGCTCTGCCCATCGAGACTGACCGAGCGACCTACCGCCCACGGTCGACCCAAGGGTCAGCGGTCACGGGATCGGCAACCGAGCAAATCACCCGCCAGCGGACGTACGGGCCGCTGTGGCGCCTCGGTGGACCGGCGGCGACGACACTCGGCCTCGTCGCCTTGGTCGGCCTCCTCTATGGCCGTGCCACCGACCGGTTCGCCGTCACGGACGCCGAACGCGAGGCGGTTGCGTTCCGCGCGACCCGCGAGGAGTTCGACGATTGGATCACCGTCGCCCGGCCCCCGGAGTCGGTGTTCGACCGCCCGCAGGTCGACGTGGCGGACCTGACAGGGCTGGTCGACACCGCCATCGACACCGACGAACGGGTGTTCGAGCATCCGGACGGCACCGCGTACTACGTCCTCCACGACGACTGCTGTTACGTGTTCGTGCCGCCGACCGTCTCGACGGATCACGCCGTTCCGGACGACGCCCCGACCGAGGACTCCTCGCCCGAGGCCGACGACGACTCACCGGACGCGGCCGACGACGATTCGTGAGGCTGCCCTCCCCCGTCTCGGCCCCTATCGTCGCCCGGGAAGGCTGTGCGGCGATGCCCTCGCCGAAAGGCGTTTCACCACCACCTCCGTGGTAGAGGGTATGTCCGATCTCGGGGATTTCACGGAGGTGTCACCCGGCGACTCGTCGGCCGACGGAACGTCGACCGGTGACGACGACTCGACGGCGGCTGGCGAGGCGGCGTCGAGCGACGACGCCGACGCGGACTTCGACACCTACGACGTCTCGCCGGCCGGGGCCGACCACGGCCTCGGCTCCATCTCCGTCTCCCAAGGGCTCCGCGTCGCCGAGGATGGCGACGACACGGCGCTGAAGGCGTTCATCACCAGTGACAACCGCGAATCGGTTCGTCTCGGGAAGTACGTGATCGTCCCCTACCCGGACGACGAGACGCTCTTCTCTCGGATCACGGCCTTGGAGTACGCCCAAGAGTTCGAGGCCGACGACGCCACCGAGATTCACGCTAGGCGGGCGATGCGCCGCGACGACTTCGCCGAACGCGATTACAAGTTCGTGGCGACGCTCGATCCCGTCGCGGTGCTGTTCTCGGAGGGTGGAGAGCTGAAACGCCGGATGACCGACCGGGTGCCGAAGCCGGGGGCGGTCGTGGGCGAGGCGACCGACGCCGAACAGATCAAGACGGGGCTCGCCATCCCCGCCGATGGCGTCTTTCTCGGCCATCTCGCCGTCGGGGGCGAGACGGTACGGACGGCCGCGACGCCGCCGACTATCGACTACCGCCTCACGGACGACTACGCCGACGGCGACCCGCTCGTCTTCCGGCACACCCTCGTCGCCGGTGGCACGGGGTCGGGGAAGACCCACGCCTCGAAGAACGTCCTCCGTCAGTACCTCGACGCGTCGTATCCGATGGACGACGGCCGCGAAGTGCAAACGGCGGTGGTCCAGTTCGACCCCCAAGACGAGTACGCTCAGATGCACGACGACAACCCTGCGATGGACGACGACTTCGCCCGCCGCCTCGACCGCGAGGGGGTCGCCCACGGCGGCCACGACGACACCGTCGCCCTCGTCCCCGAAGTCGATGGGGTGTCGTACGGTGGCGCCACCCACCGCGCCGAGCAGGTCCCCTTCACCGTCCCGTTCCGGATGGTTCAGCGTCGGCCGTGGCTGGTCGCGGGGGCCCGCCTCAACGACAACCAGTACCAAGCGCTCGACTATCTCCTCGACCGCTTCTTCCGAGACTACGGCGACGAGGCGACCTACGACGCGTTCACCTCGTATCTCGACGACCCTGCGCTCCGGGAGGAACTCGACGAGTCCGGACGAATCCACGAGGCCACCTTCGACGCCGTCCGGCGGCGAGCGCTCGGGAGCGCCTTCTCTAGGGTGTTCGACCGCGACGCTCGTCCCGTAACCGACCTCGTCCACGAACTCGTCCGTCCCGGTGGATTGACCGTCGTCCCCACGTACCACGTCAACGACTCACGTGCGACCGAGCTGGTCGTCCTCGCGGTGGCGAGCCTACTGGTAGACGAGAAGCTATCGAACGACCCCACGTACGACCGTATCAAGGAGACGCCGCTGATCGTCGGGATGGACGAGGCACACAACTTCCTGACCGACGCCGAGAGCGTCCAAGCCCGGAAGGTCATCGGGAAGTTCACCGAGGCGGCCAAACAGGGCCGGAAGGAACGACTCGGTCTCTTTCTCATCACGCAGGACCCGCAGGATATCGCCGACTCGGTGTTCAAGCAGGTCAACACGAAACTGGTGCTCAACTTGGGCGACGACGACGCCATCAGCAGCGTCAACATCCCGTCGACGCTGGAGGACAAGGTGCCGTACATGGAGAAAGGGCAGATGGTGGTCTACTCACCGGACAACTCCGAACCCGTCGAACTCACCGGGTTGCCGGTCTGCGTGACCCGACACGGCGACTGAGCGGCTCGCCCCCGACGGCCGGCGTCACAGCGGCGGGTAGAGAACCTCCGCGAGTACGAACAGGAGGACCCACGCCGTCACGAACGCGAAGCCGGTCAGTCTGACCCGGCGGCCGTACTCGCTCAGGTCGTCGTGACGCGTCCGGAGAATCGTGACGAGACGCGACGGATGCCGGAACGGATTCGGCGGCAGTTCCCCGCGGATCCGAGTCCGCAGTCGCCGATACCCGGTGAACGACCAGACGCCGTACAGACACACCCCACAGAGCAGCCTGTCGAACGACGCCGCGGCCGCGAGGGCCGAGAGACCGACTGGACCGAACGGGGCCGCCTGCAGTGACGCCGCCGATCCTTCGATCCCACCGGTGGCGTTCAACACGGCCGCGACGAAGGCAACGAGGGAGACGAACCCAGACACCTAGTCGCCGGTGTACGTCTCCCCGCGGTACCGGTACGTGTACTCGACCCGTGGGACGTACTCGATGCCACGCCCGGCCTCACGGCGGTCGATCCCTGCGTCGGTGACCGTCGCTTGGACGGCCACCGCGTCGGAAAGTGCCTGCGACTGTTGTACGTAGCCGTAGCCGCCGTATCCGACGAGGCCGACGAGGAGGAGGAGGCCGAGGACGATTCGCGTCCGTGAGAGGTGGACCGCCGTTTCGCCGACGGGGACGCTCATCTCACCCGGCACGATGGCGGGGCGGCAGTATCAGCGTGACGCCGGGTACCGGATCGCTTCGCGAGGTGTTCCGTCCACGCGCCCGGGAACCGGTCGCTCGCCGCCCTTCCCCGCGGATCGCTGGGTTCTTGACCGCGTCGTCCTACCCCGATACATGACACTCGACCCGGATCGCCGGGCGTTCCTGCACCGCCTTCTGGAGACGCCGAGTCCGTCGGGGTTCGAGACGCGTGGCCAACGGCAGTGGGTGGACTACGTCGGCGACTTCGCGGACGAGGTACGGACCGACGACTACGGTAACGCGGTGGCGGTCCACCGCGGCGACGCGGCCGTCGACACCTCCTTTGCGGTCGCCGGTCACGCCGACGAAATCGGATTCATCGTCCGCCGGATCGACGACGACGGCTACGTCCGTATCGGGGCCATCGGCGGCGCCGACCGCACCGTCTCGAAGGGGCAACACGTGACGATCCACGGCGACGACCCCGTGTCCGGCGTAGTCGGCCAGACGGCTATCCACCTCCGGGAGACGGGCGAGGAGCGCTACGACGACATCGGTGAGCAGTTCGTCGACGTGGGCGCGACCGACGGCGACGAGGCCCGTGCCCTCGTCTCGGTCGGCGACCCGGTCACGTTCTCGACGACGGTCGAGGATCTCCACGGGACTCGGGTGGCGGCCCGTGGTCTCGACAACCGAATCGGCGTCTGGGCGGCCGCCGAGGCGCTCAGGCGGGCGGCCGCGGCCGACGTCGACGCGACCGTATACGCCGTGAGTACGATCCAAGAGGAGGTCGGCCTACAGGGCGCGCGGATGATCGGGGTCGATCTCTCGCCCGACGCGGTCGTCGCAGTGGACGTGACCCACGCCACCGACTCGCCGGGGGTCCCGGAGAAGCGGCGAAGCCCCGTCGAACTCGGCGGGGGTCCCGTCGTCTCGCGGGGGAGCGCCAACCACCCCGTGCTCGTCGACCTAGCGCGGACGGCCGCCGACGACGCGGACGTGGACGTACAGTTCCAAGCGACCGGGAGCCGTACCGGCACCGACGCCGACGCCTTCTACACGGCGGGGGGTGGGACCCCGGCGCTGAGTCTCGGCCTGCCGAACCGCTATATGCACACACCGGTCGAGGTGATCGACGAGACGGACCTCCGTGACTTGGGGGCCGTCCTCGGCGCGATGGCCGAGCGAGCGGGTGACGTCGAAGACTTCGCGGTCGACGTCTGACCGCCACGTGAGCGGGGGACACGGCCGTGAACCGAAAGAAAACCGTTAAAAGTCGCCCCCCGGTTTGGTTCGATATGGCTGGAACTATCGAAGTGCTCGTTCCCGGCGGCGAGGCCACCCCCGGCCCGCCGCTCGGACCGGAACTCGGTCCGACGCCGGTCGACGTGCAGGCCGTCGTCCAAGAGATCAACGACGAAACCGACGCGTTCGACGGCATGGAAGTGCCCGTCACCGTCGAGTACGACGACGACGGATCGTTCACTATCGAGGTGGGCGTCCCGCCGACGGCCGAACTCATCAAAGACGAGGCCGGCTTCGACACGGGAAGCGGCGAACCCCAAGAGACCTTCGTCGCCGACCTATCCGTCGAACAGGTACAGAAGATCGCCGAGCAGAAGCGGTCGGATCTGCTCTCCTACGATCTGAAAAACGCCGCGAAGGAAGTCGTCGGTACCTGCGTCACGCTCGGTGTCACCATCGAGGGGAACGACCCCCGGCAGTTCAAGGAACGCATCGACGAGGGCGAGTACGACGACCAGTTCGTCGACGAAGCGGCCGCGTAACGCCTCCCGTCCCCGGGTGGACACCGCGGGTTTCTTTTCGACGTCCACGCTATCTCCGGTATGAACGACTCCCTCGTCGTCCCGGAGGACACCGTCGCAGACGCCGTCGGCGAGACGACGTTCCCGCGCATGGGCGTGATCGAGCAGATCTGGGAGACCGACCCCATCCCACCCACGGACATCGAGGCACGGGCCGCGGCGGCCGTCGCCGACCTCGATTTTTCGACGATTCCCGAGGGCGGTGAGGTCGCCATCGGCGCCGGCAGTCGCGGCATCGCCAACCTCGGGGCTATCGTCAGCGGGGTCGTCGACGGCGTCCGCGAACGGGGATACGAGCCCTTCGTCTTCCCCGCCATGGGGAGCCACGGCGGGGCGACCGCCGCGGGACAACGGGAGAAACTCGACACGTTGGGCGTGAGCGAGGAGTCCGTCGGCTGTGAGATCCGGGCGACGATGGACGTCGAGACGGTCGGCGAGACGCCCGAACGCGGCGTGCCGGTGTACGCCGACGCCAACGCCGTCGCCGCCGACGGCATCGTGATGGTCAATCGGATCAAACCCCACACGGACTTCGGCGGTGAGGTGGAGAGTGGCCTCTCGAAGATGCTCGTCATCGGGATGGGCAAACAGAAGGGTGCGAAGATGGCCCACGACTGGGCGGTCGACTGGAGCCTCCGAAACATGCTCCCCGAGATTGCGAGCCAACTGCTCGATGCCCTCCCCGTCGCGGGCGGCGTCGCGGTCGTCGAAGACGAACACGACGATACGACACTGATAGAGGGTGTCCCTGCCTCCGGCTTTCTGGAACGTGAACGCGAACTCCTAGAGACCGCCTACGACCGCATGCCGACACTGCCGTTCGACGACCTCGATGTCTTGGTCGTCGACCGGACCGGCAAGGACGTAAGCGGGCAGGGGATGGACACGAACGTCACCGGCCGGCGGCACTTCACGATCAACGAACCGGAGCCGGAGTCGCCGACGATCAAGCGGATCTTCCTCCGGGGGTTCACCGGGAAGACGAAGGGCAACGCGATGGGGATGGGCCAAGCCGATTTCGTCCACCGAGAGATTCTCGACGGCGTCGACACCTCGAAGTCGCTGATCAACGCCGTCACGGCGAGTACCGTCCGCGGCGTCAGACTGCCGCCGGTCGTCGAGAACGACCGCGCGGGGCTTCGGGGGACTCTCGGCACCATCGGTCCCGTCGCCGGCGACGAGGCGCGTGTCCTGCGGGTCACGGACACGATGCGACTGGAGCGGTGTTACGCCTCCGAACCTCTGATCGAGGCGGCGCGGGACCGCGACGACCTGCGGGTGATCGCCGACCCAGAGGCGATTTCGTTCGACGACGGCGAGTTCGTGGCGCCGACGCCGGACGGCGATTAGAAGGCGCGGTCGTACTGGGACGGCACCTCGATGCCGTCGGCGTCGAGGCGGTCGAGTTCTTTGGCTGCGTGCAGCGCGAAGTACGGATCGCGGAGGTGTTCACGGCCCACGATGGCCAAGTCGCCGCGGCCGTTCCGAATCAGGGCGTCGGCCTGTTCGGCGGTCGTGATGCCGCCGACGGCACCGACCGCGATATCTGTCTCTGACTCCTGTCTGATCCGTCGTGCGTAGCGCTCCTGATATCCGGGGCCGGTCGACGGGATCGACTGGTCGGGGTGAATCCCGCCGGCGCTCACGTCGATCAGGTCGACGCCGAGCGGTGCGAGTTCGTCGGCCAGTCGGACCGAGTCCCCGACGGTCCAAGCGTCGCGGTCGTCGAGCCAGTCGGTCGCGGAAATCCGGACGAACAGCGGGGCGTCGTCGGGCCACACCTCGCGGACGGCGGTCGTCACCTCGCGGAGGAGTCGGGTACGATCCTCGAAACTGCCGCCGTAGTCGTCGTCGCGGTCGTTGGTGACCGGCGAGAGGAACTCGTGGAGGAGGTAGCCGTGGGCGGCGTGAATCTCGGCGACGCCGAACCCGGCATCGCGGGCGCGTTCGGCGGCGGCGCGGAAGGCGCCGATCACGTCCTCGATGTCGTCGACGCTCATCCGCCGGGTCGCCGTCTCGCCGTCCTCGTAGGGCCACGGGTCGGCGGAGGGCGCGACGGTCTCCCAGCCGTCGTCGCCGGTCAGCGGGTGGCTTCCCCCCCACGGGCGGGTCTTGGAGGCCTTACGGCCGGCGTGGGCCAGTTGGATACCGGGGACGCTTCCTTGCTCCCGGATCGAGGCGGTGATGTCGGCGAGAGCGTCGGCGTGGTCGTCGCTCCAGATGCCGAGGTCGTGGGGCGTGATCCGGCCGCGGGCCTCGACGGCCGTCGCCTCGGTCATCACGAGGCCGGCGCCGCCGACCGCCCGACTGGCGAGGTGGGTGTGGTGCCAGTCTGTCGGGAGTCCGTCCAAGCCCTCACAGGAGTACTGGCACATAGGCGAGACCATCACGCGATTCGGAATCTCGGTGCCGCGTAGCTCGAGAGGAGTGAAGAGGTCTGCTGTCACGAATCGGCGTTCGACGCCGACGCCGATACACGTGTCGGAACCGGCAGCGTACAGCGGTTAGCGCCGTGTGAACGGGGCACGAACGGTGCGGGTGTCGGGAGTAACCCCGCTACTCGACCGGGACGCCCCGAGTGGCGGTCGCCTTGAACGAGGCGACGACGGGCGTCCCGCGGTCGAGGTTCAGCTTTTCGACGCTGGTGACGGTGACGAGTGCCGCGAGCGACACCTCGTCGGCCACGTCGACGGTAACGAGGGCGACGGCCTCGCCCCGGTCGACGGTGCGGACGGTTCCCTCCAGACGGTTGCGGGCGCTGGTTCGGTCACCGTCGGGCGACCGTGAGGGGCTCTGTAACGTCACGGCGTCGGCACGGAGGGTGAGTCGGGCTCCGGTGTCGGTCTCGTCGTCGTGGACGAGCGCCCGGACGGTGCCCGCCGCCGTCTCCACGGTCGCCAGTTCGCCATCGTGGTCGACGATCCGACCCGTGAGGACGGTCTCCTCGGTTTCGGCCACGCCACTGAACTCGACGCTGAGCTGGTCGTACCGGCGCAACAGCTCCCGAGCGAGGTCGGTCAGGAGACTGCCGCCGCCGCCCGAACCACCGCGCTTGCGCGTCACTAGGTCACCGAAGCCCTCCTCTAGTTCGACGATGCGCTGTTGACCCCGCGAGTACGAGCGGCCGAGAGCCGCTGTGGCGGCGTTGATCGACCCGTGGTCGTCGATGGCCCGCAGGAGCGCAACGTCGCGCTCGGTGAGTGTCACGTCACCCCGACCGATCCGGGCGTCGAACTCGGTCGAGAACTCCATACTCGTCGTTTCGGGGCGGCGCGTTAAATGCGTTGTCGCCACCCCGGTCGTCAGGCAACACGTACCCGTTCACGGCTGACCCCTCGGGTCGGCTCGGTGGGCTGACCGCCGATCACACCCGAATCGTCGGTGTGTGGGACAACCGCAAACAACCGCTCGGGCCCGGGACGAGTAATCCAAAGCCATTATGTCTTATAGTAAGTAAGCCCGTTGTGCTACCGATGACACAACGAGACGAGACTGCAGATTGGCTGCAAGAGCAGAAAGAACACTGGGCGCAGGTCGTTCGCGGACGGTCGCGCCGCGACGTGCTGAAAGGACTCGGTGCGGCCGGCATGGCTGGGCTCGCCGGCTGTTCCGGTGGCGGCGGTGGCGACGAGGCGACGGCCACTGCGACGGCCACGGAGACGGAGGAGTCGATGGATTCGGGCGGCGAGGCGACGGACACGCCGACGGAGACCAGCACGCCGGAGCCGGAAGTTAGCGGCTCGATGACCATCTTCCACGCGGGTAGCCTCGCACCGCCGTTCAGCGAGGCCGAACCGGCGTTCGAAGAGGAGTACGGCGTCGACGTCACCCGCGAGGCCCAAGGCTCGGTCGCGTCGACACAGAAGATCACCCAGCAGGGTCGCTCGGCGGACGTGCTCGGCACCTCGGACTTCCGGCTCATCCGTGACCGCGTCGTCCCCGACTTCGGCGACTGGTACTGCATCTTCACGACGAACTCGATGTCGATCCAGTACCGCGAGGACTCGCCCGGCGCGGACGAGATTTCCGCGGACAACTGGTGGGAGATCCTGACCCGCGACGACGTGACCATCGGTCACTCCGACCCCGCGGTCGACCCCGGTGGCTACCGCGCGGTCATGTCCCAGCAGCTCGGCATGATGGACTTCGACGGGTCGAGCCTCTACGACGAGGAGACCTACAACCAGCTTCGCGAGAACTCGACGGTCCCGACGGGCACCGAGACGAACCTCGAAGGACAGCTCGAATCCGGTGAACTGGACTACGTCTTCTACTACCAGTCTATCTCCGCCTCCTCGGGCCTGCCCTACATCGACCTGCAGCCGGAGGTCGATCTCTCGCAGGCGACCAGCGAGTACGCCGAGCACTACGCACAGGCGGAAGTCGAGACGGAGAGCGGGACGTTCGTCGGCGCGCCCATCGCCTACGGGCTGACGGTGCCGAGCGTCGCCAACAACCCCGAAGCCGGTGCCGCGTGGGTCGAGTACTTCGGCTCCGACGCCGGCCGGACGGTCCTCGAGGATCTCGGCCTCGTGCCCGTCGAACCCATCGTCGTCCCCCAGAGCGGTCAGGACGCCGTGCCGGACCGCGTCATGAACGTCGCGTCGGCACAGAGCAACCTCGGGCCCCTCGAACTGTAACGGGCAGCTTCGTCCGACACAGCTATATTTCTGACTCGGAATAACGAGAACAATGGCAACTAGTGCAGAGACTCGATTTTCCCTGAGCGGGTTCGAGCGAGGCTCGCTCGTCGTCGTGTTCGTCGCCGTACAGGCGCTCGTGTTCGCCGGAACCTACACCCTCGGCCGACCGACGTGGTACGCGTTTTTCATGGTCGCCAGTACGGCAGTCACGGCCCTCGCCCTCGACGGCGACCGGTTTACCGTCGCGCTGGCGACGATGGGGAGCGTGTTGATGGTCGCGCTCGCGCTCCCGCTGTTTCTGTTCGTCTCGCGGCAAGTCCCGTCGTTGGTCGTCGAGCAGGCGCTCGATCCGACCGTCCACCGTGTTCTCTATCTCGGTGTCTACGGTCCGCTACTCGCCGCCTTGGCGAGCCTCGTCTTCGGTGTGCCGCTGGCGCATCTTCTCTCGAAGGGCTTTCCGGGACAACCCCTCGTCGAGAGTCTGGTCGACCTGCCGCTGGTCGTTCCACACAGCGTCGCCGGCATCATCATCCTCTTTGGCTTCGGGAAAGGTGGCGCCTTCCCGAGTATCTCCGTCCTCGGGTCCATGATCGGCATGGTGTTGGCGATGGCGTTCGTGAGCGCCCCGTACGCGGTCAACGCGGCGCGTGAAGCGTTCGAATCCATCGACGACCGCCTCGAATACGCCTCCCGTATTCACGGTGCGAGCCGCTGGGAGACGTTTCGCCGGATCACCGGTCCGCTCGCGGTTCGAGGCATGGTTACCGGCGGTGTTCTCGCGTGGGCACGCGCCGTCTCCGAGTTCGGCGCCGTCGCCGTCGTCGCCTACTCCGTCTCCTTTTTCTATCCGCTCGAAGGTGGGAAGGTGACGGCCCAGCACGCGCCCGTGTTCGTCTACAACACCTACCTACAGGGCGGCCTCGAAGAGAGCGGTGCCGTCGCCTTCCTCCTGCTCGCGGTTTCGGGGATCATCTTCCTCATCGTTCGCTATCTCACGACCGACAGCACGACGACCGGGGGTGTCGTATGAGCCTCCACGCCGACGTGTCGGCGACGTTCTCCGCGGACGGCGCGGAGTCGTTCCACGTCGACGCCGAAATCGAAGTGGAACACGGCGAGAGCCTCGTCATCCTCGGCCCCAGCGGGAGCGGGAAGACGCTCCTGTTAGAAACCGTGGCAGGCTTTCATCCCCACGAAGGCCCCGTCACGCTCGACGGTCAGCGCGTGAGCGACACGCCACCCGAGAAGCGTGACTTCGGCTTTGTCTTCCAAGACTACGCGCTGTTCCCGCATATGACCGTCCGCGAGAACGTCGACTTCGGGAGTCGCTACCACGGCGATACCCGCGACCCGGACGACCTGCTCGCGGAACTGGGTGTAGCCGGGTTGACCGACCGGTATCCGCCCACGCTCTCGGGCGGCGAGAAACAGCGTGTGGCCTTGGCGCGGGCGCTGGCGGTTCGCCCCGCGGTCATGCTCCTCGACGAACCCCTCGCGGCGCTCGACGTGCCGACCCGGCAGTCCCTCCGTGACGACTTGGCGGACGTGCTGGCGGATGCCACGGCCGTCTACGTCACACACAACCGAACAACCGCCCGCGCGCTGGCCGACCGCATCGTCATCATGAACGAGGGGAACGTCGTGCAAAGTGGCACGCCCGAGGAGATCTTCTACCGGCCGGAGTCGCCGATGGTCGCCCGCTTCACCGGGTCGAACGTGATCGACCTCGACGACGCGCCGTCGCTCCGCGCGGCGTTCGACGTGGAGAGCGACGACGTGGTGACGATCCGGCCCGAGTCGGTCACCCTCGGCGACGACGGCGACGTGCGCGGAACCGTCGAGCGCGTCGTCCGCGAGGACGCGACCAACCGCGTGACCGTCTCCGTCGACCGTGTGACCATCGAGACCTTTACCGAGCGAACACCCGCCGTCGGCGACGAGGTGTGGCTTACGCTCCCCGAGAGCGACGTTCACGTCTGTCGGCAGGCGGCAACGGCCTGACCCAACGGTCACGAGACGGCCTCGAAACGCCCGTCTTCGGGGGCGTCGGCGCCCGGCCTTCGACGGACTTAAGTCCGACATTCTCCACTCTCCGATGAGACAGGCCACCGCCTGTTTCACTGACCCGTAGGAGCGCAAGCGTACTACGGAGGTGAAAGATGGCAGATACAATAGAGCAAGCAGTCTCTCGCGCA
>Ga0207813_100247_pt1 | contig 36968 bp, 34 predicted proteins | sample A23E3SouthBayCA_2_FD_187730 | JGI IMG/M metagenome (GOLD analysis project Ga0207813, IMG submission 187730) | Aerobic enrichment media microbial communities from Eden Landing Ponds, California, USA - A23 E3 (4) (SPAdes) | ecosystem: Environmental > Aquatic > Marine > Unclassified | place... | reverse complement strand
GAGGCCGCCGCGGCACACACTCCGACCCCGGAGAGCGTCGAGGCCACCGCGACGCCCGCCCCCACCGCGACGCCCGCCCCCACGGCGACCGACGGCGGCGGCATCGGCATCATGGAAGCGACGCCGACGCCGACCGCGACCCCGGCGCCCACACCCACCGCGACGCCGACCGCGACCCCTACGCCGACGTCGACCGCGACCCCCACGCCGACGGAAACGCCCGCGGCGACAGCGACCGAACTGGCCACGCAGACGGCCACCGGAGCCGGGGACGCCGCGGCCAGTCTCCCGCCCGGTGTGCTCTTCTTTCTGGGCGGCGCGACGATGCTCGTACTCGGCCTCGCGTTCCGGTATCTCGCCGAGTGACCGCCGTCGGACGGGTCCGTCAAACGCGTCTTTGAGTTTCCGTCGGCTACTTTTCCCAGCACCCCCTACGTGAGAGTGCGCGCCGCCCCGTGCCGCGTCGCCACGTCACCCGGTGGCGACGAGGTCGAACTCCCCGAACGCCTCCCCGTCGGGGCCGACGAGCCGACCACGCAGGCCCTCCCCGGTCGGCTCCAGTTCCGCGTGCCCCGGCCGATACCGGCGCGGGTCGGCGTGGCTCCCCGGATTCAGGACCGCGGCCGCTCCCGACCGGTCGACGCCCGGCCGGTGGGAGTGCCCCACCACGATCAGGTCCGCCCCCTCCTGTCGTCCGTGGAGGTTCAGGGCGGTCCGGTCGTGCTCGTGGCCGTGGACCACCAGGATCCGAACCCCTGCCCGCTCCACTACCCGTTCCGACCCCAGCCGCTCCCTGACCCCCGCTTTCTCGTTGTTCCCGGCCACCGCGACCAGCCGGTCGGCCTCGCTCTCGAACGCGTCCAGCACCGCTTCGGTGGTGAAATCCCCGGCGTGGATCACCAGGTCCGCCTCGCGGACGGCCTGGAGCGTCCGGCCCGTCAGTCTGTGCCCGTCGGTGCCGTGCGTGTCCGAGACGACCGTGATCACACCCGGAGGTGGGCGCCAGCGCGCAAAAACGCCACGAGACGGATCGCGGGCGCGTCCCTCGACGGTGTCGGCCGTCCGTGCCACCGGCGGGACGGCGACCGTCGGTCCCGGAACGGTCGAGCGGATCAGCTCCCGTCGGGCAGTCCGAGGACGGTGACACCGCCGAACTCGAAGCGAGCGCCGGAGTCCTCGGCGTCGGGCGTCGCCGGTCCGAGTCGGACACTCCAGTCGTGAGCGGCTGCTATCTTGTTGACGATAGCCAGACCCATGCCGGTCCCCCCGCTGTCCGCGTTGGTCGTGTACCCGACCTCGAAGATCGACTCCCGGTCGTCGACCGGGACGCCGGGGCCGTCGTCGGCGACGTAGAACCCGTCGGCCGTGAGGCCGACGGTGACCGTCAGGCCGTCACCCGGGCTCGACCCGTCCCCGTCGGCCGAGTCGTCGGTCTCTCGTCCGTTCGCGGAGGGTGTTCCGTGTTCGGTGCTGTTGCGAAAGAGGTTCTCGAACAGCTGCGACAGGAGGCTCGCGTCGGCCTCGATGTGGCCGTCGGCCGCGACTTCGAGCGTCGCGTCGCCCGTCGCGACGTGCGACCAGGCGTCGCGCGCGACCGAGCCGAGGGCGATCTGCTCCGGATCGGGTGCGGCCGTGTCCCTGGCGAGCACTACCGCGTCCCCGATGATCGCGTTCATCCGCCGCAGCGCCGACAGGATCGCGTCGGTGTTCTCGGCGACGGTGTCGGCGTCCGGGTCAGACACCTCCGTGAGGTGCTCCGCTCGGGCCAGCGCGACGTTCAGCGGATTGCGGAGGTCGTGGCTGAGGACGCCTGCCACCGTCGAGAGTGTCTCGTTGCGTGCTTCGACGCGCAGCTCGGCCGCCTTGCGGTCGGTGATGTCGATGTGCATCACGAGCGCGCGCGAACGGTCGGACACAGGCAGCGAGAGCGCCCGCATCAGAAACCACCGCTGTTGGGTCGGGGAGTGACAGGGGTACTCCAGTGAGAACTCCTCGCGTTCGCCCGCGAGCACCGCGCGGATCCCCTCGGCCGCGCGGGCACCGGTCTCGTCGTTCGAGGCGTCACAGACCGCCAGGTAGTCCTCGCCGACCATGTCGGCGTCCCCCTGGAGGTCGTTATCGACGCCGAACATCCGCCACGCCTGGTTCGTCCGTTCGATGATCCCGTCCTCGTCGACGATGGCAATCTGGGCCGGGAGCGCGTCGAACGCCGCCGTCACGAGGTCCGAGGCCGTACTCTCGGCAGTCTCGTCGCCACGCTCGGGATCGGCCATTCATCGAACGGAGGGCTGGGACCGATATAAACCACCCGCCGGGACCGGACTACCGGCCGCGAGTTCGACTGCGCTCGTAGCGGCGGTCACGATCGGGCCGATCTCGGCCGTCGTGGCTGCTCCGGGCCCGGCCAACCGGGAGTTATTCGTTCATCAGGCCGCCCTCTTCGACGCGCATGACCGCCTCGCCGTCGGGGAGGTTCGGCGCGTCGACCATCTTGACGATGCGCTTGTCGCCCTTGGACTTGCGCAGGTAGATACGGAACGTCGAGGTGTGCCCGAGGATGTTCCCGCCGATGGGTTGGGTCGGGTCGCCGAAGAAGGAGTCGGGGTTCGAGGCGACCTGGTTCGTGACGACGACCGCGGTGTTGTGGAGGTCACCCACGCGCATGAGGTCGTGGAGGTGTTTGTTGAGTTTCTGCTGGCGCTCGGCCAGTTCCCCGCGACCGACGTACTCCGCGCGGAAGTGAGCGGTCAGCGAGTCCACACAGAGCAGGCGGATCGGGAACTCGTCGTCCTGGCTCTCGCTGGCCAGTTCCTGGGCCTGCTCGGCCAGCAGGATCTGGTGGTTCGAGTTGAACGCCTTCGCGACGTGGATGTTGTCGAGCAGCGTCTCGATGAGCGCCTCGACGAGGTCCTCGTCACCGGCGTCGGCCGCGTCCTCGTCTTCGACCACGCCGTGGAGGACCATCGTGTCCTCGATGACTTCGTCGTCGAGGCCACGGACCATCTGGGCGATACGCTCGGGGCGGAACGTGTCCTCCGAGTCGACGAACATCGCCGACCCTTCGAGACCGCCGTGCTCGGCGGGCAACTGGACGTTGACCGACAGCTGGTGGGTCACCTGGGACTTGCCGGCGCCGAACTCGCCGTAGACCTCGGTGATCGACTGGGTCTCGACGCCGCCGCCCAGCAGGTCGTCGACCTCCTCGACGCCCCACGTGAGTTTGCCGATCTGTTCGCGCCGCTCCAGTACCTGGGCACCGCTCTCGAACCCACCGATGTCGGCCGCCTCGCGGGCCGCGTTGATGATGTCCGCGGCGCTGGACTCGCCGATGTCGGCCGTGTTCGAGAGTTCGCCGGGCGAGGCCACCGCGATGCCCTGGTAGGAGTCGAACCCGTTTTCCTGAAGCTTCTCCGCTGTCGCCGGGCCGACGCCCGGCAGGTCTTCGAGATCTACTGTCGCCATGCCCGCGGCTTGTTCCGCCTGTCATATAAAGCCTCGTTAACACCGAAGTGAAAGTGAAACTGCGGGTGGGCGACGCCACGCAGTCGAGTGGGAGGAAGGATTTATGCCGCGGAACGGGGTCCGTGTCGGCGAGCGCGGCGGGCCACGACCGGCAGGGGCCGACGGCGGACGCCCTCCGGCGTCGACTACTCGTCAGGCTTTTGCGCTGGGGGGCCCGGCCGGGAGACATGGAACTGACGGGACCGGACGGCGCCGTCGCGGCGACCGTCGACACCGACGAACTGCGTCTCTCGGTCGACTCCGGCGAGACCACCGTCGTCGAGTCGATCGACCTCAGCGTGGGCCAACTGTTCGCCGAGCTCCACGGCGCCGACTGGACCGCCGGGGGGACGGTGACGGCAGGCGAGGTCCGCGAGATCGACGAGACCTACGAGATGCCGGTGGGCAAGGCCGCCGAACGACGCCACCGCGCGGTCGAGACGACGCTGACCTGCACCCACCCCGAAGCGGACGGCGACGTCGAGGTGGACGTGCGCGTCGCCACCGACGGGGTCGCGACGCGCTACCGGATCACCGGCGAGGGGCGGGACTTCTTCTTCGGCGACTTCACGACGGTCCGCCCGCCGATGGACGCGATGGTCTGGCTGAACCCCCTCGACCGGTGTCACGAAGGGAGCGGCCGCCAGCAACCCATCGCCGAGGCCGAGGGGAAATACAGCACGCCGGGTCTGCTCGCGGTCGACGGCCAGTGGTGTCTGCTAGGTCAGGCCGGGGTCGACGGCGACTACCCCCACGCCCGTCTGGACTGTGCCGAGGAGGGGCCAGCGATCACCTACGACGTGCCGACCAACCTCATGAACGCCCGCTACCCGGTCGAGACGCCCTGGCGGGTGGCCATCGTCGGCGACCTGGCCGACGTGGTCGAATCCACGCTCGTCGAGGACCTCGTCGGCGGCCCCGACTTCGAGGGGCCCGTCGAACCCGGCCGGGTCGCGTGGTCGTGGTGGTCCGAGGGGGACAGTCCCGAGGACTTCGACCGCCAGCGCGAGTACATCGACTACGCGGCCGAGCGCGGCTGGGAGTACGTCCTCGTCGACGCCGGGTGGCAGGCCCACTACGACGAGATGCCCGCCCTCGTCGAGTACGCCAGCGAGCGCGACGTGGGAGTCTTCGTCTGGACCCACTGGACTGACCTCCAGGCGGAGTCCAAGCGCGAGGAGTGGTTCGCGGAGTGGCACGACTGGGGCGTCTCGGGCGTGAAGATCGACTTCATGGACCACGACGACCAGGGCCGGATGGCGTTCTACGACAGCGTCGCCGAGACGGCCGCCGAGTACGACCTCATGCTGAACTTCCACGGCTCCGTCGTCCCCTCGGGCCTCCAGCGGCGCCACCCCAACGTGATGACCTACGAGGGGGTCTACGGCGCGGAGTGGTACAAGTTCAAGTCGGTCACGCCCGAGCACAACTGCGTCCTCCCCTTCACCCGGAACGTCGTCGGCCCGATGGACTACACGCCGGTCACCTTCTCCGCCGAGGGCCGACACACCACCGCTGGCCACGAACTCGCGCTGTCGGTCGTCTTCGAGTCGCCGCTCCAGCACCTCGCGGACAGCATCGACAGCTACGCCGACCGCCCTCTCGCCGAGTCGTTCCTCGAGGACGTCCCCGTCACCTGGGCGGAGACGCGCCTGGTCGGGGGGCACCCCGGCACCGAAGCGACGGTCGCCCGCCGCGAGCGCGCGGACGATCCCGGCGACGCCGAGTGGTTCCTGGGCTCGATCACCGCCGGGCCACGCCGGATCGTCACCGTCGACTGTGGATTCCTCGACGGCGAGCACGAGGCCGAAATTATCCGCGACGACGGCGAGGACGGGCTGGCGACGGACACGGTCACCGTCACCGCGGGCGAGACCCTCGACGTGATGGTCGCGCGCAACGGCGGGTTCGTCGCCCGCTTCGAGTGACGGCCGCGGTTCGATCGGGAGAGCCAACTCTTCGGCGCGCGAGCGATCGCGGACGCGTCAGACGAGCGTCTGACGCCCGTCTGCCCGGATTTTTTGCGCCCGTGTGACCGAGTGACACGGGCATGGCGAGCCACGGCGAGCGTCACGAGTCCCCACGCCACGCACGCACGGACCGCCTGTCGGCGGCGGAGTCGGTCCCGGAAGTCGCGTCGCCGGGCGCGACGCCGACCCTGCTGTACCTGTCGCGGATCGCGTCCCTCGAAGCCCGCGTCGCCGCCCTCGAACGCGAGTGTGAGAGCCTGCGGGCCGAGCGCGACGCACTCGACGCCGAGTGTGAGGACCTGCGGGCCGCGCTGGACGCGTCCGAAACGAAGCGACGGCGCCTCGTCGACAGATACGAACACCTCCTCGCGGAGGCCCGTCGGGACGACCGGTCGGCGACGAGCGGCCGATTGCTCCGGCGGACTGCGGCACGGCTGTTCTCGCGGTAGTCCGAGCGGGAGGATGGGAACGAACGTACCCGTGCGGGCGTCGACCGTCAGGCCCCGTTGAGCGAGATATAGGTCGTCTCGTTGATCCGCTCGTCGGCGTTGAGTTCCGCGAGCAGGTCCTCGGGGACGGGGTCGTCGAGGTTGTAGACGGTCAGGGCCTCGCCGCCGATGGTCTCGCGGCCGTTGAACATCCCGGCGATGTTGACGTCGTACTCGCCCAGGACCGAGCCGATGAAGCCGATGACGCCGGGCACGTCGTCGTTGCGGGCGACGAGCATGTGGCCGTGGGGGACGGCGTCGACGCGGTAGCCGTCGATGCGGACGATGCGGGGGTCGTCCCCGGCGAACTGCGTGCCCGAGACGCTGACCGAGTCCACCCCGTCCGAGACGGTGACGGTGACGAGGCTCTGGAAGTCGTCGGCGCTACTGGTCTTGGACTCGGTGACGTCGATGCCACGCTCCTCGGCGATGCGCTCGGCGTTGACGGCGTTGACCTGCGTCGAGAGCGGTTCGAAGACGCCCTTCAGCGCCGTCGCCGTGACGAGTTCGACGTCCTCCTCGGCGATGTCGCCCGCGTAGGTGACCTCGACGTCGGAGACGTGGCCGTCGAACAGCTGGACGGCGATCTTCCCGGCGGTGTCGGCCAGGTCGAGATAGGGGGCGATCGAGGGGAAGGCGTTCTCGTCCATCGAGGGGGCGTTCAACGCGTTGATCACGGGTTCGTCGTTGAACGCCGCGACGACCTGGTCGGCCGTCGACGTGGCGACGTGTTCCTGTGCGGCCTCGGTCGAGGCGCCCAGGTGGGGCGTGACGACGATGTCGTCGACGTCCAGCAGCGGGCTGTCGGGCGAGACCGGCTCCTCGGCGAAGACGTCGATCGCGGCACCCTTGAGGATCCCGTCCTCGACGGCCTCGGCCAGCGCCGGTTCGTCGACGATGCCGCCGCGGGCGCAGTTGATGACGTACCCGCCCTCTAGCTGGGCGAGTTCCTCCTCGCCGATCATGTCCTCGGTCTCGTCGGTCAGGGGCGTGTGGACCGTGATGAAGTCCGACCGGTCGAGGAGTTCGTCGAGGCTGTCGACGAGTTCGGCGCCGACCCGCTCGGCGACCTCCCGGCTGATGTAGGGGTCGAACGTGACCAGGTCCATCCCGAGGGCGTCGAGCCGCTTGGCGACCTCCTGACCGACGCGGCCGAACCCGACCACGCCGAGGGTCTTGTTGTTGACCTCGGTGCCGAGAAAGTCGCCTTTGGCCCACTCGCCGTCGCGGAGGCGCGCGTGGGCTTGCGGGATCGAGCGCGCGGTGGCGAAGGCCATCGCGACGGAGTGCTCGGCGGCGGCGCGAACGTTGCCCTGCGGGGCGTTCGCGACGATGACGCCGTGGTCGGTGGCGGCCTCGATGTCGATGTTGTCGACGCCGATACCCGCTCGCCCGACGATCTGGAGGTTCGGCGCGGCCTCGAACACCTCGGCCGTGACCTCCGTCCCCGAACGGACGATCATGGCGTCGGCGTCCGAGACGGCGTTCAGCAGTGCGTCGCCCTCGACGTCGTAGGCGGTTTCGACCTCGTGGCCCGCCTCGCGCAGTCGGTCGAGACCCGCGTCCGCGATGGGGTCCGTGACCAGTACCTTCATGCGCGACACAACCCCGTCACCCAGTATAACGCTTGTTTTCTCGTTGCGGTAGGCCTACCCGAACCGTGACACACCCACACACGCCGGAACGAAGGTCAACGCACGACTGCCCCGGCGCGGCGACGTGTGCCGCCGTCTCGGGCACGTGTCGACCGAGCACCGGGCCCGAGGCACGCGGCGGTCGCACGCGCGCCGACGATATCAGAGTCGATAACAGTCAGACTACCACGGTACGTGGGAAAACACGCCAGAAATAGCCTGATACAGGAATTTTCGGCCGAATTATCGCCAGGCGGGAAGCGACGCCGCGTCGTCGAGCGGTGCTGTGAGGTAGGCGTCGTCGCAGCTAATGTCAGCGATGACTAACGTGTCGGTGGGGCCTCCTTCGACCGAGGCCATGATCTCGGCGTCCTCTGCCACCTGGGCTTCGGCAACCATGTCCGGCGCCATGTGTGAGAACATGTAACAATCGCTTATAAACCTGCCGGATCGATTCTCAGGAGTTGAAAAGTCACATTCCGGGTTTGTCACGAATCTGGCGGCGGTAGGGGAGCAGTACCGGTCCGAGAGCGGCGGATCCGGAACGTGAGGGACAGTCGGAACGGGCCGCCGACGTGGATGGCGCGCAGCCACCGCGGTCGTCTCCCGTGGTCGGAACGGCCGATCGGTCGGACGGGGCGTCCGGTCACTCGAGGAGAGCAGGCGCGTGCGAACGGGTGCCGGGAATGTGTAAGGACTTAGTAGGTGGGAGCGGGAGTAGCGTCCACTATGAACGTCGCAGACGCGATGACGCCCCGCGAGGAACTCGTCACGGTCGAACTCCCAGGTACGCGTGACGACGTCCTCGAGTACCTGCAAGAACGGGCCTTCTCTTCGGTACCCGTAGTCAAACAGACCGACGACGGCGAACAGTTCCGCGGGCTGGTCTCCCGGGACGCGCTCATCGAACACCCCGACGAGGACCAGCTCGCGCTGCTGGTCGAGGAGGTACCGACCACGACCGCCGACGCCACTATCGAGGAACTCGCCCGCCTCATGCTGGCCGAGCGTGCCCGCCGCGTGCCGGTCGTCGACGGCCGTCTGGAGGGCATCGTGACGATCACCGACGTGGTCCGGGCCATCGCGACCGGGAGCGTCGAGACGGACGTGGCCGTCTCCGAGGTGGCGCGCCGGGACATCAACTGCGTCTACCAGGAGGCCCCGCTCCCGGTCGCCGAGCGCGAACTCTCCCACGCGGACGTACCGTACGCCGTCGCCCTCGACGACGACGGGGAGATGGCGGGGATGCTCACCGAAGTCGATATCATCGACGTGGCACGCGTCGTCGAAGGCGAGGAGGCGACCGGCGACAACTTCGCCAGCGACGACGACGACTGGAAGTGGGAGAGCGTCAAGGCCATCGGGAGCCGATACATGCCCACCCGCAACGTCGAGATCCCCGGCGAACCCGTCTCAGCGTTCATGACCGCCGATCTGGTGACGGTCGCCGGACAGCGCAGCTGCGTCGAGACCGCCCAGATCATGATCGAACACGACATCGAGCAGATTCCGATGGTCTCGGGCGACACTCTCGAGGGCATCGTCCGGGACATGGACCTGCTGGAGGCGCTGGTATGACCGACGGTCGGGACCTCACCGAACTGGCCAAACGACGCGGCTTCTTCCTGCAGTCGGCGGGCGCCTACGGCGGCGTCTCGGGGTTTTACACCTTCGGCCCCCGGGGCGCGAGCCTCAAGGACAACATCGAGAACTCCTGGCGCGACCGTTTTACCGTCCGCGAGGGCAACATGGAGATCGACGCCCCCACCGTGATGCCCGAACCCGTCTTCGAGGCGTCGGGCCACCTCGACGGCTTCGACGACATGATAGTCGAGTGCCCGGACTGCGGCGAGAGCCACCGGGCGGACCACGTCGTCGAGGACAACACGGAGTACGAGGAGGCCGAGGCGCTCGGCGCGGAGCGCGTCGGCGAGATCATCGCCGAGTACGAACTCGTCTGTCCGGTCTGTGGCACGGGCCTGGCTGGCCAGGCCGTCGAAGAGTTCAACCTCATGTTCGAGACGAACATCGGCCCGGGTTCCTCCTCGCCCGGCTACCTGCGTCCCGAGACCGCCCAGGGCATCTTCGTCGAGTTCCCGCAACTCAAGGAGTACGCCCGCAACCAGTTGCCCTTCGGCGTCACCCAGATCGGCCGGGCCTACCGCAACGAGATCAGTCCCCGGAAGTCGCTCGTGCGCGTCCGGGAGTTCACCCAGGCCGAACTCGAACTGTTCATCGACCCGGAGGAAGACGAACCGGACCTCTCGGCGGTCGAGGACGTCGTCGCACCCTTCTACAGTGCGGCCGCTCAGGAGGACGAGGACGGCGAGGCCCGCGAGCTGACGATCCGGGAAGCCGTCGACGAGGGCCTCGTCGGCGACCCGTGGATCGCCTACTACCTGGGCGTCGCGACCGAGTGGTACGAGCGCATCGGCGTCGACATGGACCGGTTCCGGTTCCGCCAGCACCTCGGCGGCGAACTCGCCCACTACGCCGCGGACTGCTGGGACGCCGAGAGCTACATCACCGGTGACTGGGTCGAGATCGCCGGGTTCGCCTACCGCTCGGACTACGACCTCTCGAAACACGACGAGCACTCCGACGAGGACTTTAGCGTCTTCAAACAGTACGACGAACCCGTCGCCGTCGAACGGCCGACGGTCGACCCCGACATGAGCTACCTCGGTCCGGAGTTCGGCGGCGCCGCGGGCGATATCGCCGACGCGCTCGAACGCCTCGCCGCCGAGGACCCCGACGCGTTCCGCGACGGTGGCGAGGACGGCATCGTGACCGTCGAGGTCGACGGCGAGAGCTACGAAGTGCCGATCAGCCAGACGGGCTTCGCCGTCGAGGAGGTCACCGAGTCCGGCGAGCACTTCCTGCCCCACGTCGTCGAGCCGTCGCTGGGTATCGACCGGACGCTGTACGCCGTCCTCGATCACTGCTACCGCGAGGACGAGATCGACGGCGAGGAGCGCACCTACCTCGAACTCCCGGCCGAAGTGGCGCCGACCACCGTGGGCGTGTTCCCGCTGATGGACCGCGACGGCCTCGGTGAGCGCGCCCGTGATCTCGCGGCCGATCTCCGGAGCGCGGGTCTGTCGGTCACCTACGACGACTCGGGCGCCATCGGCCGGCGGTATCGTCGGCAGGACGAGGTCGGGACCCCCTTCTGCGTGACCGTCGACTACACGACGCTGGGCGAGGGCGAGGACGACGAGGGTGAGCCCGGCACCGTCACCGTCCGCGAGCGGGACACCACCGCACAGAAACGCGTCCCGGTCGAGGAGCTCCCGGCGACGCTCGAATCCCTGCGCGACGGCGACGTCGACTTCACCGACATCTGAGGTCGGATGCGCGACGAGATCACCCGGCGACTGGTCCACGCGAGCGGCACGGCGGTGCCCCTGTCGTACCTGCTGGTCGACGCCGTCGCCTGGTGGCACGTCCAGGCGCTGTTGCTCGTCGGCCTCGTCGTCGGGGTGGTCCTCGAAGCGATCCGGCTGGTCGTCGGGCTGGACTGGTGGATCTACGAGAAACTCACCCGCGAGTACGAACAGGACAACCCCGCGGGCTACGTGCTCGCGGTCGTCGGGATGGCCGTCGTCGTCGTGGTCTTCCCACCGACGACCGAGACGCTGCTGCCGGGACTGGCTCCGTCGCCGGTCGCCGTCCCCGCCCTGTTCATGCTGACCATCGCCGACCCCGTCAGCGGCCTGCTGGGGTCGGGCACGCTCGACGGGGTGAAACAGACGTGGGTCCTGCTGGCCACGTTCGGCGTCGCGACGCTGCTGGCGGTCCCGTTCGTCCCGTCGCTGGCCGCGATCGCGGGTGGGGTCGCGACCACCGTCGCCGACGGCGTGAAACCGGTGGTGCGCGGCTACGTCGTCGACGACAACCTCTCGATTCCGGTCGCCGCCGCCGTCGCGATGTACGTCGCTGTGGAGTTCCTCCCCGCGCTTCCCTCGCTCGTGTGAGGTGACGGCGGACCGACAGCGACGGGAACGACGGCAGTACCGCCGCGACGCGGTCGCCAGCCGTTTCACTTCCGCCCCGCTACGCGAACCCTTAACCACGACGAGGGCGAACGCCTCGGCAATGGCACAGGCCGACGAGAGTGAGGGGGACGGCTACGTCGAGGGGCCGCTGCTGGTCGACGGCGTCCTCGAAGAGCGGACCTACCAGCGCCGCCTGGCCGACGCTGCGCTGGAGACGGACACGCTCGTCTGTCTCCCCACGGGGCTGGGAAAGACGACGGTGAGCCTGCTGGTGACCGCTCACCGCCTGGCCGGGGACGTGGCGCTGAAGTCGCTCCTGTTGGCGCCGACGAAGCCGCTGGTCCAGCAACACGCCGACTTCTACCGGGAGGCCCTGGAGATCGACGACGACGAGATCGTCGTCTACACCGGCGACACCCGGCCCGACTCCCGGGCGGACCTGTGGTCGGGCGCCCGCGTCGTCATCGCCACTCCCGAGGTCGTCGAGAACGACCTCGTCGGCTCACGGATCGATATGGAACACGTCGTCCACTGCACGTTCGACGAGTGTCACCGCGCGACCGGCGACTACGCCTACAACTACATCGCCGAACGGTACCACGAGCAGGCCCGAGACCCACTCGTCACGGGGATGAGCGCCTCCCCCGGGGACGACAAGGAGGCGATCCTCGACGTCTGCGGGAACCTCGGCCTGCGGCAGGTCGAGGTGATGACCGAGGACGACGCCGACGTGTCGGCCTACACCCACCGGACGACCGTCGACTGGGAGCGCGTCGAACTCCCCGAGTCGGTGCTGGAGATCAGGGACGCCCTCCACGAGATCATCGAAGAACGACTCACGGAACTCAAGCAACTGGGCGTGACCAACACCACCCAACCGGACACCTCCGAGCGGGAGATCCAGAAGATCCAGGGCCGCCTGCGCGAACTGATGGACAACGATCAGTCCGAGGGCTACGAGGGGATGAGCTATCTCGCGGAGGTGCGGAAACTGCGGACCGCCGTGACCTACGCCGAGACACAGAGCGTCGAGTCCCTGCGGCGGTACTTCGAGCGCCAGAAGAACGCCGCGCGGGCCTCGGGCGCATCGAAGGCCGACCAGCGGATGGTCTCGGACCCCCGTGTGCGGAAGGCGATGCGGACCGCCCGCGAGTACGACGACCTGCACCCGAAGTTCCGCCGTACCCGAATGTTGATCGCCCAGACGCTGGGCATCGAGAACGGCGAACGGGTGATCGTCTTCACCGAATCGCGGGACACCGCCGAAGCGCTGACGGACTTTCTGGGGGAGCACTTCACCGCCCGGAAGTTCGTCGGGCAGTCCGACACCGACGGCAGTGACGGGATGACCCAGAACGAACAGCAGGACACCCTCGACGCCTTCCGCGCGGGGGAGTTCGAGGTGCTCGTCTCGACGTCGGTCGCCGAGGAGGGACTCGACGTCCCGGAGGTGGACCTCGTGCTGTTCTACGAACCGGTGCCGACGGCGATCCGGGCGATCCAGCGCAAGGGCCGGACCGGCCGCCAGACGGAGGGTGCGGTGTCGGTCCTGCTGGCCGAGGACACTCGTGACGAGGCGTACTTCTGGAAGGCGCGCAACGATCAAAAGCGGATGCGCGAGGAGTTGCAGTCGCTGAAATCCGCCGCAGACGAGATCGAGGCGGCGCTCGAACAGTCCACCGTCGAGACGTTCGCGGCCGCGGCCGAGGACGCGACCAGCGACGGAGCCGAGTCGAAAACGTCCGACGTCACCGGACCCGAAACGGGGGGTTCGGACGGCGACGGGTCCGGGGGCGAGGACGTCGACGGGGCGACGGACGAGGAGACGGGCGACGCAGGCGAAGCGGAGGGCAGTAACGATGAGGTCGGCGAGGCTGGCGCGGACGATCCCGGGGGCTCCGACGACGACGGCCAGGCGGGCCTGAGTGCGTTCGCCGGTGAGAGCACGGAGGAGACGGACGACGGCGGATCCAGCGCCGGGACGGACGACGGCGGATCCAGCGCCGGGACGGACGACAGCGACCCGGCCACGGACGACGAGGGGACGGTCGCGACCGCGACCGGCGACGACGAGCAGGTCGAGATCGTCGTCGACCAGCGCGAACTCGACGCGGGCATCGCGAAGGATCTCTCCCGGACGGAGGGGGTCCAGACTCGCCTGGAGACGCTGGCCGTGGGCGACTACGTCCTCTCGGACCGGGTGGTCGTCGAGCGCAAGACCGTCGCGGACTTCATGGACACGCTGACCGGCGGCGACGAGCGGTCGCTGTTCGAGCAGCTCAAAGACGCCACGCGCCACTACGCCCGACCCGTGGTGATCATCGAGGGGAGCGGCCTCTACGAGGAGCGCAACGTCCACCCGAACGCGATCAGGGGCGCGGTGGCGTCGCTGGCGGTCGACTTCGGCGCCAGCGTCCTCCGGACGAACGGCGAGGACGAGACTCGGCAGTTACTCGCGACCATCGCACAGCGAGAGCAGGAAGACGAGGACCGGACCGTCAGCGTCCACGGGGAGAAGAGTTCCAAGACCCTCGCCGAACAGCAGGAGTACGTCGTCGCCGCCGTCGCGGAGGTCGGTCCCGTGACCGCCGAGGCGCTCCTGGTGGAGTTCGGGAGCGTCGAAGCGGTGATGACCGCCGACGAGGACGCCCTGCAGGCGGCGGAGGGCGTCGGCGAGGTCACCGCCGAACGGTTCCGCGAAGTCGTCGCCAGCCGGTACGACGGATAGCCCTGTCGTCGAAAGACCGGAGAACCCCAGTCGTTTCGTCTGGAAGTGTCGCCCGGGTAGTATTGCCGAAACCGAAAGCGCTCGCCCCTCCGATACAGCGGATAGCACGCGGTCCGATCGCGGTTTCGCGGCCAAACCCCCCTGTTTCAGATGGAGATTCTGACAGACCGTAACAACAAATACCCCGGGGTTCAAAAGTGAGGATCTGAGTAAGCTATGAGTGACGGGATGGAGTGGATCGTCAGGTTCGACTTACCGAGTGGGGGAGCGGGTCCAGAGAGGGTCACGAGCGACGATCTCGTCGCGGAGTACGACGCCGCGGTCGTGCTCCTGTTGCGCGAGCACTACTGTCGGGTATCTCGTTCCCGGGCGCAGGCCTACAGCGACGCACACGAACAGTTCGAGGCGGCCGACGTGGGTGTCGTCGCCGCTCTCCCGGACACCATCGACAGGGCCGGGTTCTGGCGGGACCGATACGACCTGTCGATCCCCGTACTGTCGGACACGGCCACGGAGGTCGACGGACCGAGCGTCGACGCGGAGGCCGGTGAACAGGCGCTGGCCGACGGGTCGCCGCGGTTCGACGCGTTCGCGGAACTGGAGACGGCAGTTCCCTCCCTGCCCGCTGTCGGCGTTCTCGACACGCGGTCGGACTACCCCCGACTGGTCCACACTGCCGGAGGGAGTTCGCTCCAGGACTGCCCGGAGCCCGAGACGGCGCTGTCGACCGCGACCGACCTGCTCGCAGAGTAAGCCGAGTTCGATCTCCTCCTTCCTTCGAACCGCTCAGTACAGTTTCGGACGTCTCGGGTACACAGTTTCGAACCGCTCAGTACGGTAGTGCCGACAGCGCCTCGGCGGCCTCACGGGCGGCCGCGAGATACTCTTTGGCTCGGCGCGGGTCCTCGCAGCGCTCGGCCCGCCGGGCGTTCGTTTCCAGCGCCCGGACCAGCGACGCGCGCGCCTCGGCGAGGTCGCCCGATCCCCCGACCTCGGTTCCGGACGGCGTCGACCGCTCGCGCCGGGGGGCCGGATCCGAACCAGCGTCCGGAGCGGAGGACTGACGCTCGTGATCTCCCGTCTCACCGTCGGCGACACTCCCACCGCTCCCCGCCGACTCGGGCGCGGACGGTGCCGTCGGTCGCTTGATCTCGATGTGGTCCGCCGAGTCGGACGCTCCCGGGTCACCGTCCGCCGTCGTGTCGGCCGCTTCCACGTCACCGTTCGCCGTCGCGTCGGCCGTGCCGGTGGTGTCGTGCTCGGCTTCCGCGTCGGGTGTCGCCGTCCCGGCGGCGTCCGCGTCCGCATCCGTCCCGTCGGCGGCCGCCTCTCCGGTCCGCCCGGCGCCTTCGTCGGCGTCGGCCTGTCCGTCGTCGACCACCTGCTGACAGGTCGGGCAGAACTCCTGGCCGTCGTAGCGGAAGATCGGATCGCCACAGGTCTCGCAGTGAGCGTTAGTCATCGTCGCCCCCTTCAGGAGGAGTTCGCTCATCTGCTCGGTCGCTTCCCGCTTTTCTTGCTCGCGCTCGTACTGCTCGCGCAGCCGTTCGCGCTCTGCTTCCTTGTCGAAGTCACTCATGTGCGTATCTAACGCTGCCGCCGGGCAAAAAGCGCGTCGGCCCGCGCGGACCCCGTCGAACCACCGACCGGAACACCCGCGAACCACCGATCGGAACACCCGCGAACCACCGATCGGAACACCACCGGGCAAGCCGGACGGACGCGTCGGTACCGATCGACGGCGAATCCCAATGGTCAAACGTGATAGAACTACGTTAGCTGTCGAACCGGAGTATGGCGGACGACGGGGCGAGAGAGCGGCTTTCGAAGCGCTTAACCGACGACGTGGGAAACCGTCACACGGTATGACAAAGGTCAGTATCGTCGGTGCGGCGGGCACCGTCGGCGCGGCAGCGGGGTACAACCTTGCGCTCCGGGACATCGTCGACGAACTCGTCTTCGTCGACATTCCGGACAAGGAAGACGAGACGGTGGGCCAGGCCGCGGACACGAACCACGGGATCGCGTATGACTCGAACACGACGGTCCGACAGGGCGGCTACGAGGAGACCGCAGGATCTGACGTGGTCGTCATCACGGCGGGCATCCCGCGATCGCCGGGCCAGACCCGGATCGACCTCGCGGGCGACAACGCCCCGATCATGGACGACATCGGGTCGTCGCTGGCCGAGCACAACGACGACTTCGTGACGGTGACGACCTCCAACCCCGTGGACCTGCTGAATCGCCACCTCTACGAGACGGGCGACCGCGCCCGCGAGCAGGTGATCGGGTTCGGCGGTCGCCTGGATTCGGCTCGCTTCCGGTACGTCCTCTCCGAGCGGTTCGACGCCCCAGTCAGGAACGTCGAGGCGACGATCCTGGGCGAACACGGCGACGCGCAGGTCCCCGTCTTCTCGAAGGTCCGCGTCGACGGCCAGGATCCCTCGTTCGATGCCGACGAGCGCGAGGAGATCCTGGGCGACCTCCAGGAGTCCGCGATGGACGTCATCGAACGCAAGGGCGCGACCCAGTGGGGCCCGGCGACGGGCGTCGCCCACACCGTCGAAGCGATCCTCAACGACACTGGCGAGGTACTGCCGTGTTCGGTCGTCCTCGACGGGGAGTACGGCTACGAGGACACCGCCTTCGGCGTCCCCGTCAAACTCGGTTCCAGTGGCGTCGAGGAGGTCGTCGACTGGGAGCTGGACGGCTACGAACAGGATCTGATGGACGACGCCGCCGAGAAACTCTCCGACCAGTACGACAAGATCAGCGACGCGTAATCGCCTGCGGGCGTCTTTTCTGTCGGTGTCGACGCTGTCGGGAACGACTCATACGGTTTATTGTAGCGAGTTACCGGGACGCGCCAACCCCGGGGTTGGCGCTATCCGAAAATGATCTACAATAATCCGTATCAGGCGTCGACGTCGCCGATGGTCTCGGGGACGCGGATACTGTAGCGACCGTCTTCCTGGAGCGCGATGATGTACTCCTCGCGGTCGTACAGTTCCATGAGGTTGAGTTCGTACTGTCCGGGCGCGAGGACGCGGATGCTCTCGAACTGATCGTTGAGTTCCTCGCGTAACTCCGCGAGATCCGGACGGTCGGTCCGCTCGGCGTCGGGGGTGTCGACGACCGCCCGGTCGACGCCCTCGTCCGGTGTGGCGTCGGACGCGCCGGTCTCCGTGGTCGTCTGCGGGAGGTCGTCCGACTCGACGACGGCGCTTCGAGCGTCGGCCTGGGCCGCGTTCTCCCCGGACGAAGGGGCGTCAGCGCCGACGTCGGGGTCCCTGGACTCCGTCGGCGAGTCGGAGACCGGACCGTTCGCCGACTCTTCGGACGGCCTGTCGGTTCCAGTGGAACCGGAGCCCCCACCGACGAGGTCGCGGACGGTCGCGGCGGCGCTGCCGACGGTCCGGGAGACGGTATCGCCCGGTCGCTCCGGCGGGTCGGCCGGGTCCGTCGACGGGGTCGCTGTCCCGTCAGCGGGCGAGTCCGTCTCCTCGGTGGACGGGGACGGGGCGTCCCCGGTGGCGTCGCTCCCGGCGTCGGACCCGGCGGGCTGGAACTGGAACTTGTTCCCCCCACAGTCCGGACATCCCGAGAGCATCTCCGTGGAGCCGTCCTCGAAGGTCCGTCCGCAGTTGGTACACTGGTGGGGCATGGCGTGGCGCTACTCTCTGGAGACGAGCGCGCTGATGAGCGTCTCGTCCTTGTGGAGCGTCTCGATCTGGTTTGCCGGGCCGATCACCGTGAGTTTCTTGTCCGAGTCCGAGCCCATGAGTCGACCGAGGAATCCACCATCGTCGCCGCCGGACTGTGGGTAGGTCTCGATCTCGATGCCGTTGAACTCGTCGGGGCTGATCTCGGTCATCGTCACCTCGATCAGGCGGGACTCCTCGTCGGGAGTCAGTCCCTCCTCGAGGATCACGATGTTGCCCTCGCGCACGCCGTCGAGGATCGTCCTGACCTTCTCCATCGTCGCCTTGTCGGCGAGTCGCTCGGCGCTGACGAGGTCGATCTGCACGCCGTCTTCGTCGTCTGGGTGTTTGGCTTCAGGCATCCGTTATCACCCGAAGTACTCCGCGATCTTGTCGTACACTTCGTCCATGTTGTCTCCTTCCAGCGCCGACAGCGGGATCGTCTCGTGTTGCGGGAAGGCGTTGCGGATCCGCTGGACGCTGGACTCCTCTTTGTCGATCTTGTTCGCGAGGATCAACACCGGCAGGTCCTGGCTCTCGATGATCCCGATGAGCATCGTGTTGACCTGCGTGAACGGGTCGGTGGTCGAATCGAGGACGTAGATCACGCCGTCGACGTCCTCCCGGAGCCAGTGCATCGCCTCGGCGACGCCTTCGGTGGCCTCCCGCGAGCGGCGGACGGCGTCGTCTTCCTCCATGTCGTGTTCGAGGAACTCCGTGTAGTCGACTTTCGTCGTCACGCCGGGCGTGTCGACGATGTCGATACTCACGGTCTTGCCGTCGCGCTCGATCTCGACGTTCTCTTTCCTGCGGGCGCGCCGCGTCTCGTGGGGGATGTGACTCTCCGGACCGATAGCGTCACCGTGCTCGGTCCAGTCGCGGGCGATGCGGTTCGCCAGCGTCGTCTTCCCCGCGTTCGGCGGGCCGTAGATACCGATGCGCTTCTGTTCGTCTTCCGAGAACAGCGTCGCCGCTGCCCGGGAAATGCTGTCTCTGAGGTTTGTGAGCAGTCCCATCCTGTCCTCCCGCGCCCGTATGCGTGGCGCTTCTTGCAGTAGGTCCCGGGCCGACTCACTTAAGGCTACGTCAGACAAATATAAAAATTAGTACAAATGGTGTCCGTTTCTCGGGGATAGAGGGACTGGGTCCCTCGATTACTGGAATGGTCTGTTACTTCGCATAAATAGAATGATTAATACAGGGATCCGGTCGAGCCGATCGCACCGGAGGAGATCGACCGGTCGCATCTCTTCCGTGAACTGACTCGGCCTGCTCCGCCTGTAGACCCCGGCGAAACCGCGGACCGGAGACGGGACGAGAAATCACGGAGTTGACGACCGATCTGCACACCCCCACCCCTTCGTTTCAGGTGGAACCGACAACACCCCCGGTAGACACGAGCGCGGAGAGGAAGCTTGGAGCGGAAGGGAAGCGGCTGAGGCGAGTGTTGACAGTTTCTTTACTAGATAAACCGACTAGAACGGGTTAGAGAATAACTACTAGACATTATCTACCTTCTCCTAGTTATAAAGAACGATGAAAAGATGTTTTCTTTCTGGTGCGGGTTTGATTTTAGTGATATATACTTAAACGTTTCCTAGTCTAGTAGCGGACGGAACTCTGCTGTCCCCCCACCCCTCTGTTGTGTCGTTCCACCTGAAACGAAGGGGTGGGGGGGTTCGGGTCCTGTTGCCCCTCCAGGGTCCCCGACCTCCTCCCGACTCCCTCCCGACTCCCTCCCGACTCCCTCCCGGCTCCCTCCCGACTTCCTCTCGACCTCCGGTATCTCTCCCGTCGCGTCGGCTTTTCCCCTTCAGACTCACTCTCCGTCGCCTTCCCGGGAGCTTCTCCTCTCTGCTATCTCGACTCCCGGTTCCTCCTTGGGGAACTACCGAAATACTTAATAGCCAGTCAACCACGGGTTCTCGTGGTTCAACTGGACTCGCCGCACACAGTGGGATCGGTAGATCGCGGCGATTTCAGGGCTGCGAGCGGTGTTTCGACGGGCGCGCGCCCGGACTTCCACTCGAAACACAGGGGTATCGAACGGACCATGACAGACGGAGACAATCCCGACAGGGACACGACGCTCGGCTCGGGTCAGTTCGTCGGCGACGACTCCTCGGGGGAAGAGTCGTCAGGGACTGACTCGAACACAGATGACGGATCGCTCGGCGACGCCGAACGACCGACAGAGGGGGACGCTGACACCGCCGACACCGCCGACTCCGACGCTGCGGAGCGGGAGGACGGGGCACCGGCGACTCCTCTCGGGACGGGATCGGCCGGTCGAGACAGTGACATCCCCGAAGAGGTCCGGGACTCGGTCCTCGACGATGTCGTCCCCGACGACGACGCCGAGGAGGCCGAAGAGGCCTCTCCGGGGCTGTTCGACGACCTCCTCAGCGGGGAACCGATCTTCGAGAACAAGGAGGTCCTCCGGCCGTCCTACACCCCGCGGAAACTCCCTCATCGCGAGGAGCAGATCAACAACATGGCGACGATCCTCGTCAGCGCGCTGCGGGGGGACACACCCTCGAACATCCTCATCTACGGGAAGACGGGGACGGGGAAGACCGCCAGCGCGAAGTTCGTCAGCGACGAACTTGAGTCGACTTCCCAGAAGTACGAGGTGCCTTGCGAGGTCGAGTACATCAACTGCGAGGTGACCGACACTCAGTACCGCGTCCTCGCCCAGCTGGCCAACAAGTTCATCGAGAACGACCAGGAGGCCATCGACGCGGAACTGGAGCGACTGACCGACCTCCGCGAGCGCGCGGCCGACGACCCCGCGGCGCTCGACGACACCGACTTCGCCTCGGTCGAGGCCGTCGCCGACCGGATCGACGAACTGGAGGCCGACCGCGAGGAGTTCGAACAGGTCCCGATGACCGGGTGGCCGACCGACCGCGTTTATAACAGTTTCTTCGAGGCCGTCGACTATCGCGAGCGCGTGGTTGTCATCATGCTCGACGAGATCGACAAACTCGTCGAGAAGAGCGGCGACGACACCCTCTACAACCTCTCGCGGATGAACTCCGAACTGGAGAACTCCCGGGTGTCGATCATGGGGATCAGCAACGACCTGAAGTTCACCGACTTCCTCGACCCCCGCGTCAAGTCCAGCCTCGGTGAAGAGGAGATCGTCTTCCCGCCCTACGACGCCACCCAGCTGCGGGACATCCTCACTCACCGCGCGGACGTGGCGTTCAAAGACGGCGCGCTCACCGACGACGTGATCCCGCTGTGTGCGGCCTTCGCCGCACAGGAACACGGCGACGCCCGCCGCGCGCTGGATCTGCTTCGGACCGCGGGCGAACTCGCCGAGCGCGGCCAGACGGACGTCGTCAACGAGGAACACGTCCGCCAGGCCCAGGAGAAGATCGAACTCGACCGGGTCGTCGAGGTGGTCCGGACGCTCCCGACCCAGTCGAAACTCGTCCTCTTCTCGACGATCACCCTCGAAAAAAACGGCGTCCACAACATCAACACCGGCGAGGTCTACAACGTCTACCAGCGCCTCTGCGAGGAGATCGACGCCGACACGCTGACCCAGCGCCGGGTGACGGATCTCATCTCGGAACTGGACATGCTGGGTATCGTCAACGCCGTCGTCGTCAGCAAGGGCCGCTACGGCCGCACCAAGGAGATCTCCATCTCCGTTCCGATCGAGGAGACCGAGGCGGTCCTGCTCTCGGACTCTCGGCTCTCGGACATCGAGGACACCCAGCCGTTCGTCCAGAAACGGTTCGGCGACTCCTGATACTGTCGGCTATCCGTTCGGAAAGATATTCGCCACCCCGAGGTGGCGAACTCCTTCGATATGGTATCGCCGACAGTATGAGCGGTCCTTCTCCGGTCGTCACGTCGCGGTCGCCATAGCGACGGAGGCGTTCTCCGGCCCGTTCGTCCCGGGCGTCGGTGACCCGTTCGATCCCGCCGGAGCGGCGGTTCCCGTGGCGGCCCCGGCCTGTCCCGACCGGAGGCGGATCCAGCCGAGTTTCGGGATCCGAATTTCGGCGGTCCCGATCACCCACTCGGGTTTGACGGGGCTACTGAACGCCCCGCGACCCACCTGGTCGTAGGTCGGATTGGCGTCCCCCTTCGTGATGAACCCGTCGTGGGGCGCCGGACAGTAGCGCACCTCCGAACACTCCGTCGAACTCCCGAGGTGGTTCCGGTTGACGTCGTCGGTCCAGTCCTCGCCCTCCTCGACCCAGACCACCGCCCGATGGATGATCGGCGTCTCGCCCCCGTCGCCGTTGGGCTTGTACACGATCACGTCGCCTGGCCGCTGGAACTTCCGGTACCCGGTCTCGGCGCCCACCGCTGCGGTGACGACGCCGGTGTCCGCCGCCGCGCCCTCGCCCGGGAACCGCTGTTCGTCCATCACGAAGACCAGATCTCCGACCTCCATGTGGGGGTCCATACTCGGACTCTCGATGGCGACCATCGGCGGCCAGACCCCGCTGACCGCGAACAGCAACAGGCCGACCAGCAACACTGCGGCGATGCTACTGACGATATCGTAGCCGAACCGCTTCCACTCCCCGCCCTCCGACTCTTCGGGGGCGCCGTGCTCGGTAGCGCCGGTCCGATCGTCCGCTCCCTCCGCCGACGGTCGGTCCGTCTCCCGGCCGTCGGGACCGGACCGTCGGTCGTCCGAACTACCGCTTGACGGCGCACCAGCCGCTTCTGACAACCCATCGCCAGCGCTGTCGGCCACTCCGGACTCGCTGGCGACGTCGTCCGGTTCCGTCCCGATCGCGGAATCGTCTGGCGGTGTGGCGTCTGTCCCGGTGTCGTCGTCGACGCGGTCGTCGGACGGGCGGTCGTCGTCGCGGGGCGGTACCATCTACCGTCCATTGGCCCAGTCCCGATTTGAAACTTCTGTCCCGGGTGTCTGTTCCCGTGCTCTTCACCACCCGCCGAAATCTGTCTTTCCGTCCGCCAGAGTCCGCTCTTCCCCCCGCTGGGGACCACCGCCTCTATCCACCGGGGTCCGCTACGCTTTTGCGCGCTCCGGCCGATGGTCGGGTGTGCCCCTGGAGACGCCGGTCCACATCGCGAACGAACTCGCCAGTCGCGGGTACAACGCCGAACCGGAAGCGGTCACGCTCTTGGCGAACGAACCCGACCCGGACCGGGCACTCGAACGCGCACTCGAAGCTGCCCCCGAAGAAGCTATCAAACTCACTACTGACCACGTCGAGTCAGCTCTCGAAACCGACGAGGACGACCGATCGAAGGTCGATCGAACCGGTTCGAAATCAAAAAACAATTCCGGAAGTAGTCGGAAAGAACACCCCTCTGTTTCATCTGGAAACCGGGGCGGAAAACCGCCTGGTGGATCCGCCGAAACTCCAGTCGAAACCGAGGGGGGAACCGCCCCGGCGGTGGGCGGGTCGACCGACGGGAGTGCGGACTCCGCCGGACGCCACGGCGAACGGTCGATCGACACTGCCCTGCAGTCGGTCGGGATAGACGGCGACATGACCGGACAGAGCACCGGGACCGGCGAGTACGGCGACTTCGTTTCGGTGTTCCGGGACCGCTACGAGAAGCTCTCCGGGAAGCTCCGCGGGCGGGTCAACCACCGCCCGACGGACGCGCTCGATTCGTTGCCAGGTGGCAGCGAGGCCGCCACCGTCGGGATGGTCTCGGACATCCGCTCGACGGCCAGCGGCCACTGGCTGATCGAACTCGAAGACACCAACGGGACGTTCCCGTGTCTGGTGATGAAAGACCGCGACTTTGCCGACGCGGTCGACGAACTCCTCCTGGACGAGGTCATCGCTGTCGAGGGGACACTGGCCGACGACGGGAACATCCTCTTCGTCGACTCGCTGTACTTCCCCGACGTCCCGCGGACCTACGAACCCTCGACCGCGGATCGACACGTCGAGGCGGCGCTGATCAGCGACGTCCACGTCGGTAGCCAGGAGTTCATGGCCGACGCCTGGAACCGCTTCGCCGACTGGCTCCACACCGACGAAGCCGAGGCCGTCGAGTACCTGTTGATCGCGGGCGATATGGTCGAGGGCGTCGGCGTCTACCCCGACCAGGACGAGGAACTCGACATCGTCGACATCTACGACCAGTACGAGGCCTTCGCGGAGCACCTCAAAGGCGTTCCCGGCGACATGGAGATCGTGATGATCCCCGGCAACCACGACGCCGTCCGCCTCGCCGAACCCCAGCCCGCCTTCGACGAGGAACTACGGTCGATCATGTCGGCCCACGACGCCCGGATCGTGAGCAACCCCTCGACCGTGACCGTCGAGGGCGTCTCCGTGCTGATGTACCACGGCGTCTCGCTGGACGAGGTGATCGCCGAACTCCCCGAGGAGAAGGCCAGTTACGACGACCCTCATCTGGCGATGTACCAACTCCTGAAAAAGCGCCACGTCGCTCCGCAGTTCGGCGGGAACATTCGCCTCGCGCCCGAACCGGAGGACCACCTCGTCATCGAGGACGTGCCCGACATCTTCCACACGGGCCACGTCCACAAACTCGGCTACGGGAAGTACCACAACGTGCTGGCCATCAACTCCGGGTGTTGGCAGGCCCAGACGGCCTTCCAGAAGACGATGAACATCGATCCCGATCCCGCCTACGCGCCCATCGTATCGCTGGACACGCTGGATCTCACGCTCAGACACTTCGCCTGACGCGGACACCTCGTCCGGACGCGGTTTCGTTCAGTCACCCAGTAGCGGCACGTCCTCGCCCATCGCGACCAGGACGAGACCGAACAGGACGGCGCCGAGGTACGCCGGATGGGCCGTCGAGAATTCCATCAGTGCCGTCACTGCTCCGACGTCGGCGGTGGTCATCGCCGCCGTCGCGCTCTCGGTGCCGTCGGGCGCGAACTCCGTGGTCACCGTTGCCGCCATCACCCCGCCCGAGAGCAGGACGGTGACGATTCCGACGACACGGAGCGAGTTCGCACTGACCCACGCGAGGACGCGCCTGCCGACGCCTCTGTCTGCCATAGCCGGATACACGCGACCGGCCTACTTATACTCACCTTCGACTGACCGGTTCGCTCCCGTTGACTGGCACGCTATCCCCCGATCACCCCTCCGTTTCGTGTGGAACCGCGCGTGTTCGGTCACACGGTCGGAGCGACCGACCGTCGTCCGCGTCTGTCGGGGGCCGTTCGCGACCCGAACCGGTTCGCAGACACCTGCAAACGCTGCCGAGACCCGTGAGTTGTCGCGGGATTGGCTGACTGTGGTGGTATTATATTGGTCGGGGCTCTCCGTCGACCTATGTCCGACGACTGGGACCCCGAGACGAAGGCACTGCACGTTGGCCAGGAGGAGCCCGACTCCGCGACTGGTGCGCGCGCGCCGCCCATCTACCAGACGACCTCGTACGTCTTCGAGGACGCCGACGACGCCGCTCAGCAGTTCGCCCTCGAAAAACCGGGGCACATCTACTCGCGGCTGATGAACCCGACAAACGCCGTCCTCGAGGAGCGGATCGCCGCGATGGAGAACGGCGTCGCCGCCGTCGCCACGTCCTCGGGGATGGCCGCGCTGAACCTCGCGACGTTCATCCTCGCGGACGTGGGCGACAACATCGTCACCGCCTCCTCTCTGTATGGGGGGACCTACACCTACTACACCCACACGGCGCCCCGGCAGGGCGTCGAGGCGCGCTTCGTCGACACCCTCGACTACGACGCCTACGCCGAAGCCATCGACGAGGACACCGCCTACGTCCACCTCGAGACGATCGGCAACCCCGCACTCGTGACACCGGACATCGAGCGGATCGCCGACATCGCCCACGACCACGGGGTCCCGCTGTTCGTCGACAACACGTTCGCGACCCCCTATCTGTGCCAACCGCTCGATCACGGCGCCGACCTCGTGTGGAACTCCACGACCAAGTGGATCCACGGCCACGGGACGACCGTCGGCGGCGTCCTCGTCGACGGCGGATCCTTCCCGTGGAGCGAGCACGCCGAGAAGTTCCCCGAGGTCGCACAGGACAACCCCGCCTACCACGGCGTCAACTTCGCCGAGCGCTTCGGCGACGCCGCCTTCACCTACGCCGCCGTCGCGCGCGGCCTCCGGGACCTCGGAAATCAGCAGTCCCCGTTCGACTCGTGGCAGACGATCCAGGGGCTGGAATCCCTGCCGATGCGGATGCCCCGCCACTGCGAGAACGCCCAGACCGTCGCGGAACACCTCGACGATCACCCCGAGGTGTCGTGGGTCTCCTACCCCGGCCTGGAGAGCCACGAGACCCACGACGAGGCCAGCGAGTACCTCGACGGTGGCTACGGCGGCATGATGACCTTCGGCCTCGAGGACGGTTACGACGCCGCCCGCGAGACGGTCGAGTCGACCGAGATCGCGAGTCTGCTCGCCAACGTCGGCGACGCGAAGACGCTGATCATCCACCCCGCGTCGACGACTCACCAGCAACTCAGCGACGAGGAGAAAGAGGCCGCGGGCGTCGCAGAGGACATGGTCCGCCTGTCGGTCGGCCTCGAATCCGCCGACGACATCGTCGCCGATCTCGATCAGGCCATCGAGCAAGCGACACAGTAGGCGGGTCGACGCGGTCAGGTCGGCCCTCTGAGGCTGGCGACCCCGCGATCAGGCCAGTCGCCCGAGCGCCGACGACCCCGCCCAGACGACGGGGACGAGCACGAGCAGGTAGGCCAGTGCCGACACCGCCCAGTCGCGGCTGATCCGGCTGACTCGCTGTTTCGGGAGGCCCGGGCGGGGGAGCACCACGACGACGAAAAAGCCGACCATCAACAGGAACAGGACGGCGGCGGTGGCGGCGTAGACGACCGGCGAGGCACCGCCAGCGACGCCCTCGGCGAGAAAGAGCAGCGTGACGTAGAGCGGGCCGGTGGCGCCGCCAGCGAGGTAGTGGGCCGCCGCCGCGAGTCGCTCGGGCGCCTCGTCGGGGTCTGTCCGGGTGAGCACCCCGGCGGCGACGGTCGGTGGCGTCTCGCCCTCCGGGAGGCGGGTCATCGCGGCGTCCATCCCGAACGTCGCGACGACGCCAGCGACGACCCCCAACACGATTCGGAGCGACGCGGCGAGCGACGCGGACGACTCTAGTACCATGCCCAGCCCTCAGGACCAGTCGGTCTTGAAAGGCGGGGCAGGCGCGGGGGACCGGACGGACCTCGGCGGACAGCGTGCCCGTTCCGCTACAGGGTTCCCTCGTCTTCGAGGACTTCGTGGAGTTCGGCCATCGTCTCGACGATGGTGTCACACGAGGGCGCCACCGCGGGTTTCGGGTCGAACCCGACCGCGAACCCGGCGACCTCCAGCATCGGGAGGTCGTTGGCGCCGTCGCCGACAGCGATCGTATCGGCGCGGTCCTCGCCGACCACGGCGGTCAGCACCTCGAGCGCGTCGTCTTTGGTCCCCTCGATCAGCGGGCCCTCGACCTCGCCGGTCAGCACTCGCGGGCGCTGCCCGCTCGTGTCTTCCGAGGCGCTTCGCGCCTCGCTCTCCGCGACGGGCAGGCGGTTGGCGACGATGGCGTCGACCTCGACGCCCTCTTTTTCGAGTGCGGCGGCGACGCCGCGCTCGAACCCGCCGGTGAGGATGGCGACGTAGACACCGGCCTCCCGCAGGGCCGCGATCACGTCCGCCGCGCCCGGACGGAGTTTCACTTCGTCGAAAGCCGCCTGCGCTTCCTCGTCGGGCAGGTCTTCCAGGAGCGCACAGCGCTGGCGGAGGCTCTCGGCGTACTCGATCTCGTCGTTCATGGCGCGCTCGGTGATCTCGGCCATGTCCTCGGCGGTGCCATTGCGGTTCCCCAGCAGAACGGTCATCTCCGAATCGGAGAGCGTCCCGTCGAAGTCGAAGGCGACGACTGTCATTGAGCGTCTGTTCGGTAAGGGGGGTGACAAACCTCCCGGTTTCTCCCGCCAGTGTCCCTCGACCGAATATCTTCGCACTGCCGGTATCACCGGCGATAGGGGTCGCAAAAGCCTCTTTGTCCGGCGGTTGAGAGGATAGTTCGATGGCAGAGAGAGACGACGCGATCGAACACGTCGAGTTTCTGGCCCGCTCGCGGACCCGCATCTCTATTCTCGAAACGCTTCTGAACCGCGGTGAGGTCTCCAGGGACGACCTGCGAGCGGAACTCGACGTCGCCTCCTCGACCGCCGGTCGCGCGCTCCGGTCGCTGGTCGATCGGGGTTGGGTCGACAACGAGGGGCAGACCTACAGGCTCAGCCCCGTCGGGGAAGTCGTCGCCAGCGAGTTCCTGTCACTTACCGAGACTGTGCGTGCGGTGGACGATCTCACGCCGTTTCTTCGGTGGTTCCCCCACCACGAGTACGATCTCGCGGTCTCGGACCTGCGGGACGCCGACGTCACGGTGGCCCGGGAAGGAGACCCGTACGCGCCGGCACGGAGACACCGCGATACGCTCCGGACTGCACGGGAGTTCCGCGCACTCCTCCCGTCGATCGACGTCGAGGGGATCCGTGCCACGGACGACCGCCTCCGAAACGGAGAGCTGACCGCGGAGATGATCGGCGGACGGGCCGTCGCCGACACCGTCGCGTCCGAGGAGTACGCGCCGCTCCTCCGCGAGCAGGTCGAGACGGGAAATCTGACGCTCCGCACCCTGGACACGGAGCCCCCGTTCTTTCTCGGCTTGACCGGCGATGGCCTCGTCCAGATCGGCGTGGAGGACGACGACGGATTCCCGCAAGCGCTGGTCGAGACAGACTCGGTGGCCGTCCGCGAGTGGGCGGCGGAGCTATATCGGGAGCACCGCGAACGGTCCGTGGAACTCTCGAGCGGTGATCTGATCTGACGATCGAACCGACCACCCTATCGGCCCCACGGCGCGCAAATCACCGCCCTCCTTGCGCGGGGTGCAACGATGCGCCAGGGTACATTGATGATATCTCAAGCCCGTACTCTCAATGTGGGGTACAACGAGGGCCGGACCGACGTGGTTGGGGTCGATGTCCGGACCGACGTGGATGGGGTTGCGGACCAGCGCGACGCCTACCGCACCATCTGGGAACGGGACACACCGTTGCCCGTCTCCCTCGACGAGGCGTTCGACGCCCTCGGCGATCCGAAACGCCGACAGATACTGGAGTACCTCGACTTCGAGGCTGGCACCGTCTCGGTCGACGAACTCGCCACCTACATCGTCCGCCGAGAGACGGAACCGGGCCACGAAGCGCCCTCGTCACAGCGTCGCCGCCGGGCCGAGTCACGACTCCGCCACCTGCATCTCCCGAAACTGGCCGACTGTGGCATGATCGACTGGTCGATCGAACCGGAGACGGTAACGCTCACCGACGACGGACGCGAGGTCATCGCGTTTTTCACCGACTGATACCGTCGGCCATACCATAGCGAACGAAAGCGGTGTCTCGTCACGGCGTCGGCGGGTCGCCGTCGTAGGCGTCGACGTCGCTGAAGAAGTTCAGGAGCCCGAACTGCAACTTCTCGGGGTCGACGTCGATCATCTCGTCGCGTTCCTCGGCGGGGAAGGTGCTCCGGACGGCGTAGTCGCGCATCTCCACCTCGGCCTCGCGGGTGTACCGGCGGTCGACGAGGATCCGCGCGCCGAAGTCCTCGGGCGAGCGGACGACCCGCCCGAGCGCCTGTCTGGTCTTGCGGACGGTCGGGATCTCGACGGCGTAGCGCCATCCGGCGCCCTCGTCGCCGGTGCCCGCCACCGACGTGTCGGCCGTCCCGGCCTCGCCCACGTCGAAGGCGTCGTCGTAGGCGTCCTGGACGGCGTCCATCCGCTCGTCGAGGTGAGGGTAGGGGACGCCGACCACGACGACGGTCCGGGCGTCGTCGCCGTCGAAGCTCACCCCCTCCGCGAGGGTGCCCCACAGCGAGGTAAAGAGGACGCCCTCGTCGTCGTCGGTGAACTCCTCGCGCAGTTCCCGGGCGGGCGTACCCGGTTCGTCGAGGTAGGCCGTCCCGGCGTCGACCCGGTCGTGGTAGCGCTCGGCCTCGCTGTAACTCGGGAAGAAGGCTAGGGTGTTCCCGGGCGTGAACGTGATCGCGTCTTCGAGGGTCTCGGTGACCGTCTCCTGGACGTCGGGGTCGTCGCGCTTGCTGGCGAACAGCGGCGGCGCGTCGACCGCGTAGGTGCGGCGGCGCTCCTCGGGGAACTGCGGGCCGTAGGCCAGCGTCGCCGGGTCCTCCAGACCGAGGACGTCCTCGGTCACCTCGAAGGGCCGCAGGGTGGCGCTCATCAGTACGGTGGCGTAGAGGTCGCCGAACAGGTCGGCGGTGACCGACCGCGGGATGCAGGTGTACAGTTCCGCGCGGCCGTACACCTCGCCGCCTTCCCGGGGGCCGCCCTCCTCCGCACGGCGGACACTGACGACGGGGTACTGCCCGGCGGCGTCGCTCTCGGCGAGCCACGACCCGACGAACTCGGCGGCCTGGAGGGTCTGGCACTCCTTACGGACGCTCGTCTCGCCGTCCTTGTAGGCCTGCTCGTACCCCTGGTCGAGTTCCCGGCCCAGCTGGACGGCCCGCTCCAGTTCCTCGCGGAAGCCCGGGCCGCTGTAGGCCTGCAGGAAGGCCAGCGTGAGGTCGTCGCGGGCGTCCTCGTTGTCGATGGCGAGGTCGTACCAGTTGGTCTCGACCTGCTCGCGCTCCCCGAACTCGAAGGCTTCCTCGTAGGCCGTCGTCAGCGCCTCGCGGAAGGTTCCCAGGACGTTCCGCGCGGCCTCGGTCCGGGGGTCATCGGCGTCGTCGAGTTCGTCCAGCGCCTCGTCGAGGGTGTTCTCCGTGAGGGTCCGCCGGGCGTGGTCGCGGGCGGCGTCCTCGACGTTGTGGGCCTCGTCGAAGACGGCGATGACGTCCTCCGGATCGCGACCCAGCCACCGGAAGAACTGCTCGCGGATCATCGGGTCCAGCAGGTGGTGGTAGTTACAGACGACGAGGTCGACCCCCTCGATCCCCTCCTTGAGGAGTTCGTAGCCACAGAGTCCCTCGCGGTCGGCGTACTCGTAGACGTCGTCGGGCGTGCGCACGTCCTCGTAGAGCCACCCGTAGAACGCCTCGGTGTCGGCGGTCAGATTTCGATAGTAGTGATCACAGATCGTCTCCTCCTCGCGGATCTCCTCGATGTCGTCCTCGACGGCTTCGAGTTCGTCCATGACGGCGCCGCGGGCCTCGGTGGCGTCGGCGTCGCCGGACTGACTCTCCGATAGCAGCGCCCGCTGCTGGGCCTCCAGTTCGGCCTTGTCCTCCTCGGCGTCGACGAGTTCGCGGGTGGTGTCCCGCAGCGCCTGACACTCCTCGTAGCCCACGTCGATGTGACACATCGAGGCCTTCCCGCGGAAGACGACCGCCCGGATCGACTCCTGTGCGGTGATCGCGCGGGCGTCGCGGACGAACTGGCGCATCTGCTGGTGGACGTTCGTCGTGATGACGACCGTCTTGTCCGTCTCGCGGGCGTACTCCAGGGCCGGGACCAGCGACGCGAGCGTCTTGCCCGTCCCCGTCGCCCCCTCGAAGAGCACGTCCCGGCCCTCGCCGAGTGCGTCGTAGATGACGCCCATGCCCTCTAACTGGTGGTCGTAGGGCTCCTCGTAGGGGAAAAATCGGAGGTAGTCGGGACGGGACACACGTCGTCTTTCTCGCTCCCGGCTAAAAGCCCTGTCCCGACCGGAGCGGAAGTGGTCGGCGCGGCGCCACTCTACTCCCGTGACCGCACGAACCCCTCGACGACGGCTGCTTCGGCCCGGCGGAGCAGGTCGCCCGCGGTGCTGTGGGCGCAGTCGAGTTGTGCCGCCACGTCGGCGACGCTCCCGGTGCGGGGCACGTCGTAGTACCCTGCCGACACCGCTGCCGACAGCGCCGCGGCCTGCCGCTCTGTCACGTCGGCGGGGGTCCCGAACCGGCGGAAGTCGCCGACGCGTTCGATGCGCACGTCGAGAGTCGCCCCGAGCCGATCGTGTACGTCGCCGAGCGCCGCCTGCTCGCCGACGGCCTCGACGCGGGCGACGCCGCTCTCCCGGAAGCTGACCGGCGGCAGGAAGACCACCGGCGCGTCCGCGACGAGTGCCATCACGCGGGCGTCGAGTTCGTACTCGGTCTGGTGGACGAACGCGTAGGTCCCGCCGTCGCCCGCGACCAGCCGCGTCCGTTCGACGCTGTCGACGGCCGCCAGCAGCTCCGCGACGGCCGTCCGGTCGGCGTCGTACCACCCCAGCGTCGTCACCGTCTCGGTCGGCCCCCACGCCAGCAGGTCCATCCGCGAGACCGGACCACCGGCCATCAGCCGCCGGTGGATCGGGTGCGCCCGCTCGGCCGGGTACGTGACCGCGAAGGCGACTCGCTTCACGGTCGCTCCCACGCCCGCCTGATATAAAAGAGCGGATGGATCCGCCGCAATTCCCCTGCCCGTTCCGGCCGAACCGATATGTGATGACACCTTCGCCCTCTGGATCGACCGGCGTGGCGCCGTCCGCGGAGCGCGACGACCGGGCGGACGCCGCTCCCGACCAGTCCCCCGTCTCCGACGCGTCCGGCGACTCCTCCTCGGACGCCGATGCCGTCACGGACGCCGATGCCGTCACGGACGCCAGCGCGTCCACCGTCGCCGCGTCCGACGACTCGCTCGCGGACGCCGACCCGCCGGTCCGGGACGCCCGCCTCGACGGTCGACGGGTCGACTACGCCGAGTACGGCGCGCCCGACGGCGACCCGCTGGTCTTCTTCCACGGGACGCCGGGATCGCACCTCCTCGGGGCGCTGCTGGACCGGTCCGCCCGGCGCGACGGCGTGCGCGTGCTCGCGCCGGACCGGCCCGGCTACGGCCGCTCGGACTCCTGGCCGGAGCGGACGCTCGCGGACACCGGGTCCTTGCTCGTAGCCGTCCTCGACGACGCGGGCGTCGACAGCGCGCGACTCGTCGGGTTCTCCGGCGGCGGGCCCCACGCGCTCGCGGCGGCCGTGACCCGCCCGGGCCTGGTCGAGCGCGTCGACGTGATCGGCGGCCCGGCGCCGCCGTCGCTCGCCGCCGAGACGCCCGCGGTGCAGCGACTACTCGGGGCGCTCGCCGAGCGGACGCCGCGGTTGCTGGGCGGACTGTTGCGCGGGCACGCCGCGCTCGCCCGCCGCGCGTCGCCGTCGGTCGTCGTCTCGCAGTACGCCGCCGACCCCTCGGCCGTCGACGACGAGGCGGCCACCCTCGTGGCGCGGGATTTCGTCGCGGCGCTCGACCGGACCCGCGAGGGCGTCGTCACCGAGACGCGCCTGTTGCACGGCGACTGGGGGGTGTCGCTCGACGCCCTCGAGTGCCCGGTTCGGCTCTGGCACGGCGACGCCGACGCGAACGCCCCGGTCGGCGACGCCGAGCGACTCGCCGAGCGACTCTCCGACGTCCGGCTGACGGTTTTCGAAGGTGCCGACCATCTCGGGTCGCTCCTGCGGTGTCGGACGGCGCTGTTCGACGGGGACGCGAGCGAGACGGCGGACGCGGTCCCCGGTGGCGGGGCGTGACCTACTCGGACTCGCTCTCGGGTTCGATGTACACCTTGCCGACGCTGTCGTTCGCCTCCCGGAGCGCGTCCTCCATCGCGGAGATACGTTCGTCCATCTCCGCCGTATCGATGCCGGGATCGAACGCCACGTCGGCGGTCAGCAGGATCTCGCGCGGCCCGAAGTAGACGGTCCGGAAGTCGATCACGTCGACGACGCCGTCCCACTCCGCGACGATTCGGCGCAGACGCCGCTCCTCGTCGGCCGGGAGGCTCTCGCCCATGATGAGCCGTTTGTTCTCCCAGGCCAGCGCGAGGGCGAACCCCATCAGCATGATCCCGATGACGAGCGCGCCCGCGGCGTCGAAGGCCGGTGCGTCGAGGGCGCGCGCGAGCGTGATCCCGGCGAGCGCGACCAGGAGCCCCAGCAGCGCGATGGTGTCCTCGGTCAGCGCGGTCAGCGTGGTCACGTCGCTGGTCTTGCGGAAGGCCTCGCGGAGACTCCCCCAGTCGTTGGCGTCCATCTGGCGGCGCATCTCGGCGTAGGCCTTCTTGAACGCGTACGTCTCGAAGACGACCGCCGCCAGCAGGACCGCCACGTTCACGTAAAAGAGGTCGAACCCGAAGGAGGGATCGTAGGTGAACCCGAGGAACTCGATGGCGCCGCCCGCCTCGTGGCCGCCGTGGACGAGTTTGTTGTAGCCGTGTTTGAGCGACTCCCAGCCGGCGATACCGAACAGGAAGACGGAGACCAGAAACGAGTAGAAGAACTGCGCTTTCCCGTAGCCGAAGGGGTGCTGTCGGTCGGCGTCGCGCGCGCCGAAGCGCAGGCCGATCAGGAGAAAGACCTGGTTGCCCGTGTCGGAGATGGAGTGGTACGTCTCCGAGAGCATCGACGGGCTCGCGGTCAGCAGGAACCCGCCGAACTTCAGTATCGCGATGGCTCCGTTTGCGAACAACGCCGCGAGGACGACCCCTCTGCTCCCAGCCATTGAGCGTCCGGTCGCCCGGGTGGGGCAAAACGCTTGGGTTGACAGGCGACCGAACGCCCGGTGCGCCGGTCGCGCGTTCAGATCGACGCGGTCGTCCCCGCCACTGCTGGTCGGGCGGCCACAATGCATTTGTCGTCGGGGCCGCAAGCGGGAGTATGTCGCGCACGCTCTACCAGCTCGACGGCTGTCCGTACTGTGAGAAGGTCGCCGACCGTCTCGACGAACTCGGGATCGACTACGAGACGATCTGGGTCGAGGCGCTCCACTCCCAGCGAAACGAGGTCAAAGAAGCGTCGGGCCAGCGCGGCGTCCCGGTGCTGGTCGACGACGAGACCGGCGTCACGATGGCCGAGTCCGACCGCATTCTGGAGTACGTCAACACCAGCTACGCCTGACTCTCCTCGGGCGCGTCCGCCGCGAGATACTCCTGTTGTACGTAGACGAGCGTCGCACCGATGGTCGCGAAGACCGCCGGGTAGACGAAGCCGAACACGACCGTCAGATAGCGATCCGGCACCGCGACGCCCAGGGCGCCGACCTCGCTCACGAAAAACGAGCCGACGAACAGCACGAGCAGGTAGCCGACGCCGACGGCCGCGCCGAACCGCGGCACCTCTATGGGGGAGTCGACGATCACGTCGTCCCAGTACCGGAGCGCGAACTCGGCACCGACCGCGACCAGTACCAGCGCGGGCACCGCGGCGTAGACCTCGATCGGGATGTTCGGAGAAGCGGGTAGCGGATTGATGTGGCCGATGTCTCGCGTCTTCCCGGCGAGGATATCGCTCACGTGCCGGATCGGCCGCCCGTGGTCCGACCCGTAGAGGACGAATCCGCGCAGGTAGGGGATATCGATCAGCCACTCGGCGACCGGCTGCAGGAACTCCGGGGTCGACCCGCGGACGACCGGGATGAGGTGCAGACCGTAGATCACCAGCAGGAGGTACGCGACCGTTCCGGCGACCGTCCCGCCGCCGAACCCGCCGCCCAGCGCCGCCAGGAGGGCGACACAGACGAACACGACACCGAACGCGATCGGGCCGCGCTTGATTCCAGCCCGCCACGGGAACTCGACGAACGCCTCCTCGATGACGATCTCGTAACCCCCGATCAGCACGACCAGATCGCCGCCCGACTCGTCGCCTCCCTCGGCGGCCTCGCTCTCTCCCGCGGCGTCCCTGTCGTCGTGTGACTCGGTCACAGTTCAGCCACTCGCGACGACCTCAAAAAGCCTTCCGGTGGTTCGGACCGGGCCGATCGCATGATGACGCCCGTTTCCCAGTCCCCCCTACTCTTGATCGGGGTCGAAATCCAGCGCCGCGGAGTTGATGCAGTAGCGCTTGCCCGTCGGGTCGGGCCCGTCGTCGAAGACGTGTCCGAGGTGGCCGCCACAGGTCCCACAGACCACCTCCGTCCGGCGCATCCCGTGGCTGGTGTCCAGGCGCGTCTCGACGGTGCCCTCCTCGACGACGTCGACGAAACTCGGCCACCCGTGTCCGGAGTCGAACTGCAGGTCGGTGTCGAACAGCGCCGTCCCACACCCCGCACAGGTGAACGCCCCCTCGTCGTCGACGTCGATGTACTCGCCGCTGAACTTCGGCTCCGTCGCCTGTTGACGGAGGATCCGGTACTCCTCGTCGGTGAGGCGCTCGCGCCACTCGGCCTCTGAATCGGGCAGGTCCTGGGCGTCGCCGTCGGGCATACCCTGAGTAGGACTGCGACGCTCAAATGCGTGATGGGGGGCCGCGGGCCGTCGCGCTCGGCGTTGACACCCCGCGTCCGTCGTAGTTACCTTCGCGTCCCCGGGCCGGGACTACTGCCTCCGGCCGGTGGCTTTTTGTATTACTGAAGGTTATTGGACCGCATGGACCTGCCGACGCCTGCGGATCTGCGGGAGGCTCGGAACGATCTGGGGCTGACACAGAGCGACCTCGCGGAGCGCGCGGACGTCTCACAGCCGCTGATCGCACGCATCGAGGGGGGCGACGTGGACCCGCGGCTGTCGACCCTGCGGCGCATAGTCAACGCGTTGCAGGAGGCAGAGGGATCGATACTCAGGGCCGAGGACCTGATGAACGAACCCGTCGTGAGCATCGAACCCGACGACTCGGTACACGCCGCCCAGGAGATGATGGACAACTGGGGGTTCTCGCAGGTCCCGGTCGTCCGCGACGGGACGCCGCTGGGTCTGATCGGCCACTCCGACATCCGGCGGCGCTCGGAGACGGCCGACGCCGACCACGTCGGCGAACTCCCCGTCGACGAGGTCAAACGCGACGCCGTCGCCTCCGTCGAGACCGACGCCACTATCGACGAGATCAACGACTACCTCGATCACAACGACGCCGTCCTCGTCGTCGCTGGCGGCGAGACCATCGGTATCATCACCGAGGCCGACATTTCGGCTCACCTGAGCTGACCGTCCCGGACCCGTCGTCCGCCCGCTGGCGCTCAGTCGTCGGACTCCACCGGTTCGCCCGCCGC
>Ga0207813_100246_pt1 | contig 37177 bp, 31 predicted proteins | sample A23E3SouthBayCA_2_FD_187730 | JGI IMG/M metagenome (GOLD analysis project Ga0207813, IMG submission 187730) | Aerobic enrichment media microbial communities from Eden Landing Ponds, California, USA - A23 E3 (4) (SPAdes) | ecosystem: Environmental > Aquatic > Marine > Unclassified | place... | reverse complement strand
CGCTCGCGGTAAGGGGGGTTGTGCCGGCCACGTTCGGCCTGCGAGCACGCTCGCAGCCCTCGTAGTCGGCTGTGAAATTCCCACGAAACAAAGCGAGTGCGGCGCTGAGACCGCCAGGTCTCAGCAGAGCACGAGCGACGTGGCCGGCGCAAACCGCTGCTGCCCGACGAACGCAACGCTCGTGGAACGAGCGTTAAGTTCGTCGCCTGAATTCACAGCCAGTATGCGATCGCGCCAGGAAGCCGTTCACCGGCGTGGAACGTCCGACCGTTGCGCAGAACACTCCGAGACCCGGTTCGTTCACGCCACGGACCGGCCACCGAATAGTCGACACTTAACTATCGGGCGGTCCACGTCGCGCACATGACGAAGACGGCGCTGATAACGGGGGCCTCCACGGGCATCGGGCGGGCCACCGCGGCGGCCTTTCTCCGGCGGGACTGGACGGTCTACGCGACCGCTCGCGACACCGACGACGTGGCGGATCTGGCCGACGCCGGGTGTCGAACGGCCGAACTCGACGTGACCGACGACGCCGCGGTCGACCGGGTCGCCGACCGGGTGATAGAGGAGACAGGACGCGTCGACTGCCTGGTCAACAACGCCGGCTACGGCCAGTACGGCCCCGTCGAGGACGTCCCGCTCGACGCGCTCGACGACCAGTTCGACGTGAACGTCTACGGCCCACACCGCATGATCCGGGCGGTTATGCCCAATATGCGCCGGCGCCGCACCGGGACGATCGTCAACATCTCCAGCCCGCAGGCCCGCGTCGCCACCGCGGGGACCGGCCCCTACGCCGCCTCGAAGGCCGCCATGGAGTCACTCTCGGACGCGTTCCGCGTCGAAGCCGACGAGTACGACGTGAACGTCGTCGTGGTCGAACCCGGCCCGGTCCGGACGGAGTTCGGCGACCGCGCGGACGACCAGCTCCGCCGGCTGGAGCGCCGGGGTAACTACGAGTCGGTCTACCAGCTCATCGCCGACTCGAACCTGCTGGCGAGCGACGGCGACGTCGGTCTCCACCCCTCGGAAGTCGCCCGGGTCGTCGTCGACGCCGCCAGCACGTCGGACCCCGAACCGCGGTACGTCCTCGGAACGACCGCGCGCCTCGTCGCCGCCTCGCGACACCTCCCCGACCGCTGGCGTGACGGCGCCTATCGACTCGTCCGGTGGGTCGTCTCGTGACCGATATCGACGACCGCGAGCGGTTCGCAGGCTCGCCCGCTCACGAACTCGCGCTCGACTGCATCGAGGCGGGCATCGACGCCGCCCACCCCGAGGCGGTACTCAGAGACTCCGTCTCGCTGGACGGCGATAGCCTCCGTATCGAGGACGCCAGCTACGACCTCACCGACTACGACGAGGTGGTCGTCGTCGGCGGCGGGAAAGCCGGTGCGAGCGTCGCAGTGACACTCGAAGGGGTGCTCGGCGAGCGCCTGGACGGCGGTGTGATCGTCACGGACGACCCGGTCGCGACGGACCGTATCGACGTCGTCGAGGCCACCCACCCGGTGCCGAACGAGGCCGGCGTCGAGGGTGCCCGGCGCGTCCGCGAACTCGCAGAGGCCGCCGACGAACGGACGCTCGTGCTCGCGGTGATCACCGGCGGCGGGAGCGCGCTGTTGCCGGCGCCCGCGGACGACATCACGCTGGCGGACCTGCAGGCGACGACCGACCGCCTGCTGGAGAGCGGTGCCTCTATCGACGAGATCAACGCCGTCCGCAAGCACTGTTCGGCGACCAAAGGGGGGCGACTCGCGGCGGCGGCCGCGCCAGCGACGGTCGCGACGCTCGCGTTCAGCGACGTGGTCGGCGACGACCTGGGTGTGATCGCCAGCGGGCCCACGGTCCCGGACCCGACGACGTACGCCGACGCGCTCGCCGTGCTCGACCGCTACGACCTGGACGTGCCGGAGGCGGTCCGCACCCACCTAGAGTCGGGTGCCGCCGGCGAACGTCCCGAGACGCCCGGCCCCGACGCCGACTTCAGCCACGTCAGGACGCATCTGCTCGCGAACGCGTGGACCGCGGTCGAAGCCGTCCGCGAGATCGCCAGCGAGCGAGGCTACGAACCGCTCGTGCTCTCGACGCGCGTTCGCGGGGAGGCCCGCGAGCAGGGACTGGCACACGTCGCCGTCGCCGAGGAGGTTGCGGCGAGTGGGGAACCGGTCGATCCCCCCGCAGTCGTCCTCTCGGGTGGCGAGACCACCGTGACAGTTCGGGGCGACGGCGAGGGCGGCCCAAACCAGGAGTTCGCGCTCCGGGCGGCCCTGGAGTTCGGCGGCGCGGGCGGAACCGAAGCAGACGGGAGCGACGGCCCGGACGACGTCGTCCTCGCGGCGGTCGACACCGACGGGCGGGACGGCGGGAGTGACGCCGCCGGTGCCATCGTCGACGCGACCACGGTTCCGGACGCCGACGCGGCCACCGAAGCGAGGGCGGCACTCACCGACAACGACGCCGGAACGTACCTCGACGGTCGGGACGCGCTGGTCTATACGGGCCGGACGGGGACGAACGTCAACGACCTGCGCGTGCTCGTCGTGGAGTGACCCTGGTCGCCGAGTGACCGCTGACCGCGGCGACTGGTACAGTAACACTCGCGCTCGCCGGTAGCTTTTCGCGTCCACGGAGGGTAGAGACGACGATGAGCGACACGAAGCACGTCGGCGTGCTCCTCTTCGAGGGGTTCGAGGAACTCGACGCGATCGGCCCCTACGAGGTGTTCGGCAACGCCGGAAAGCGTGGTGCCGACTGGACCGTCGAGACCCTCGCGACCGAACCCACGGACCGAGTGACTGCCGCCTACGGCCTCCGGGTCGAACCCGATGGCGTGCTCGGGAGCGACGCGGAACTGGGCCGGGAGCGAGACCGGGACCTGGACCTGAACCAGAGCCTGGACCGTGACATCGATTACCTCGTCGTGCCGGGCGGTGGCTGGAACGACGGCGACGGGAGCGAGGGAGCCCGCGCCGCGGCGAACGACGCGGACCTGCTGGCGACGCTCCGGGAACTCCACGACACGGGCACGACGCTGGTCTCGGTGTGTACGGGCGGGATGATACTCGTCGAGGCAGGGATTCTGGACGGGCGGCCGGCGGTCACCCACCACGAGGCGATGGACGACCTGCGCGAGAGCGGTGCCGAGCCCATCGACGCGCGGGTCGTCGACGACGGCGACGTCGTCACCGCGGGCGGGATCACGGCGGGGATCGACTGCGCGCTGTGGCTGGTCGAGCGTGAATGGGGGATCGAGGTGGCCGAGTCGGTCGCGACCGCCATGGAGTACGAGCGCGGCGGCGACGTGCATCTCGGGTGATTTTCGCTACTTGAAACCACCCAGTGAAGGTTAAGCGACCCCCCGACCGATCGCTACCAATGCCAGCGACCGAAGCTGACGACTTTCTCTCGTCTCTGCCCGAGCGTGTCCGCGAGGCGTTGACGATGGCTCTCCGATACACCGAACGGGACTGGGAGTTCCTCGAAGGCGAAGCGTGGTTCCGGGAGTGGGCGGCGGACCGGGAGATGCGCAGCCCCGAACAGATGCACCGCGACGGCGTCTCGAAACACCAGCAGGCCGACCTCAGCGGCGAGCTCTACGACAACGAGGTCCACGCCGACGTCAGAGTCACCGAGCACGGCACCGGCGTCACCCTCTACGTCGCACACTCTTCGGGGATCTACCTCTGGCTCGGCCCGGACGCCGATTTCAGGGTTCCCGGCGACGTCGAGACGTGTCTGGACCGCGCTCGCGAGGCGTCAGTCCTCGATGCAGGCGGCGACGACCCTGAGTAGCTCCTCGCCGCGCACTTCGTCGGCGAACAGCGGCACGCGGCGTACGTCGTGACCGCGGAAGATGTCCTGTGACCGCCCGAGTGCCTCGCGCTGGACCGACCACCGGCGCTGACAGAACTCGCAGTCGTCCAGGTCGGGCGTGACGAACCAGTCGGCCTCGACGTCGGCGACGTCGGTCAGGTCCTGCATCACGCGGTTGACGACGACCGTCCCGACGGGCACGCCGAACTCGTCGAGGCGGTCCAGGAGGCGCTCGGATTCCCGCACGGAGAGCTCTTCGGGGACGAGCACCACCCGGAAGTCCGTCCGCGTGGGGTCCTGGAGGACGTCGCGCAACACCTCGATGCGCTCGCGGAGTTCTTCGAGGTCCTCGGCGCCCATCTCGGCTCCCTCGTCGTCGTCGCCGAACATGCCGGTCACGCTGTCCATCATCCCCGAGAAGCGCTGGCGCATCGTCATAACGCGACCGAGCATCGAGTCCATCACCTCCGGGAGTTCGAGCAATCTGAGCGTGTGGCCCGTCGGCGCGGTGTCGATGACGACCCGCTCGAAACGGGGGTCGTCCATGTATTCGAGGAGCAACCGGACGGCGGCAGCCTCGTCGGCGCCCGGCATCGAGCCACCCAGCGGGTCGACCATGTCGGGGTCGTCGTCGGCTCCCGGACCAGTGTCGCCGGCCCCGTCCCCGCCAGCCCCGACCCCGCCGGGTCCGCCGCCGGCAAGTGCCTCGCCGAGCCCGCCCATCATCCCGCCCATGGGGTTCTCGCCGTCGCCGGCGAACGGCCCCTCTTCGAGAGCGTCCTCGGGGTCGATCTCGGCGGCATAGAGAGGGTCGTCCTCGCGGATCTGCGTGGGTTCGGCGGGGATGTCCGTTTCGAGCGTGTCCGACAGCGAGTGGGCGGGGTCGGTCGAGACGACGAGCGTGGCGGTGCCGTCGCGGGCGCTGGCGAGCGCGGTGGCGGCGGCCATCGTCGTCTTGCCGACGCCGCCCTTGCCGCCATAGAGGACGTACTCGGGCGCGTCGACGCCCGTCGGGACCGCCGCGTCGTCGATCTCCTCGACCGGTTCGACGTCGATCTCGCTCATATCCGGAGTGGTGCCGGCCGACGGATGTACTCGTCGGTCACGAACAGGCGACTCACACACCACTCGCTTCGCTCGTGCTGTGTTCGTCGTCTGTGTGGTTGATGGTTGGTGCGGGCCACGTCGCTCGTGCTCCCCTGAGACCTGGCGGTCTCAGCGCCGCACTCGCTCGCATTCGGGGGATTCTCGACCAGCCGTCTACGAGGGCCGCGAGGACGGACCTGCCGCTCGAACGAGACGCGGAAACCGCGAGAAGACGACCGTCCCCCCAGGACAGTCGCACAGTGGCTGACGCCTATGACCGTGACGAGCGGGCCTCGCGCACCTCGGCACCGTCACGGAGTTTGTCCTCACAGAACGGGCAGACGCGGGGGCCGTTGTGACCGTCGGGCGTGAACACGCGCATGTACGCCTCGGTTACGAACGACCCGCAGTTCTCACACTCCGGCATCCCATAAACAACTCTAATCATCCATCATATTTGTTGCGGCCAGTCCACCCAGGACGTGACGGAAATTTTATATTGGATCCCTGCGCGTAAGAGTAGCTTACCGGACCACACTCCGTCGTATTCGTGTGAAACGGCGACTCATCCGGGCCGGCGGTCGGCCCAGAACGCGTCGCGCTTGGTCTCGACGAACTCTCCCGTGAGGCGCGTGAACTCCTCGCGCTCGGCGGGTGAGAGGTACTCGTGGACGGAGTGGCGCGTCCCGGGGGCGTAGCGCCGGTCGGCGAACGCGCGGACGCCACACTCCCCGGTGCCACGGATGACCCGACCGATGGCCTGGCGGGCGCGCCGCACCGCGGGGACGGTCAGTGCGTACGCGAAGGCGTTGTCCTCGCCGAACGCGTCGGCGTAGGCCCGGCGCACGGCCCGCACGCGTGGTGACCCGACGTTGACGAGTGGGACGCCGACGACCAGCGCCGCCGCGAGTTTCTCACCGTCGTAGTCGACGCCCTCCGTGAGCGTCCCGCGCGTACTCGTGACGAGTACCTTCCCCGGCCCGCGGAAGAAGGTCTGTTTCAACTCCTCGGTCGCCTCGTTGCTCGAACTCTCGTCCACGAGGACGTCCTTGTCCACAGTTTCAGCGAGGTAGGCACCGGCCCACGTCGCCTCGCGGTAGTTGGGCATCGCGACGAGGACGTTCCCCGGCGAGCGCGCCACCGCACGCAGGACGTGGGCGTACTCGTCGCGTGTCTGGTTCCACCCGTCTCCGAGCGGATCCATCTCTCCCGGGTCGCCCCGGTTGCGCGCGGTGAACGGTTCGGCGTCGACGATCCAGCTCGCCCGGTTCTCCTCGGGGAATCGCAGCGGGTAACTCTTCGTGACGACCGGGCGGCCGTCGTCGCCGGGTGTTTCGGAGTCGTCCCCACCGTTCGCTGGCGCCGAGTCCCCGCCAGTGCCGGGTACCGACCCGCCCTCGCGGAGCGATTCGAGGCCGGACACCTCCGTAAAGACGTCCAGGGGCGAGAGCGTCGCGCTCATCAGGACGCCGCCGCCGAGCGCGTCGAAGATCTCCTTCAGCGAGTCGCTGGGCATGCAGTCGAAACAGACCAGGCCCGCGGTGTAGGCCCGCTCGTAGGCCGGCCCGGCCGAGGTCGGGTCCTTCGGGGCGTGTTCCAGCTCTATCTCCCGGAGATAGCGAGCGTGGTCGCGCTCCCACCAGCGAGTCATGATGGCCCCCGTCGGGGCACAGACCGACGACCGGGAGAGGCCGAGTCCCTCGATGGCGTCCTCGACAGCGGCGCCCACCGTGGCGAGCGAGCGCCAGACGTCGCCGTCGTAGCCCTCGCGTTCGGCCCAGCGGGTGAGTTCGTCCGGCTCTTCAGTCTCGGGGTCGCGCAGGGGGACCTCGACGTCGTACTCGGGGAGCGTCTCGGCGGGGTCGCCGACGCGCCAGTCGCGCTCGAACTCCCCGTCGAGGTGGGATTCGACGCGCTCGTCGACCCAGTCGACCACCGCCTCGTAGAACTCGCGGGCGCGCTGGACTGCCGAGAGGGGCACCTCGTGGGTGGCGAGTCGCTCGCGTACCGCCTGTTTGTTCTCGTCGCTCTCGCGCGCTCGGGAGACGAGCGTCGCACAGTCGTTGCGAGCGCGGACCAGCGTGTCCCGGCCCACTCTATCGGAGAGCATGTCCCGCACCCGCTCCTCTAACCGGTGGGCCTCGTCGACGACGAGGAAGGTTCGGGAATCGAGAATCGAGGCGACGAGCGGCCGGGTCCCGGGGTCGAAGAGGTGGTTGTAGTTCCCGACGACCACGTCCGCGTTCTCCAGCAGGACGCTCATAACCCGATGAGGGCAGGTTCCGCGCTCGGTGGCCGCGGGGAGGTAGTCGTCGGCGGTGACGACCGAGTGCGCGCCCGCCGAGAAGTCGACCGGCGACCCCTTGTTGCGGGCGAACCAGTCGGCCTCGAACGGGCAGTAGAGGGGCGGGTCGTCGCCCTCGACCATCGACTCGGGGGCCTGGGGCTGACTGCGCGGGTAGGGGGACTCGGCGCCCGCCGTCTCGAGTGCGGAGTCCAGTGTCCGGTAGGTCTCGGCGTCCCGGCGTGCCTCGCGGACGAGGTCGCTCGCACGTTCGGGGTCCCACCAGACGTCGTCGGGCTCGGCCGGAATAGCGGCTTCGGCGACCGGCGCGTCGTCGGATTTCCCCTCGGATTCGACGAGAGCGGCGGTGTCCTCGCGCAACTCCTCACAGCGGTCGTGCGTCGAGGCGTCCTCGGGGAACGCGCCCTCGCGGCCGTACGGACAGAGGTCGCGCTTGCCCGTCAGGGCGACGCCACGCAGGGGTTCGGGTGTGTCGTCGTCGGCTTCGAGCCGGGCGTTCATCGCGCGCAGGTCCTCGACGAACTGGGCGCGTTGCTGTTTGACGGGCGTGACGACGACGACGCGCTCGTACTTGCGGGTGTGTTCGACGAGCGCCGCGCCCGCGGTCAGGGCGGCCATCGTCTTGCCGGTCCCGCAGGGACCCTCCATGGCGAGGTAGCCCTCGCGCTCGCCGACCTCGATGGCCGTCTCGATGGCGTCGGACTGGCTCTCGTAGGGTTCGTCGAACGCGAAGAAGTCGCGCCAGCCCTCGGCCGGATCCGCCACGCTCCCGTCGCTACTCATCTACTCCCCGCTCGGGCGTCCTCGCCTATGAACGATCGGATACGCTCGGTCGGATCGCACTCGGACGCTCGGTCCGATCGCACCCAGTCGACCGTCCCCGTCAGTCGTCGCCCTCGGCACCGGTACCGTCGGTGCCGTCGGCCCCCTCGCGGGAGGCAGCGTCGCGCAGTTCCGCGCGGTGTTCGTCGAGCAGCGGCGCCCGACCGGTCACCTCGGGTGGCGTCTCGGTCATCTTGATGGGGGACCCGGCGATAGTCACGTCGCAGTCGGCACCGGGCTGGTCGACGTCGACGAGCATCTCGCGGGCCCGGACGTGCGGGTCGTCGAAGATATCGGCCGCGTCCTGGACTCGGGCCGCGGGGACCCCTCCGGCGAGTGCCTCGACGACGTCGTCGGCGGTGCGCTCGCGGGTCCAGTCGGCGATCTCCGCGCGCAGGGACTCGCGCTCGGCGAGGCGGTCGGCGGGGGCCGGGTACTCGGCCGCGAGGTCCGGGCGGTCCATCGCCGCACAGAGGTCGCGCCAGTGACCGTCCGAAAAGGCCGCGACGACGACGTGCCCGTCGGCGGCCTCGAAGGCGTTGTAGGGAAAGAGCGTGGGGTGGGCGTTCCCGCGCCGACCGGCCGCCTCGCCGGTATAGGCGTACTGGTAGACGGCGCGCTCGGTGAGCGAGACCATGGCGTCGTACATGGCGGTGTCGACGTACTGGCCCTCGCCGGTGCGGTCGCGGTGGTGGACCGCGGCGAGGATGCCCACGGCGTTGAGGACGGCGGTAAAGAGGTCGCCGATACCGGGGCCGACTTTCGTCGGTGGGCCGTCGGGCTGGCCGGTGATGGCCATGACCCCGCCCAGCGCCTGTGCGACGAGGTCGAACGACGGCTGGCCCTGTCTGTCGGTCTCGCCGGTGCGCGGGTCGCCGAACCCGCGGATCGACGAGTAGACGAGGTCGGGATTGTGCTCGCGTAGGGTCTCGTAGCCGAGGTCGAACGACTCCATCGTCCCGGCGCGGTAGTTCTCGACGACGACGTCGGCCGTCTCGACGAGCGAGAGGAAGTCCGCCCGGTCGCGCTCCGCGCCGAGGTCGAGTTCGAGCGAGCGCTTGCCGCGGTTGACGCTCTGGAAGTACCCCCCGTAGGCCTCGCGCTCGGCGTCGGCGACGAACGGCGGGTTCGACCGGATGAGGTCCCCGCCCGGCCGCTCGACTTTCACCACGTCCGCGCCCATGTCCGCCAGCAACATCGTGCAGTACGGCCCGGCGAGCACCTGCGTCAGGTCGACGACGCGCAGGTCCGATAGCGCGCTCATACGCCACCGACCCACCCCACGAGCATAAATCCTATGAACGATCATGATAGATTCTAACACGGCCGGTTCGGGGAGTGTGAGAGCCGTTACCAAGACTATCATGAAAGACCATTATATTTATTACGGACGGGTTCATCGGGGGGAGTACCCGCATGGACCAGACAGTCATCCTCGGTGTGATCGGCTCCGACGCGCACGTCGTCGGTATCACGATCATCGAGCAGGCACTCACCGCCGCCGGGTTCGACGTCGAGAACCTGGGCGTGCAGACGTCGAAAGCCGAGTTCGTCTCGGCAGCGACCGAACACGACGCGGACGCTGTACTGGTCTCGTCGCTCTACGGGCACGCCCGCCAGGACTGCCGGGGGCTCCACGAGCGACTCGCTGCGGCCGACTGCGACGCCGTCACGTACATCGGCGGCAACCTCGCGGTCGGCCAGGACGACTGGTCGGAGACGCGCTCGCACTTTCGCGAGCTCGGTTTCGACCGCGTCTTCGACGCCGCGACAGACCCCGCGGCCGTCGTCAGCGCGCTCGAACGCGACGTCCGGACAGCCGAATCCGAGACCGAACGGGTCCGGTTGAACTCGTAGATGGTCCGCGACGAACGGCTGTCGGGCGCCACCCTGAGTGAGACGGCCGCGCGACTCCGGGAGCGCTGGCCCACCGGCGCCGACGCCGACTTCGACGAGGCGGTCGCCTTCCACGAGTCACTCCCGCCGGAGAAACGCTTCGCGGAGGTCCTCGAGTCGGCAGACCGGCCGCTCCTCCAGCCCCGCGCGGGCGTCCCGCGACTCGAGGACCAGGTCGCGCTCTTGCAGTATCTCCGCGAGGAGGGTGGTGCCGACCTGCTCCCGACGACCATCGACTCCTACACCCGGGACAACGAGTACGAGAAAGCCCGGGAAGGGCTCGAATCGGCGCGTGACTCCGGCGAGGACACGCTCAACGGCTTCCCGGCCGTCAACCACGGCGTCGCGGCCTGTCGCGACCTGGTCGAGCGCGTCGACGCACCCGTCGAGGTCCGCCACGGTACCCCCGACGCTCGACTGCTCGCAATCGTCACGCTCGCGGGCGGCTTCCGGAGCTTCGAGGGCGGACCGATCTCCTACAACATCCCCTACACCAAGGAACACGACCTCGCGGAGACGATCGAACACTGGCAGTTCGTCGACCGCCTCTGTGGCGCCTACACGGAACGCGGCGTGCGGATCAACCGCGAACCGTTCGGCCCGCTCACGGGCACGCTCGTCCCGCCGGCGATCGCCATCGCGGTCATGGTCGTCGAGGGGTTGCTCGCGGCCACCCAGGGCGTGCGCTCGCTGACGCTGGGCTACGGCCAGGTCGGCAACGTCGTCCAGGACGTCGCGGCATTGTGCGCGCTCCGGTCGCTGGGCGAGGCCTATCTCCCCGACGAGGCGGTCGTCACGACGGTCTTCCACGAGTGGATGGGCGGGTTCCCGCCCGACGAGGCCCGCGCCAGCGGCGTCATCGGCCTCGGCGGCGCCACCGCGGCGCTCGCCCGACCGGACAAGGTGATCACCAAGTCCCCTCAGGAGTTCCAGGGCGTCCCCACCCGCGAGGCCAACGCCGCCGGCCTGCGTACCACCAGACAGCTCATCGACATGATGGTCGAACAGGACATCCGCATCGACGGCATCGACGAGGAACAGGCACTCATCGAACGCACGGCGCGGGCGCTGGTCAAGGCGGTGTTCGACCACGGCGACGGCGACGTGGCCCGCGGGACGGTCGCGGCCTTCGAGTCCGGCGCGCTCGACGTGCCCTTCGCACCAAGTGACAGCGCACAGGCCGCCGTCCTGCCCGCCCGGGACGACGACGGCCGCGTCCGTATCCTGGAGTGGGGCGACCTGGCGGTCCCCGACGAGGTCAGGGAGATCCACGGGAACCGCCTCGACGAGCGCGCCCGGACGGAGGGCCGGGACCGCTCGTTTCGCATGGTCGCCGACGATGTCGACGCGATCAGCGACGGGCACCTGATCGGTCGTCCCTCGCCCGACCCCGTCGAGTCGGCCGGATCCGCCGCGTCCGGGAGACCGACGGCTGGCGGCGCGGGTGCTGGAGGCGGTGGAGACGGCACGGACCCGGGAGGTGACGGCAGTGCGGATTGAGTCGGTGCGAGCGACGCCCGGTGTCGCGGGATTCTACGCCGACGACCAGCGCGCGATCAAGGCCGGTGCCACCGAGGACGGCTTCGCCTACCGGGGCGAGCCCCTGACCGACGGGTTCGACCGTGTCCGCCAGCCCGGCGAGGCGCTCCTGGTCGAACTCGCTCTCTCGGACGGCAGTTCGGTCCGGGGCGACTGCGCCGCTGTCCAGTACTCGGGAGCCGGCGGGCGCGACCCCGTCTTTCGTGCCGAGCGCTACCGCCCGGTCGTCGAGGGCGTCGTGGCGGAGGCGCTCGTCGGTCGCGACCCCGCCGCGTTCCTCGACAACGCCGCCGTCGTCGAGGACCTCTCCCGGGCGCGGGGGGTCGGCGACCGGAGTGGCGACCGCGGCGTCGATGGTGACGACGACCGTCTCCACACCGCGGTTCGGTACGGGGTCTCGGCGGCGCTCCTGTCCGCGGCCGCGCGCGCTCGCCGGACCACGCCCACGCGGGTGCTGGCCGACGAACTCGACACCGGGCCCGCCGACTCGCCCGTCCCGGTCTTCGGGCAGTCGGGCGACGCGCGCCGTCGCAACGCCGAGAAGATGCTCCTCAAGGGCGTGCCGGTGTTGCCCCACGGCCTGTTCAACAGCGAGGCGAAGGTCGGCTCCAGTGGCGAGCGCCTCGAATCCTACCTCGAATGGCTGGCCGACCGCGCCGTCGACCTGGGGCCGCCGGAGTACGCCCCCCGATTTCACGTCGACGTCTACGGCACCCTCGGGGACGTCTTCGGACCGCCTTACGACCGCTCCGCAGTGGTCGACTGCTTCGAGCGACTCCGGGAGGCGGCGGCACCCTACCCGCTCCAGGTCGAGGGGCCGATGGACGCGGGCGACCGCGAGTCACAGATCGCGGCGATGGCCGAACTCCGCGACGGACTCGCCGACGCCGGCGTCGACGTCGATATCGTGGCCGACGAGTGGTGCAACACGCTCGCGGACGTCCAGACGTTCGTCGACCGGGGCGCCGCGGACGTGGTCCAGGTGAAGACGCCGGACCTGGGCGGCATCCAGCGGAGCGCGCGAGCGGTCCTCGCCTGCGAGGGGACGGACACGCGGGCCTACCTGGGTGGCACCTGCAACGAGACGGCGGTGTCGGCACGAGCCTGTGCCCACGTCGCGCTCGCGACCGACGCCGCCCAGCTGCTCGCAAAGCCCGGAATGGGCTTCGACGAGGGGTACATGGTCGTCGAAAACGAGATGCGCCGGACGCTCGCCCGTCACGACCGGGCCGCCACGGAGGTGCCCGCCGATGACTGACGAGGTGGGGCCGACCGGCGCGCACCGCGACCCGCCGGGAGGTGCCCGCCGATGACCGACTGGACGGACCCGGAGACGTTCGCGGCGGCGCTCGACCGTGCCGACACCCGCGAGAAGGGGCGCTACTTCGAGGACTTCACCGAGAGCGAGGTGATCGACCACGCGGCGGGACTCCGACTCTCGCGACACGGCAACGAGGCATGGACGAGCCAGACGCTCAACCACGACCCGGCCTACTGGCGGACCGACGCCGCCGCTGACCGGGGCTTCGACGCGCCGCCGGTCCACCCCGACTACCTGATCGCCGCCGTGATGGGTCCCTCCGTCGCGGACCTGAGCGAGAAGGGTGGCTACTTCCTCGGGCGTACGGACGTCGAGTACCACGTCCACGAGGTCTCGCCGGGAACCGAGCTCCGCGTCGAGTCGACCGTCGAGCGGACCCGCGAGTCGGGGTCCCGACCGGCCTACGGCATCGTCACCTGGGAGACCCGCGGGGTCGACGCCGCGACCGGGGAGGTGCTGGTCTCCTACGAGCGGACGAACATGGTGCCGCGGCGCGACCCCGCCGCGACCGACGGCGGGCGCGAGGGTGACGGCGACGCGAACGACAGAGGTGAGAGCGATGCTGACACGGAGTACGAGGACGCCGGCACAGAGCACGAGGGGCCCGCTCTCCCGTCGGCGTTGCTCGTCCCGGAGGGCGGCGCGTTCGAGGACTTCCAGGCGGCGCTGGACCGGGCGGAGGGCCGGGACGCCGCGGTCGCCTACCGTCACGAGCGCGGGCGGACGATGGACGACCTGACACTGGCTGGACTCCCGCTCGCGACGCTGAACACCGCCGGCCAGCACCACAACGCGGTCGCGATGGCCGAGGCGCCGTCGGGCGAACCGGTCGTCTACGGCGACGTGACCCGGTCGGTGGCGCTCGCACAGGCCCGGTCGGACGAACAGACGTATCGGGAACTCCGCTACGACGACGAGCGCTTCCACGACTTCGTGACCGCCGGCGATACCGTCTTCGGGTTCACCCGCGTGCTCGACGCCGATGGCTCGCGCGGGCCGGACCGGGCCGGCGCCGTCACGTTCGAACACGTCGCGTTCACCGGCGACGACCGCCCGGTCTACTCCGGGACCAGAACGGCGCTGGTCGACCGCGAGAGGGAGCGGGAGAGCGAGAAGAAGGGGGCGGGAGAGGAGAGCGAGAGATGACACAGGAGACACGACAGCCACGACAGACGCGACTCTGTCGGACGTTCCAGACCGCACCGGCCGCCGTCCCGCGCGAGAACACGGCGAAGTACCTCGACTCCGGCCTCGGCGCCGAGGGGTTCGAGGCCCCCGACTGGCTGGTCCCGGACATCGAGGACGGCACCGCGCCGGACATGAAATCCGCGGGCGTCGAGAACCTCCTGGATCGCTTGCCCGACCGGGCGCCCGACTTCGGCGGTGAGATCTGGCCCCGCGTCGAGTGGGCCCACGCCGACGCCGACACTCGCGAGCGTGGCCGCGAACAGGTCGAGACACTCCTCGCCGAGGTGGGCGACCACGTAGACGGCGTCGTCGTCCCGAAGGTCGGGCGACGCGAGGACGTCGAATCGGCCCTCGCCGCCGTCGCCGAGGCGGAACGCGAGTACGGTCACCCCGACGGGAGTATCGAGGTCGGGGTCATCGTCGAGACGGCCGCCGCTGTCTCCGACCTGGCCGATATCGCACGACTCGGTTCCGACGACCGACTGGCCGGCCTCGTCTTCGGGCCGGTCGACTACACCGCGGACCTGGGCGGTCGGTCGATGGGCGGGGAGCGCCCGCGGTGGGACGGCCTGCTCGAACGGCTCTCGAACGAGGCCTCGGCCGGCGGTCTCGTCGCCGTGGGCGGGCCGTTCGACCGCCTGTTCGACGAGCGTGCCGGGGTCTCCTACTACAACGCCCCCGGCTACGCCGACCAGGTCGAACGCGAGGCCCGCATCGGACTCGACGGCTCGTGGTCGCTCCATCCGAAACAGACCGCCCAGGCCAACCGGATCCACATGCCCACGCCCGGGGAACTCGACACCGCTGTCGACAGGATCGAAGGGTTCAACGAGGCCAGAGGAGCGGGCACCGGCGCAGTCGTCCTCGACGGCCAGATGGTCGACGAGGCGACGTTCAGGAACTTCGCCAACACCGTCGCCACCGTCCGCGCCATCGGTGACGCCCACCCCGCACAGACCGACGCAGTCTACGACGCCGACCTCCGTGACCGCGTGCGAGCCGTCGACCTCGGGTTCGCGTGACGGGTCTGTCGAGACGTCTCCGACCTGCCGGCGGACAGTCGGCGCGTTTTTGTCGGCCCTGTCCGTAGCAGGCGTGTGTCCCGACGGTGTGAGGGCTGTCACGAGAACGTCAACGTCGCCGGCGGCATCGGCGGCTTCTGGACGAGCGACGCGGAGCCGACCGGCGGGATGACGCTCGAACTCGCCGACGGCTCCGAGCACTTCCTCTGTCACGACTGCATGGACCGGCTCCCGGACGACCACGAACCCACCGCCGAGGACGTCGCCGACCTGTAGGGGCGTGGTGTTCTCCCGTCTCCCGGGCGGCTCTCGGTCAGGCGTCGGGCCCTTCGTTCGTCGCGATCGTCGCCGCCGAGTCGCCGTCGGCAGCCTCCCAGACGAGCTGTAGCTCGTAGTCGGCGGTGACGCCGACGTCGACGAAGTCACCCGCGACGACGGCGTTCTCGTCGCCGCTCGCGGTCCCCTGCCACGGGCCGGCGGCGGTCTGGTCGGTTTCGCTCACGTCGGCGAATCCCGACCCGCGGACGAACAGCTGGTCGGCCGAAACCGTGTCCCCACCCGAGTGCGTTATCGTCAGGACCCCCTGGCCGTCGCCGGTCTCGTCGTACTCGAACGCGAAGTTGATCTGGGGGATGCCCGGGCCGCTGTCGTCCGGGATCGGGGGGCCGGGGTACTCAGAGGGAAACTCGGTGATGTCGCCCGAGGGGACCAGCGCGGCGGCGGTGGCGACCGACCCGTCGGTGCGAGTGGCCGGCTCCTGTCCGTGGAACGTCTCGGCACCGCTCGCCCACTCGGCCAGGGCGGCCCCGTCGGCCCCGCCGTCGAAGACGACGCTCGCCCGGACACGCGACTGCTCGCTGGCGACGTGTGTCGAGGTGCCCTCGCCGACCGCGCCGTCGAACGTCGCGCCGGTCTCGTGGGTACGCCCGGCGACGACGTGACCGTTGCCCAGCGCGTCGACCAGTCGCCCGCACTCGGGGACTGCGTCGGTGTAGCGCTCGGCGTTGCCGGTTCTGGCGTCGACGATCGCCTCTGTCGCCGGGCGCTTGTCGACCTCCTCGCTACTGGAGAATTGCCCGACGCTGACGACGGCCCCGTCGCCGACGGCGGCGGCGCGGGTGTCGCTTCCGGCACTGTCTCCCCCGGGCGTGAGGACCGTGTACCCGCGGTGGCTGCCCGCCGCCGAAAACCCCAGTTCCTCGAACTCGGTCTCGACGGTCGCACGGTCGAAGTCGGCCTCGTAGACGAACCCCGACCGGGCGAACTGGGCGACGAGCGTCGCGTCGGCGAGTGTGTCGATGCCCGGGTTGGCGGTCTCCCGCGTGAGCGCTTCGGTCGCGCCGTCACCCAGCGAATCGCTCAGTTCGACGAGCTGGGCGGGTGCGAGTGCCAGAAAGGCGTAGCCCGTCTCGGGGACGAACTCGATGGCCGATGGCGCCGGGAACCACTGCGTAACGCCTGCCAGGTCGGTGGCCGGCCGGTCGACCGGTACCCCGGCCGCCGCGGTCGCCGTCGGCGTCTCCGTGGGTGTCGCTGTCTCCGTCGGTGTCGCCGTGTCGGTCGGCGTCGGCGCGTCGGTCGCGGTGGCCGTCGGCGTCCCACCGTCAGTCGGCGTCCCGCCGTCCGAGTCGTCCGTATCGGTCCCGAGTTCGCCGCCGATACAGCCGGCGAGCGAGACAGTCGCGAGCGTTGCTCCCCCGAGTTCGAGTAGCTGGCGTCGCGTTCGCTGCATCTTCCTGTCGTTTCAACTGGAGGATGAAATCGGTTCCGGTCCGTGACAGGTATTATCGCTCGAACGACCAGACGGCTCCGGTCACCGCGGTCGCCTTCGCTCAGACTTCTGGCCCTTCGTCTTCCTCGATCGTCGTCGAACTCCCGTCGGCAGCCTCCCAGACGACCTGTATCTCGTAGTCGGCGGTGACGCCGACGTCGACGAAGTCGCCAGCAACGACGGCGTCGTCCTCCCCGCTCGCGGTCCCCTGCCACGGGCCGGCGGCCGTCTGGTCGGCGTCGCTCACGTCGGCGAAACCCGACCCGCGGACGACCAGCTGGTCGGCCGAGGCTGTATCGCCGGCCGTGTGAGTTATCCGCAGGATCCCCCGGCTGTCGCCGCCGACCTCGTCGTACTCGAACTCGAAGTTGATCACGGGATTCGACGGGCCGTCGTCCTCTTCCACGGAAACCGACGGTCCGGGGAACGCCGAGGGGAACATGTCGACGTCGCCGGAGGGGACCAGGGCGCCGGCGGTGGCGACCGACCCGTCGGTGCGAGTGGCCGGTTCCTGTCCGTGGAACGTCTCGGCGTCGTTCGCCCACTCGGCGAGTCCGCTCGCGGTGGCCTCGCCGTCGAAGACGACGCTCGCCCGGACGCGCGTCTCCTCGCTGGCGACGTGGTTCGAGACGCCCCCGGCGACCGCGCCGTCGAAGGTTGCACCGGTCTCGTGGGTGCGCCCGGCGGCGAGGTGGCCGTTGCCCAGCGCGTCGACCAGTCGCCCGCACTCGGGGACGGCCTCGGTGTATCGCTCGGCGTTGCCGGTCCCGGCGTCGATGATGGCCTCGGCCGTGGGGCGCTTGTCGGTTTCGTCCTCGCTGGAGTATCGCCCTACGTCGACGACGACGCCGTCGCCGACCGCGTTGGCGCGACCGTCACTGCCGCCGAGGCTCTCGTCCGGGGTAAATATCGTGAAGCCACGGTGTGTCCCTGCCTCGACGAAGCCCAGGTCCTCGAACTCGCTCTCGACGGTCGCGCGGTCGAAGTCGGCCTCGTAGAGGGTCACCGACCGGGCGAACCGGACGAAGACTGTCGCGTCGGCGAGCGTCTCCAGGCCGGGATTCGACGTCTCACGGGTGAGTCCCCCGGTCGCCCCGTCCCCGAGGGAATCACCCAGTTCGACGAGCTGGGCAGGTGTGATGCCCAGGAACAGGTATCCCGTCTCGGGGACGAACTCGATGGCCGACGGCGCGGGAAACCACTCGGTAACGCCCGCCAGGTCTGTGGCCGGCCGGTCGTCCGTCAGCGCGGGCGCCTGCGTCGCTGTCGGAGCCGCGGTGGCCGTGTCCGTGGACGTCGCCGTCGCGGTGTCGGCCGCCGTGGCAGTCGGCGTCGATGCGTCGCTGTCGGTCGTATCGGTCGGTGTCCCGCCGTCTGAGACGCCCGTGTCCGTGGTGGTTCCCCCATCGAGACAGCCGGCGAACGAGGCGGTTGCGAGCGCTGCTCCCCCGAGTTCGAGGACCCGTCGCCGCGTTCGTTCCATTTCCCTGTCGTTTCGACTGCCGGATGAAATCTGTTCCGATCTATGACAGTTAGCGCCGGCGCCACGTCCCGTCGGCTCGCCGTCGACGACCAACCCGTAGTGTTTAGGTCCGTCGCCCGCCTGCGTAGTTCCGTGCACGTCGGTCGGATATACGAGGAGTTCCCCGCCCCCGAGTACCGCGGTAACCAGGAGCAGGCGCTCGCTGACATCCAGGACGCCTTCGCCGCGGACAACGACGTCGTCCTCGTGCGCGCCCCGACCGGCAGCGGCAAGTCACTGCTCGCCCGCGCCATCGCCGGCTGTGCCCGCCGCCCCGGCGAGGCCGAAGCCGGCCAGGTGACGGGCGCCTACTACACGACCCCGCAGGTCTCACAACTCGACGACGTCGCCGGCGACGACCTCCTCTCGGACCTGGCCGTCATTCGCGGGAAGAACAACTACGACTGTATCCTCCCCGGCGAGACCGACACCCCCGTCAACCAGGCCCCCTGTGCCCGCGAGCGGGGGTTCGACTGCCAGGTGCAACACCGGTGTCCGTACTTCTCCGACCGCGCGATCGCCTCGAACGCGCCCGTCGCCGCGATGACGCTCGCGTACTTCATGCAGACCGCCGGCAGCGACGTCTTCGGCCAGCGGGACGTCCTCGTCGTCGACGAGGCCCACGGCCTGGGCAACTGGGCCGAGATGTACGCCACGATCGACCTCGGGCCGGACACGGTCCCTATCTGGGACGCGGTCGAGCCGCCCGAGATCGGGGGGCTGGACGACGCCGCCCGGTACGCCGACGAACTCGACACGATGGCCGACCGCCGCCTCGCCGAGATTCGTTCGCAGGTCGAACTCGACCCCGAGGAGGTCGCCGAACGCGACGCACTCGTCAAACTCCAGGGGGACCTGTCGTGGTTCGTCGAGGACTACCGCGACACCGAGAGCGCCACCACCTGGGTCGTCGACCAGCCCGACGGCGCGGGCTCGCGCGTGACGATCAAGCCGATGGCCCCCGAGAAGTACCTCACACACACGGTCTGGGACCGCGCCGAGCGGTTCGCACTCCTCTCGGCGACGATCCTCAACAAGGACGCTTTCTGTGCGAACGTCGGCCTCTCGCCCGACCGCGTCGCCCTCGTCGAGGTGCCCCACACGTTCCCCGTCGAGAACCGCGCGCTCTACGACGTCACGCAGGGGAAGATGACCTACGACGCCCGCGACCACACCATCCCGAAACTGGCCGAGACCCTGGTTCGACTGATGGCTCGCCACCCCGACGAGAAGGGGCTCGTCCACTGTCACTCGTACGCGATCCAGGAGCAACTCGAGACACTCCTCCGGGAACACGGCGTCGCCGAACGGGTCCGCGCCCACGACAAGGAGGACCGCGACCCGCAGCTCTCGACGTGGAAGCGCGTCGACGAGCCCGAGGTGTTCCTCTCGGTGAAGATGGAGGAAGCGCTGGATCTGGAGGGGGATCTGTGCCGGTGGCAACTGCTCTGCAAGGCACCGTACCCGAACACCCGCGATTCGCGCGTGGCGGCGCGACTGGAGGACGACCAGTGGGGCTGGTACTACCGGACGGCCCTCCGAACAGTGATCCAGGCCTGCGGGCGCGTCGTCCGGGCACCCGACGACTACGGCGCCACGTATCTGGGTGACTCCTCGCTGCTGGACCTGTTCGAACGCGCCCGTCACGACATGCCCGACTGGTTCGCCGAGCAGGTCGACCTGACGACGCGGCCGGACCTGCCGGCGGCCGACCCTGCGGCGGCGACTGCCGGGATCGACGGTGGACACGGGTCGCGGTCGGGATCCCGGTCGGGGTCGAGCGACGGGTCCGGGTCGAGTGCGACCGCGTCGGGATCGGGTGACGACGATTCCGGGAGCGACTCCGGTGGTCGGCGTCGTTCGGGCTCTCGCTCGCGACGCTCGCGCCGGTCCGGGTCGAAGTCCAATCCGGTTGCGGACGTCTGGGACACGGAGTGATATCGCGCGTCCGCAGTCGTCTCACTCGAACCCGTCCGGGAGCGACGCCTCGACGCCCAGCTCGACCGCCAGGTCGTACAGATTCCCGGCGACCGTCTCGGAGACGGGGATCCCTTCCCGTTCGCGGCGCTGTCGCGTCTCGTACTCCTTCTCGCCGGGGAGCAACACCGCGTCGCCGACCGATTCGTCGCCGATCGGGTCGGCCGACCGGATGTGAGCGGCCAGCGCCTCGACGCGAGTCGCGACGGTCTCCGGGGTCGTGAACACGCCGGGATCGACCGCGAGGAAAGCCCCACCGTTGCCGCGCCACTCCTGTTCGGGTTCGGTCGCGACCGGCCCGTCGCCGACGACGGCGGCGAACAGTTCGGCCATCGTCGCGAGACCGAAGCCCTTGTACCCCTGTGCGCGGCCACCGAGCGGGAGGAGTGCGCCGGCGCCGTCCTCGAAATCCGCCGCTCGTTCGACCGGGGCTCCCGTTTCGGTGACCGTCCACGCTTCCGGGAGTCGTTCGCCGGAGCCGTCCCGTTCGATGACCTTGCCGTGGGCGACCTGGCTGGTCGCGCCGTCGTAGACGGGGTCGAACGGGAGCGCACCGAAGGCGGGGACGGCGAACGTGAGCGGGTTCGTTCCGAGGCGTCGATCGGCGGTGCCGTGCGGTGCGATGCGCTGGGACCCACCCTGGAGGTTGACCCACGAGGCGAAGAGATACCCTTCCGCGGCGACGCGCTCGGCCCACTCGCCGATGCGGCCGATGTGGCCCGAATCCCGGATCCCGACGGCGGCGACGCCACGCTCGGCGGTCGTCTCGACGAGGGATTCGACCGCACGGCGGCCGGTGAGCTGGCCGAAGGCCGCACCGCCGACGACCTGGTGGAACGGGCCAGCCGACTCGACTGTCGGTTCGGCGTCGGGGTCGATGTTTCCGCTGGCGACGCCGTCGGCGTACACCGGGATCCGAACGACCCCGTGCGAGGAGTGGCCCACGAGGTCGGCGTCGACGAGCGAGGTCGCGACCGCCGCCGCGGTCTCGTCGGGGACGCCACGGGCGGCCAGCGCGTCGCGGGCGAACGATTCGAGTGCGTCAGCGTCGACTGTCGGCATCGACTATCGAGAGACCGCGAGGATGCAAATAAGCGACCGGTACCTCCCGCTCGGCTGACGCGTCCGCGCTGCCGGCCGACGGACTGTCGTCGGTACCGGCCGACGGATGCAGGTCGGCCGCGTTCGTCTGCCGCTTCGATAGAGGGCGAGGAGTCCGCGACACCGGCGTCGATAGTCCAGTCCCGGAAGGTACTTCCCGCTCGCTCTCCCAGCGGGAGACATGAGTGAGTTTACTGTCACCGGGCGCTGGCAGGCCCGCGACGGCTGGCAGTCGTTCGAGAAGCGAGTCGACGCCGAGAACGAGGACGTCGCCCGCGAGCACACCCTCGCGGAGTTCGGGTCGAAACACGGCCTCAAGCGCACACAGGTCGAGATCGAGGGGGTAGACGCATGAGCCTCGGTGGTGGCGGCGGCGGCGCCCAGCAGCAACTCCAGCAGCTGGCCCAGGAGATCGAGGAGATCGACGAGCAGATAGAGGCCCTCCGCGGCGAGATCGAGGGGCTCCGGACCCAGAAGACGGAGATCGACGAGGCCATCGAGGCCATCGAGACGCTGGACTCGGGCGAGACGGTGCAGGTGCCGCTGGGCGGCGAGGCGTACCTCCGTGCCGAGGTCCAGGACATCGACGAGATCATCGTCGAGTTCGGCGGCGGCTACGCGGCCGAGCGCGACCAGGACGGCGCCGTCGACACGCTCGAATCCAAGAAGGAGACGCTCGACGACCGCATCGACGACATCCAGTCCGACATCGCGGAACTGGAGACCGAGAGCGAGGAACTCGAACAGCAGGCCCAGCAGATGCAACAACAGCAGATGCAGCAGATGCAGCAGATGCAACAGCAACAGCAGGACCCTGACGAGTAGGCGATGTTCGACGGACTGAAGGAGAAACTCGGCCGCTTCAGTGACGAAGTCGAGGAAGACGTCGACGCGGAGGCGGAGGCCGAGACCGAAGACGACGGGGAGACCGACGCGCCAGCGGACGCCGACTCTCCGGCGGATGCAACAGCAGCTGGCGCTGCAGACGGGGAAGACGACGTCGGCGAAAACGAAGTCGACGAAGCGGACCAGGGCGAGGAAGACGACGGCGGGCGTGGACTCGGCGAGCGGGCGAAGATCCTCGCGACCGGCAAGACGGTCATCGACGAGGACGACCTGCAGAGCCACCTCGACGACCTCGAACTCGCGCTCCTGAGCAGCGACGTCGAGATGTCCGTCGCCGAGGAGATCCTGGAGGGCGTCGAGGAGAACCTCGTCGGCGAGACACGTCGCCGTCTCTCCTCGACGGGGAGCATGGTCCGGGACGCCCTCCGCGAGGCACTGTACGACGTGATCAGCGTCGGCCAGTTCGACTTCGACGAACGCATCGCCGAGGCCGACAAGCCGGTCGTGATCGTCTTCACGGGTGTCAACGGCGTCGGGAAGACGACCACCATCGCGAAACTCTCGCGCTATCTCGAGGAGCGGGGTCACTCGTCGGTACTCGCCAACGGCGACACCTACCGGGCGGGGGCCAACGAGCAACTGGCCAAACACGCCGAGAACCTCGACCGGCGGATCATCTCCCACGAGCAGGGCTCGGACCCCGCGGCCGTCCTCTACGACGGCGTCGAGTACGCCGAGGCCAACGACATCGACGTCGTCCTCGGCGACACGGCGGGTCGACTCCACACCTCGAACGACCTGATGGCCCAGCTCGAGAAGATAGACCGGGTGCTCGACCCCGACATGACGCTGTTCGTCGACGAGGCCGTCGCGGGTCAGGACGCCGTCAACCGCGCCCGGGAGTTCGACGATGCCGCGGAGATCGACGGCGCGGTCCTCACCAAGGCCGACGCTGACTCGCAGGGCGGTGCCGCCATCTCCATCGCGCACGTCACCGGGAAACCCATCCTCTTTCTCGGGACGGGCCAGGACTACGACGACCTCGAACCGTTCGACCCCGAGGAAGTCGTCGACCGCCTCATCAGCGAGGAGTAGCCTCTCGGGTCGTCGCAGTTTCTGCAACCGTAGTCGCGTTTATCGTGACCGCAGTCATCGCCGTGCGATGGAAGCCCTCGGCGTGCTCGCGGGTCGCTTCGCTCCCCGCTCGCGTGCAGTTTAGTCGCCTGCGCGGCCCCTATCCGAGCGAAGCGAGGATATGTCGCGCAGCGACCGCGAGCGGCCCGAGGGCTTTCGACGCACCACGTCGAGTGCGGTGCAGTCGCTGAATCGTATTTCTCCAATGCGCCGTAGCCCAAATCAGGCGTCGTGCCGTCGAACCCCGGCGTCGGGGTTGCAGACGTAGACGTCGGCGTCGTTACCGGTCCGCTCGCGGTAGCCGTTCTCGATAGCGTCGGTGACCTCGTCGACGGCGTCAGGCCGGACGAGTGAGAGCACACAGCCGCCGAAGCCGGCACCGATGAGTCGCGAGCCGTAGACGCCCGGCAGGTCGTCCGCGACGTCGACGACGGCCTGGAGTTCGGGGACGCTCACCTCGTAGTCGTCGCGCAGGCTCCCGTGGGACGCGTCGAGGAGTTCGCCCACGCGCTCGAAGCGTCCCTCGCGGAGCGCCGCTGCGGCGTCCTCGACGCGCTCGTTCTCGGTGACGACGTGGCGGACGCGCTTGCGGACCGTCTCGGAGAGGTCCTCGGCGTGAGCTTCGAACTCGGCGACGGAAACGTCCCGGAGCGCGCCGATATCGCGGTCGAGGAACTGCGAGAAGTACTCGACGCCGTTGTGACAGGTCGCCACACGGTCGTTGTACGCGGAGCTGACGAGTTCGCGCCGCACGTTGGTGTCGGTCACGACGAGTGTCACCTCGTCGGCGGGGAGCGGAACCACCTCGTGAGCGCGCTCGCGACAGTCCAGGAAGAGCGCGCTGTCGGGCTGGCCGTGGACCGACGCGTACTGGTCCATGATCCCGCAACTCAGCCCGACGAAGCCCGTCTCGGCCTCCCAGCAGACGTCGACGAGCTCGTCGTCGAGGGAGAGTCCCGCCACTGCGGTCAGCGCTTCGGCGGTCGCCGCCTCGACGGCGGCCGACGAGGAGAGGCCGGCTCCCATCGGGACACCGCCGACGAGTGCGAGGTCGGCACCGCCGACGGCGTGGTCACGTGCGAGGAGGCGCTGGGCGACGCCTTTCGGGTAGTCACTCCAGGCGTCCGTCGGGTCGCCGATCCCGTCCAGGTCGAACGTCGCGGTCGCGTCGAAGTCGTTCGAGTAGACCCTGACTGTCCTGTCCTCGCGGGGCCGGGCCGCGGCGACCGTCCGGTGGTCGATGGCCGCCGGGAGGACGAACCCCTCGTTGTAGTCGGTGTGTCCGCCGATCAGGTTGACCCGACCCGGTGCCGAGGCGACCGTGACCGGCGCGTCGGACTCGCCGAACGCCTCGTCGAGTGCCCGCCGGGCGCGCGCGACCCGGTCGGTCGTGGCTGTCATGTCCGCCGGTTCGTCCGCGCCGGCGAAATAGGCTTGGCTCCCGGACATCGGGTGCCGGCGTCCACCCGGACAGACAGTTTCAAACGACCCCTCCCCGAACGACGGGGTATGTACGAGGGACTCAAGGGATTCACCGACTTCTATCCCGACGAGATGGCGCCCCGGCGGGCCGTCATCGACGAGATCGAGGCGACCGCCCGCGGCTACGGCTTCCGCGAGACGGCCACACCCGCGCTCGAACCCGCGGAGATGTGGACCGACAAGAGCGGCGAGGAGATCGTCGAGGAACTCTACGAGTTCGAGGACAGGGGCGGCCGTCACGTCACGCTCACGCCCGAGCTCACCCCGACGGTGGCCCGCATGGTCGTCGCGAAACAGCAGGCCCTCTCCAAGCCCATCAAGTGGTTCTCCACCCGCCCGTTCTGGCGCTACGAGCAGGTCCAGCAGGGCCGCTTCCGCGAACTCTACCAGACCAACGCCGACATCTTCGGCTCGGGCGAACCCGACGCCGACGCCGAGGTCCTGGCTTTCGCCGCCGACTCGCTCGTGAACCTCGGCCTCGACGCTTCCGCCTTCGAGTTCCGTATCTCCCACCGCGACATCCTCGGCGAACTCCTGCGCTCGTTCGACGCCGACGTCGAGATCCGTGAGGCTATCCGCGCCGTCGACAAGCGCGCCAAGGTCGACGACAACGAGTACCTCGACCTCCTCTACGAGGCCGGCCTCTCCTACGACCAGGCCGAGGCGTTCGACGACGTGCTCGTGGCCGGGAACGACGACCTCGACGAACTCACCGACTTCTCCGACAGCGAGGGCCTGGCCGACGCGGTCGAGAACCTCCAGGACGTGCTCGCCGCGGCCGAGGACTTCGGGGTGCGGGAGTACTGTGACGTCTCGCTCACCACGGCACGGGGGTTCGACTACTACACCGGCGTCGTCTTCGAGTGTTTCGACGCCTCGGGCGAAGTGTCCCGCTCGATCTTCGGCGGCGGGCGCTACGACGACCTCATCGAGGAGTTCGGCGGCCAGTCGACCCCCGCTGTCGGCGTCGGCATCGGCGTCATGAACTCGACGCTCCCGCTCCTTCTCCAGATCCACGACGCCTGGCCGGGCGAGGGCATCTCGACTGACTACTACGTCCTCCAGGTCGGCGACACCCGGTCGGTCGCCGCGCGCGTCGCCCGTGATCTGCGTGAGCGCGGCCACGTCGTCGAGACCGACGTCTCGGACCGTTCGTTCGGCGCGCAGTTGGGCTACGCCGACTCGATCGACGCCGAGACGGTCGTCGTCGCCGGCGAGCGCGACCTCGAAAACGGCGAAGTGACTGTCAAGGACATGGCCTCGGGTGACGAGACGACCGCCCCCGTCGACGAGTTCCCCGGCGACCACGACCGCCCCACCTACGACGACTTCGCGTGAGGACTCGGCGCTCCCACCGTCTTCGATATCGACCCGTCGACTGCCGTTTTCAGTCACGACTCGACAGCCGCCGTTTTCACCCCCGATTCGACAGCCGTCTCGGCGCGCGCTGTCTCGCGCGTTCATGCGCGAGGATGACATCGCGCGAGGGATGAGTAGCGCAGGAGCGTAGCGACGAGCAACGCAAGAGGTTGGGGAGGTGTGAGGTTTGCGGCCACGGTCACGTTCCCTAGCGATCGGCCCGTTCGACTTGTGTGGCCGCAGTCATCGTCGTGCGATGGAAGCCCTCGGCGTGCTCGCGGTCGCTGAGCGGGATATTCTCGCTCGAACACCCGCACCGCGCTCGCGAGAATAGTGGCCCACTCAGGCGACCAGGGGCCTTCGGCCCGCGAGCACGCCTCGCCCTTCCAGTCCGCCAGGGATCAGTCTGTGGGGTTCGGCTACCGAGCGTTCCACGTCGAGACGGCCCGTGCGACGTACTTCTCCCTGGTGGACTGAAAGGGCGAGGGTCGCTCGCGTTCATAGAGTCGTCCCAGCGACCCCTATCTGAGCGAACGGCGTGATCGAAGATATGTCGCTGAGCGACCGCGAGCGGCCCGAGGGCTTTCAACTCTCACTATGAGTCGGGTCGATTACACCTTCCTAACTAGCGAGCGCAACGAGGACGTTCTGAACGTCAGACTCACCACGTGGCCGACAACACCTTTGTGTCGGCCACCACAGAACACGAGTATGAGCGAGGGACTCACACAACTCGACAAGCGGGAAGCGATCGGGGTGATCATCGCGCTCTCTGTCGGATTCATCGCGCTGGCGTCGACCCTCGATATCGAGGTGCTCGCGGAGATCTTCGCCATCGTCGGGTTCGTCGTCCTCCTGCCGCTGGTCGGGATCCTCGGTGACCGCCTGCCGTTCATCACCGCCGGGGAAGACGACGCCACGGACTCGGCGGTCACAGACCGGGGGATCGGCGAACCGAACGGCTCGGACGACCGGGACGGACAGATCACGACACTCCGCGAGCGCTACGCCCGCGGCGAGATCGACGAATCCGAGTTCGAACACCGGCTCGAGGCCCTGCTCGAAACCGAAGATATCGACGCTGCTCCGGGAACCAGCCGTGAGGGCGTGACCGACCACGAAGGCCCGACCGACCACGAGCGCGACGGGGCGACTGACCGCGACCGGTCGGTCGAACCCGAATGAGACGCGCCTTCCGCCTCGCCTACGACGGCCGGCCCTACTACGGGTTCCAGCGCCAGCCCGACGTTCCGACCGTCGAGGACGCCCTCTTCGCCGCGCTCCGTGACCTCGACGCCTTCACTGCGGACCCTGCCGGTGCCGACAGACCCGAAGGCTACGCCGCGGCGGGTCGCACCGACGCCGGCGTCTCGGCACGGGCACAGACGGTCGCGTTCGACGCCCCCGACTGGTTGACTCCCGGGGCGCTGAACGCCGAACTTCCCGTTTCGATTCGTGCGTGGGCCAGCGCCGACGTCGACCCCGAGTTCCACGCGACCCACGACGCCCGCGAACGGACGTACGTCTATCACCTGTACGCACCACGAGAGTCGACCACGACCGTCGAGGGCTTCGACGAGCACGAGGACGAGGAGCGGGTCAGCGCCGATTTCGACGACAACCGGGCCCACGCGGCGCTCGACCGACTCACGGGCGACCACGACTTCCACAATCTGACGCCCGACGAGACGGGGACGGTCCGCGACCTGTCGGGGAGCGCCGACCGCGACGGCGACTTTCTCGTGATAACGCTCCGTGCCGGCGGCTTCGCCCGGCAACTCGTCCGGCGCGTCGTCGGTCTCGTCCGGGAAGTCGGCAGCGGCGACGCACCCCCCTCGAAGGTCGACCGCGTGCTCGGTCCCGAACCCATGGACGGTCCCGAGGGCGTCGCGCCGGCACCCGCCGAAGCGCTCGTGCTCTGGGACGTCGCCTATCCCGAAATCGAGTTCACGGTGGACGAAGACGCCGCAGCGAGCGCCCGCACAGTCTTCGGCGAATCGCGGGTCACCCACACGACGGCCGCCCGGGTCGCGGGGTCGATCGGTGAGAACCTCGACGGGGTGTAGGCGGCCTCACCCGAAGACGACCGGCAGGACGACGGCGAGCCCGAGGAACGCCGCGGCCGTGACGACGAGGATCATCACGGCGTCGAGGACGACACCCGCCCGGAGCATGTGCTCTCGGCCGATGGCGCCGCTGCCGTAGACGATGGCGTTGGGCGGGGTCGCGACCGGGAGTGCGAACCCGAAGCTGGCCGCGACGGCCACCGTCACGGCGAGAAAGACCGACGCGAGCGGGTCCGAGACGCCCAGCTGTCCCGCGTAGGTTGGCCCGACTGCGATCAGGAGTGGTGCGAGAACTGCAGCCATCGCCGTGTTCGAGGCGAGTTCGCCCAGCGCGACAGTCGTCGCGACGAGAGCCAGCACGAGGACGAGTACGGGGACCGAGCCCAGCGCCGCGACTCCCTCGGTGGCGAGCCACTCGATCGCGCCGCTGTCCCGGAGCCCGCCGGCCAGCGAGAGCCCGCCGCCGAGCAACAGGAGCGTCCCCCAGTCGACGTCGAGGAGCGCCTCCCAGTCGGCAGCGCCGGTCGCGACCAGCGCCACGACGGCGACGAGTCCGACGAGGACGTAGTAGAGCAGTCCCTGGTGGCCGACGGTCCCGAAAACGTTCGTTCCGGCCCCGCCGAAGAGCGTGGTGAACAGCGACGCCGGGAGCAGTGACTCGAAGACCGACTCGAACCCGCCGAGGAGCCACAGTCCGGCAGTCAGGGCGAATATCGCGACCGTGCGGCGGCCGGCGGGGCTCAGTTCGCCCGCAGCGTCGAGTTGCTCGCTCGCCCGGGACCGCGCGCCGGAGACGTCGTGTGCGTCCGGCGGGTAGAGGCGCAGGAGGAGGTACCATGTCAGCGGCAGCGTGACCGCCACGAGCGGCAGGCCGACGAACAGCCAGTCGAGGAACGTGACCGTGACCCCCAGCGAGGCTTCGATCTGTCCGGCGACGATGGCGTTGGGCGGCGTACCGATGAGCGTCCCGACGCCGCCCACGGTCGCCGCGTAGGCCGTCCCCAGGAGCGTCACCACCTGCATGTTCGAGGGCTCTTCGTCGTCGGCTGTGCCGGCCGCCCGTGTGGTGTCGCTGGCTGCAGTCGTATCGGGCGACGGGCTCCCGTCGGCGGCTGCGGACGTCTGGACCGGGAGCGAGTCGACGCCCTCCCGGGCCGGGGTCGGTCGCTCGCCGGTGACCTGCGCGACGATACCGAGCGCGATAGGGACCATCATCGCCGTCGTCGCGGTGTTGGAGATCGCCATCGAGAGGACCGCCGTGGCGACCATGAGCGCGAGGACGAGCCGCCGGGGCGAGGTGCCGACGCGACTCACCAGGGCGAGCGCCAGCCGGCGGTCGACCCCGTGGCGCTGGAGCGCGGCGGCGAGTGCGAACCCGGAAAACAGGAGGAAGACGACGGGGTCGGCGAAGGCCGCGAGCGGCGTCGCGAGGTCGGGATACACGCCGAAGACGGTCAACAGGACGGGGACCAGCAGGGCCGTGACCGACAGCGGGAGCGCTCCCGTGATCCACAGCACCGCCGCGAACGCCATCGTCGCCAGCGCGTACTGTCCTTCCGTCGGGAGCGACCCGTCGGCCGGCGCGACCGCCACGACGACCGTCAGGACGACCGCACCGACGAGTGCGAGGCGTCGACGGCGACGGCGGCCTCGGCTGTCGGTTCCGTCCCGGTCGTAGTTCCCGTTGCCGGACATCACGGCAAGCGTCGCGGCCGACCGGGAATGGCTTTTCGGCCGGAGGATCCGAGCGTGACGCGACTCGGGTCGACCGTCGACCGGACGCTCTCACTAGAGGGACGACCGGACGCTCTCACTGGAGGGGCGACCGGACGCTCTCAGTCGAGGTCGTGCCAGGAGAGGCGCGGCGACCGCGCGGCCGCGACCTGGTCGATCCGCCGGGCGGCAGTCCGTTTCGGAGCCGCGGCGACCGTCGCCTCGTCCTCGGCCGCGACGGCGTCGAACGCCGCGGCGAGGTTGTCCAGCGAGTCCTTGCTCTCGATCTCGGTCGGTTCGGTCATCAGCGCCTCGTCGACCGTCTCCGGCCACTTCGTCGTCGGCGGGTGGACGCCGTAGTCGAGCATCCGCTTTGCCACGTCCGCCGCATCGGCGTCGCCGGCGCTCGCGACGAACTCGTGGTGGAACGGCCCGTAGGGCACCTCGTAGTCGATCCGGCTCGCGAGGTAGTTGGCGTTGAGGACCGCTTTCGCACTCGTGTCACGGAGGCCCTCGTCGCCGAGACGGGCGATGTAGGCGTAAGCCTTCAGACAGACCGGCCAGTTGCCGTGGAAGCCGTGGACCTTCCCGATGCTGTGTTCGGGTTCGGCGAGTTCGTAGTCACCGCCCTCCCTGTCGGGCGCTTTGGTGACGTGTGGCGTCGGCAGGAAGGGGGCGAGTTCGTCGGTGACGCCGACCGGCCCTGCTCCCGGCCCGCCGCCGCCGTGGGGTGTCGCGAACGTCTTGTGGACGTTGTAGTGCATCACGTCGAAGCCCATGTCCCCCGGGCGAGCGCGCCCCAGGAGCGCGTTGAGATTCGCGCCGTCGTAGTAGAGCAGGCCACCCGCGTCGTGGACGATGTCGGCGATCGCCTCGATGTCACGCTCGAAGAGCCCGAGCGTGTTGGGGTTGGTGAGCATCAGCGCCGCCGTGTCGTCGCCAACCGCCGCCCGGAGCGCGTCGAGGTCGACGCGACCGTCCTCGTCGCTCGGGAGTTCGACCACGTCGAAGCCGACCATCGCCGCCGTCGCGAAGTTCGTCCCGTGTGCCGACTCGGGGACGACCACCTCGGTGCGCTCCTCGCCGTTGGCCTCGTGGTAGGCCCGGGCGATGTGGATGCCGGTGAACTCCCCCGCGGCGCCCGCCGGCGGCTGGAGCGTCACCGCGTCCATCCCGCCGATGCGCGCGAGGTAGTCCTGGAGCCCGTGCATGACGCCGAGGACGCCCTGGACGGTCCTGTCCGAGCGGTCCGGGTGGACGGCCGCCGCCGGTCGCCGGGCCAGGTCCTCCGTGAACTTGGGGTTGTACTTCATCGTACACGACCCCAGCGGGAACGGCCCGCTCTCGACGCCGTAGTTCATCTCCGAGAGCCTGACGTAGTGCCGGGCCACCGACGGCTCGGCCAGCCCCGGCAACTCCAGGGAGTCGCGCGTCAGGTCGTCGGGGAGCGGCCCGCCAGCCGCTTCGCCTTCTTCGCCTTCTTCGCCCTGTTCCCCGTCGCCACCGATCTCGACGGTCGTGCTGTCTTTCTCGGCGAGGAGCGGCTCGTAGACGCCGTCCTGTGACCAGCGCGCCTGGTCGTAGGTGCTGTGCTCACGCTGGGGGTCGGCTCCGTCGGCTCCGGCACGGTCGTCACCGGTCGGTCCGCCGTCGGCGTCGTGGGGTTCCTCGGTCATCTCAGGCCACCTCCGCCATCGCGGCGACGAAGCCGTCGACGGCGTCTGCGTTCGCGTCGGTGACACAGACCTGGAGACGGTGCTCGCCGACGACGTGGACGGCGTACCCCTCGGATTCGAGGTCGCTCGCCACCGCCCGTGCGGGCTGGTCGGTGCGGACCTGGAACTCCCGGAGGTGGTGTCTGTCGTGGACCGGCGCCTGCAGTCCGCTGACCTCGGTCAGTCGGGCGGCCAGGTCCCGCGGGAGTCGCACGCACTCCTCGGCGAGGTCGGCGAGGCCGTCGGGCCCGAGCAGTGCGGCGTGGACGGCCGCCCGGAGCGCCAGCCAGGCCTGGTTGGTGCAGATGTTGCTCGTCGCGCGCTCCTTGCGGATGTGCTGTTCGCGTGTCTGCAGCGTGAGCGTGTAGGCCCGCCGGTCGGTGGCGTCCTCGGCCGCGCCCACTAGTCGACCGGGCACCTGCCGGATGAACTCCTCGCGCGTGACGAACAGCCCCAGTCCCATGCCGTAGGTCGTCCCCACACCGAGGACGTCCGCCTCGCCGACGACGACGTCCGCACCGACGTCAGCGGGGCGCTCCAGCAGTGCGAGCGCGACCGGGTCCGAGCCGAGGACGGAGAGCGCGTCGTGGTCGGTGGCGAGGTCGCCGATAGCGCCCAGGTTCTCCTCGATGGCGCCACAGACAGTGGGCGTCTCGGCGTAGACCATCGCGACGTCGCCGTCGAGGCGCTCGGCCAGTCCGTCGACGTCCGCGATCCCACCGTCCGTCGGGTAGGAGTCGACGGTGAGGTCCGGACCGCGGGCGTACTGTTCGAGCGTGGCGCGTTTGCCCTCCCGTAGATTTTCGGGGACGAGCACGCGGTCGCCCGAGACCGAGCGGACGCGCTGAGAGAGCGTCGCAGCCTCACCGATCGCGCTCGCGGCGTCGTACATCGAGCAGTTGGCCACGTCCAGTCCAGTGAGTTCGACGAGCATCGACTGGTACTCGAAGAGCGCCTGGAGAAAGCCCTGTGCGACCTCGGGCTGGTACTGCGTGTAGGAGGTGAGAAACTCCTGGCGCCGTGCGATGTCGTCGACCAGCGACGGGACGTAGTGGGCGTAGTGGCCCCGGCCCAGAAACTCCGTCAGGTCGTCGGTGCGGTCGAGCGTCCGGCCGACCTCCCGTCGAACTGCCTGCTCGCTCCGGGCTGGGATGTCGAAGGCGTCGTCGAACGCGACCCCTTCGGGGATGTCGAACAGCGCCGCCTCGCTGTCGACACCCACGGCGTCAAGCATCGCCGCCGTCTCGGCGTCCGTGTGGGGCGCGTAGGGTGTTCCGTCTGTGTTCCGTGTCATGCGAGATCCGAGTTATCGAGGCTATCGGCCCGCGCTACATAGAACTGCCTCTTCCCGCCGTCGGGACACGGCCCCAGACGCTGTCGGGACAGCCCGAAACCGCGTACGTTTTTCTCGTCGCTGGTCCCAGACACAGCCATGGATATCGTCGCGAGCGACGACCCGATGATAGACGTCGAGACCATCGAAGCGGGGCTGGCCGACGACATCGAGGTCCGCTCTGCCGACATGACCACCGTCGAAGCGACTGTGGACGCCGCGGCCGACGCCGACGGCCTCGTGGTCGGCGTGCGAACCCCGGTCACCGCCCGGGTGCTCGACGCCTGTGAGTCCCTCGGGATCGTCGCTCGCGCCGGCGTCGGCATCGACAATATCGACGTGGCGGCCGCCGCCGAGCGCGACGTCGCCGTCACGAACGTCCCCGACTACTGTACCGACGAGGTGGCGACCCACACCGTCGCGCTCGTGCTCGCCTGTGTCCGCTCGCTGGGACCCTACGACCGCAGCGTCGCCGACGGGGACTGGGACTTCCGGGCCAGCAGCGAGATCCACCGCCTCCGCGGGTCGACGCTCGGTTTTCTGTCCTTCGGCCCGATCGCTCGCCGGATGCGCGAACAGGTCCGCGGCTTCGACCTCGACGTCGTCGCCCACGACCCCTACGTCGACGCCGAGACGATGGCCGACCACGACGTCGAGGGAGTGTCATACGAGGAGTTACTCGACCGGTCGGCGCTCCTCTCGGTCAACGCCCCACTGACCGACGAGACCCGTGGGATGGTCGACGGCGACGCGTTCGCACGCCTGCCCGACCACGCCGTCGTCGTCAACACCGGCCGGGGCGGCGTCGTCGACGAGGACGCGCTCCTCGCGGCACTCGAAGCCGGGGAGATCGCGGGCGCCGGACTTGACGTCTTCGAGGAGGAACCCCCGACGGACTCGCCGCTGCTCGACCGCGCGGACGTCCTCAGTTCCCCCCACGCCGCCTGGTACTCCGTCGAAGCCAGGCGCGACCTCAACGAGAGTGTCGCCGCGAACCTCCGGGCGGTGCTGGTCGACGGCGAGACGCCGCCGGACTGGATCGACCCCGACCTCGACTGGGTGTAAGTGGCTCGTTTCGCTCGCCATTTGAGGAGGTCTGCGCCGGCCACGTTCGGCCCGCTCGCTTGCGAGCGGTAAGTTCGTCGCCTGTATCGACCGCTCAGAGCCTCGAAACTGGGAGTCGAAGGGTTCTACGGCACGCTAGCGCCGATCTACTCGTGTTCGGTGTACAGTCGAACCGCGCCCCTACCGAACCGGGTTCTCGGGACCGCGTCCACGGAAGGCATCGAGGAACGCGTCGACGGTGTCGCGGTCGTACTGGTCCATGCGAAGACGGACCTGCCAGGCGGTGAGGACGTACGGTGCCGCGGGGTCGGCGTTCGGGTTCGGTGCCGCGATGACACTCTCCCACCGCTCGGTGTACGTCGAGGTGAGGTTCTCCATGTGGGCCCGGGCCTCGGGCGTCACGGCACCGGGGTCGTAGTAGATGACGATATAGCCGTGTTCGAGCGAGTGGACGAGGTTGCCCATCGCCGGCGTCTCGTCGTAGAAACCGGGGCCGGCCGCCCGGGAGTAGTGCGGGCCCGACAGCGCCGGCATCCGCTCGTAGTCGATGTCCGTGCTCTGGCTCACGTGGTCGATGCCGTTCGATTCGAACGACTCCGCGTCGGCCAGCAGCGGGTCGTCGGGGATCTCCCGGGCCGCGGCACCCGCGCCACCGTCACCGCCGGTTCCCCCACCGCCCATGATGAAGGTTACGTAGACGACCAGCACGCCGGCGAGGACGAGCAGTCCCACCAGGATCGTCGGGCCGAGGCCGAACCCCTCGTCGCCGTCGCCGGCACCCTGGTGGTCGGCGACCCGTCGCCTGTCGATCCGGCCGAGTTCCCCCTCGTGGGCGGCCGCGAGATGGTCGAGGTAGGCGTCCTCGTCGGCGAACGACTCCCCGCAGTAGTCACACTCCGGCATTGCCCCCTACTCGGGGACCAGGGCTTTCAACCGTTTCGGTCGGTCAGGCGGCCGGATCCGGCTTCGTCCCGCCGATCGACCCAACTGTCGACCCCGTTCACGGCCGTCCCTCAGCGCTCGAAGCGCTCCCACAGTTCGCCGAACGCCTCGCGTTCCCGCCGTTCGCGCGTCTCGCGGTCCGCGTCGTCGCGCAGTCGTCGTTTGACCGCCCGCAACGCCGCCGCGTCGTTGCCGGCGATTTCGCGGGCGACCGCCCGTGGGTCGTCGACGACTCTGGAGACCAGCCCCATCCGGCGGGCCTCGTCGGCGTCGACGACCCGTCCCGACAGCGCCAGGTCCATCGCGTCGCTCGGCCCGACGACCGCCGGCAGGCGAACCGTGCCGCCCCACGCGCCGAAGAGACCGATCGAGACGCCGGATTCGGCGAAGGACGCCGCTGCCGTCGCGATTCGAAGATCGCAGGCCAGCACGAGTTCGACGCCGCCACCCCGCGCCGGGCCGTCGATCTCCGCCACCACGACCGCGTCGCAGGTCTCGATGGCTCGTGCGACTCGCTGGCCGCGGGCTGCGAACTGCTCGGCCGCCTCGGAGTCGGCCAGTCCCGCCACAGCGTCGAGGTCGGCACCGGCACAGAACGCCGACCCGGCACCGCGGATGGAGACGACGGGCGTGTCGGCATCGGTGACCGCCGATTCGAGGTCGTCGAGGGCGGCGGGCGTGAGCGCGTTGCGTCGTTCCGGGCGGTCGAGTGTCACCACGCGAACGTCACCGTTCCCGTTCCCGTCCCCGCTGCCGTCGGGTCCGGCCTCGTCGATCTCGATCACGGCGACCATCCCCCAGCGTGTCGAGCGTGGCGAAGGCGGAGACGGCACATGGGTGCAGGTGGGTGTGTCGTTTCCAAAGGTCTTTGCCCCTCCCTCCGCTAGTCGGGGGCGATGGACGAAGTCGCGGCGGTCCGGCGTGCCGCGCTGGACGCGGTCGACGACGTCGAACCAGGGGGTCTCCGGGAGCGCATCCGGGACCACCTCGACGACGGGTCGCTGGCTCCCGGCGTGCTGGCGGTGTCGAGCGCCCGCGCCGTCCGCGAATCGCGGGACGCCCCCGCCGGCGACTTCTCACTGGAGGCCGTCGCCGAGCGCGGTGCCGGCGTCCAGCTCATCTACGCCGGCCTGCGACTCACCCGCTCGCTCGCCCAGGACCCGCCCTGGGAACACGCCCGCTCGCTGACGGACGGTGCCGGTCGTCCCGCCGACGCCGGTGATGCCGTGGATGCGGCCGGCCACCCTGAGGACGTCGCCGCTCCCGACGCCGAGGCCGACCTGACCGACGCCGACATGTCGATCCTCGTCGCCGACATCCTCGTCGCTCGCGGGTTCTACCTGCTCGCCCGGACAGAAGCGGCGGGCGACGCCGTCGCCACGGTCCAGTCCTTTGGCCGCGACCAGACGGCCCGCCGGACGACCGGCGACGAATCGCTCGACCGGGACCTGGAGACGGACGTGTTCGAACTCGCCGTCGTCGCCGGGACGACCGCCGTCGGTGGGAGTGCCTCCGCGGGGCTTCGCGAGCACGTCGCCGAGATGGCCCGTTCGGAGGAGGCGCTCCCGCTCGCCGAGACGCTGGTCACAGACGGCGTCGTCCGGGACCTCGCCGCACACGTCGACGGCGACGCACACGGCAGCGATGTCGCGCGCTCGGTCGATTACTGACCCCGGTGCAAATCGAAACCCCTAAAGACGAATCCCGGCTACTGACAGAACGCGCCTGGGTAGCTTAGCGGTAAAGCGCGTCCTTGGTAAGGACGAGACCCCGGATTCAAATTCCGGCCTAGGCTCTTCCTGCCGTACACACTTTGTACGCACACCTTTCTGGCCACATTCACCTGAACAAAACCCGTTCAAGATTCACCCCTCTCGGTAAACAGGGCATCCCTCACCGTAATGCGATTCGCTAAATTGTCAGGTCAAACAGGCTAATTCACAGACTGCGGCGGGGTAGTCCCGAAATCGACCGGAGGTGTATCCCCTCAGGGACACACCGGATTTCGCTAATCAACGCTCTCAGAGAGAGGAATGGAGGGTAGTCGGGAATATGATAGCAGTACTTCCGAGGTTTAATCCCGGCAGTTGATTTTCAGGCACAGGACGAGTCGGCTGAGCCGAGATGAGCGAATCAAGACCGAAACAGGCGGA
>Ga0207813_100243_pt1 | contig 37618 bp, 45 predicted proteins | sample A23E3SouthBayCA_2_FD_187730 | JGI IMG/M metagenome (GOLD analysis project Ga0207813, IMG submission 187730) | Aerobic enrichment media microbial communities from Eden Landing Ponds, California, USA - A23 E3 (4) (SPAdes) | ecosystem: Environmental > Aquatic > Marine > Unclassified | place... | reverse complement strand
CCGCCTCCTCGACGAGCGGCCGCGCAACGCCAACCAACTACACGAGGAACTCGGCCTCGATTACAACTCCGTCCGCCACCACCTCGACATGCTCGAAGATCACGACGTGATCGAGAGCGGCGATCAGGAGTACGGTCGGCTCTACTTCCTCACCGACCGATTCGACCGACACCGAGACCGCTTCGAGGAGATCACGGAACACGTCTAACATGGTACTAATGACCCCCACGCTGTCGATAGCGAGCGCCCTCTCGGGGCTGAACATCGCGCTGCTGGCCGCGCTGCTGGTCGTCTGGTGGCGCAACTACCGACAGTTCGGCACGCCGCTCACGCTCGGACTCGTCGCCTTCGCCGTCGTCCTCGCCGTCGAGAACGTCGTCGCTATCGGCTTTTTCTTCAGCTCCGGCATGCTGTACGCCGCCGACCAGACCGCCCAGATGGCCGTCCTCACCATGCGTGCCCTGCAGTTCGTCGCGCTCGCGTTCCTCACCTACGTGACCTTGCGGTGAACATAAGTCGTCTGCGTGACACCCCTCCGTATGGCCCGCGATGCCCTCCTCGATACCGAGACGAAGATCATCGTGCTGTTCATGCTTCTCGGGCTCACGTCGTGGTATCTCGCCCAACAGGTAACGACGAGTCGCGTCGTGAGCTTCGCGGCGCTGATTGGCGTCGGCGTCCTCGCACCGACGCTGATCAACGAGTGGCGGCGACGGCAGTCGGCGGACTAGCCCCCGTCGAGCGTCCCGTGATCCCGACCCGCGACGATTCCGCTCGCGGACGGCGAATCGACACGACGGCCGGTGAGCGCCGCCGGTGACACGACACGGAGAAGAACTACCAGCCGGGACCGACCGGCTGGTCGCTGATCACTGCGTCGGCTCGACCGTCAGGTCGCTCGCGATCCAGCCGTCGGTGTTGTCGCTCTCCATGAAGACGGTGCGGCCGGGACAGCTCTCACAGACCGACACCGTCGGCCGGTCGGGAAACTCCGGTTCGGGCGCTGACTCCGACTCGTCGTCCGTCCCCGACTGGGTTCCAGTGGTCATCGCGATCGTTTAGGGAGACCTAAAATAAAAAGGGTGTGGTTCCGACACCCCGTCTCTCACGTATCGTGACCGCGACGCATTTGTACCCGTGGATGGACCGCCCTGATATGTACCGGGACGTGCTCGGCTGGGTCGCCACGCTCCTCGCGGTCACGGTTTTCGCACCGATCTTCCTGTATCTGATCACCGGCGCCGCGGTCGGCTTTCTGGTCTCCTGTTCGGGGGGGCCGGCGGGGACGATGATCGTCGGCGCCTCCGGCGCCGAGAGCTTGGAACTCTCCTGTTCGGCGGTCCGAACGCTGGTGAAGACGGCGGTCGCCGTCGGCGGCGGTGCCGCGGCGACGGTTGGCGTCGCTATCGTCGCCGTTGCGGATCTCGTTCGGAGCACCCACCGTTGATCCGGCGCGAGGTTGTGTCGCAACCGTCCGTACGCGGGCGGTGACGGTCGATGTCCCTCGTTCGACACGTACCAGTCGACGCCCCGAAGCGTGATCGAACGCAACTTGGATAACAGCGTCGAGCGACCCGCCTCCAGCGAGTCGAAGTGATGGGTGGCTGGCGCTGACGGCTGGGCGGACGGTCGAATCGGTGACTCACCGGCGATTCACCCCGGATCGGGGTGACCACCGGTCGCCGACTCGCCTGTCGTTACGCGGGTGACGACACCGGATGTACCTCCCAGCAGTCCGGACACTCCGCGTGAGTCGGCCGTTCGTCCTCCGGAGCGACGATTCGTCGCCGCGGGATCCTAGTTCCGCAGTTCGGACACCGTAACATAGGGGAGTGGGGAGCGTGTGACATCGTCCCCACAGGCGATACGCATTCGTCGTTGCATAGTTAATCGTCCCTTACCGGGTTTCGGGGAGTACCCGAACCGGCTTCAGAGCAGGACCCCGCCGATGACGAGCAAGCCAACGCCCGCGACGGCCGCCGCGGTGAGAAAGGGCGTCGCCGCCCGTGCCGGCTCTCGGACCTTCCGCTCGTCCAGTCCATCGACGAGTCGGCCCGATCCGACTTCGATCAGGCCGCTCATGCCGAACCAGAGCACCACCATCGCGACGACGAGGTAGCCACGCGGCGAGCCCAGTAGGCTCTCGGCCGTATACCGCGTTCCCGCGAGGTGGCCGCCGGTCAGTAGGAGCACCAGCGACGAGACGCGCGACCACGTCCGAAACCGGCCGATCAGCGACCGGAGCGGCGCCGCGTCGAAGTCGCCGTCCCGCGCCGCGGGCAGCAGCCCCTGTGCGAGAAAAAGTACGCTTCCAGCCCACAGCCCGGCGAACAACAGGTGTATCGCGTTTATCGCCGTGTCGATGGTCGCCATGCCCACCGCTGGGAACGCGGGTGACTTGAATCCGGGGAATCCCGCGAGCGCCGGGATCGGCCGCCCGCGGTGAACCGAAACGGATTAAACGCCCGCTCTCCCATCATCGGACGAGCCGAGGTAGCCTAGCCCGGCCAAGGCGGTTGCTTCGAGAGCAACTGTCCGTCAGGACTCGTGAGTTCAAATCTCACCCTCGGCGCTTTCCTCGAACGTCCACTCGGTCGTCACGTCCGGTGAGTCGACGAGCGTCCGGTAGACGACACAGTATCGCTCGGTCGCGTCCCGGATCGACGCCGCCGTCTCCGGATCCAACGCCCCCCGTAGTGTCACGTCCATCCGGAGCGCCTGAAACCCGACCGGCACGTCGGCGACACCCATCGTGCCCCGGAGATCCAGATCGCCCTCGACCGTGACCGACACGTCGGCCGCGGCGCCGAGGTTCTCGATCACCGCCTGCGCGGTCAACTGCGAACAGGCCGCGAGTGCGCCGAGCAACAGGTCACCCGAGCACGCCGCTGTGCCCGACCCGCCGGCTCCTTCGTGGAGCTGTGCCTCATAGACGGCTTCGCCGACCTCGACGCTACAGCTCGTCGTGTCCGCCCGTTCTCCCGTCGCCGTCAGTGTCACCTGCGCCGCCTCGGGGTCTCGCTCGTAGGTCTCCTTCAGCGGTGCCTGTGTCTCGCGGAGGTTCTCTGTCATATGTCGACATGACACATACGAGATCAAAAAGGGTTCCCACCCGTTCGCCCGGACCGGGGATATATGCCCTCTCCGCACCCACGCGCCGGTATGACACTCGGACGCGGCGTCGTGCTCCCCGACGGGCCGGTGCCCGACGCCCGCGACTTCGCCGTTCGGTGTGAGTCACTCGGCTACGACGCCTGCTGGGTCGGTGAACTCTGGGGACGGGACGCCTTCGTCACGCTGACCGCCGTCGCCGGTGCCGTCGACGACCTCACTCTCGGCACCGCCATCGTCAACGTCTTCTCCCGATCCCCGGCGACGCTCGCGGCCGCGGCGTCGTCACTCGCAGCCGTCGCCCCGGCGGGCGTCCGCCTCGGGGTCGGACCGAGTACGCCGACGGCGGTCGAGGGCCTTCACGGGCGTGACTACGGCCGCCCGGTGCGGCGCCTCCACGAGACGGCCGAACTCGTCGCCGCCCTCGCCGGCGGTTCGGGCCGCGTCGACTACGACGGCGAGACGGTCTCAGTCGCCGACGTTCCGGCGCTCGACGCCGACGTGCCCGTCTACACCGCGGCGCTCGGTCCCGCGGCCCGCCGGGCGACCGGTCGCGTCGCCGACGGCTGGCTTCCGCACAACGTCCCCTTCCAAACATTGGCCGAGGCCTTCGAGACGGTGGCCGCGACGGCCCGCGAGGCCGGTCGCGACCCCGACTCGATCACCGTCGCGCCCTACATCCCCGCGGCGGTCGACGACGATTCCGCCGTCGCTCGTGACGCGATCCGCGACCACCTCGCGTACTACGTCGGGAGCGGCGCGGGATACCGACGCGCCGTGGCGACAGTGTTTCCCGACGCGGCCGAGCGGATCGCTGCGGCGTGGGCGGAGGGGGACCGCGACACCGCGCGGGCGGCCGTCACCGCCGAGATGGTCGACGCGCTGGGGGTCGCTGGGCGGCCCGAGACGGCGCGCGACCGGTTTCGCGAGATAGCGTCGCTCGGCGTGGTCGACCACCCCATCGTGGTCCTCCCGGACGGCGTCGACGACGCGACGGCCGAGCGAACCGTCGCGGCGCTCGCTCCTTAGGCGGGGTTCTTCCGCGAGAGGTCGCTCCCGCAGATCGGACAGCGGTCGCGGTGATCGTCGAATTCGCGGCCACAGCCCTGACACTGGAAGCGCCACTCGCGCTGTTCGGAGATGCCCTCGCGGGCGATCACCTCGACGACGACACCGAGGTGTTCCGCGACGTTCTGCATCGCGTAGTCGTCGGTGACGAGCGTCCCGTCGAGTTCGAAGGCGGCGGCGATCAGGCGCACGTCGGTGTCGGAGAGTTCCTCGGCGTCGCCCGTCTCGACGGCCGCGCGTTCGATGGTCTCGACGGTGTTGTCGGCCGGGATGTGGATGTGCATCCCCGCGCCCTCCATCGCGTCGTAGCGGTAGGCGCTCTCGTCTTCGAGTTCCTCCTCGACGGCGGGAATCGAGGCCATCTCCTCGGCGGTGTGATACTCGTGGATGAACGCAGAAGAGTCGAGAACGTGCATCTACCGGTCGATGACGATGTAATCTTTCACGGCTTGCACGCGCGAGACGGAAACGTGGAGCCGCCCCTGTTCGTCCTGTTGGAACCGGGAGTCGGCGGCGGGAAACTCCTCGTTCGGGGAGACCAGAAGGTCGTTCAGGGCGCCCGTCTTCAGGTTCATGGTGATGTTGTACAGCATGCCGAGTTCCGTCCCGTCGGAGCCCATCACGGACTTCCCCGAGAGATTTTCGGCGAGTACATCGGACATGAGTGGGACATTCGCGGGGATGACCTTAAACGCCACGGGGTCGTCGGCCGCCCGTCGGACGCCAGTTCTCCGCCGGCATGTTGAAAGACTTAACTTCGGTCCACGGCTCTTCGGGAACAAGCAACGTTCTGCCGGGGGATATCATGTCAGATTCGGATACACGCGACCGACCGGACGCGCTTCGCACCCCCATCGTCGCCGTGCTTGGGCACGTCGACCACGGGAAGACCAGCCTGCTCGATAAGATCCGCGGCTCGGCCGTCAGCGAGGGGGAGGCCGGCGCGATCACTCAACACATCGGCGCAACGGCCGTCCCCCTCGACACTATCTCGGGCATCGCCGGTAGCCTCGTCGACCCCGACGACTTCGACCTGCCTGGCCTCCTTTTCATCGACACGCCAGGCCACCACTCCTTCTCGACGCTTCGCTCCCGCGGCGGTGCCCTCGCCGACATCGCCGTCCTCGTCGTCGACGTGAACGACGGCTTCCAGCCACAGACCGAGGAGGCCATCGACATCCTCAAACGCACGGGCACGCCCTTCATCGTCGCCGCAAACAAGATCGACACCACGCCCGGCTGGAACCCACAAGAGGGTGACCCGATCCAAGCCTCCTACGAGGCCCAGAGCGACCGTGCCCGCTCCCGCCTCGACGAGAATCTCTACGAGATCATCGGACAACTCTCGGATGCGGGCTTCTCGGCCGACCTCTACTGGCGCGTACAGGACTTCCAAGGGAACATCGGCGTCGTCCCCGTCTCCGCCGTCACCGGCGAGGGCGTCCCCGACCTCCTGACCGTCCTCATGGGCCTCTCACAGCGGTATATGAAAGACCAGATGGCCATCGACGTCGAGGGACCGGGAGCCGGGACCGTCCTCGAAGTCAAAGAGGAGAAAGGCTTCGGGACTACCCTCGACGTGGTGATGTACGACGGGACGATACGCGAAGGCGACGAGGTAGTCGTCGGTGGGATGGGCGACCCCATCGTCACCGAGGTGCGGGCACTGCTCCAGCCCAAGCCGCTCGCGGAGATCCGCACCGAGAAGCGCTTCGACCGGGTCGACTCCGTCGCCGCCGCGGCCGGGGTGAAGATCGCCGCCCCCGACCTAGACGACGCCATGGCCGGTGCGCCCGTCCGGGTCGTCCGCGACCGCGAGCGAGCGCTCGTCGTCGCCGACGTCGAGTCCGAACTCGCAGAGATCGAAGTCGAGACCGAAGAGGAGGGCGTCGTCGTGAAAGCCGACACCCTCGGCAGTTTGGAGGCGATGGCCAACGCCCTCGTCGAGGCCGAGGTGCCCATCCTCCGGGCGGAGGTCGGCGACGTCGCGCCCCGCGACGTTGCCGTCGCCAGCACTGCCGCCGAAGCCGAACACCAAGTCATCCTCGGATTCAACGTGGATGTCCTCTCGAACGCCGAGGCCGAGGTTGAGGAGACCGACGTGCGCCTGTTCCGCGACGACGTGATCTACCAACTGGTCGAGGATTACGAGGCGTTCGTCGAGGAGCGCCAGCGCGCCCAACAGGAGACGGTCCTCGATAAGATCATCCGTCCCGCCCGTTTCCAGATCCTCCCCGATCACGTCTTCCGGCAGAACAACCCCGCCGTCGTCGGCGTCGAGGTGCTGTCGGGGACGCTGAAAAACAACACCTACGTCGGGCGGTTCGATGGCAACGAGTTCGAACGCCTCGGCCAACTCAGCGGCATCCAGAAGAACAGCGAGGACGTCTCCGAGGCCCGCGCTGGCGAACGCGTCAGCGTCGCTATCGACGGCCCGACCGTCGGCCGACAGATCGACGAGGGCGACGAACTCTGGGTCGACCTCCCCGAGAAACACGCCAAGATCCTCGAACAGGAACTCGACGGCGAGATTCCCGCCGACGAACTCGAAGCACTCCAAGGCTTTCTCGACAACCACCGCCGACGCGACCCCTTCTGGGGGAAGTAGGCTCCCCGGCTCGTTCACGCCCGCTTGGTCCCGAGCTATTCGTGCGGTCCGATGAGCACCGGACGTTCTCTTCGATACCGTCGTCCACAGTTGACGCCGCTATCGCACCTCGCCGTCCGCAACTATCTGACTCATATTATTTAACGAACTTTCGAAGATGCCCCCGTGCGGTTTTCACGAGGTTCGTTCGACGCTTTCGGTACACTTGGAGAAACGTTTTAGTCGCAAAAGCGACGACTACGAGACGAGGTGAGCACCGATGAGCGTTCGAACGACTCCGAGTGAGGGTATCGCCGTGCCGACCACGCCGACACGGTACGACCTGTTGTTGCTACTGTTGCCGCTCCCCTTACTCCTCGGGGCGGCGCTCTCGGTGGTAACGTCGGTGCCGCTAAAACTGGGAATCGGCGTCGGGAGTCTGCCGTCGGCGCTGGTGTTCGTCTACGCCATCTGGTTCGCGGCGCCGACTCGGGCCGGCGTCAACGGGCGGTCGGCGTGATGCCGTCGCCGACGGCGTCCATCACTTGCAGGGCGGCGCTGGCGGCCAATCCCCGGGCGACTTCGTCGCGCTCGTCGGTCCCGATCCCGGCGTCGAGATCGTCGACGTCGGGCGTGAAGCCGGCGCTGACGGGGTGACCGGCCGGCGGGCGGACGGCGACGGTGGCCGTCGGACCGTCCGAACTGTAGGACAGCTCCGAGCCTACAGTGTAGCTGTCGGGTAGGTACGAGCGGGTCTGGGAGACGATCCCCGCGACGGCCCGCTGGAGGGACTGCCGTTGGTCCTGTGTCAGTTCGACGTCCGTCGACAGCTTGCCGGCGTCGACGACTCCGGGTGCGCCTCCGTACGGCGTGTTTCCGTTCATCCGAGTCGATACTGGTACGCGGAGCGTGGGTAAAAAGCCGTCGGAGCGTGTGACCGAGTGACAGTCGGAGGTTCAGTACTGGTAGTCGGTGAAGGCCATGACCGGCCCCGCGTCCTCGTTGTCCTCGATTTTCGCCTTGGCGTCGAGGAAGTCGGTCATTCGGACTTCGGTGCGGTCGTCGCGGATGGCGAACATCCCCGCCTCGGTGGCGAGAGAGGCGAGGTCGGCGCCGCTGTACTCGTCGAGGTCGTCGGCCAGTGCGATGAAATCGACGTCGTCGGCGACGTTCATATCCCGGGTGTGGATACGGAGGATCTGTGCCCGGCCGTCGCCGTCGGGTTTCGGCACCTCGATGAGGCGGTCGAAGCGGCCGGGACGGAGGATGGCCTCGTCGAGCATGTCGAAGCGGTTCGTCGCGGCCATGATCCGGATTTCGCCCCGGTCGTCGAAGCCGTCCATCTCCGAGAGCAGCTGCATCATGGTCCGCTGCACCTCGGCGTCGCCGGAGGTCTTCGAGTCCGTCCGCTTGGCGGCGACCGCGTCGATTTCGTCGATGAAGATGACCGCCGGCTGGCGCTCCGCGGCGAGTTCGAACAGGTCGCGGACGAGCCGCGATCCCTCGCCGATGAACTTCCGGACCAGCTCCGATCCAGCCATCTTGATGAAGGTCGCGTCAGTCTCGTTGGCCACTGCCTTGGCGAGCATCGTCTTCCCGGTGCCCGGCGGCCCGTGGAGGAGCACACCCGAGGGCGGGTCGACGCCGACCTCCTCGAACAGCTCCGGCGTCAGGAGAGGATCTTCGACGGCCTCACGCACCTCGCGTACCTGCGCGTCGATGCCGCCGATGTCGTCGTAGGTGACCGTCGGCGACTCGTCGACCTCCATCGCTTGGGCACGGGAGTCCGTCTCGTCGTCGAGGACGGTCTGGACGCTGAAGGAGTCGTTGACGGCGACGCGGTCGCCGGCCGCGAGTTCCTTGCGGATGCGCGGCGAGGGCTCCGTGAGCACCTCTTGATTGTTGCCGTGCTGTTTGATGATCGTCCCCTCGTCGCTCACTTCCTCGACAGTGGCGACGTACAGCGACGAGGTCTTCAGTACCTCGTTGCGCCGTTTGAGGTGGTCGACCTCCTCCATGAGTTCCTCACGCCGGTCGTCGGTCTCGTCGAGTCGCTCCGAGAGCTCCTCGTTGACGCGGACCATGCGTTCGTAGTGCTGGCGGATGGCGTCGAGACGCTCCGCGTCTGACATCTCCGGATCGAGGTCGAGGCGCGGTCGATCCGGAAGCGACGGACTCCGTGACATTGGTTACGCTTCCTAAGAAGCGGGCGTAAATGTGCCTTTGGGTCGCGGACCCCCCAGATTCCGACGTGTCGTCGGGCGACCCCGGACGGGCTACCCGGGGCACGCCGTCGCTCCGGAGTTCAGCGCTCGCGGATCAGCTGTTCCATCTCGTCCAGTGTCTCACCGTAGGTCGACAACGCCGTTTCGATGTACGTGGCGTCGGTCGTGTCGACGCCTGCTCGCTCCAGGACCTCGGCCGGGTACGCGGACCCACCCATCCGCAGAGCCTCGCGATAGTCCGCCGCGGCGGCCTCGCCCTCGGTCTCGATCCGGTCGACGATGGCTGTCGCCGCGCTGATGCCCGTGCTGTACTGGTAGACGTAGTAGCCGTAGTAGAAGTGTGGAATCCGCATCCACTCGCGTGCGATGTGGTCGTCGACGACCGCGGGTTCGTAGAAGTCCGCCTTCAGGTCGCGGTAGAGCTCGTCGAAGCGGTCGGGAGTGAGTGCCCCGCCGTCCTCGATCACCTCGTGGATACGGAGTTCGAACTCCGCGAACATGGTCTGACGGAACAGCGTCGACCGGAACCGTTCGAGATACTCGTCGAGGACGTGCCGGCGGACCCGTTCGTCGTCGACGGTCTCCAGCAGATGGTGCGTCAGGAGCGTCTCGTTGACCGTACTCGCCACCTCGGCGACGAAGATATCGTAGCTGCTGTACTGCCACGGCTGGGTCTCGTTCGTCAGCTCCGAATGCATCGAGTGGCCGAGTTCGTGAGCCAGCGTGAACATCGAGGCCACGTCGTCTTGGTAGTTCATCAGGATGAACGGCTGGGTGTCGTAGGTGCCAGCCGAGAACGCCCCCGACCGCTTCCCGCGGTTCTCGTAGACGTCGACCCACCGCGAATCCAGCCCCTCGGCCATCTGCTCCTGATACGCTTCGCCGAGCGGGGCGACGGCGTCGACGACGTACTCCACCGCCTGTTCGTAGGGAATCTCCGGCGGGTCGCCCGCCGCCATCGGCGCGTAGAGATCCCACATCTGCAGGTCGTCGACGCCCAACGCCTCGGCTTTCAGGTCGGCGTGCCGATGGAGGTAGCCGAGATTCTCTCGGACCGTCTCGACGAGGGTGTCGTACGCGTCGATCGGGACGTTCGGTCCGTCGAGGGCCGCCTCGCGGGCCGTCTCGTAGTTGCGGGCGCGAGCGAGTTTCACGTCCTTGATGACACTCTTTTTCAGCGCCGCCCCCACGCCGTTTCGCACGTCGGTCCACCGGTCGTAGAACGCCTCGTGGACCTCGCGTCGGAACGCGCGGTTCGGCCGCTTCTGGAGCTTCGTGAAGTTGCCGAGCGAGATTTCGACGTCCTCGCCGTCGGGGTCCTCCACGGTCGGGAACTCCATGTCCGCGTTCGAGAGCATCGAGTACACCTCGCTCGCGGCGTCGGTCACGTCCGTGAGGTCCGCGAGCAGTTCCTCCACCTCCTTCGACCGGGTGTGTGGCTTCCCCCGCAACACGTCGTCGAAGTAGTGTTCGTACTCGGCCAGCGCGGGTTCGGCCTCGATGAACGCCTCGATCTCGGATTCGTCGAGTTCCTGCAGTTCGGGGTCGACGAAGCTCGCGGCGCTCCGGGCGTCGGCCGCCAGCGACTCCGCGCGGGCCGACATGGCTTGGTACTCGCTCTCGCGGGTGTCCTCGCTGCTCCGAAGGTTGGCGTAGGTCGACACCGTCGCCACGTCCCGGAGCAGGTCCTCGCGCAGTTCGAGCAGTTCGTGGAGCGTCTCGGGGCTCTCGGTGACCCGCCCCTCGTAGGCCGCGAGGTCGTCGACACGGTCGCGGACGTCCTCGAAGGCCGCCTCCCAGTCCTCGTCGGTGACGAAGATGCTCTCCAGATCCCACTTGTCCTCGGCGTCGATTTCGCTGCGTTCGGGAACCGAACTCATCGCCAGCCCGTAGGGTGGCCCCCGCCGTAAGGGTTCGTACTCCGGCCGTCGTCGGACGCGAACGCGTCTCTCGCCGTACCCAACGTTTACTACACGTGGCGAAGTTCTCGGCACACGATGGTCGACCACGCCAGTCTCCGCGATCCGAACGCGGAGTATACGATGCGCGATCTGTCGGCGCCGACGATGGGCCTCACCGCGGACCGTGGCCCTCGCGACGTCGAGATCACCGATGTACAGACCACGATGGTCGACGGCAACTACCCTTGGATCCTCGTCCGTGTCTACACGGACGCGGGGGTCGTCGGCACCGGCGAGTCCTACTGGGGCGGCGGCGAGACGGAGATCATCGAGCGGATGAAACCCTTCGTCGTCGGCGAGAATCCGCTCGACATCGACCGCCTCTACGAACACCTCGTCCAGAAGATGAGCGGCGAGGGGTCTATCGCCGGCAAGGTAATCTCGGCCATCTCCGGGATCGAAATCGCGCTCCACGACGTCGCCGGCAAACTCCTCGAAGTCCCGGCCTACCAGCTCCTCGGCGGCAAGTACCGCGACGAGGTGCGCGTCTACTGTGACTGTCACGCCGGCGACGAGTCGGAGCCCGCATCGAACGCTGCCGAGGCCGAGCGCGTCGTCTCTGAGTTGGGCTACGACGCGATCAAGTTCGACCTCGACGTCCCGTCGGGCCACGAGAAGGACCGTGCCAACCGCCACCTCCGCGGTCCGGAGGTCCAACACAAGGTCGACATCGTCCGCGAGGTCTGTGAGACCGTCGGCGACCGTGCCGACGTCGCCTTCGACTGTCACTGGGCGTTCACCGCCAACTCCGCGGAGCGACTCGCCGAGGCCATCGAACCGTACGACGTCTGGTGGCTCGAAGACCCCGTCCCTCCGGAGAACCACGAGGTCCAGAAGACGGTCACGCAGTCGACGACGACGCCCATCGCCGTCGGGGAGAACGTCTACCGCAAGTTCGGCCAGCGGACGCTCATCGAACCGCAGGCCGTCGACATCGTCGCCCCCGACCTCCCGCGTGTCGGTGGGATGCGCGAGACGCGAAAGATCGCCGACCTCGCCGACATGTACTACGTGCCCGTCGCGATGCACAACGTCTCCTCGCCCATCGGCACGATGGCCTCGGCCCACGTCGCAACCGCCATCCCCAACTCCCTCGCCTTGGAGTTTCACTCCTACCAACTCGGCTGGTGGGAGGATCTTATCGAGGAGAACAACCTCATCGAGGGCGGTCGCATGGCGGTGCCCGAGGAACCCGGGCTCGGCCTGACGCTCGACCTCGACGCCGTGTCGGAACACATGGTCGACGGCGAGACGCTGTTCGACGAGGCGTAGTCGTCGAGCACGCGAATCTTCGAGTTGGGTCGTTCGACGAGGCGTCGTCGGTGCCGGTCGCCGGGCGACGCCCCGTCCCCACGCCGTCGGTGGGAAGCTTTTCGAGGCTCCCGTGCCCAGTGGCAGGTATGCCCTCACTCGACGACCGGACGCGCGCCCGCCTCCGGGCGGTCGTCGTCGTCCTGCTGGTGTCGGGGATCGGCCTCGGCGTCGGCGCCGGCCTCGCGCTCGGTCTCTCACTGCTGTTTGTCGGCCTCGGCGCGGAGCCCTCGCCCTTCGTCCTGTTGGTGATCTCGCTCGTTTCGATCCAAGGTGTCGCCTTCGGCGGCGTCGCCGTGGGATACGTCTTGGTCCGCGGGTGGGGTCTCGACGACCTCGGGGTCCGACTCCCCTCGATTCGTGACCTCGTGTTCGTCGTCGGGGGGTACGTGACGGCGCTGGTGGCCGCCATCGCCGGCGCCCTGTTCGTCAGTGTCGCCGGCGCCCCCGCCGGCGAGAATCAGGTCGCCGAGTTCGCTAGTGCCGACCCGAGCGTCCTCCTGTGGCTCATTCCCGGCTCCTTCCTGCTCATCGGCCCCGGCGAGGAACTGCTCTTCCGGGGCATCGTCCAAGGCCGCCTCCGCGAGACGTTCGACCCGATTCCGGGTGTCGCTCTCGCCAGCGCCTTCTTTGCCGCAGTCCACTTCGTCGCCCTGACCGGCGGCACGGGCGGTCGCTTGGTGACCGTGACCGTCCTATTCTTCCCCGCGCTGGTGTTCGGGACCGTCTACGAACTCACCGACAACCTCGTGGTGCCGGCGCTCGTCCACGGCGCCTACAACGCGACGCTGTTCTCGCTGGCGTACCTCGCCATCCAACTCTCCGAGTCGGGTGGGCTGGAGGGCCCGGGGGCGGCGACGGAGACGGCCGCGGCGCTGCTCGCCGGCGTGGCCGCCCTGCCGGTGTAGGCCGCCGGAACGGAACCCTTACCGCGCCGGCCCGAACAGTGGCGGTATGCGCGATTGCTTCGAGACCCGTCACAGCGACGTGCTCGGCCGGATCGGGGAGTTGACCGTCCCCCGTGCCGACCGGACCGTCGAGACGCCGGCCCTCCTGCCCGTCATCAACCCCAACATCCGGACGGTGTCGCCGGCCCGCCTCGAAGCCGAGTTCGGCGCCGACGCCCTCATCACCAACGCCTACATCATCCGCGGAACCGACGACCTCCGCGAGCGCGCCCTCGACGAGGGGCTACACGAGATGCTCGGGTTCTCGGGCGCTATCGTCACCGACTCCGGCTCCTTCCAGCTGGCCGAGTACGGCGATATCGACGTGACGACCCGCGAGATTCTCTCGTTCCAGCGGGAGATCGGATCGGACGTCGCCACGCCCGTCGACGTGCCGACACCGCCCGACGCGGCCCGCGAGCAGACCGAGACGGACTTGGCGACGACCGAGCAGGCACTCACGGACGCCGAGGCCGTCGACACCGGCGAGATGCTGGTCAACGCGCCGGTCCAAGGGTCGACCCACCTCGACCTCCGCGAAGCCGCCGCCAGCCACGCCGACGACACCGACCTCGACGTCTTTCCCGTCGGCGCCGTCGTCCCGCTGATGAACGACTACCGGTACGCCGACGTGGTCGACGTGCTCGCGGCTGCCAAGCGCGGCCTCGGCGCGGATCGCCCGGTCCACCTCTTCGGTGCCGGCCACCCCATGATGTTCGCGCTCGCGGCCGCCATGGGTGCCGACCTCTTCGACTCCGCCGCGTACGCCATCTACGCCCGCGACGACCGCTATCTCACCGTCCGCGGGACGCGCCACCTCGACGACCTCACCTACCTCCCCTGTGAGTGCCCGATCTGTACCTCGCATACGCCCGCCGACCTCCGGGGTGCGGCCGACGACGAGCGCGAACGGCTCCTAGCGGAACACAACCTCCACGTCTCCTTCGGCGAACTGCGCCGCACCAAGGCGGCCATCCGCGAGGGAAACCTCCTCGAACTCGTCGAGACGCGCGCCCGCGCCCACCCCGCGATGCTCGACGGCTACCGCGCGCTCTTGGATCACGCCGCCCAACTGGAGCGCCACGACCCTGCTTCCAAGGGTACGTTCTTCTACTGCTCGGCCGAGAGCGCCCGTCGTCCCGAGGTGGTCCGCCACCACGACCGACTCGCCCGACTCGACGCGCCCACGACGCTGTTGCTCACCGAGGGATCGTCGCCTTCGGGCGACCGCTTCGACGCGGCTTGGCGGCTCCTGCCGCCGTTCGGCCCCGTTCCCCGGGCGCTCTCGGAGACCTACCCCTTCACGGCCGAACTCCCCGACCGGACCGACCGGCCCGCCCAAGAGGCTGCCGCACACGGGGTCGCCCGCCTCGTCGACGCCAACCCCGACGCCGACGTCACGGTCGCCCACGACGACTGGGCGGCGTCCGCCCTCGACCGGTTGCCCGCGTCGGTCCGGGCCGAACCGCTCGGTGCGCGCCCGGACCGGGACGACGCCTGACACTCGTCGGCGGGGCGCGGACCGACGATTGATATGATAGCGGCCCGTCAGTTACGGTCGACAGATGATCGATCAGCCGCGCTCCGATGGGGTGACCGACCGCGAGTCAGGGACACAGCCCGGCGACGGAACGGCCGACGAGTTCCGACTCCCGGCCCCCGTCGCCGGGGCCCTCCGGTCGCTCGGCGACCGCATCGACACGCTCGCCGACTCTCTTCCAATCGGCCCCGCACGCCACCACGCTAGGCAGGCCGCCGTAGCCACCCGCACCGCGGCCGACGACGACGCCGACCTAGTCGCTCGGCGCGTCGCGCTCGGCGAACTCGTCACGGAACTCCGACTGGCCGCCGACGAGGCCGACGCCAGCCGCTCGCAGTACGAACTCCTCGAACTCCTGTACGAGGAGGCGCTCCCGGCGACCCGAGCGGCGAGCGACGTTCTCTACGGCTGAGCCGCGTGATCACGGGCCGAATCGACGATAGCCGCTTCGCAGGAGTTGCCCGGCACCGACGACGGTGAAGACGGCCGTCCCGGCGACGACGCCGGCGCGGACCCCCGGGAGGCGTGGCAGGGGAGTGTACTCGCCAACCATCAGAAGCACCACTGCGAGGAGCCACAGGCCGTACGCACCGATCGCGGCTCGACGGAGGGACAGCATACCCTCGCCCCGTGTCGCGAGCCACCTTACCGTGGCGGTTCACTCCGCCGTCGCGTCGTCCATCCGCTCGGTGAAATCCCACGAGTAGACGCGTGCGGGGTCGATCCGAATCACCACCTCGTCGCGCTCGGGGTCGAGCAGTTGCCGGGCCAGCGCCGAGTCGGTACCCCCGAGATAGCGGTCGAGCAGGCCACGAAGGGTCGACTTGTCGTCGTCGGGACCGACGGTCGCCGACCCGCGCCCCCGGACTCCGCGGTACGGCGGGTCGTTGGTCGACACCTCGAAGGCGACGCCGTCGTCGTCGCGGAGGTAGCCGACGACGTCGGCGTCCGCGGCGGTGGCACAGACGAACTGGCCGGCGTCGGGGTCGAAGTCGTACCACAGTGAGAGCATCCAGAGGCCGTCGCCGGGCGTCCGGCAGGCCACCCGGATGGGAACCCGCGCGTCGGCCAAGAACGCGGCGACCGCCGCCCGGTCCCACTCGCCGGTGTACTCGGTCATGGCCCGCGTTGGGTCGCGGTCGGCTAAAGGCCGTGGGTGGGCCGGAAACCCGCGAGAACGACTTTGCCGGTCGGCGTTCGACCCCCACGCGTGTCTCTCCCACTGCAGTTCGGGACGCCCGGTGGCCTAGAACTACTGATCGTCCTGTTTACGCTGGTGTTCTCGCTTGTCGTTCCGCTCGTCGTCTCCGCGTTGATCTACCGGGATGCGGCGGGGCGGAACAGTCGCCACGCGCTCGCTTGGGCCGTCGGCGCCTTCTTCGGCAGCCTCGTGGTCTGGGTACTCTACTACGTCGTCCGCGACGAGGTCGGTCCGTCACGGCCGGGGAACGAAACGTAGTTCCGCGCCCCCCTCCACCAACGCCTATGACCGAGTACTTCGAGGTCCACGCGCGAGATGGGGCCGCCCGTCTGGGCGAGCTCCGCCTGCGTGACCCCGTGACGACGCCCGCCCTCGCCGACGACGTCGTCGTCGACGGCGGGAGTCTCTGGGGGGCCGACCGTGACCTCCCAGAGGGGAGTGAGGCCGAACTTACGGTCCTCCCCCATCGAGCGTTCCCCGCGGGCACCGATCCGACCGTGCAGGACTCCTTCGCCGTCGACTACCCCACCGTCGACTACCCGAGCGCGGGTGTCGTCACCGCGGAGACGGCCGCCGACTACGGCTGTGACGCCTACGTCCTCTCGAACGCGCAAGGGATCGTTGGCCACGGCGCCTCCGTCCGTGACGAACTGATCGCCGTCCGAGAGGCGGTCCCGGCCGACACCGCGCTCTACCTCGCCGGCGTCGCCACCCCTCGAAACGTCGCGACGCTCGTCGCCGCGGGCGTCGACCTCGTCGACACCAAACGCGCCCGGGTAAAAGGCCGGCAGGGACGCTATCTCACCCCCGAAGGCGAGTACCACCTCGACGAACTCGACGAACTCCCCAGCGCCCACCCGCGCGACCCACCGCTCGCGGAGTTCACCCGCGAGGACTGTGTCGCTCACAACGTCGCCGCTCTCGAAGCCGAACTCCGCACCGTCCGCACCCGGATCCGGCGGGGGCGCCTTCGGGACTACCTCGAAGGTCAAGCCCGCCACGAGAACTGGCTGACCGCCTCGTTTCGCGAGTTCGACCAGGAGTACCGCTACTTGGAGCGACGGACGCCGGTCATCCGCGATACGGAACTCAGCGCGGCGAGCGAGGACACGCTGAACCGGGTGGAGATTCAGCGGTTCGCCGACCGGGTCACCAGCCGCTATCGCAACCGCTTTTCGAACCCGCTCGTGCTCGTGCCGTGTTCGGCACGCAAGCCCTACAGCGACTCCCAGAGCCACGCCCAGTTTCACCGCGCCATCGGCTACCGCGGCCACGTCGCCTCGATGACATCGCCCATCGGCGTCGTGCCACAGGAACTGGAGTGTACGTACCCCGCACAGCACTACGACGCGGTGGTCACCGGCGACTGGACCGAAGGCGAGAAGGCCTTCGTCGCCACCGTGTTGGAGCGGTATCTGGAGCGCAACGACTACCCCCGGGTGATCGCTCACGTCCCCGGCGAGGGCTATCGCGACATCTGCGAGCGGGTGGCCGACCGGGTGGACACCCCTTTCGAGTTCACCGCCGTGGACCACCCCACCACGTCCGAGTCGCTGTCGAACCTCGACGCGGCGCTTTCGGGCGAACTCAAATACTCGAAGCGAGAGCGCCAACACAACACGATCCGGGCCATCGCCGACTACCAGTTCGGCCCCGGCGCCGGCGACGACCTGTTTCCGGATCTGCGGACGACGAGCCGACACCCCAAGTTACAGGTCCGCGACGGCGACGACACCCAACTCGCGGCGCAGGTCCCCCAGTACGGCGTCCTCGCGTTCACCCTCGCCGGTGCCCACCACTGGGCCGCGAGCCCCGCGCCGACCAAGCGCGTGGCCATCGACGGCTTCGTGCCTCACGGGAGCGTCCTCGCACCCGGCGTGACCGACGCCGACGCCGACGTTCGCGTCGGCGACGAAGTGGTCGTCGAGGGACCGGCGGCCTTCGGGGTCGGCCGGGCGACGATGCACGGCGAGGAGATGCGGGAGAGCACCCGCGGTGTCGCCGTCGAGATGCGCCACGTCGAGGCGACTGAGGACAACGCTTAACACAGTCTCCCGACTACGTGTGTCGATGTCACCGCCCGTTCGACGCGACGTGCTTCGGGTCGACCTCTCGGCCGGGACCGTCACCCGCGAACGGGTTCCCGACGACTGGCGACGCGACTTCGTCGGCGGCAAGGGCCTCGGCGCCCGCTATCTCTACGACGAACTCGACGCCGGCACCGATCCGCTCGGTCCGGACAACCGCTTGGCGCTCCTGCTCGGCCCGCTCTCGGGCTATCTCCCCGGCGAATCGCGGTACGCGGCGGTCACCAAGTCACCCCTAACCGGTGCCTTCCTCGACTCCTACAGCGGCGGGTCCTTCGCCGACGCCCTCGCCGGTGCCCTCCCCGAGGCCTTCGGCCTGCTCATCGAGGGTGCCGCCGACGAACCCACCGTCCTCACCGTCCGGAACGGAGCGGTGACCCTGTCCGAAGCGGGAGACCTGTGGGGGGCCGACACCGTCGAAACCGACGCCGCTCTCGACGGCGCCGTGGCCTGTATCGGTCCGGCCGGTGAGCGGCGGGTCGCCTACGCCACCATCGCGTGTGACGCCGGCGACCACCACGCGGGCCGCGGTGGCGCCGGCGCCGTCATGGGCGCGAAACGGCTGAAGGCCGTCGCCGTCCACGGCGACCCACCCGACCCGTCGCCGACGCTCGCCGACCTCCGGGACCGATACGACGCCGCCTACCGCGACGACGACACCGGCCGCTGGCAGGCCGCCGGCGAGACGGTCGAGAGTGTCGACTTCGCCAACGAGGTGGGCGTCCTCTCGACCCGGGGCTGGCAGGGCGGCCGCTTCGAGGACGCGGGCGACATCGGCGTCGAGGCGGTCCGCGAGGCGGCGACCGGCCGCGAGAACGTCGACGACGCGGTGCCCGGCGGATTCCGCGTCGACGTCCCGGACGGCGACTCCGTCCCTCGTGGCGGCACGCTCATGTCTCTCGGCGCCGGCCTCGGGATCGACGACTTCGACGCCGTCGCTCGCTTGGGCGCCGCCTGTGACCGCCTCGGGATGGACGTCATCAGCGCGGGCAACGCCGTCGCTTGGGCCACCCGCGCCGCCGACGCGGGGGCCATCGACTCTCCCCTCGATTCGGACCTCGCGTTCGGCGACGCCGACGCGGCCGAGCGCCTCCTGTCGGCCATCGCCACCCGCGGAACCGACTTGGGCGATACCCTCGCCGACGGGGTGGCGGCCGCACGCGAACGCGAGGGTGCCGACGCGGTGCCGACGGTGAAGTCGATGGAACTCCCGGCCTACGACCCGCGGGGCGCCGCGGGGATGGCCCTCGCGTACGCCACCAGCGACCGCGGGGGCTGTCACCGCCGTGCCCGCCCGGTCGAGCGCGAGGCCTTCGCCCGCGACACGTGGACGACCGCCGACCGCGTCAGGACCGTCATCGGCGCTCAGAACGTCCGCTCGACGCTCTGGAGTCTCGTCGTCGACGACTTCGCTGGCGAAACCATGTGGGAGGACCTCGGCGCCGAGTGGCTGGCGGCCGTCGGCCTCGATCACGACCCCGAGTCGCTGGCCCGTGCCGGTGAGCGGATCTGGACGCTCGTCCGCCTGTTCAACGTCCGCGAGGGCTTCGACCGCGCGGACGACTCCCTCCCCGCCCTGTTCGAGGACCCACTCCCCGACGGGCCGGCCGCTGGCCGCACCGTCGACCGCGAGGCGTTCGAAGCCATGCTCGACGGCTACTACGCGGCCCGCGGGTGGTCGCCCGACGGCCGCCCGACCCCGGCGCTCGTCGAGCGACTGGGCCTCGTTGCCGACGGCGAAACGCCGCTGGGCGAGGTGGTCGCGACCGCCGGTCGAGAGGACGAGAGCGCCAGCGTCGGCGACGACGCCGCCCCCGACGACGGAATCGACCGCCCCGACCGTCACCCTCACAGTCGGGAGCCGTGACCGGGTCGAACCCCGCCCAGCCACACGACTGTCACCGCTGTGGCGAGACCATCGCACCGGGCGACGTCTACGGTGCCCTCGACCTCCTCGACGCCGACGGCGAACTCCAAGTGATGCTCTGCCGGTCCTGTTCGGCGGCGTTGCGCGACTTTCTCGACTGATCGGGGCCGACTCGGACGGCGACATATGGGCCGCTGTCGGGAGTCTTTTACCCCTCGCGAGCCGCTCAATTGTATGGACGAGTTCGACCTCGGTGTTCCCCGACAGATCCTCGACTCGCTGCCGGACGACGACGACGCGGCCCGACAGGACATGCAGCGGGCCGTCGCGGGCCTCGAAGGGCGACTCAACGGTGCCGTCGAGGCCGCAGACGACGAGCGCGAGGCCGCACAGAACGTTGTCAGCGCCCTCGAGCGCTTGGAAGAACAGCTGGAACAGTACGACGAGTTCGTCCCCGAACTCCGGGCGTGGGGGCAGTCGCCCATCTACGCCATCGCGTGGCGCAACCTGCAGGCGGACCTCCTCATGCAGATTCAGGAGGTCGGCTGGGTCGCCGAGCGCATCGACCGCGAGCGCAACTACCGATCCGTCGAGGACGGCATCCGTCTGAACGACCGGTAGGACGACCGCCTCTCCGTGTCGCGTGACTTTTTACCACTGCGCCCCCAGCAAGAGACATGGATTTGGAACTGCGATTTTTCGCCACGTTCCGCGAGGCAGTCGGCCAGAAGACCCTCGAACGCGAGTTCGATGACGACGCTACCGTCGGCGAGATTCTCCTGACTCTCGAATCGGCGCACGACGGCCTCGAAGGCAAGCTGATCGACGATGGTGGGGATCTCCAACCGAACCTCAACATCCTGAAAAACGGGCGAGAGGTCCTCCACATGGAGGGGACGGAGACGGTGATGGAAGACGGCGACACGCTGTCGATTTTCCCGCCGGTGGCGGGCGGCGCATGACCGACGAGTGGATTCGCCGGGAACGCTCTTTCCGCGGCATCTCGACGCGGCTGGCGATCAAATATCTCGAAACCCTCGGCGGCGAGCAGACGAGCGAGACTCGCGTCGAGGCCGACGACTGGGCGGTCGACCTCTCCGCACAGACCGTCGGCGTCGGCCCTTCGATGTCGCTGACGCAGGTCGACCTCGTCTTCGAGGGCGACCCGGACGCCCTCGACCCGCTCATCGAACGGTTCGCACAGAAGGCGATGCGCGCGGGTGGCTGACGTGTCCGGCCCGCAGGACTCTCCTATCGATGGGCAGGTGTTCATGCTCGCCTCCGCCAAGGCCAGCGTTGGCCCCCAACGACTGTCGGAGCTACTGGTCCGCGTACAGCGTGACCTCGGCGACCGCCGCGGCGCCTACCGCCGCGAGTTCGAGCGGGTCGTCGACGCCGAGGACCGCGAGGTGTTCCTCGCCCCGACGGATCACTGGGAGGCGGTCGGCGACCGCCTCGAACTCGACCGCCGAGCGACGGAGGCAATCGCCCGTACCCACGCCGAACAGCTCCGGCGGATCGGCTCCCGGACCAATCGCCGCGAGGAGTTCGACACGGCCCTAGAGATCCGCGAGGCAGTCGTCGTCGGCCGGTGATCGTCACCCGGAACCGAAAGACCGTTGCGGGTGCCCGGTCCACGGTCTGACATGCCTACGGTTCCCGACGGCTTCGTCGCCGGCGTCCGGGCGACGCTCCCTCTCCTCCTCGGGCTGATCCCTTTCGGCCTCGTCGCCGGCGTCGCCGCAGTCGACGCCGGCCTCTCGCCCGCCCAAGCGGTCGGCCTGTCGGCGATTGTCTTCGCCGGCGCCTCACAGCTCGCGACCGTCGATCTCCTCGCGAAGGACGCCTCACTCCCGGTGATCGTCGTCACGGCCGTCGTCATCAACCTCCGGATGAGCATGTATTCGGCGTCCATCGCCCCGTACTTCGAGGCGCTCCGTCGGCGCTGGTCGGCGCTGTACGCGTTCGTCCTGACGGATATGTCCTACGCGCTGGCTATCGCCGAGTTCACCGACGAGGCGGGGGACGACGCCCCCGACGCCGCCGACCAGCCCGCGCCGGACGGCGGCGCCGACGGATCGGGCCACCGGTGGTACTACCTCGGTGCCGCGGTGTTCATGTGGTTAGTCTGGCAGCTCGCCACCATCGTCGGCGTCGTCCTCGGGGCCAGTATCCCCGAGAGCTGGGGCGTTTCCTTCGCGGTGCCGCTCGTCTTCCTCTCCCTGCTCGTCCCCGAACTGTCGGATCGCCCCCGGATCGTCGCGGCGCTCGTCGGCGGGAGCGTCGCCGTGGCCGGCGCCGCGTGGCCGCTGAATCTCGGACTGTTGGGCGGAGCGCTCACTGGCGTCGTCGCGGGCGTCGCCGTCGAGGGGAGGGAGGCGACGTGACGACAACGTACGGCCCCCTCGCCGTGTGGGCCGTCGTCCTCGTCGTCGGCGCGCTCACCTTCGCCATCCGGTACTCGTTCATCTACCTGCTCGACCGCGTCTCGGGGGTCCCCCCGCGACTCGAACGGGCGCTTCGCTACGTCCCCGCGGCGGTGCTCGCGGCACTCGTCGCCCCCTCCTTCGTCGACCCCGGACCGACCGTCGCCGCGACGCTTCTCGACGGGCGCCTACTCGCCGGCGTCGTCGCCGCGGGCGTCGCTTGGATCACCGAGAACATGTTCGCGACGCTCGTCGCCGGGATGCTCACGCTCTGGACGGTCGGATTCGTCCTGTAACACGCGACGGCCCCGCCTCCGGCGTCGACTCCGCGTGTCGGCTTGGTCGGGAACGGGTGGGGCTTGCAGTGCGAGTTCGTCGTCGACTTCACGTGAGCGACGTATCCACCGGGACCGTCTGAACCTCCGAAAGCGCGGGACGGTCGACGACCAGTACTACTTCGCGACGATTCGAGGAGTGATATTAGTACCCGTTCCGACTTCACGGGGCTTAATTCCGTCCGGCGCGGTGGTTTCGGTAGATGGAAGCCGCCATAGAGATCGACGACCTCCGGAAGCGATACGGCGACGTGACGGCGCTGGACGGCGTTTCGCTGTCGGTGCCCGAGGGGAGTTTCTTCGGTCTCCTCGGCCCGAACGGCGCGGGCAAGACCACGTTCATCAACATCCTCGTGGGGCTGGTGCGGAAAAGCGGCGGCGAGGCACGGATCTTCGGGCACGACGTGGAGACGGAGTACCGCGAGGCCCGGGACCGCATCGGCCTCGCCCCCCAAGAGTTCAACGTCGACCGCTTCTTTCCGATCCGTGAGGTGTTAGAGCACAAGGCGGGCTATCACGGCATCCCTGCCGACGAGGCCCGCGAGCGGGCCGATGCGGCCCTGAAACAGGTCGGCATCTACGAGAAACGCGACACACGCTTCGACTGGCTCTCCGGCGGGATGAAGCGGCGCTTTCTCATCGCGCGGGCGCTGGTCACCGATCCGGATCTGCTCATCCTCGACGAACCCACCGCGGGTGTCGACGTACAACTCCGGCACGACCTCTGGGAGCTCATCACCGAGTTGAACGAGGGCGGGACGACGATTCTCCTCACCACCCACTACATCGAGGAGGCCGAACGCCTCTGTGACGAGGTAGCCATCCTCGACCAAGGGCAGGTCGCGACCGTGAGCACGCCGGACGAACTCATGGATCGCGGCACCGACCGCATCACGGTCACCTTCCGCGATCCGATCCGGTCGCCACCCGACATCGCCACCAACGGACAGGTCGACGCCGTCGGCGTCGAGGACGGCCGTCTCGTCATCTCGGCCTCCCGTGGCGGCCTCGTGGCGCCCGACCTCGTCCGCGAACTCGACGCCGCGGGCTACGAAATCGTCGACCTCGACGTCTCCCGGACGTCGCTCGAAGAAGTGTTCGTCGAGATGACACGCAACGGCTCGTCCGTCGCCGACGGAGGGGAAGCGTGAGCCGCCGCTCCGTCCAGTTGAAGACGCTGGTCCGCCGGGAGATCCTGCGGTTCGTCCGGCGACCGTACAACACGTTCCTGCCCCCGATCATCACGAACACGCTGTATTTCGCCGTGTTCGGCGTGATTCTCGGGAGCCGGATCGGCGCCATCGCCGGCGTGAGCTACATCCAGTTTGTCCTCCCCGGACTGGTCGTCCTCGGGGCCATCTCCGACGCCTTCGAGAACGCCTCCTTCTCGATTTTCCACGGGCGGTGGAACAACTACATCGACGCCGTCATCGTCACGCCCATGTCGAATTTCAACATGGTCGCCTCCTACGCCATCGCGAGCGCGACCCGAGGGATTCTGACCGCCGCCCTGATCGTCGGCGTCGGACTGGTCTTCACCTCGGTCCCGCTCTCGCATCCGCTGTATCTGGTCGCGTTCATCATCGTCATCACCGCGCTGTTCGGCGGCCTCGGCATCATCGGGGGGCTGTGGGCCGACGACTTCGACTACCTCACCGTCATGAATCAGTTCATCCTCCGGCCGCTGGTCTTCTTCGGCGCGGTGTTTTACTCCCTCGAGGTGTTGCCGCCGCTCTGGCGGGATGTCTCCCTGTTGAACCCGATGGTGTACATGGTCAACGGCGTCCGGTACGGGATGATCGGCGTCACCGAAATCGACCCGAACGTCTCGCTCGCCGTCCTCACCGCCGCCACGGTCGTCGTCCTGTTCGTCGATTTCCTCCTGTTCCGGCGGGGATTCGGGCTGACCGAGTGACGACCTGACAAGGTACAATCCTCGTTTTCGTCAAGCGAGCTTATTACCCGACGCAGGGGCGAAAAGGGAGTGCACTATGTCGAACAGTCCCGATGGCGGCTCACTGACCCAAGCGCAGTCGTACGCCTTGGTCGTGGTCGCCGCCGTCCTGTTGAGCGCGATCCTCGCACCGGTCGCCTACGACCGGGCAACCCAGCCCGACGGCACCGTCGCTGTCGTCACCATCGAGGGACCGATCACCTCGAACTCGGCGACGGCCGTCCAGAAGGACCTCCGCGAGGCCCGCGAGAACGAATCGATCGATGCGGTCGTACTGAACGTCGATAGCCCCGGCGGCGGTGCGGCCGCGAGCGAACAGCTCTACCTCTCGGTCCAGCGCACCGCGGCGGAGATGCCTGTGGTCGCGAGTGTCACATCGACCGGCGCGTCCGGCGCGTACTACGCGATGCTCCCGGCCGAGGATATCTACGTCACACCCGCGTCCATCGTCGGTAGCGTCGGTGTCCGCGCCGCGGCCCCCGGCCCCTCGCTCCCCGGCGAGGTCAAGAGCGGCCCCGACAAGGCCAGCGCGACCGCCGACCAGCGACGCACGCAGGTCGAGACCCTCCAGAATGCCTTCGTCGGCAGCGTCATGAAACACCGGAGTGACGACCTCGATCTCTCCCGCACCGAGGTTGCCCACGCGAAGGTGTACTCCGGCGCCCGCGCCGTCGACAACGGGATGGCCGACGAGATTGGGTCGACCCAAGACGCCATCCGACAGGCCGCGAACGCGGCCGGCCTCGACGACTACGAGGTGTACCGGAAGGACCCGCCACAGACCGGCGGACTTCTCCTACTCAGCGCCGACGACGGCGGTGGGGTCGTCGTCGAGCGCAGTCCCGTCGGCTACGAAACCGTCGACACCCCGACGCTGTTGATGGTGTACGGCTCCGTGCAGACCGAAAGCGAGGTGATCGGTAATGTCAGCGCCTAAGTCAAGACTCGTCGCCGTGTTCGTGATCATCGTCGCCGTCCTCGTCGGCGCCGCGGCCGTCGCGCCGTACGCCCTCGGCTCTGCCGGGGACACCAACGACGCCGCACCCATCGAGAACCAGCAGTTCCAACCTAGCACCGTCCTTCCGTCTGAGGACCCCGAAGACGGCGAGATCACCATGGCGAGTTCCCAGAGCGGTAAGACCGTCCTCGTGGATGTCGGACACGCCAACGGGGTTTCGGAGACCGATCTCGAACCCCTCCTCTCGACGCTCGTCGAGAACGGACACGAGATTCGGTTCTACCGCGGCCAGCGACAGGAGCTCAACGAGTCGCTTCGCTCGGCCGATGCCTTCGTCGTCGCCAGCCCGCAACAGCGGTTCTCGAACGACGAACTCGCGGGCGTCGAGGCCTTCACCGACGCCGGCGGACGCGTACTCGTGATGGGCGGGCCACCGTCCGTCGAAGCCTCCGGCGGTCTGTTGCTCGGCCTCGGCGGCTTCGCACCGACCGCGCCCCGGACGACCGACCTCGCTTCGACCTACGGCATCGCCTACGGGTCGGGCTATCTCTACAACATGGAGGACAACGACAACAACTACAAGAGCATCTACGCCGAGTCGGCGTCGAGCGGCGGCCTCGCCGACGGCGTCGAACGCGTCGTGGTCCGCGACGCGGTGCCGATCCGGACCAACGGCGGCACGCAGGTTCTCGTCGGGTCCGAGGGAACGACCCTGTCGACGACCCGCGACACCGGCCGGTACACCGTCCTCGCACGCAGCCAAGGTGGGAACGTTACCGCCGTCGGTGACACCTCCTTCGTCACCCGTGAGAACGCCTACGACGCCGACAACGAGATACTGATCGGCAACCTCGCCGACTTCCTCGTGACCGGTGACAAGGCCGAGGGCGCTCCCACACCGCCGGGCGCCGACGCCCCGTCCGAGCCCGGTAGCGGTGCCGGCCCCGCTCAACCTCCGCGCCAACCGACGCCCGCACCGTCCTGACCTGCCGTCGTCCGGTCGGTCGGCCGTCGGCCCCCCAATCGTAGCCTATTTCGTCGTCGGCCGTCGGTAGTACAGTATGTCACCCGGCACCACATCGCGCCGCCGACTGCTGCGCCTAGTCGGGGCAGCGGGTGCCGCCGGTATCGCCGGCTGTGCGGGCGGGTCCGGCGGATCGGGCGGCCCGGAACTCGTCGCCACCCTCGGCGCCGACGTGAAGACCTACGATCCGACGCTGGCGAACGACACCACCTCGCGCAAGGTTATGAATCTCGTCTACGAGCCCCTCCTCTCGGTCGACTTCGAGGGGGAGGTCCGCCCGACGCTCGCCACCGACGTCGAACGACTCGACGACCGCACGTGGCGACTCTCGCTCCGCGAGGGCGTCAGCTTCCACGACGGGAGCGACTTCACCGCCGCCGACGTGGTCGCCACCTTCGAACGCTACGCGGGCACGCCCCGCGAGTCCGACGTGTCCCTCTGGTACGACGACGCAACCATCGTCGACGACCACGCCCTCGACGTGACCCTTCGCGACCGATACGCACCGCTCGAAACCTCTCTCGGGGCTGTTCCAATCGTTCCCGAGGCGGCCGCCGCCGGCGACCTTGACCTCTCGGAGGCGCCGGTCGGGACCGGTCCCTACGCCTTCGAGACGCACGAACCCGACCGACTCTTCCGGCTCACCCGTGCCGACGACCACTGGTACGACGGCTCGGGCGAGGTGCCCGCCACCCCGCCCATCGAGACGCTCACCTTCCGTATCATCGTCGAGGGTCCGTCGCAGGTGGCCGCGCTCCAAGCGGGCGATGTCGACCTCGCGAACAACCCCCCGGCCGACGCCGTCGCCGACCTCCGGGACGACGACGCGATCACGGTCGACGAGCGCCTCGCCGGCGGCTTCGAGATGCTCGTGTTCCCCCTCGCCTCGGAGCCGTTCTCCAACCGCGAGGTGCGGCGGGGCATCGCCCGCCTGATCCCCCGTGAGGAGATCCTCGACTCGGTGTTCGCGGGGGTCGGCCGCCCAGCGTACGCCCCTATCTCACCGCTTCTCGGCGACTACTCCTCCGAGTCCTTCCAATCGGAGATGCGCGAGGAGCATCAAGGGTACGACCCGGAGCGGGCCCGCGAACTGCTCGCGTCCGGCTTCGACGCACTCGGAATCTCTCCACCCCACGAGACGAGTATCGTCACCAACGAGACGCCCGAGCGGGTGCGCTGGGCCCAACTCGTCCGCGACGAACTCGACGCCACCGACTTTTTCGACGTCTCCCTCGATCAGTTCGAGTGGAACACCTACACCTCCCGCGTGCTGGCCGGCGACTCCCACCGCTCGGACTCGATGATGGCGCTCGGCTGGACCGGTGGCTGGGACCCCGACACCTTCCTGCGCAACCTCTTTTACGGCGGGCAGGCAACGCCTGCCTGCTGTAACGCCGCCCACTACGCGAACGACGAGGTCGACCGCCTGCTCGACGAGGCCCTCGCCACATACGACACCGCGGAGCGGCGCGCGCTCTACGAGGACGCCCAGCGCCGGATCGTCGCGGACGCGCCCGTCGCCCTCGTCCGGTTCAACAAGCGTCTCGACGCCTACCGGTCCGAACAGCTGGACGGCTTCCGCACCTATCCGCTCGATACCGGCGAGTTCACCGGCATCTACGCCCCTTGGGCCGACACCTACACCACGATGGGGGGCGGGTGATCGACCGGCCGATGTCGCTCCGACGGTACGTCCTTCGGCGGGCGCTTCTCACGCTTCCCGTGCTCTTTGGCGTCTCCGTGTTCACCTTCGCCCTCGTGAAGCTCCTCCCCGGTACGCCCGTCGACTATCTCCTCCAGTTTCAGGAGGCGACGCCCGAACTCCGGGCGTCGTTGCGCGCCCAATATCACCTCGACGAGCCGCTCTACCGACAGTACGCGCTCTGGCTGTGGGACGTTCTCCATCTCGACTTCGGCGACCGGGTCGTCTCCGACCAGAGCGTGCGCGCCGCGCTCGCCGCCCGCCTGCCCGAAACACTCGCCCTCGGCGGCGCCGCCCTCCTCGTTGCCCTCTTCGTCGGGGTGCCGACCGGTGTCCTCGCCGCGGTGAATCGGGGCGGACCAATAGACGAGGGCAGTCGGATCGTCGCGCTCGCCGGCATCGCCACCCCGAACTTCTGGCTCGGCCTCCTGTTGCTGCTCCTGTTCGGCGTCCACCTGAACCTCGTGCCCGTGATCCCACCTGTCGCACCGCTTTTCGCCCCCGAATCCCTCGCCTTTCTCGCCCTGCCGGCGATCACCCTCGGGACCGCCTCCGCCGCACTGTTCACCCGGCTCACCCGTTCGGCCGTCGGTGAGGAACTCCGGAAGGAGTACGTCCGCACCGCCCGCGCGAAAGGCCTCGACGAGCGGACGGTAATCGTCAAACACGTCCTGCGTAACTCGCTGATCTCGGTCGTCACCGTCGCCGCCGTTCAGGTGGCCGTCCTCCTCGACGGCGCCGTCGTCATCGAACGGGTGTTCTCTTGGCCCGGCCTCGGCCGCCTGCTCGTCCGTGCCATCCTCCAGCGGGACTTCCCCGTCGTCCAAGCCGTCGTGTTGCTAGTCGCCGTCGGCGTCGTCGTCGCCAACCTGCTCGCGGACGTGGTCTACGCCTGGCTCGATCCGCGGATTCGCTACTGATCATGCTCGGACTCCCACTTATCGCCGATCCGTCTACTCCACACGCCCGAGGTGACCCCCGGTGAAGGACCCACTCGACGGCCGCGGCCGACTGCGCGTGCGAGGGTTCGACGGGACGGACGCGGCCGCCGACACCGGCGAGGACGCCGATGCCGCCCCCACCGCCGCGACCGACCGCTGGCGACGCGCTTGGAAGCGCTTCCGCCGCGACCGAATCGCCGTCGCTGGCCTCGCCGTCATCGGGATCATGGCGCTCCTCGCGGTCCTCGCCCGCCCCATCGAGGTCGGCGACGTCGTGGTCCAACCCTTCGCGCTGGCGCCGTACGACCCCGGCGCCTCGGGGATCGCCGAGCCCTACCGCCCGCCCTCCCTCTCGCACCCCTTCGGAACCGACTGGGCCGGCCGCGACGTGTTCTCCCGCGTCCTCTACGGTGGCCGGTACAGCCTCTCTATCGGTGCAATCGCCGTCACCCTCGCGCTCGCGGTCGGTGTGCCTCTCGGCGCTCTCGCGGGCTACGCCGGCGGCTGGGTCGACGAGACGATCATGCGACTGGTGGATATCCTCTATGCCTTCCCCTTTCTCGTCCTCGCCATCGCGCTGGTCGCGACCTTCGGCCAAGGGTTCTGGAAACTGATCGGGGCGCTCGTCGCCGTCGGCTGGATCGGCTACGCCCGCCTGCTCAGAGGCGAGGTGTTGAGCGTCGTCGAACGTGAGTACGTCCTCGCGGCGCGAGCGCTCGGCGTCCGCGACCGGCACATCCTCGTTCGACACGTCGTCCCTAACGCCGTCGCACCCGTCGTCGTCCAAGCGACGCTCAACGTCGGTACCGTCGTCCTCTCGGCCGCGGCGCTTGGCTTCCTCGGCCTCGGGCTCCCCCCCGGTACCGCCGAGTGGGGGAGCATGCTCTCGGCCGGCCGTGACACCCTCGTCGGCGGCGAGTGGTGGGTCACCGTCTTCCCCGGCCTCGCTATCTTCCTGTTCGTCCTGTCGATCAACCTCGTCGGCGACGGCGTGCGACTGGCGCTCGACCCCGAGACCAGCGCCGACACCTACCGTGGACGCGGCACCCGCCGCGACGAACAGGGGGGGGACCGCTGATGGCGTTACTGGAGGTCGAGGATCTCGTCGTCCGCTTCTACACGGAAGGTGGCGTCGTTCGCGCCGTCGACGGCCTCTCGTACACCCTCGACCGCGGCGAGCGACTGGGCGTCGTCGGCGAGAGCGGCGCGGGCAAGACCGCCGCCGCACTCGCGGTCCTCGGCCTCCTCGACGAGTCGGGGCGGATCGAAGGCGAGATCCGATTCGACGGCGAGTCGCTCACGGCGGCCGACGACGACCGCCTGCGGGCGATCCGCGGCGGCCGGATCGGCACCGTGTTTCAGGACCCCGAGGCGGCGCTCAACCCCGTCTACACCGTCGGCGAACAGATCGCCGAGGCGGTGCGTGCCCACACCGACCGTGACGGCGCGGCCGCCCGCGACCGCGCGGTCGCCCTCCTCGACCGAGTCGGCATCCCCGACCCGGCGACGCGAGCCGACCAGTACCCCCACGAGTTCTCCGGCGGCATGGCCCAGCGCGCCCTCGTCGCTATGGCGCTCGCGGGTGACCCCGACCTTCTGATCGCCGACGAACCCACCACGGGGCTCGACGTGACCGTCCAAGCCCAGTTGCTCGAACTCCTCGACGACCTCGCGACCGACGACCTCGCGGTCCAACTCGTCTCCCACGACCTCGGCGTCGTCGCCGAGTTCTGCGACCGCGTGCTGGTGCTATACGCCGGACAGGCCGTCGAGCGCGCGCCTGTCGACGCCCTCTTCTACGAGCCGAAACACCCCTACACCGCCGGGCTGCTGCGCTCTGTCCCCCGGATCGGTGACGGCCGCGACCGCCTCTCGGCGCTGTCGGGGACGACGCCCGACCTCTCGGCTCCGCCCCCCGGCTGTCGCTTCCACCCTCGCTGTCCCTACGCCGAAGACGCCTGCACGAAACACGATCCGCCGCTCGCCGCGACCGACGACAGTGGCGTCCACCACGCCGCCTGTCTCGCCTACACCGGCGACCTATCGGGCGAACTGACGTTCTCTGTCGACGTGATCGACGACGATGGTGGCCCCGACGGAGGTGACCCCCGGTGACCGACCCCCTGCTCCGTGCCGAAGGGCTCGTCAAGGAGTACCCCACCTCCGAGCGCTTCCTCGACCGCCTGCTCGGCAATCGGCAGTGGGTGCAGGCGGTCCAAGGCGTCGACCTGACCGTCCGCGCCGGCGAGACGCTGGCGCTCGTCGGCGAATCCGGCTGTGGCAAGAGCACGCTCGGGCGCACCCTCGTCCACCTCGACGCACCGACCGCCGGGACGGTCTCCCACCGCGGTGACGACCTTGGGTCCCTGTCGGCGTCCGCGCTCCGCGAGCGGCGCCGTGACCTCCAATACGTCTTTCAGAACCCCACCGCCAGCCTCGACCCCCGCCTCACCGTCGGCGACGCGGTCGGAGAGGCACTCGACGCCCACGACCTCGCCCCGGACGACCGAATCCGCGCCCGCCGGGTCGCCGAGTTGCTGGAGACCGTTGGCCTCCGCCCCTCGCACGCCACGCGCTACCCCCGGGAGCTCTCCGGCGGCCAGCGCCAACGGGTCGGCATCGCCCGTGCGCTCGCCGTCGACCCCGAGTTCGTCGTCTGTGACGAACCTGTCAGCGCTCTCGACGTCTCGGTGCAGGCGGGGGTTCTCGACCTCCTCGCCGACCTGCAAGCCGAACGTGACCTCGCCTTCCTGCTCATCGCGCACGACCTCTCGGTGGTCGAACATCTCGCCGACCGGGTGGCGGTGATGTATCTCGGCCACGTCGTCGAGCGCGGCACCGTCGACGAGGTGTTCTCGCCGCCGTACCACCCCTACACCTACTCGCTCCTCTCGGCGATTCCGGAACCCGACCCGCGGTGGGACGGGGACCGGGTCGTCCTCGACGGCGTCGTCCCCTCGGCGACCGATCCGCCGGACGGCTGTGCGTTCCACACCCGCTGTCCCGTCGCGCAACCGGACTGCGGGGCGTGGGACGCCCACCCCGACCTCGAACGCGTCGACGGCGACGGTGAGCACGACCACGAAATCGCCTGCCCGTACCACGACCTGCTGGAGGAGTACGAATGACTCGCTCGCCTCGGCACGACGAGGACCCCACAGCACGGACGCCGCGGGCGACCCGCACTCTCGACGCCGCCAGCGCCAGCCACGCCCTCCTGCCGCGGACGCTTCGCCGGCGCTCTCTCGCCGTCGCCTGCACGACCGACCGCGAGCGCTACGCCCCCGACGACCCCGTGACCCTCCGTGTTACCGTCTACAACCGCCTCCCGATCCCGCTCAGACTGCGGACGACGGCACCTATTCCGTGGACGTGGGCCGTCGACGGCGTGGATCGCGCCTCGTCCGTCGACGACCTGCCCCGGGAGACCGGTGCCGTCGCGTTCTCCGCCCGCGAGCGAAAGACGTTCCGCACCCGATGGTACCAACGGTTTCGCGTCGCCGACGACGCGTGGGTCGCCGCCGACCCCGGCGAACACACCCTGTCCGCCCGCCTCCTCCTCGATGACCCCCTCGTCGCGTCGACGACCGTCCGGATCGAATGAGTAGAGCCAAGACGGTCGCCCCCCCACGCCCGCCATGCGACAGTTCGTCGTCGTGGGACACGACGCCCCCACGACCCCCGAGTTCGCGCTCGACGACCTCGCCGGCGCCGCCGGTCGCCTCGATATCCTCTGTCGGTGTGTCACCTCCGCCTTCTTCCTCTCGCACGCCATCCGCGAGGACGTCCGCGTCCACCTCGTCCTCGACGACACGTTCACCGTCTCCTTCGAGGGGAGTGACCTCCGTCGACTCAACCCCGACGAGCGGAGTACGGCCGCGCTGATCCGGGGCGCCCTAGAGCGACGCGACGACGCCATCGGCCACCAGCCCGTCGAGTCCAGCCCCGGCGTTGCGCTCCGCCGCCGCGGATTCGCCGCCACGCTCGATGCCGCCGTCGACGGGCGTCACACCGGGGACGCCACGCTCGTCCAACTCCACGAGGCCGGGACTCCCGTCGTCGACTACGACCCGCCGACCGATCCCGTGTTCGTCCTCTCCGACCACCACGACTTCGCCGACGACGAGGCGGCCCTGCTGTCCGAGCGAGCCGACGCCCGCGTCCGCCTCGGGCCACGGGCGCTCCACGCCGACCACGCCATCACCGTCGCGCACAACTACCTCGACACCGAGGGCTTCCGGTCGTACTGAGTGGTGAATCACAACTGTTAAACTCGCCGCCAGCGTTCGTTCGACCGCGGGCCGGTGGGGTAGCTTGGTATCCTTCGGCCTTCGGGTGGCCGTAACCGCGATTCGAATTCGCGCCGGCCCACTTCCCGCATTTCTTCACTCCTAGCACCAGCCTTCGGGTGGCCGGAAACGATTGTCACCCGCTGTATGCCACCTCACACCGCTCGCGTGTCTACGAAGTCACTGCTACACCGGTCGGACATCTTCGCCCGAGGAGAGAGATGGCGGCCGACCTCGACGAGCCGACCGTATTTGTGCGTCTCGACACGACACGGTGTATGGACTTGGATCGGTTCGCTGCCGACACCCCCGCCGATGACGCGCCAGCCGACGGAGACGTCTGCGTGGTCGCGACACAGCCGGACACCTTCGAGCGCTGTCGGGAAGGCTTGTATCCGTCACCGCAGTCGTATCGGCGCACCCAGCGGTCGTTCGAGTGGATGGCGTTCTATCGGACGGCGCCAGTTTCGGCGGTGACACACTATGCACGGGTAACCGACCGTATCGACCAGACGCGAGGCGGTCCGGGGCCGATGGACGAGAGCGACTGGGTCGCGACTATCGACCCCTTCTCGGACACTCGGGCGGTGACCGTCTTCGAGTTGGGTGACCTCGTTCCGCTCGACACGCCGGTCGGCAACGACGGGACGGGTGTCCGTGGGGCGTGGTACTGCTCCATCGCCGACCTTCGAGCCGCGGAGACGCTGTCGGCACTGGCCGAGCGGGCGGAGACGTGACGGGTAACCCGCGGTGCGCACGTTCTGGACGTGGGGCAGCGGGCTAGTCTGTCCGACTTCCCCGACTCCGAGGCGGCGACACTCCCTCCGTGTGTCCGGGACCCGAGAGCCGGCGAGGCGGCGGCCGGCTGGCAGGTCCGGCCACGTCACCGAACAACGGCGCTCGCGGGCGATCCGTTCTTTTATTCCCCTCACGCCCAACCTCCGTTTGTGGACGATCCGTTCGAGATTCTGGGTGTCGATTCGGATGCCGACGACGCCGATATCGACGAGGCGTACCGCCGTCGCGTCATGGAGACACATCCGGATCAGGGCGGGTCGGCGCGCGCGTTCCAGCGGGTGAAAGACGCCTACGAGCGGATTCTGGCGATGGAGAACGCTGAGGCGGCGGACGCCGACCACGACGACGCCGAGACGACCGATCACCACCACGACGCCGGGTCCCGCGTCGAGTACCTGAACTACGAGGTAATCGCCGACCGGGAGTGGTCGCTGGACGACGACGACCTATTCGATGCCGCGGCCGACGCCGGCCTCGATGAGGTGGACCACGGCGAATTTCTGGTCGAACCCGGCGAGACGCTGCTCGAAGCCGCCGAAAACAGGGGATTCGCGTGGCCCTACGCCTGTCGTGGCGGCGCGTGTGCGAACTGCGCCGTCGCCGTCGTCGAAGGCGAGATGACCATGCCTATCGATCACGTGCTCTCGACGGAGATGCTCGACCGCGGCATCCAACTCTCCTGTATCGGTGCCCCGACCACGGCCGCGCTGAAGGTCGTCTACAACGTGAAGCAGATGCCCGACCTCGACGACCTCATCCTTCCACCCTACCGATTCGAACGGACCCAGTCGGTCGACTGAGCGCGGGCCGTCGACGCCGGTCAGTGCCGCCGCCTGAGTGCGACGGTGAGCAGCGCGAGTAGGGCGGCGATCAGTCCGAACCCGTCACCAACGCCGGGCGTCACGGGCGCCGCGGTGGTGGTTGGCGTCGCCGTGGCAGTGGGCGTCGGTGTGACCGACGGCGTCGGCGTCGCGGTGGGTGTCGGCGTCGGTGTCGCGGTGGGTGTCGGCGTTGGCGTCGCGGTGGGTGTTGGCGTCGGCGTCGCGGTGGGTGTCGGCGTGGCGCCGCTGACCCGGACCGTCGCCGTCCGGTTGCCGTTCACGAGTTTGCTCCCCGCGACGGCGACGGTGTACGTTCCCGGCGTCGGATCCCCGAGTTCGACCACCACACGCTCGCCGCTGGTCGCGACGCTCCCGTTCCCTACCTCCTCCCCCAACGGCCCGCGGACGGTGACGTCTACCCGGTCGGCGTCGTCGAAGTTGAACTGCACCCGCACGTACATGCGTCGAAGGTCCTCGGGATCGACCGAACCGTCGGTGACGGTCTGTTGCTCCGAGCCGCGGACTTCCAGTCCGCCGATCCGCGGCCGGACGACCTGTATGTCGGCTCGCACGTCCACGTCACTACTGGCGTAGTAGGCGCCAGGTTGGACGCCGCCGAAGTCGGCGCTCGTCGGGTCGACGGTGACAGATGGACCCCCACCGACGGCGACGAACGTCGTCTCGTTGGTACCGACCGTTCCCTCGCCGGTGAGCTGTGCCGACGAGATATTGAGCGTCTCGCCGACGTACACCCGCACCGGCGGGCGCGTGTCCGCGGGCTCGCTCCGCGGCTCGCTCAGCGCGATGGCCGTGGGAGTCGCCACGCCGACGAGTATTACCACCAGCAGGGTACTGACTGTGACCCACTCGACGTCCCGCGTCATCGAGTCGATTGTTAGGAAACCACACGCATAAACCTACACCCGGTCGGCCGTCAGCGACGCCAAGCGAGGACCGCGACCGTGAGGACGAGGGCCGCGACGAGGGCGGTGCCGACGCCGAAGCCGGGTGAGTCACCCGCCGTCTGCTCGGCGGTCGGTGTCGTGGTGGGCGTCGTGGTCTGCTCGGCGGTCGGTGTTGCGGTCCGTTCGGGCGTTGCTGTCGCGGTGGGGGACGCCGCCGTGGCGGTCGGTGTCGCGGTGGAAGGCGTCGTCGCGGTCGGCGTCGCCGTGGCGGCGTCGCCCGTGACCCGAACCGTTGCCGCGCGGGTGCCGGCCTCGACGTTGCTTCCCGTCACCGTGATGGTGTAGACGCCGGGGGCGGGATCGCCCATGTCGACGGTGGTTCGTCCGCCACTCTGTGTGATCCGACTCGACGCGACCGTCTCGCCCGTGGGACCGACGACGGACACGTCGAGGCGGTCGGCGTCGGCGAAGTTGTACTGGGCTTCGACCGACAGCCGCTGGAGGCGGTCAGGCGTGACGCTCTGGCCGGTTACGCGCGTCTGACGGCTGTTACGGATATCGAGTTGGGTTACCTGCGGGCGGACAACCCACAGATCCGCCCGGATGTCCATGTCGCTGTCGGCGTAGTAGGCGCCCGGTCGGACGCCGTCGAAGTCGGCGCTCGTCGGGTCGACGGTCACGGAGGGGCCGCCGCCAACGGCGTTGAACGTCGTGGAGTCGGTGCCGACCGTTCCCTCGCCGGAGAGTTGGACCGACGAAATGTCGAGCGTCTCGCTGGCGTACACCTTCACCGGGGGTCGAGTGTCGCCGGGTTCGTCTCGGGGCTCCGTTACCGCCGCCGCCGGGAGTGCGACCGCGGCGGCGACGACGATCACGAGGAGGGCCACCGCGAACCGCGTTGCAGTGCGTGTCACTCCTGTGATGAGTCTCCCCGAGATAATAAACGAGCCGGTCAGGTGGGTCGAGCGGGAGGAAGGCTAAATACGTGGGGCAAAAATCCGAGAACATGGACTGTCCGCAGTGTGACGGGACGCTCACCACGTACGCTCTGGGCGGACAGGAAGCATCCGTCTGCGAGGACTGCGGGTACGTCGGCATCCTCGCCGAACACCGTGGCGAACCCCGTCAGATCGAATCGTGGGACGACGCCCTTCGTCGGTTCTACCGTGCCCACGATGCCGACGCGGACCCCGGCGTCGAACTCCGACCGCCGCTCTCCCGCCCATCCGAGGGGGCTAGCGACGAATCGTGGGACGACGCCCTTCACCGGTTTTACGAGCGACGGACGAGCGACGACGAAGACGGAGCCGAGACGACCGATCCGAGTGCGGAGCCTGAGGACGAAGAGCGTGAGGAAGGTGGTTCGGATGGAGACGAAGAGCGAGAGGAAGGTGGTTCGGATGTGGACGAAGAGCGTGAGGAAGGTGGTTCGGACGCAGACGAAGAGCGTGAGGACGTCGATTCGGACGCAGACGAAGAGGGTGAGGACGTCGATTCGGACGCAGACGAAGAGCGTGAGGACGTCGATTCGGATGCAGACGAAGAGCGTGAGGAAGGTGG
>Ga0207813_100242_pt1 | contig 37628 bp, 40 predicted proteins | sample A23E3SouthBayCA_2_FD_187730 | JGI IMG/M metagenome (GOLD analysis project Ga0207813, IMG submission 187730) | Aerobic enrichment media microbial communities from Eden Landing Ponds, California, USA - A23 E3 (4) (SPAdes) | ecosystem: Environmental > Aquatic > Marine > Unclassified | place... | reverse complement strand
CGGCCTCGACGTGATGCACTGCGGGCACGGCCCGAGCGTCACCCGGAACCCGGTCGAGGACGTTCGGCTGGCGCTTCGCGCCGCGAAGACGCGGTGATGTGGCAGGGTTTCGCACGGACGACAGACCTATGTCACTCGGTCACATGCGGTAGCGTGCATCGCTATGCAACCGTGCCAAAACTGTCAGGCGGTCATCGACGAGTATCTCCTCGATAAGCAACTCGAACCCCTGCGCGACCTCACGGTCGACGACTTCAACGTCTGTGCCGACTGCACGACAGTCGTCGCGGACGCGTGCGTCGAATGCGGCGGCGCGGTCTACGTCCCCCGAAACGAAACCGGGACGCCGGACGTCTGCCCGGCGTGCCGGTCCGACCTCATCGAACGCACCGGCCACGACCCCGGGTGGATGGTCACCACCTGACGCCTCGCGTTCGGTTCTACTCCTTCAGGCCGTAGTAGCCGGGTTTGTCGTCGCCCGCGGGCTCCGCGATGACGAGGTCGTCGCTGTTCCGCATCACCCACGGAATCGCCCAGTCGAGCAGGATGTCCTCCGTCTCCTGGTCCAGCGCGGCGTCCGGGTCGAGGCCCTGGAGGAGGCGCGCTATCTCGTACACCGTGTACATCTGGTCGTCGTCGAGGAGTTCGTCGGGTTCGTAGAAATCACAGGGGTGGAACGTGTCGAAATCGGACTTCGGCCGAGGCATACTGAATTCTGGGCGTGCGCGCGGCAAAAACCCACGGACTCGCTGCGCAAGACGCACTGATGACGAAACGTTATGTGGGGGAGTCTCTAACAGCCGGTATCCTGCGATGGAGTCAGATGGTACACGACAGTCCACGCCGGGGAAACAGGCGCTGTACGAGGTCGTCGAGGCGTTCGGTGCGGACGCGCTCCGCGACCTCTGGGTGTTCGACGGGGACGCCCAGGAACCGCTGTTCGTCCGCGCTGACGTGGCGGACGAACTCGCGGAGACGGACGCGGAGCGCTACATCGACAACGAACGATACGGGTTCGTCACCCGCGAGACGTACGACAACCTCCACTACGCGGAGTTCTACTACACCGTCCGCGGGTTCGACTCGTTCGAACAGTACCGGACGTTCGTCTCCCGGGACGGCGAGCGCATCGGTGTCCTCTGCAGTTTCGACCGGCGTAAGGGCGGCTACGACTTCGCCGACCTGACCGAGCGCCTCCCGACCGAACTCGCGGACTACCCGCTCTCCGACCTGCGGCCGTCGTAGCGCGCGAAAGAAAACTGGTGGGTTCCCCGGATTAGTCGAACGTCGCGACGACGTCCTCGTACTTGTCCGCGACGTCGTCCCAGTCGACGACGTCGAAGAAGTTACTGATGAAGTCGCCGCGGTCCGGGCCGTAGTCGTAGTAGTAGGAGTGCTCCCAGACGTCGAGCGCGAGGATCGGGTGTGCGCCCCAGAGCGCGCCCTGGTCGTGCTTGTCCACGACGAGGTTACGCAGCTGGTCGGAGTGGGAGTCGTAGACGAGGAGCGCCCAGCCGCCGGCGGCGGACGCTGCGGCCTCGAACTCGCCCTTCCAGGCGTCGAAGCCGCCGAAGTCCTCCTCGATGCGGGCGGCGAGCGCGCCGGCGGGTTCGCCGCCGCCGTCCTCGCTCATGTTCTCCCAGAAGATGGAGTGGAGGATGTGTCCACTGCCGTTGTGGGTGACGTTCCGAATCGCACCCGCGGAGGAGCCGAACTCACCGTTTTCACGGTTGGATTCGAGCGTCTCCTCGGCGCTGTTCCAGCCGTTCACGTACCCTTGGTGGTGGGTGTCGTGATGCCAGGTGAGTACCTGCTCGCTGATGTGCGGTTCCAGCGCGTCGTAGTCGTACGGGAGCGGTGGGAGTTCGTAGTCAGTCATGCTATCACCACCTGATATGTCTCTCGGATAGCTGTTAAAGTTTGAGGCGTTCCGTGTTATCACGCCCCACGAAGGGTTTTCGGGCGTGCTGCGCCTTCGAGCGAGTGTGACGTACTCCGGCGTCTTCGTCGACCTCGACGGCACCGTCTGGCGCGGCCGCGACCCTATTCCCGGTGCCGCCGACGCGGTCCGCGCGCTCCGCGAACGCGGCGTTCCGCTCGTGTTCGTGACGAACAACACCGGCGTCCGCCGCGACACCTTCCACGCGCGCCTGGAATCGCTCGGCATCAGCCCGGACGCGGGCGAGGTCGTGACCGCCGCGTGGGCGACCGCGGAGTACCTCGCCGAGTACCGGCCGAACGCGTCCGTGCACGTGATGGGACAGGACGTGGTCGCGGACGAACTGACCGCCGCGGGCCTCACCGTTTCGGAGACCGGACAGGCCGACGTGGTCGTGGTGGGGTACGACGAACGCGTGTCGATGGACCGCCTCACGGGCGCGCTCCGCGCGTTCGGCCCCGGGACGGACTTCGTCGCGACGAACCGCGACAGCACGACGCCACACGAGGACGGCCCGATGCCGGGCGCGGGCGCGTTCGTCGCCGCCGTCGAGGAGATGACCGGCCACGACCCGCTCGTCGTCGGGAAACCAAGCACGCGCATGGCGGACGTGGCCGCGGACATCCTCGGCGTCCCGCTCGACGAGTGCCTGATGGTCGGGGACAACCTCCACACGGACGTACTAATGGGGGACCGCGCCGGCATCGACACCGCGCTCGTCCTCACGGGCGTCAGCGACCGCGCGGACGTGGAGACCACGGACATCACGCCGACGCACGTTCTCGACAGTATCGCGGACCTGCCGAGCCTCTTCTAAAAAACTGAGAGAGTTATTCGACGTCGACGACTTCGACTTCGAACTCGAGAGTTTCGCCCGCGAGTCGGGGATTGAAGTCGACTTTCACCACGTCGTCGTCGACGTGCGTGATTTCGCCGGGCTGGCCGTTCTGCGCTTCGAGGTAGAGTCCTTCCTCGGGGCGCTGACCGAGCGCGTCCGTGAGTTCCTCGGTCTCGAACTCTTGGACGCGTTCCTCGCTCCACTCGCCGTAGGCTTCCTCGGGCGGAATCGTGAGCGTCGCCGTCTCGCCCGCGTCGAGGCCGACGAGGCCGTCTTCCATGCCCTCGATGACCTGGCCCGCGCCGACTTCCGCCGTGAGCGGGTCGTACTCGCGGTCGGGCTGTTCTTCCGCGAGTCCTTCCTCGGTCGCGATGGATTCGCGGGAGGTGTCGAAGACGGTGCCGTCGTCGAGGCGGCCAACGTACTCGAACGTGACCGTGTCGCCGGTTTGGATTGCCATACTCGAGGAAGCGGAGCCGGACGGATACGTGTGTGGTTTCAGAACCCCCAGCGGAGGCCGGACATCGCGCCGACGATGGCGACCATCAGGACGAGTTCGACGAGGCTGAGCATGCCGTACTTCGTGTTCAGTTCGGCGAGTCGCTCGTAGTCGGTGTCCTCGGCGGCGAGTTCGTCGTACATCCCGGTCGTGAACCAGTGCAGCGGCCCGAACCCGAGCGCGAGGAGTGCGACGGCGAGCGCGAGCGCCACCCAGAGAGCGGTCGTCGGAGCCTGCCACATGTTCAGCATCGCGGCCAGTCCGATGCCGGAGCCGACGACGCCCAGGGAAACGGGTTCCATGAGGAAGTTCATCTTCGGGACGAAGCGCTCCGCGAACGCCTCGTTCGCTTCGTCGGGGAGGCCGCCCATGACGGGGCCGAGGACGAGCGCGCCGAGCACGGAGGTCCCGAACCAGAACGCGCCGAGGAAGAGGTGGATGGTGAACATCGCGCGGTAGTCGCCCGAGAGGTAGCCCAGTACGGGTAACAGGAGTGGAACCGCTACCGCGCCCGCGGCGAACGTCGGGTTCGCCGCGTCGGCCATCTGACTGTATCGTTCGCGCGCCGTCTCCGGTCGCCCCGTGTCACTTACTGCCATCGTGTCTCGGGAGAAGTGTTTTCCACCGGTCACGTAAAACTACCGCCGGAGTGACATTTACGTCGGCAGGAACGGCGCGTTAATTTTCTCCGCGGGCAGTCTGGAACATCTCCAGCGCCTGCTCGCGGCGCTCGGAGTGGTCCACGATCGGGTCGGGGTAGTCCGGCGCTATCTCGTCGCGTTCCTCGGGAGTGAGGTCGTTCCAGCCGTGAATCTCGTCGACGCTCGCGTCCGCGAGCTCCGGGACGTACTCGCGGATGTACTCGGCGTCGGGGTCGTAGTCCTCCTGCTGGGTCCAGGGGTTGAAGATGCGGAAGTAGGGCTGGGCATCCGTGCCCGTGGAGGCCGCCCACTGCCAGCCGCCGTTATCGTTCGCGGTATCGTGGTCAACGAGGTACTCCCGGTAGTGGTCGTAGCCGACCCGCCAGTCGACCATGAGGTCCTTCGTGAGGAAGGACGCGACAATCATCCGCACGCGGTTGTGGACGTACGCCTCCTCGCGGAGTTGGCGCATCCCCGCGTCGACGATGGGGAAGCCAGTTTCGCCGGCCTTCCACGCCGCGATTTCGTCCGGGTCGTCGCGCCACTCGATTGGGTTCTCGTACTCGTTATAGTTCTCCGTCACCACGCGCGGGTGGAAGTAGATGACCTGCTGGTAGAACTCGCGCCACGCGAGCTGGCTCTGGAACTCCTCGACGCTCGTCTCCGCGGCCTCGCTCTCCGCCGCAGCCATCGCCTCCGCGGTGCGAGCGTACGCCTCGCGCACGCCGAGCGTCCCGTACTTCAAGTCTTGGGAGAGACGGCTCGTGCCCTCGTTGGCGGGGGCTTCGCGGCCCTCGTCGTAGTCGAAGATGTCGCGCTCGCAGAAGGCGTCGAGGCGTTCGACGGCGGCCGCGTAACCGGCCTCCGGGTAGTCCGCTTCAGGTTCGTCGAAGCCGAGGTCCCCGAGTGACGGAAGCGCTTCCCCCGACACGTCGGCGAGCGCGTCGGCCGCGGGCGGCTCCGCGGGGCTCGCCTTCTCGCGGTCCTGCCACTTCTTCCAGAAGTACGTGTACACGGAGTAGGGGTCGCCGGCGTTCGTACGGATGGTTCCCGGTTCGTGGTGTGCGGCGTCGTGGAACTGCTCGTGGGGCGTGTCCTGTGCGCCGAGCGCCTCTCGGACGACCTCGTCGCGTTCCTGTGCGAGGCCGGTGTAGTCGTGGTTCCAGACGACGCGGTCGGCGTCGTACTCGTGCGCGAGGTCGGGAATCACGCCCGAGGGGTCGCCGCGCCGGACGACGAGGTCGCTTCCGTGGTCGCGGTACCACGCGCGGAGGTCGCGGAGCGCGTCGAGGAGGAAGGCGACGCGGACGGGGCTCGCGTGCGTGAGGACCGCGTCGTCGAACACGAACACGGGGAGAACGTCGCCCTCGTCGGCGGCGGCCGCGAGTCCGAGGTTGTCGTGCGCGCGGAGGTCGCGGCGGTGCCAGAACACCTGCATACGGGCGCGTGTCGCGGACGCGCCGAAAGCCTACCGACTCAGTCGAAGATGCGGAAGGACCCGCGGCCCACGGCGACCTCCTTCAGTTTCCCGTCGGGCGTTTCGGATTCGACCGTCATCTCGGCGACGCCGACGGTGCTGCCCGTGCGGACGACGTTCGCGGTGCAGACGAGGTCGTCCGCCGCGGGTCGGAGGTAGGAGATGTTGAGGTCGATGGTCGCGACGCCGGTCTGGGTCGGTTCGTCGAGCGTCGACCGGACGGCGAGGCCGCCCGCGGTGTCGGCGATGGTGGCGGCGACGCCGCCGTGCACTTGGCCGTTCGCGCCCGGGCCGGTGTTCGTGAGTTTCTCGTCGTACGGAATCCGGAGACGGAGGCGGCCGGGTTCTAAGTCCTCGACGGTGAGGCCGAGGAAGGAGAGGAAGCCGTGCTGGTCGATGTGCGCCTGAAGGAACTCCGCTTCGTCCATGCTGTGGGGGAGACCGCCCGCCCTCCTAAACCCTTGCCGTCACTTCCCGACGAAGTCGGGGTCGTCCTTCTCGAAGAAGGCGGCGTGACCGCGCGCGTAGTCCTCCGTGTGTGTCGCGTCCGCCATCGCCTCCGCCTCCAGCGACAGCTGCTCGGCCAGCGAGTTCTCGAAGGACTCCGTCATGAGGCGCTTGGTCGCGCCGAACGCCTTCGTCGGCCCCGCTGCGAGTCGCTCCGCGAGTTCGGTCACGCGGTCGTCGAACTCGTCGGCGGGGACGGCTTCGGTGGCGATGCCGAGGTCGACGGCGTCGGCGGGCGTGAGGTCGCCGTCGAGGAGGAGGATTTCCTTCGCCGCGCGGAGCCCGACGAGGCGCGGGAGGAAGAACGTCGAGCCGCCGTCGCCGGTGAGGCCGACCCGGGGGTAGGCGTAGGAGAGCGCGGCGTCCTCGGAGACGACGACGAGGTCGCCGCCGATGGCGAGACTGAACCCCGCGCCGGCGGCGACGCCGTTCACGGCGGTGAGGACGGGCTTCGGCGCCTGGTGGAGTTGGAGGACCACGTCGTGGAGCGCGGCGGCGAGCCGTCGGAGTTCGGGCGCGTCCGACTCGTCGCCGTCGAACTGCGCGAGGTCCGCGCCCGCGCCGAAGGCGTCGCCGTCGCCGGTGAGGACGATGCAGCGCACGTCGTCGTCCTCCGCGGCGTCGGTGACGGCGGCCATGAGGCCGTCCGTGGTGGCGTCGTCGAGGGCGTTCAGGGCGTTCGCGCCCTCCATCGTGAGGTAGGCGACTCCGTTCTCGCGGCGGACGTCGACGTTCTCGTACGTCATACCGCGAGGGTGGCGCGCGGGCTACGTCTAGCTTTCCGTCGGTCCTCGGGGTAAGTTTCTTGTGAGCAACCGTCGTGGATTCGGGTAGTACCAATGGCAAATCTTGTAGCGAACGTCGAAGCGGCGGCGAGCGACGATCCCGATGCGACGGCGATCGGGTTCCGGGGGAACGAAATCAGTTACGGGGCGTTCTGGCAGCGAACCGGTCAGTTCGCGGCGGCGCTTGACGAGCACGGACTGGGCGAGGACGACCGCGTCGCGGTGTACCTGCCGAACCTCCCGCAGTTCGTGACGACGTTCCACGGCACGCTCCGCGCGGGCGGCGTGGTGGTGCCGATGAACCCGCAGTACAAGTCGCGCGAAATCAGCCACCTGCTCGACGACTCCGGCGCGAAGGTCGTCGTCGCGCTTGCCGACCTCGTGCCGCACGTGGAGGAAGTCGTTGACGACACCGACGTGGAGCACGTGATTTCGGTCGGCGGCGAGCACGACGCCGCGACGCCGTTCGACGAGTTCCTCGCGGACGACACGCTCGACGTCGTTCCTCGCGACGGTGACGACGACGCCTGTCAGCCGTACACGTCCGGAACGACGGGACAGCCGAAGGGCGTTCAGCTCACCCACGAGAACCTCGGGTCGAACGCGTCACAGGCCGCGTCGCTCGCCCCGGGTGGGGTGAACGAGGACGACAAGTCGTTCGGCGCGCTCCCGCTGTTCCACATCTACGGGATGACGGTGACGATGAATTCGACGCTGTTCAACGGCGGCGCCTACTACCCCATGGCCGAGTGGGACGCGCAGGCCGCCACGGACCTCGTGGCGGAAGAGAACATCACGCTCTTCCACGGCGTGCCCGCGATGTACAACGACCTCATCAATCAGCCGAACACCGACGAGTTCGACTTCTCGTCGGTGCGGATGTGCGGCGTCGGCGGGTCCGGCATCCCCGTCGAGGTCCTGCGGAAGTTCGAGGAGCTGTTCGAGCCGAAAATCTACGAGGGCTACGGGCTCACGGAGACGAGTCCCGTCACGCACTTCAACCGTCCCGACGTGGGGCGGCGCGTCGGCAGCATCGGCACGCCCTTGGACGGCATCGACTCGCGCATCGTGGACGGCGACTTCAACGCCCTCGACCCCGTCGAGGAGGGGCCCGTGGACGAGGACGACGACGCGCTCGACGACGTAACGGGCGAACTCGTCATCTCCGGGCCGAACGTGATGAAGGGCTACTACAACCTCCCGGACGCGAACGCGGAGGCGTTCACGGAAGCGGATGGAAAGCGCTGGTTCCACACTGGCGACATCGGCTACTACGACGAGGACGACTACTACTACATCGTCGACCGGAAGAAGCACATGATCAACACCGCGGGCTACAACGTTTACCCGCGTGAGGTCGAGGAGTTGCTGTTCGAACACGAGGGCGTGGCGGACGCGGCCGTCGTCGGCATCCCGGACGACCGGCGCGGTGAAACCGTCAAGGCGTTCGTGGTGAAAGCACCCGATAGCGACGTGACCGAGGACGAACTGAAGCAGTACTGTCTCGACAACCTCGCCGAGTACAAGCATCCCCGTGAGGTCGAGTTCGTGCAGGAACTCCCGCGCACGACCACCGGAAAGGTCCAGAAGTACGAGCTCGTCGAGCGCGACCAGTCCTAACTACCACTCCCACTCGGGGTTCGGGGGTTCCGCGTTTTCGGGTTCGTTTCCGTCCGCGAGTTCGACCGCGTAGTCGGATTGAATCCATGCGCCCGGTTCGTCGGGGTCGTAGATGGCGATACCACTCCCACGGAGGGGAATCGCCGCCGTCTCCCCCGAGACGATTTCCTCGGTCATAGCCCGTCACCGAACGCGCTCACGACCGTTCCGTATCCACCCTTCGGACTATCGTTCGGAACTAAAACCGATTTTGTAGAACACGAACAAGTACTTACTGCGATTCTACTACCTGCTTTCAGCTTATTTTCCGCGACTTTTGTAGACGTACGTCCATTCATTGTACATCACGTTCTGCGCGGATATGTGGTAAAACAGTTCCGCATAAATGGAGAATAAGAGTTGTGATTCCTAAAGTACGATGAGTTTGTATTAGGTGTTCGTTTTCGTGTTTTGGGAGTCGTGGGGCGTCTCGAAAGTTCTATCCGGACTCGCGACCAGTGTTTCATGAGAACCATGAACGAACCCGGGACGGGCGTGCTGCTCGACCAGGAGACGATGCGAACGCGCGCCGAGGCCGAGTATCCGTCGTGGGCGCGCGAGCACTGGGAGACGTTCTACGAGGGACTCACGGGAACGTACGAGGGCGAGCAGTTCCCCTGCTACTTCGGCCGGGAGTCGGTGCGCGCCGGCGACCCGCTGTACACCGCGGTGCCGTCGCTGACCGACGCGGACGCCCTGCTCGGCCTGCGGGACGCGCTCGTGGAGTACGTCGAGCGCTACGAGACGTACGGCGACCGCGCCTCGCTCGTCGCGTTCTTCGCGCCACCCGAGCGACCGTTCTCAGAGGCGGACTACCACGACGCTCTCTGGCACGTCCTCCAGTTCCTCCACGTGCACGACCCCGAACCGTGGCCCGAGCACATTCCGACGGACCCGGACGACCCCTACTGGGAGTTCTCGTTCGCGGGCGAACCGATGTTCCCGACGTGTCGCGCGCCGTTCTACGACACCTACCGAAGCCGGTACTGTCCGGTCGGCCTCGAAATCACCTTCCAGCCCCGCGGCCTGTTCGAGGAGATGGGCGTCACCGGCGACACCGACGCGGGCCAGCGCGCCCGGGACGTGATTCAGGACAACCTCGAAGCGTACGACGGCGTCTGCCCGCACGCCGACCTCGGGGACTGGGGCGTCGAGGGCGACCGCGAGTGGCCGCAGTACATGCTCCGCGAGGACGAGGCGGAAGCGCCCGACGAGTGCCCGATAGCGGTGTCGCGCGACCACCCGAAGGTCGCGCCGAGCATCGACCCGGGCGTCGCGCGCGAGGTCGAGCAGTGAGCGTTCTCCTGCTCGTGGACTTCCAGACGGGGTTCGACGACCCGGACTGGGGCGACCGGAACAACCCTGACGCGGAAGCGAACGCCCGCCGACTCCTCGATACGTGGCGCGAGCGCGGCGACCCGGTCGTTCACGTGCGCCACGACTCCACGGACCCGGACTCGCCGCTGCGGCGCGGCGACCCCGGGTTCGCCTCCAAGCCCGGACTGGAACCCCGCGAGGGCGAGACGGCGTTCGTGAAGCGCGTGAACGGCGCGTTCGTCGACACGGGCCTCGACGAATGGCTGCGAGACGGTGGCCACGAGTCGCTCGTGCTCGCAGGTCTCACGACGGACCACTGTGTCTCCACGACGGCGCGGATGGCGGAGAACCGCGGGTTCGCGGTGACGCTGGCGCGGGACGCGACGGCGACGTTCGACCGCAGGCTCGACGGCGAGCGCTTCGACGCGGACACCGTGCACCGGCTCGCGCTCGCACACCTCGACGGCGAGTTCGCGCGAGTCACGACGACCGACGCGATTCTCGGTATCAATCGTTAAGGTATCCCCGTCGATACGTGAGGTATGGTAAATATCGCCGGTGGGAGTCGATGACGCATCGTTCCGTCCACCTCCCGGTCGCCGCACAGCCAAGTCTCGACGCCCTCGTCGACCTCGGCGTCCGCACCGAAGAACTCGGGTTCGAGCGCGCGTGGCTCCCCGAAACGTGGGGGCGGGACGCCGTCACCACGCTCTCACTTATCGCCGAGCGCACGAGCGAGGTCGGCATCGGCACGAGCATCGCGAACGTCTACTCGCGTTCGCCCACGCTCGTCGGGCAGACCGCCGCCACCCTCCAGGAGGCCTCTGACGGCCGGTTCCGCCTCGGCCTCGGCCCGAGCGGTCCCGCCGTCATCGAGAACTGGCACGGCGTCGACTTCGAGCGCCCGCTCCGCCGCACCCGCGAGTACGTCGACATCGTTCGGAAGGTCGTCGCGGGCGACCCCGTGAACTACGACGGCGACGTCTTCGACCTCCGCGGGTTCCGCCTGCGCTGCGACCCGCCCGAGACCGCGCCCCCCATCGACGTGACCGGGATGGGGCCGAAGGCCGTCGAACTCGCCGGCCGGTTCGCGGACGGCTGGCACGGCCTCATGCTCACCCAGGACGGCCTCGAAGAACGCCTCGGCGACCTCGAACGCGGCGCTGACCTCGGCGACCGCGACCCGAGCGACGTGGACGTCTCCCTCCTCCTCACGTGCTGCGCGCTGGAGGACGGCGCGGAGGCGCGACGGCTCGCCACCCAGCACGTCGGGTTCTACATCGGCGGCATGGGGACGTTCTACCGGGACGCGCTCGCCCGCCAGGGCTACGAGGACGTGGCGCACGAGGTGCACGACGCGTGGAACGACGACGACCGCGAGCACGCGCTCTCGCTCGTCCGAGAGGAACTCATCGACGACCTCGTCTGCGCCGGCACGCCCGACGAGGTCGCGGACAAACTCGCGTCGTGGGAGGCCGTGGACGGCCTCGACGAGATCTCGGTCGGGCTGCCGCGGAGCGCGAACCGCGAGCAGATAGACGAGACGCTGTCGGCGGTCGCGCCCGAGAATCGGTAGTTTTTCCGGCCGGCCATCGTGGGTTCGGGTATGCGAGCCGTACGCGTCAGCGAGTTCGGCGACAGTAGCGTCATCAGCGTCGAAGACCGCGAGACGCCCGACCCCGGGCCGGGCGAGGTCCGTATCGACGTGGAAGCCGTGGGCGTGAACTTCGCGGACGTGATGCAGCGCCGCGGCCACTACCAGGGCGGCCCCGAACCGCCGTACACGCCCGGGATGGAGGCCGCGGGCGTCATCGACGCCGTGGGCGAGGGCGTGGCGCGCGAACCGGGCGAGCGCGTCGTCGCGATGACGGGCGAGAACGCGTACGCGGAGTACGTCACGGCGAACGCGATGGCGCTGTTCGACGTGCCGGAGTCGATGTCGTTCGCGGAAGCCGCGGGCTTCCCCGTCCAGTTCCTCACCGCCCACCACTGCCTCCACGAGTGGGGCGGCCTCGAATCCGACGAGCGCGTGCTCGTGCACGCGGCGGCGGGCGGTGTCGGTACCGCCGCCGTCCAGCTCGCGAGCGACCACGGCGCGACCGTGTTCGGCACCGCGAGCACCGAGTCGAAGCGCGATCTCGCCGAACGCCTCGGTTGCGACCACACCATCGACTACACGGAGACAGACTTCGTCGAGGAGATCGACGACCTGACCGAGGGCGCGGGCGTCGACCTCGTCCTCGACGGTATCGGCGGCGAAACGAGCGCGGAGAGCGTCGAGGCGCTCAGTCACTTCGGGCGCGTCGTCGCGTACGGCGCGGCCTCCGGCACGCCCGGCGAGGTCGACACCGCGAGCCTGCTCTTCGGGAACAAGTCCGTCATCGGCTTCCACCTCGGGCAGGCGATGGCGCGCGACCCCGAGCGCGTCTACGAGGCCGTCCCCGAACTTTCCGGGATGCTCGCCGCGGGCGAGCTGGAGGTCGTCGTCGGGCAGACGTTCGACCTCGAAGACGCCAAGGCCGCCCACGACGCCCTCGAAAACCGCGAGACGCAGGGCAAAGTCGTCCTCGAACCTTAAGGGAGTTCGAGGCGGTCGCGGCGGCCGTCAAGCACCGAGAACTCATCGTCGCGTCGGGTTTCGAGCCAGTAGAGCAGGCGCTCGGCCCAGTCGAGTTTCTTCGCTTTCATCGCGTCCACGTCGGGGTCGTCGAAGTCCCAGCCGGCGAATACCAGTTCGCTCGCGCCGAGTTCGTCCGCGAGGAAGGCGGCGCGGTCGCCGTCCGTGAATCCGCCGGAGTCGTAGACCGAATCGCGGGGTGCTGCTTGCGTGGTGGCGAGGACGTGGTCGGCGTCGAATCGGGGGAGCCACTCGTCGACGGCGGGAATGTTGTCGCCGTGGGCGTGCGCGACGACGGGCTTTCCGTTCAGGGTGCGGTCGCGGGCGGTATCCGGGTTCTTGTCGAGGTCGGTGACCATCGCGTCCACGGTGATGCCGGCGTCGGCGAGCGTGTCGGCGGCTGTGGACGCGGCGAACACGAGGTCAGCGTCCCGGGCGATATCGAGGTCGTCCGGAAGCGAGGGGCCAGCACCGGCGATGGCGACGGTTCGGCCGCTCGCGTCGAGCCGGTCGCGGTCGAACGGCTGTGCGTACTCGCTGATTCGGTCGCGGGCGCGTTCGTCGGCCTCGCGACTGAAGCCGAAATCCGCGAGTATGCGCTCGTAGACGGGGTTCCAGGTATCGTAGTCCATGTGGCGGTCGCTCGTCGGTGTAGAAATTCGGGGAGTCTGAGCCGACCCCGCCGCAGTGTGTACCCCTACCCACGCGGGGGGTCAGCCTCCGCTCGCGGATTCCCTCGCCGACGGTATAAGTTTTCTCGTTACGTCAGGGTGTTCCGGATGTCCGCGGCGACCTCGGGAAGCCGTCCAGCGCCGTCCTCGACCGCGTCAGCGACTGTTTCGAGGGCATCGACGGTACCGGCGAGGAACACGGTGTCGTCGCCGGATGCAACCGCGCCGGCGGCGGCCGCGGCGGCGCTGAGGGTCTCGCGGTCGGCGTCATCGAGGCCACGAACGCTGAACGCGCGCGAGACACTTTCGGCCGCGACGGTCGTGTCGCCGGCGTGCTGTTCGAGGTGGCGTTCGGCCTCCCGGACGGTCGTCACGTCCAGTTCCTCGACCGACGGCGTTCGGGTGCGCTCGCGGGTGAACGCGTCCCCGATGACGGCGGCGTCCCGGGTTTCGGCCACGTCGTGCGTCCGAATGATGTGCGCGCCGCGTTCGACCGCCATCGCCGTCGCCGCGAGGCTCACCGGGAGCGCTTCCTCCGTGCTCCGGCCGGCGAGGTCGCGGAGGAAGTTCTTCCGATTGATGGAGACGAGGATGGGGCGGCCGAGCGCGCGGAACTCACGCAGGCGCTCGAACGTCTCCCGGTCGTCCGCGAGCGTCTTCTCCTCTGACCACCCGCCGAACGCGGGGTCGACGATGGTCTTGTCCGTGAAGCCGTTCAGGCCGAGGGCGTCGTAGATGTCGTCGACAGCCTCGACCGCGCCGGGGCGTTCGAGGTCGGGCGGACTCGCCATCTTCGCGACCGCGGCGTCGTGCGCCTCGCACACGTCGGGCATCTTGGGGTCGGCGAACCCGCAGATGTCGTTCACCATGTCGAACCCGCCCGCGAGCGCGGCGTCCGCGACCTCGTGGTACCGCGTCTCTATCGAGAAGACGGCGTCGCCGTCGACGCGCTCGATGGTTTCGAGCGCGATATCGAGGCGGTCGAGTTCCTGCTCGGCGCTCAACACGTCGAACTTCTTGTTCGCGGATTCGAGGCCGATGTCGATGATGTCCGCGCCCTCCGCGAGCAGTTCGTCCTCGACGTACGCCGCGGCCTCCGCGGGGTCGTCGTACACGCTCGGCGAGTACGGGGACTCGGCGGAGACGTTCAGCACGCCCATGATGCGGGGCGGGTGGTCGTCCCCGATGCCGAGTCCGGCGGCGTCGACAGTTCGCATACCGGAACGCCGAGTGCCACCGTCAAAGAGTCGGCGCTTCCGGCGTGTCACGCGGTTTTTACGCGACCGCGGCTAACCCGACTGCATGAAGCCGGTCGTCGCGGTCGTGGACGCGGAGACGTCGGGGAACGTCGGCACCATCGCGCGAGCGATGAAGAACTTCGGGTTCGAAGACCTCTACCTCGTCGACCCGCCGGACTTGCACCGGGACAGCGAGGCGTACGGGTTCGCCGGGCAGGCGCGCGAGGACGTGCTGCCGAACGCCGAAATCGTGGAGTTCGACTACCTCGTCGAGAACTTCCACACAGTGGGGTTCACGTCCATCACGAACGAGGACGCGCGAAAGCACACGCGCTTCCCGTTCCGCACGCCCGACGAACTCGTGACGTCACTCGGGGACGTGGAGACGGAGACGTGTCTGGTGTTCGGGCGGGAGCGCGTCGGCCTCGTGAACGAGGAACTCGAACGCATCGACGAGGTCGCGTCGATTCCCGCGAGCGCCGACTACCCCTCGCTCAACCTCGGACAGGCGGCGACCGTCGCGCTATACGAACTCCAGGACCTCGCTCGCGACGACACCCAGCTCCCCGACGTGTCGACGCAGCGCGCGGACGAGGCCGAAATCGAGGCGCTCTACGAGCACTTCGGCGCGTTCTTGGACGACCTCGACTATCCGGGGGAGAAGAAGCCGAAGACGCTGCGGATGGTGCGGCGCATCCTCGGACGCGCGCACCCGACGGGACGGGAAGTAAACACGCTCCGTGGTATCTTGCGGCGTGCGCAGCGGAAGGCTGACGACTAAACTTTTTGTGTATAGATACATATATTGAAGTACTGATGCCCTCTGCCCTCTCTCCACAAACACAATACATGGCGTACGTCGCCATCGCGTCCCTGGGCGCGTTCGCCCTCGGTGCGTACGTCTTCCTCCCGGACTTACAGTTGAAACGCGAGGTCCGGGAGTTTCTCCAAACTGACTGGAAGTATCTGGGGGTGGCGTGGGTGTTGACGTTCGGCGTGAACGAACTCGCGAAGTATCACGTCGACACGGCGTTCACGGACACCATCTACGCGATGGAGGGCGCGACGGTCGGCGTGTTCCAGACGGTGACGGCGCGCCCGCTCACGATGTTGTTCGTGTTCGTCTACCTCGTCGGGTTCCCGTTCGTCGTACTGTTCACGTACTTCAAACTGAAGGCGCACGACCGCGAGCAGGCGTACCGGTACGCGGCGGCGTACGCGTGTCTCGTACTGCTCGCCGCGCCGTTCTTCGTGTTCGTCCCGGTGAAGGTGACGGGGTACTCGCTGGTGTCGGTGCGGCCGCTGCTCTACGACCTGAACTCCATCGTGATGGCGGGGACGTTCGCGACGGACACCCTGATGAAGTCGTTCCCAAGCCTCCACACCGGCCTCTCGACGCTGGCCGCTATTTTCGCGTGGAAGACCGGCGACCGCCTGTACGCGTGGACGGTGACGGGCGCGGCGGCGTGTATCGTGGTGTCGACGTTCTACCTCGGCATCCACTGGCTGCTCGACGCGGCGTTCGCGGTCGTGCTCGTGCTTATCGCGCACGAAATCTCGCAGCGAATCCCGCTCTCGTTCCGCTTAGGTGCCCTGCGCCGCTCGGGTCGTGGCGCGGGCGACCGAGACTAGCGCGCGGCGCTTGAGGAGCGCGAACCCGAGGAGTATCGCGGCGAACCCGACGATGGTGGTTTCTTCGACGACCTGTCCGAGTGCGACCCAGCTGACGAGCGTTGCGACCGCTGGTTCGGCGTAGCCGACGAGGTTGATTTCGGTGGGGCTGGCGCGTTCGAGCAGGACGAAGTAGAGCAGGTAGCCGCCGGCACCCGCGACGAGCGAGAGGTAGAGGAGGCTGCCGACGCTGGTGGCGTTCCACGCGACGCCTGAGAGGGATTCGCCGCGGAGGAAGCCGACGAGGAGGAGGCAGAGCGCGCCGAGCAGCATCGCCCAGGCCTGCGTGGTCTGGATGGGGAGGCCGGCGTCGAGGGGCCGGGAGACGACGCTGCCGAGCGCGAAGCTGAGTGCGCCGCCGAGGACGAGGAGGACGCCGAGGACGTTCGTGGAGCCGACGTTGGCGCCGGGGAGCGCGATGACGGCGACGCCGGCGACGCCGAACGCGAGGCCGGCCGCTTCGACGAACCCGATGGAGTCGTCGGGGAGGATGGCGCTGGCGAGCGGCGCGGTGAGGACGGGTGTGAGGCTGATGACGACGGCGGCGACGGCGCCGGAGACGTACTGTTCGCCGAGGTAGAGGAAGCCGTGGTACGCGCCGACGACGAGGACGGCGACGACGCCGACGTGTCGCCACTCGTCGCGGGTGCGGGGGACGCGGCGGTCGGCGGTGGCGAGCGCGACGGCGAGGAGGACGCCGCCGGCGATGACGTACCGGAGGCCGGCGAAGAGGAGCGGCGGGACGTGGTGCAATCCGACTTCGATGGCGACGAACGACGTGCCCCAGGCGAGCGCGAGCAGGCAGAAGAGGAGCGCGGTTTCGGAGCCCGCTCCGAGAATCCCTTTCGACTCCATATAGAACTACATCACATCCAGAAGTTCTTAAACTCATCTACAACAAGGCGGGCTATTCCGGGATGTTAGTTCAGTATAGTTAGGTCGAGTGGGAGGGCGATGCAGGTGTCGTGGTCGGTGGTTACTTGCCGGTCACCGCCGACACCGCGGGTATGGACGAACGCGACGTGCGGCTTCTCAAGGCCATCAGCGACCTCGGCACCGGGAGCCCCGAGCGACTCCACGAGGAAACCGACATCCCTGTGTCGACGATTCACTACCGGCTCAACAACCTCCGGGAGGCCGGCGTCATCACGAACGACCTCTACGACATCGACCTCGAAGCGTTCGGCCTCGACGTCACCGTCGTCGTGGAGGTGCTCGCGGACTACAGCGGCCCCTACGACGAACTCGGTGACGAGATTCTCGACATCGAGGGCGTCACGCAGTGTTTCTTCACGATGGGTGAGACGGACTTCGTGGTCGTCGCGCACCTCCCGGATTCGGACGACGTGGAGCGCCTCATCGGCGAGTTCGAAGCCATCGAGGACGTGGACCGCACGAACAGCACGTTCGTCATCAACGAACTCCGGGACGCCCAGCGCGCGCTCCAGTCGTACTCGCTCGACACGCTCCTCGAAAAACTCGCGGACGACGATTAGGCGCGCTTCTGGACTTCTTCGCGGAGGACGTCGGAGACGAGTTCGCCGTCCGCCTTCCCGCGGAGCGCGCCCATGCACTCGCCCATCAGCGCGGAGAACGCGCCCATTCCCTGCTCCTCTATCTGGTCTTCGTTTCGCTCGACGATTTCGACGATGGTCTCGCGGACCTCGTCCTCGCCGACGGACCCGAGGCCGAGTTCGTCCGCGAGTTCCGCGGGCTCGGAGCCGGGGGATTCGGCGAGCGCCGCGAGGAGTTCGGGGACGCCCTCTTGGGTGAGTTCGTCCGCGACGACGAGTTCGAACACGCCCCGGAAGTGGTCGTCCGTGAGGCGGTCGGTGGGCACGTCGTCCCGCCGGAGTTTCGTCACCGTGGACTCGAGGGTGCGCGCCGCGAGGTTCGCGTCCACGCCCATCTCGATCGCTTCCTCGAACAGCCGCCAGCGCCGCCCGTACGCCACCTGTTCCGCCACGTCCTCGTTCAGGCCGTACTCGTCGGTGTAGCGCTCGACCTTCTCCGTGAGGAGTTCGGGTTCCGAGACCTCGCTCGGGTCGGGCGACACCGGTGGCACGTCCGTCTCGGGGTACATGCGGGCCGCGCCCGGAAGTGGGCGGAGGTACTGAGTCGTCCCGCCCTCGTTCGCGCCCCGCGTCTCCTCGGGCACGCCCTCGATGGCGACGCGTGCGCGCTCCGCGACCGCTTCGATAGCGCCCTCAGCCACGTCCGCGCCCGCCGCGACGATGGCGACCGCGTCTTCGGGCCCGGCGTCCACGGCCTTCTGGAGATCGGCGACCTCCTCCTCGGTGACGCCGTACGCGGGCAGTTCGTCCGTGTGGAAGATGCCGCCCGCGCCGTGGCGCTTCGCGTGGTCGGAGAACTCGGTGCCGAGCCGTCGGTCCGGCTGGAGTTCCTTCCCGACGAGACCGTCGAAGCCGTGGAGCGGCACCGCGAACACGCGACCGCCGGAGTCGAGCGCGCCCCGAATCACCGACGAGTCCGTAGTCTCGAACGTGTCCGTGACGTTCTGCACGTCACCAACGGAGGCGTCCCGGGATTGGAGGGAGTCCGCGATGTCGAGCAGGCGGACCTGACGCTGGACTTCGAGGCGGACGAGGTCCTCGATGTCGTCGAGGCTCTGCACGCCCTTCATCTCGACGCGCGCGCCGTCCGCGATGGAGACGTTCACGTCCTGCCGGATGGTGCCGAGCCCGCGCTTCACCTTCCCCGTCGAGCGCAGCAACATCCCGATGCGTTCCGCGGCCTCGCGCGCCTGTTCGGGCGAGCGGATGTCGGGCTTCGTGCCGATTTCGACGAGCGGAATGCCGAGCCGGTCGAGCCCGTAGCGAACGCCCGACTCCGTCTCCTCGACGCGCTGGGCGGACTCCTCTTCGAGCATCACGTCCTCGATACCGACCGCGCCCTCGCTCGTCTCGAGTTCGCCCTCCTGCGCGAGCAGCGTGGAGCGCTGGAACCCGCTCGTGTTCGACCCGTCGATGACGACCTTCCGCATCACGTGCGCCTCGTCCACCACCGTCGCGTCCAGCAGTCGCGAGATTTCGAGCGTCGTGTCGAGCGCCTCCTCGTCCAGCCGATGCGGCGGCTCGTCGTCCTCCTCCACGAGACACGTCGAGTCGAACGCGAGGTACTCGAACTCGCGCTCGACCTGCGACTCCTCGAGCGCGGCTTCGTCCATCTCGCCGAGTTCGCTCTTCGTCGGGTGGAGATACCGCGTGAACGACCGCACGGCTTCCTCGGGTTCGCGGCGCGTCGTTGGACACCCGCAGAACAGTTTCTCCGCGGTGTCGAGCTGCTGGTGGATTTCGAGTCCCGCAACCAGGCCGAGGGACTCGTAGTCGAACTCACTCATTACTGGGTCGTGTGCGTGCGAACGATAAAAAAGCGTCCAGTCGCCGTCCGGTCACCATCCGGTCAAGCGCGCGCCCACCCGAAGCACGCGCCACCCGGTGACGCGAGTGTTAGCGCGCACTCAAGTCCGGGGAGCACCAATATGGGGTATGAGTAGTCCGCCGCCCACGCCGGGCATCCACCACGTGACCTGTATCGCCGGCGACCCGCAGGAGAACCTCGATTTCTGGGTGGAGACGCTGGGGCTCCGACTGGTGAAGCGCTCCATCAACCAGGACGACCCCGGGACGTACCACTTCTTCTTCGCGGACGCGGAGGGAACGCCGGGGACGAGCATGACGTTCTTCCCCTGGGAGGACATGCGACAGGGGAAGGTCGGGTCGGGCCAGGTGTCGCGCACGGCGTTCCGCGTGCCCGAGGGCAGCCTCGACTACTGGGAGGACCGATTCGACGACTATGGAGTAGCGTACGAGGAGCGCGTGGAGCGCTTCGGCGAAACAGTGCTGCCGTTCGAGGACCCGGACGGCCTTCCGGTCGAACTCGTCGCGACCGAGATTCCGGACGACGACCCCGTGGTGCCGTGGACCGAATTTGTGCCCGAGGAGCACGCGATTCGCGGGTTCCACTCCGTGACGCTGTGGATAGCCGACACCGAACCGACGATGGAACTGCTGGAGACGATGGGGTTCGAGCGGGTCGGGCGCGAGCAGTCGCCCGACGACACGCCCGGCGACGAGCGCACGCGGTTCGCCGCGTCCGGGCCGGTGGGGAAGTACGTGGACGTGCTCCCGACCATCGCGGGCGGCCGCCAGGGCCACGGAACCGTGCACCACGTCGCGTTCCAGACGCCGACGGACGCGGACCAGTCCGCGATGCGTGACGCCGTCCGCTCCCGCGGCCTCTCCCCGACCGGCCAGATTGACCGCCACTGGTTCCGCTCCGTCTACTTCCGCGAGCACGGCGGCGTCCTGTTCGAACTCGCGACCAAGGACCCCGGGTACGACAGCGACGAACCGCTCTCCGACCTCGGTGGCAGCCTCGTCCTCCCGGGCGAGTTCGAGTCGCGCCGCGAGGAAATCGAAGCCGGACTCCCGGACGTGACGGTGCCGACTTCACAGGCGCCCGACCAGTAAGCCGCGTCTACTTCCGTTTAATTGGCCACTAACTTTACCTATAGGATGCTTTGGTGGAGGTACAGGGGTCACCGATCCCCTACCATGATTGGGTGATGCGACTCGGGCGGTGGGACGCCGGGGTCGTATCGGCGAATCGCAGCACCGGACGGCCGCACGGAGACGTCACACACCTCCGGCGTACCGGCCGTTCGGTCGCCGCATCCTCCCGAATACTTATACCGGACACGTCGAGTTACAGTAGACACTGTGACGCGGAGCGTGAGCGGGTTCCTCCGTCAGGAATCAGTGAAGTACGTCCTGTTCTGTCTGACGAGCGTCGCCGCGGTCGCGCTCGCCCGATACGCCGGGCGCGGGAATCCGCTGCAGACGCCGGGACAGCTCGCGCTCGCCGTCTCCCTCATCCTCGCCGGGTCGCTCGCCGTCCTGCTCTCCGAGCGCTGTCTCGACCGCTTCCTCGAAGCCCGCCGGGAAGAAGGGGAGGCTCCCTACGGCTTCCTCGTCGTCGGCATCGCCACGCTCACCGTCGTGATTCTCGTGTTCTACGTCTCCGTCTAGGTGCGGTCCACGAACGCCACGATCTCCTCAGCAACCGTCTCGCCCGCGTCCTCCTGAAGGAAGTGCGCAGCGCCCTCGATCCACGTCTCGGGCTGGTCGTCCGCGGTCGGGAACACGGACGCGAGGTCGTCGCGCGCGGGCCGCGTGATGGGGTCTGCGTCCGCGAACAGCACGAACACGGGTTTCTCCCAGTCCGAGAATTTCTCGCGAGCGTCCGCGATGGGCGCGGCACCCTCGTCGTCGGGGTCGAGCGGCACCATGCCGGGAAGCGTACGCGCGCCGGCGAGGTGGTCCTCGTCCGGGAACGGCGCGCGATAGGCGTCCACGACGCCGTCGTCGAGGTCGGTCGCGCAGCCGCCGGCGACGACCTGTCCGATGTCGAGGTCGGGCGCGGTCTCCACTGTCTCCCGGAACTCGTGCCAGACCTCGGGCATACCACCGGTACCGTCCGGGAGTCCGGTGTTCATCGGAACGAGACGCGCGAACCGCTCCGGATTGTTCGCCGCGACGGGCAGGCCGAGCAGGCCGCCCCAGTCCTGGCAGACGAGTGTGACGTCCTGAATGTCGAGTTCGCGGACGAACGTCTCGACGGCGTCGTAGAGGCGGGCGTACGTGTAGTCGTCGCGGTCGGTGAACTTCTCGGAGCGCCCGAACCCGGGGAGGTCGGGGACGACGACGCGCCCACGGTCCGTGAGCGTCGGAATCATCTTCCGGTAGAGGAACCCCCAGGTCGGTTCGCCGTGCAGGCAGAGGAACGTCTCCTCGCCCGCGCCGACATCGACGTACGCCATCTCGGGGTCGCCGGTGTCGACGTACTCTGGGTCGTAGTCGAAGTTCGGCACGTCCTCGAAGCGAGATTCGTCGGCGCTGACGGTCTCCATGCGCAAGCGTCCGACAGCGAGGGAGAAAACAGTTGGGTCGATTACTCGTCCAGACGAGCGAGTTCGTCGTCCGTGAGGTCGATGGCGGACGCCGCGACGTTCTGTTCGAGGTGCTCGATGCTGGACGTGCCCGGGATCGGGAGCGTCACGTCCGACGTGTGGAGGAGCCACGCGAGCGCGATTTGGTAGACGGAGGCGTCGTGGGCGTCCGCGACCTCACGGACTGCGGCGGCGTCGTCGAGGTCGCCCGCGGCGAGCGGGAAGTAGGGAATGAAGCCGATGTCGTACTCCTCGCAGGCGTCGAGCACGTCCTGGTGGTCGCGGTTCGCGACGTTGTAGTGGTTCTGCACGGTCGCCACGTCCACGATGTCCCGCGCGGTCTCCAGCTGGTCGACAGAGACGTTGCTGATGCCGACGTGGTCGATTACGCCCGCGTCCTTCAGTTCCGCGAGCGCGTGAATCGACTCCTCGAAGTCCACATCGGGGTCGGGGCGGTGGTGCTGGTAGAGGTCGATGGAGTCCACGCCGAGGCGGTCGAGGCTGGCGAGGTGGGCGTTCCGGAGGTAGTCGGGGTCGCCGTTCGGCAGCCAGTCGCCGTCGCGGTTCCGGAGCAGGCCGCCCTTAGTCGCGACGACCACGTCCTCGTAGGGGTGGAGGGATTCGCGGATGAGGCGCTCGGAGACGCCGGGACCGTAGGAGTCCGCGGTGTCGATGAAGTCCACGCCGATGTCGCGGGCGTGCTGGATGACCTCGCGCGCGGCCCGTTCGTCGCTCGGGCTGCCGATGATGTCCTCGCCGGTGACGCGCATCGCGCCGAACCCGAGTCGGTGCACGGTGAGGTCGCCGCCGATGTCGAACGTGTCGCTCTGATTCTCGACCATACCGAGTAGGTCGGCAGCGAGCGGAAAAGGGCTTGGTGAGGCGGCGAGTTACTCGGTCAGTTTTTGCAGTCGCTCGATGCGTTCGTCCATCGAGGGATGCGTGCTGAACCAGCGCTCGTCGTCGCTCTCGTCCGTGTGGACGTAGAGCGGGCTGAGAATGCCGCGTTTCGGTTCGCTCGCGCGCTCTATCTTCCGGAGCGCGGCGGCGAGCGCGCGCGGTCTGCCGGTGACTTCGACGGCGCGTTCGTCCGCGGCGAACTCTCGGGAGCGCGAGTGCGCGCGCACGAGCAGGGTGAGCGCGACGAACGTGACGAGGACGAGCGCGCCGATGCGCTGGTGCACGTCGAACCCGGACGAGTCGAACGGTCGGCCGCGGAGCCACGCGAGCAGTCGACTGAGGCCGGTCGCGAGCAGCGTCACGGGGAGCAGGACGACCGCGAGCAGGCTCACGACCGTTCGAGAGAGGCTGTACGCGACGGTCTGCACGAGGCTGTCCCGGCTCTCTAGATGTGCGAGTTCGTGCGCGAGCACGCCCTCGAACTCCGCGGGCGAGAGAATTCGGAAGAGCGCGCGGTCGAACACGATAGCGCCGTCGCCCGGACCGCCGAGGCTGATGGCGTTCGGCATCGGCATCCGCGCGACGTAGAGCGTCGGCGCGCCCACGTCCATTCGGTCGGCGAGGCGGTCGAGGCGCTCGTACGCCTCGGGCGACCTCGACCGGGGGAGCGGGCGCGCGTCGAGTTCCTGAAGGACGCGCCGAGTGCCGAAGCGATAGCTCGCGTACGCGAACACGACCGTCGCGACGACCACGATTGCGAGCGTGGCGGTGAGTGAGACGTCCGCGCGCACGACGCCGGCGAGCACCCAGTAGACGAAGGATGCGGCCGCGGCGTACACGGCGAACACGAGCACGCCGACGAGCCCCATCGCGACGCGGCGACCGACTGCCATATTCCAGGAGTGGGGCGGCGGTCACTAACGGCTACCGGTGGCGAATCCCCTAAGCCGATAGAGACCCAATACGGAGTATGACGAAAGCCACGTTCGGCGGCGGGTGTTTCTGGTGTGTAGAGGCGGCGTTCGAACGCATCGAGGGCGTCACGGACGTGACCTCGGGATACGCGGGCGGACACGTCGACGACCCGACCTACGAGGAAGTCTGCACGGGCGACACGGGACACGCTGAGGTCGTGCAACTCACGTACGACCCAGACGTCGTGAGCTATCCCGAGCTTCTCGAAGTGTTCTTCAAGGTTCACGATCCGACGACGCTGAACCGGCAGGGCAACGACGTCGGCACCCAGTACCGCTCCGCTATCTTCACGCACGACGACGACCAGCAGGCCGTCGCGGAGTCATTCATCGAGACGTTAGAGGACGAAGGGAAGTACGACGGCATCGTCACCGAAGTCGAACCGCTCGACGAGTTCTACGAGGCCGCGGAGTACCACCAGAACTACTTCGAGAAGAACCCGAACGACGCGTACTGTCAGGCGACGATTCCGCCGAAGCTGGAGAAGCTCCGCGAGGAGTTCGAAGCCCAGTTGAAGGCGTAGATTCCCGGCAGGTGGGAACCGCCGCGGGAAGCGGCGATTCTTTGTAGGGAGAACGACGAACGTCGAGTATGGCGCGGGAGTCGCAGTCCGACGGGCCGGAGTCCGAGCTCCAGGCTATCCTAGACGCGCTCGGCGACCCCGACTGCCGCCGCATCGTGCGCGCGCTCGACGAGCCGATGACGGCGGGGGAACTCGCGGACGCCTGCGACATCCCAACGTCGACCACGTACCGCAAACTCGAACTCCTCTCGGAGGCATCGCTGCTCGTCGAGGGCACGGAACTCCGGGAGGACGGCCATCACGCGACCCGATACCGGCTGGGGTTCGACGAGGTGGCTATCGCGCTCACCGAGGAGCGCGACTTCGAGGTGTCGCTGTCCCGGCCGGAGAGCGGGCCCGAAGACCGGCTCGCGACGCTCTGGAACGAAGTGAGAAAACAGACATGAACTCCGTCGAAACACTCATCGTCGCCACGAAAGCACTGACGTTGCTCGCGGGCGCGGCTATCGCCCACCTCTCCTACCGCGCGTACACGGAGACGAAGAACACGGCGTTACGCGCGCTCTGCATCGGCTTCACGCTCGTCACCGTCGGCGCAGTACTCGGCGGCGTCATCGACCTCGTGACGCCGCTCGACTTCCTCTACGGCGTGCTCGCGCAGAGTACGCTCACCCTTCTCGGATTCGGTGCGATACTCTACTCGCTCTACCGTTAGTCCTCGATGAGCGTCATCAGTTCCGTGAACTCGTCCTCGTCGAGGTCGCCGAGTCGGTCGTTCGCCTTCGCCTGCACGCGCTCCAGTTCGTCCCGGAGGCGCTGGAACCGCTCGTCGTTTTCGAGTTCGCGCGCCGAGTACTTCGCGCGCAGCGCGCCGACCTTCTCGCTCAGCGCGAACAACGCCTGAAGTTCGCGGGCGTACTCGGCCCGCGAGAGGAGTTTCTGCGTCGTCTCGATGACTTCCTCCTTCGTCACGGGCTTTTTCACGTAGAGGTCGAACTCCATCTCGACGATGTCCCAGTCCGGCTGAACCGCGGTCATCATCGCCACGCGCGCGGCGCCGTCGCGCTCTCGTATCTCGTGGAGAACCTCGTCGCCGGACATCCGCGGCATCCGGCGGTCGAGAAGAACGGCGTCCACGTCCGGGCTGTACGCGTCGAGTGCGTCCTCGCCGCCCGTCGCCACTTCGACCGTCCAGTGCTCGCGAAGCCAGAGCGCCACCGAGTCCGCGAACTCACCTTCGTCGTCCACGACGAGAACGGTGTGGGAGTCGTTCTCGCCTGCAGCGTCGACCATTGTCCGGACTATCAGGCTTTCCTATAAATCCGTTCCGATAGGTCAGTCGGCACGAAGGAACGTCACCTCGAACACCGTCCCCTCGGGGTCGTTGTCCCGGATGTCAACAGACCCGCCGTAGGCGTCCACCATCTCCTTCACGAGATAGAGACCGAAGCCGTTCCCGGGTTCGCTCAACTCGGACACGCCTTTCTCCAGGACGGCGCGCTTCTCCTCGTCCGGAATCCCGGGGCCGTTGTCCGCGATGTGGACAGTGACAGCCGGATGCTCGCGGCGGTCCACGTCGCGCCGCATCGGGTCCGCGGACTCGGAGAGCGGTTCACCCGTCTCCGCGTCCACCGGCACCGTCGTCGACCCCGTGGTCGTCCATACCTCCACGCGCGGCGTCGCCGAGTCGTTGTGCACGACCGCGTTCGAGAGGACGTTCTCGAACACCTCGCCGAGCAGTTCGTCCCCGTACACGAGTACGTCCTCGTCCGGCAGGTCGTGCACGTCGAACGCCGCCTCGTCGTACGTCCCGCGAGCGAGTTCGACCTTCGCGTCGAGGTGCTCGCGGAGCGCCATCTTCCGGAGGTCGTGGTCGGTGTCGGAGACAATGGCGTCCATGAACGTCCGCATCGTGTCGATGAGGTCGGACATGTCCTCCACGCGCTCCCGGACGATGTCGAGGTGTTCGCGGTCGTCCTCGTCGAGGTCCGCGGTCGTTTCGAGGTGCTGAGCGCGCGCGTTCACGAGGTTCAGGCCGTTCAGGAGGTTGTGCCGGAGGACGCGGTTCATGAATTCGAGGCGTTCGCGTTCGCGTTCGAGCGCTTGCTCGTACGACCGCTCGTCGGTCATGTCCCGCGTCACCTTCGTGTACCCCTGGAGTTCGCCGTCCTCGTAGCGCGCGCTGATTGTCACGTCAGCCCAGAACTCCGTGCCGTCCTTGCGCACCCGCCAGCCCTCGTCGTTCACCTGGCCGTTCTCCGTGGCCTCCGCGAGCAATCGCTCGGGCTTCCCGTCCTCGGCGTCCTCCGCCGGGTAGAACGTCCGGATGTGCTCGCCGATGATTTCGGACGGCTCGTAGCCTTTGATGTTCTGCGCGCCGTCGTTCCAGCTCTTCACGTACCCGTCCTCGTCCAGCGCGAAGATGGCGTACTCGTCCACCGCGTCGACGACGGACTCGAAGCGTTGTTCGCGCTCCTGGAGGTGTTCGCGCTGCGCCTCGATGTACTGCGTTCGGTCGAGTTCGTACCCGATCCAGTCCCCCATCAGTTCCACCATCGTCAGCTCCCAGTCCGCGAACGCGTCGGACTCCTCGCGGTCGAGGAAGCACAGCGACCCGTAGACGGCGTCCCCGACGTGCACCGGCGTTCCGATGTACATCTCGAAGCCGTCCGTCGTGCCGTACGACTTCTCGTCGGTGTCGAACGGTCGCACGGCGAACTGGAGGGTTTCTTCCTCCTGAATCATCTCCTGGCAGTGCGTCTGCGAGTACGGCACCACGTCGCCCGTTTCGAGCTCGATGTCGTCGGACTGCACGGCCTTCAGCGTGTACTCGTTCTTCTCGGGGTCGACGTGCGCGAAGGAGGCGAACTCCGCGCCGAACAGCCGTCGGCCGATGTCGAGCACGCGGTCGAGTTTGTCGTCGAACGTCGCGGTATCGTCGGAGATGACGTCGTGGAGGTCGCGGAGGTTTCGTTCGCGGTCCCGGAGCGTGTCCATCGTGCGGCGCTGTCGCGTGTGGTAGACGCCGACCGCGAACGCCGCGACCGCGCCGAACAGCACGCCGTCGAGCGCGAGTACGACGGGTTTCAGTTCGCCCATCGCCCACAGTTGGAGCGCCATTACCCACGCGTACAGCAGAAGGACGGCGGCCGCGCCGGCGACGTTCCAAGACGCGACGCGCACCACGTCGTCGTCACTCCAGTCTTGGCGGACGAGCCAGATACCGGCGGCGACGAGGCCGAGCGAGAGCGCGATGAGCGGGGAGTTCTCCACGAGCGTGGTCGCGACGCCCCAGGAGAGGTCCGTGATGTCGTCCCAGATGTCGTACAGCGGTACGAGGAGCGTGAGAACGCCGAGCAGGGAGATGGCGCCACCCGCCACGTACCGACGTAACGAACCGGTCATGCTCGCAATATGTCGGTGGGACGTGTAAATCTGCGGGCCTCAGTCGTCGGCGCGGCGGCGCTCGATGACGGTGGCTACGTCGTCGTACTCGTCGCGGTGGCGGTGACAGCGGCTGACGCGGCCGTCGTCGAGTTCGTTCGTCGGGTCCTGTTCCTCGCAGACGCCGCCGAACTCGTCCGCAAGCAGGGCTTCCGCGTCCGCGTATCGGCCGGAGTCGGCGAGAACGATTGCGTCCTCGATGGTCTCCCAGGCCGCGCCGTCGATGGCGACGTTCGAGAACAGTTCGTCCACGCTCTCGGTCACGTCCGCGTCCACGAACCCGAGGCGGCGCTTCACTTCGGCGAACACGCCGTCCTGGTCGAGCGCGCGGCCGCGCAAGACCTCGCGGAACGCCTCGATGGCCTCCCAGGCGTCCACGGAGAGGTCGTCGTGTTCGGCGGGCCGGATTTTCGCGGGACACCGCGTGTTGAACGGACAGCCGTTCGGCGGGTTCCGCGGACTCGGCGGTGTTCCGGGGAGCGAAATCCGGTCCAGGTCCGTGCCGTGTCGGCCGGGCACCGCGGAGAGCAGGCTGACCGTGTACGGGTGTTCGGGGTTCGCGAACACCTCGCGGGAGGGGCCGAGTTCCGCGATGTTCCCGAGGTACATCACGGCGATGCGGTCCGCGATGTGCTGCATCACGGAGAGGTCGTGACTGATGAAGAGATACGTGAGCCCGAGGTCGTTCTGGAGGTCGTTCAGGAGGTTGATGATGCGAGCCTGCACGCTCACGTCCAGCGCGGACGTGGGCTCGTCCAGCACGAGGAAGTCGGGTTCGAGTGCGAGGGCGCGGGCGATGCCGATGCGTTGTTTCTGGCCGCCCGAGAACTGGTGGGGGTAGCGGTAGTAGTGCTCCGGCTGCAGTCCCACCGTATCCAGGAGGTCTCGTACGCGCTCGCGGCGTTCGTCCGGCGTGCCGACGCTGTGCGCGTCGAGCGGCTCGCGGACGATCTCCCCGATGGTCATCCGGTCGTTCAGACTCTCCTCGGGGTCCTGGAACACCATCCCGGCGTTCCGCGCCCACTCGCGGCGCTCGCGGCCGGAGAGGTCGGCTACGTCCGTCCCGTCGACGAGTACGTCACCGTCGGTCGCGGTTTCGAGGCCGAGCATCGTCCGGCCGAGCGTCGACTTCCCGCACCCCGACTCGCCGACCAATCCGAGCGTCTCGCCCTCGTAGATGTCGAATGACACGCCGTCGACGGCCTTCACGGGCGGTTTCGACGCGATGATGGAGTCGTCCGTGTAGTACGTCTTCAGGTCGCGGACCGACACGAGCGGTTCCTCGGTTCCGGCGTCGCGTGCGTCGAGCGTGTTCTGCGTCATCGGTCGTCCTCCGTCTTCGACTGGTGCAGTGAAACGGCCTCCTCCCGCGGGCGGTCCTCCGGGTAGAGCAGGCAGGCGGCCTCGTGTTCGGTCTCCGTCTCCGCGATGTCGATTGGTTCGGGGTGGACCTGCGTGCAGGCGTCGAACGCCTTTGGGCAGCGCGGCGCGAACCGGCAGTCCGTCGCGGGTTCGGTCGGCGTCGGCACCTCGCCCGGAATCGTCGGGAGTTCCTGCCCGGGGTCGGTGCGGCCGGGGATGCTTTCGAGGAGCGCCTGCGTGTAGGGGTGTTTCGGGTTCTCGAACAGCGTCTCCGTCGACGCGTGTTCGACGACTTCGCCCGCGTAGATGACGTTCACGCGGTCGGTCGCTTCCTCGATGACGCCCATGTCGTGCGTGATGAACAGCAACGCGAGGCCTTCCTCGCGTCGCAGGTCGTCCAGGAGGTCGAGGATTTGGGCTTGAATCGTCACGTCGAGCGCCGTGGTCGGTTCGTCGCAGACGAGCACGTCCGGGTCGCAGGCGAGCGCGATGGCGATGACCGCGCGCTGCTGCATTCCCCCGGAGAGTTCGTGCGGGTACTCGTCCACGCGGCGGTCGGCGTCCGGGATGCCGACGGTTTCGAGGAGGTTCACGGCCTCCTGGCGGGCGTCGCTCCCCGAGAGTCCCTGGTGGATGGAGAGCGCTTCCTCGATCTGGTTACCGACCGTGTAGACGGGGTTGAGGGCGTTACTGGGATCCTGGAAGATGATAGAGATGTCGCCGCGGTGGGCGTCCCAGCCCGATTCCACGAGGTTGTCGCCGCGGAACGTGATTTCGCCGTCCTCGATGTGGCCGGGTTCGTCGACCAGTCCGAGGATGGAGCGGGCGGTGACGGACTTCCCGCTGCCGGACTCACCCACCAGTCCGACGGATTCGCCCTCGTAGATGTCGAAGGAGACGCCGTCGACGGCGTGGATGTCCTCGCGTTCCGTGTGGAACACCGTCCGGAGGTCGCGCACGGACAGCAGAGGTGCGTCGGTGACGCGCTGCGTTCGGCTCATGCGCCACCCCCGCGGCCGGCGGCTTCGCCGGTCGCGCTGTCGGACTGCGGGTCGATGGCGTCACGGATGCCGTCGCCGAGCGCGTTGAAGCCGGTGACGACGATGGTGATGAGGACGCCGGGGATGAGCGAGATGTGCCACGACCCGGTGGCGACGTAGTCCTGGCCGAGGTTGATTGCGCGCCCCCACTCGGGGGTTGGCGGCGCGACGCCGAGCCCGAGGTAGGAGAGACCGGCGATGGAGATGATGGCGCCGCCGAGCGTCATCGAGCCGTAGATGAGCAGGTAGCCGGTGACGTACGGAAGCATGTGTTGTCGCATGATGGTGGTTGGTGTCTGACCGAAACTGCGCGCGGCGTCGATCCAGGAGCGTTCGGACACCTGGAGGGCGGGTCCGCGGACGGACCGCCACATGTACGTCCAGCCCGTTCCCGCGAAGATGAGCGCGAGCACGAACCCGCCGCTGTAGATGCCGCCGATCCACGTCTCGGCGAGCACCGTGCTCAACATGATGAGCAGGAGGAGTTGGGGCATCGCCATCACCGCGTCCGAGAGGAGGACGAGGCTGAGGTCGACGCGGCCCTTGTAGTACGCGGACACCAGTGCGAGCGACGTGGCGAGCAGCGCGCTCAACGCGACGGAGAGCACGCCGATGATGAGTGATATCCGCGACCCGACGACGATGAACGTGAAGAGGTCGCTCCCGGTCGGCATCGTGCCGAACGGATGGTAACGGCCGTAGTCGTCGTAGGAGAGCGGGCCGACGTTCGCCGAGTCCCCGGCGGACTGCGAGTTCCGGTTCGCTTCGCCGACGAGCGTGGTCTGGACTTCCTGGGCGTCCGCGTTCCAGTACTGCATCTCGTAGGAGTAGGAGTCCCGCATGTTCTGGTCGACTGTCGTCGGGCCGAGCGTCGGCGCGAAGACGGCCATCGTGACGAACAGGAAGACGACGACGAGACCGAACTTTCCCCAGGAGTGACCGCGGAAGCGGTCGACCACGTCGTCGCGCGGCGTCCAGTCCGCGGTGCGGTAGCGCCGCCGATAGAGTTCGTAGCCGGCGGCGAACCAGCCGAGGAACGCGAACGCATAGGCGTACACGAGCGCGACGCGGATCGCCCACGAGACAGCGGGCGACAGCCCGAGGAACGTTCCGACCCACTGCTCGCCGTTCCAGTAGCCCTGGTTCGGCACGAGGTCGCGGGAGAGAAGCGTCGGCAGGTCGATGGCGGCGCGCTCGATGCCGACGAGGAAGTCCGCCGCAGTCGCCGCGTACGAGGTCGGGAACGCCGCGATCGCGTCCGCGAGGAAACCCACGACGAACGTGACGAGCGCGGGGGCTTCCACGGCGAACAGCACGAGACCGGCGAGCGCCCACGCGAGGAAGCGCGAGTCCGTGAGCGCGCTGCGTTCGCTTCCCGTAGCGTCGGGCGCCTCCGGTGTGGCTGTCTCCGACATGTTAGTTACCCTCCAGTCCGACACGCGGGTCGATGAACGTGTACAGGACGTCCTGCAGTAGGTTTACTCCGACGATCATGAGGATGAAGATGTACATTAGCGAACCGACGAGCGGGAGGTCGCCCTGGATGGCGGCGCGGTAGAACAGCCAGCCGATACCGTTGATGCCGAAGACCGTTTCGACCAGGACGCTCCCGCCGATGAGGAGGAACGCCTCGCTCGTGATAACGGGGACCAGTGGGATGAGAGCGTTCCGGAAGATGTGCTTCCAGACGATGGCGCGGTCGGAGACGCCTTTCGCTCGCGCGAGGTCGACGTACTCCTGGTTCTTCACTTCGAGGACGGCGGTGCGGCCGATACGCATCTCGTTGCCCATGCTCGCGGACCCGAGCACGAGCGCCGCGGGGAGGACTTTCTTCGTCGCCGCGAGGAAGCCGTCGACGCTCGCCAGCCGGGACATGTCGGGTGCGCCGGTGAGCGCGTCGAGGTTCACGCCGAACGTCTGCCAGTTGAACCCGAAGAAGTACGCCTCCGAGTTCTGGAGGAGGACGAGGAGCATGATGGCGAGCCAGAAGTTCGGCATCGCGCGCCACACGATACCGCCCATGGACGCGACGTAGTCCATGACGGTGTTCGAGCGCATTCCCGCGTAGAACCCGAGCGGCACGCCGACCAGCACGGCGACGAGGACGCTCCAGAACCCGAGGAAGAGCGTGCGCGGGAGGAAGTCGAGGATGAGCGCGTTCACGCTCGACCCCTGGTAGAGCAACCACGTCTGGCCGAGGTCGAACGTGATGAGGTTCCACATCCAGTCCATGTAGTGCTGGAGCGGCGGTTGGTTCAGTCCGAGTTGTTCCTGCGCGCGTTCGTACGCGGCGGGGTTCCGCGTCTGTCCCTCGCTCAAGAGGCGCGCGGCGGGGTCGATCGGTCCCATGAAGATGATGAACCACGTCATCGACGCGCCCAGCCAGACGACGGGAATCATCATCAGCACCCGCTTAGCGAGGTACTTGAGTCTACTCACGGTTCACCCTCCGTCGAGTCGTCGTATTCGGTGCTGGACCGAACCTGTGGACACCAGGACAGCGTTCGGTCGCGCCGTATGAATGCATATAGGGTATCGAGAGATTGGAACTTCGCGTCGCTTGAAAGGCGGGGATTCGCCTCGGTCGCTACTGGATGGTGACGTCGTCGAACGTCTGGTTCTCCATCACGCCGTACATCTCCACGTCGACGTTCTGATGCCAGAAGCGCTGACTGATGGGGTTGACGAGCGGGAGTTCCTGCACGGACGCCCAGTTGACTTCCTCGATGGTCTGGAACGCCTCCTTCCGGGTCTCGTCCGTCGCGTCGTCCGCGGCGTACTTCTCGTCCCACGTGTTACGGGCGAGCTGGTAGATGTCCTCGTCGTAGTAGCTCCCTTCGGCGCCCCAGCGGGTGAACTGACCGCTCGGGTTCTTCCCGTGGAGGTAGCGGAGGAAGTTCTGCGGGCCGGGGTACTCCATACCGTCACCGAGCGCGAACACTTCCATCTCGCCGTTTACCGCCTGGCTGATGATGGTGCCGAAGCTCGCTTCCGTGATCTCCATGTCGATGTAGGCGGAGCGGAGCTTCGACTGGAGCGTGGTGAGAACCTGCGTGTACGCGTCGTTCCCGGAGATGGTGGTCGCGCTGACGGAGTACCGGTTGCTGTCGCCGTAGCCAGCGGTCTCCATGACCTGACGTGCCTCGTCGAGGAGGGTTTCGCCGTAGCCGTACGGGTAGCCGTTCTCCGCCCACTCCGTGTTGGACTGATAGCCTTCCTCGGCGTGTCGGGTGTACGTCTCCGGGGACGAGACGCCATCCTCGAACGTCGGGTAGGGGTCCGGGGGCGTGATGTGGTAGGCCGGGGTCGCGACGCCCTTGTAAACGCTCTCAGCGACGTCGTGCTGGTTCAGTGCGTACGCGAACGCCTTCCGAACCGGAATCGGGACCTCGAGCGCGTTGAACACGAGGTACTCGGTCGTGAGCGCGGGAATCCGACCGTAGTTGACCTCGGTTCCGTCGCCGAACGTGTACGTCCCGACTTCGCGGCTGCCCTTCGTCTCCTCGATGGAGACGTTATCGGGGTTGAACGAGGCGGTCGGCATCCCTTCGAGGATGTGCGCGTTCTCTCCCTTGAAGCGATTGAGTCGCGTGTTCCCGCTCGTAACCACGGTGAACCGAATCTCGTCGAGTTCGGGTTCGCCGTTCCAGTAGTCCTCGAACGCGGAGAGCGTGATTTCGCTTCCCTTCGTCCAGGAGTCGACGGTGAACGCGCCGAGTCCGGCGTACTTCGGGCCGCCGTTCGCGGTGCTGAAGAACTCGTTGTAGGAGTACTCGCCGTCGTACCCCTCGATGTCGCCGACGGAGTTCTCGGGGAGCATCGCCCAGTTCCCGCCCGCGATCTGGAAGAGCGTGTACTCGAAGGGGGACGCGAGGTCGAACTCGAACGTGTAGTCGTCGGGAGCGCGAACTGCGAGACTTTGCGGGACGATGTCGTCGAGCGTCTCCTCGTCCTCGGGGGAGGCGATGCTCGCGTCCTTCTCGTGTTCGATGGTCATCGTCTGGCCGATGATGTCGTCCTTGTTCTGGGAGTTCTCGGACTCGGCCATGCGGCGGTACGTGTAGACGGCGTCCTGCGCGGTGAACTCTTGGCCGTCGTGGAACGTGAGGTCCTGCTTGAGGTTGAACGTGTACGTGAGGCCGTCCTCGGAGATGCTGTAGTCCTCGACGAGCGCGGCTTCCGGCGGGTAGAGACCGTCGGGGAACCGCATCAGGGGTGCGCCGTACTGGTTGTATCCAGCGCCGGACCCCTTGGCGTTGACGGGGTCGAGCGTCTGGATGGAGCCGGTCGCCATCATTTCGAGCGTGCCGCCTCCGGAGGTCTGTGTGTCGTCTCCTCCGTCGTCGCTGGTCGTGGTGTCGCTGGAACTCGAGCAGCCGGCGATAGCGGCGGCTACGCCAGTTCCTGCAGCGGTCAAGAAGCCTCGACGGGTGGTGTCTCCCGACATCGTGTAATAGACTCATAACAATCCACTTGACTCTTTCCCACGCATTATATATAAGGTACTGTGTAGAACGTAGTGATAAATATAAGTATATAGTTATGATGTGGGTAATGGCGGAAGATTGGAGTGTCGGAGACGTGACGCACGAACTGATGGCTGAGGATTCACCGGATGCGAACGACATCCGGGAGACGAACGCCTGGGGACGAACCCTGAGCGAGGCCGAACAGCGCGCTGACGCCCTCAGTGAGGACGGCTGGGACGCGACGACGGTGCGGGCCGGCCACCTCGCGCCCGTCGGTCCCGACGTCGAGGGAACCGACACCGTGGGCCTCGTGTTCATCGTACCGAGCGAGGAGGGCGAGGATTTCGAGGCGCTCGTCACGGACGGCGTCACCGACTACGTCGTGTTCGCGGAGTCCGCGAGCGGGACGCGCTACCTCGTGGTGGAAGTGCGGAACGCCGACAGCGAGGACGCCGTCCTACTCGTCGGCGCGTTCCCCGAGGACGCCGCGACCGGACTCGCCGCCCACGCTCGCTCTGAAGGCGTGCTTCACGCGCACGTTCGCGCGCTTGACGAAACGCACTACGGAACGGTCGAATTCGACACTCCCGACCTATTCTTCGATGACTGAGACACACGCCGGTAGTCTGATGGCACAGTTCGCACGACCGCGCAGCGACACGACGACGCGGTTCGCCGTCGTCGCCGACCCCCACGTCGCCACCGAGGCGGAGGGCACGTCGAAGCTCTTCGAGCACACGGAAGCCCACTTCCGCGCCGCCGTCGAGGACATGGCGGGCCGCGACCTCGACGCCGTCCTCTCGCCCGGCGACCTGACGAAGGACGGCGAACCCTGGAACTACGAGACCGTGGACGGGATTCTGGAGTCGCTCGACGTGCCGTTCTACGCGGTTCCGGGGAACCACGACGTGCGGAAGGACGGCGACGAGCACGACACGCCATCGCTCGACCGGTTCGTCGAGCAGTACACGCCCGGCAGCCTCCCGTTCCGCGTGGACGTGGGTGACGTGACCGTCGTCGGCCTGAACAGTTCGGGCAGCGACGACCGCTTGCTCGACTCCCACGAGGGCGACGTGCCCGACGACCAACTCGACTTCCTCCGTGACGTGCTCGCCGAGGAGGAGAACGTCTTCGTACTGCTGCACCACAATCTCCCGCCGACGTACGACCAGCTGCGCTCGCACCGCGACGAGGTCGAATCGGAGATGGCGATTCCGCCGGTCACGCGGAACACCGACGCGCTCGTGGACGCGCTCTCCGCGGGCACCGACCCCGTCGTTCTCACCGGGCACCTCCACCTTCCCGCGGTCGCGACAATCGACGGGATTCGCGAAGTGATGTCGCCGACGACGTGCTCGTTCCCGCAGTCCTACCTCCTCTTCGAGGTCGGGCCGGACGGCACCGAGGTTCGGCTGATTCCGGTGGCCGATATTACGGGGATGGAGCTCGCGCACAACGTCCGCGGCGGCGACTCCGTCACGTCGCGCGGCCTGACCTCCATCGCGGCGGCGCGACTCGCGCGCTTCCCGCTGGTGGACGAGTGAGGAAAAACGGCCCGCGGGGAGTCGGCGGGCCGGACTATGTCGTGGATGACAGACGGGAGCAGGTGCGCGAACGCACCTACGAGACAGGACGCCCCGGACGACTATAACTCTATTCGGCGTTCGTGAAAATAACTCTCGGGAGACCTCAGTAGGTCGCGTCCACGATGTCGTCGTCGAGCGCCGGGAAGGATTCGAGGTACTCGCGGCGCTCCTCGGTGAGCGACTGGTGGGCGTCCGCGAAGTCCGCGGTGCGGTCCGCGACCGAGAACGAATCGATGTCCATTCCGGGGACTTGGCTCGGGACGGTGAGGCCGAGGTCGTCGTCGGTCGTCCACGAGACGGTGCCGCGCGCGACGGCTTCGAGGAGCGCGACGGTTTCCTCGACGCCCACGTCGGCGGGCGTGTCCGTGCCGACGACGCCCGTGTTCAGGACGAAGCAGTCGACGCCGAGGTCGCTGATGAGGTCGCGGAAGCGGTTCCCTTCTTCGCCCTTCGAGCCCATGATGAATGGGTTGGTGCCGACGACGCGGATGGATTCGCCGGCCCGCGAGGGGTCGCCGGCGCTCGTCTCGACGGATTCGCCGAGCATGAACGCGGCCGCCGCCTGCGCCTCGTCGAGTTTCGCGACCGGCGGCATCAGGGGGTTCCGGGTGATGAAGAACACCTGGTCGACGGACGGGAGGTCGATGTCGTCCGCGGCGCTCTCCAGTTCGTCGCGCAGCACGACCGCGCGGCTGTTCGAGCCGTACCGGGGTTCGTCGAAGTGGACGGTTCCGTCGTCCGGATCGACCGCGACGTTTTCGAGGACGGCCCCCTCGTCGGTGGCGGCGTCGTACAGCTCGGGCTGTTCGTCGGCGTCCAGTCCGAGCGTCTTGATGTAGAGCCCGCCGCCCTCGCTGCCCGCGACCGTGCCCGATGGGAGGAGCGCGCACACGTCGTCTTGGAGCATCTCCGCACCCTCCGGGTCCTCCAACCAGAGGCCGTGACTGGTCAGTGTCGATTTGCCGGTCCCGGACAGGCCCAAAAAGAGCTGTCCGACCTCGCGGGATCCGTTCTCGTCGTCGAGGGCGACTCGTTTGCTCCCGGCGTGAAGCCCGAGGCCGCCTGCCTGCTTCGCGTGGTACATATACAGTCGGAGGAACGACTTCTTGGCCTCGCCGGTGTAGTCGCTGCCGAGAACTGCCGTCAGCCCTTCCTCGGGGAGGATGCGGATCTCCGGTTCGTCTCTCGCGTCCGGGAGCTGGACGGTGACGAAGTCCGGTTCGACCTCGGTGTCTGAACCTCCGACCTCCGGGACCGGATCGAGGAGCTTCGCCCACGCGAGCGCGATCCGGCCGTACTCCTCCGGGAGATAGAGCCGGCAGACGGCGGAGACGTCCTCGTGACGGCCCACCACGCGGTCGACACAGAGCACGTCGTTCGAGGGATCGGTTACCCAGTCGATCGCCGTCTCGAACACGTCCACGTCGGTCTCGTCGAACGCGTCGTCGACCGCGTTCGACGTCCGATCTGCGCTTCGCGAACGGTATTCGCTCACGTAC
>Ga0207813_100239_pt1 | contig 37687 bp, 39 predicted proteins | sample A23E3SouthBayCA_2_FD_187730 | JGI IMG/M metagenome (GOLD analysis project Ga0207813, IMG submission 187730) | Aerobic enrichment media microbial communities from Eden Landing Ponds, California, USA - A23 E3 (4) (SPAdes) | ecosystem: Environmental > Aquatic > Marine > Unclassified | place... | reverse complement strand
CCCCGCCGATCAGCGATCGCTGTCGCTCGCGCGCGACTCCGTCGAAAAAGGGTGCCACGAGTCAGTCCACGGCAGGCCATCGGCGACCGACGGCCGCGCGGTGTCCGACAGATCAGTTGTTGTCGTAGTTCTGCTCCTGCCAGTCGCGTAGGGCGGGCCAGTCGCCCGACCGCTGTGCGGCGAAGTCGATGTTGGACTCGTCGATGATCTCCGCACCGGTGACGTAGTCTTTGGGCATCACGCCGCGGTCCATGTACGCGTACGCGAGCATCACGGGCATGTACCCCTGCGAGTAGGGGTCCTGACCCACAGTGAACGAGATGGTGCCGTTCTGGATCCCGTCGATGACCGATTCGACGAGGTCGAACCCGCCGTTGACGAACTCGCCTTCGAGCCCCTCGTTCTCGACGAGACTCGACGAGGCCGTCGGACCCCAGAACCCACAGCCACACAGGACGTTGAACTCCTGGGCGTTGTACCGGTCGCTGATCCGGCTCGTCGCCTCGGAGATGTCCTGCCCGATGTCGAGCGTGTCCATGATGGTGATGTTGGGGTTGTCCGCGTTCGCGAACGCGTCACGCACACCGCGGATCCGCCCCTCTAGTGCCGGGTGACCCGGCACCGCCAGCGTCGGCAGCATCGTCAGGTCCGCGTCCGCCCCGAACGTCTCCTCGGCTTTCTCCAGCGCCGTGACGCCGACCGCGTACCCCGAGCGGTAGGAGCGCTGGCCCACGTACGGGAGCGTGCGGCCGAACTCCTCGCGCATCACTGCGGGCGTCCAGTCGGGGTGGGTCGTGTTCCACTGGAAGAACATGATGTCGTTGTCCAGCGCCTTGTTGACCGGCGCCTTGTACGCCTCCGGACCCATGATAGTCGAGCCGATGATGTCCCGGTTGGACTCCAGCGTGTCGATGGTCGTGTTGAGAATCTCGACCTGTCGAGTCTCGTCGTACCCGTTCGGCGCGAGCATCTGCCCGCTCCAGCCGAGTTTGTTGAGCGCGTCGTTGAGGCCGTTGATACACGGCACCCAGAACTGGTTTTCCCCGTTCTGGTTGACGAGCACCATCCGGCGTTCCGGATCGCTCGGGTTCGAGTTGTCGATGGCCTCGGCCGATGGCGGCGGCACCAGTTCGACCCGCTTGAAGTTGGGCGCCTGTCCGCTGCTCCCGCTACTCCCGTCGCTGTCGGTCTCCTGGACGTTCGCCGTCCCGCCGTCGCCGCCAGTGTCGCCGGTCGGCGACCCACCGTCGGACCCGCCTCGCAGTCCGGAACAGCCTGCCAGCCCGCCCGCACCGCTGACCAGCCCCGCCGCACCGAGTTGCTTGACGAGCTCCCGCCGCGAGACCCCGAGTTCGATCGACATTACGTCATCGTCGTCTTCGAAGTCGACGATCTTGTCAGACATTCTGATCCGGGGGCTGATACCAACAAACATTACTTATATTTTTTCGTTTAGAATCGGATTCGAGGGTCGGTCGGGCCGAACCCCGGTGTCGACCCGTCGGTTCAGCGACGGATAAACCACATATATTTTTATAATACGGATTGGCATGTGGTGACGTGACTGCGACAGCCAGCGAAGTCGAGGATCTGGCGCGGGATCGTACGCTCACCGAGCGAATTCTGAACCAGCGCGAGTTCGGTGTGGTGCTCGCAGTACTGGCGCTTGCGATAATCGGGGCGTTCGTCCGGGCCGATGTCTTTCTGACCATCGGTAACATCTCCGGCGTCCTGCGGAACGCGGCGGTGGTGACCATCGTCGGCTACGGCATGACGATGCTCATCACCGCAGGCGAATTCGACCTCTCGGTCGGGTCGATGATGGGGCTGGGCGGCGCCCTCATGACGGTCATGCGCATCGAGGGGTACTCGGTGCCCTTTATTTTCCTCGTGGTGATCGTGTTCGCGATCATCTACGGGGTCACGCAGGGGCTGCTCGTCACCAAACTGGGGCTCCCGTCGCTGATCGTCACCATCGGGACGCTCACCCTGATGAACGGGGCGACACTCATCGTGCTCGGGAACGTGACACAGGCGATCCCGAGCGAGCAGACGACCACGATGTTGAACGCGCTCGGAGCGACGTTCAATCTGCCCTTCCCGGTCCTGATACCGTTCACGGAGATCCAGCTGTTCACGATTCCGGCGATCACCTACTCGATTCCGTTCGTCCACAACGAGACGCAGGCGTTCACGTCGGTCCCCATCCAGATCTTCTGGATGCTGGCGATCGGCCTCGTCTTCCACTACTTCCTGTTTTACACGCGCTTTGGCTACCGGACGCGGGCCACCGGCGGCGACGAGAAGTCCGCTCGGTACACCGGGATCAGCACCGATCAGATCAAGATCGCGAACTTCGCGCTCGTCGCGGTGCTCGCCGTCTTCGCCGGGATGAGTCAGGTTTCCTTCACCGGGAACGCCTCGCCCACCACGGGCGCGGGCCTGGAACTGATCGTCATCGCGTCCGTCGTCATCGGCGGGACGGACCTGTTCGGCGGTGAGGGGACGATGATCGGCACTGTCCTCGGTGCGCTCGTGTTCTCGCTGACCCAGAACATCCTCGTCCTGGCGGGGATGGGGACGCAGCTGTTCTCGGTACTGACCGGCGCCTTCATCATCTTCGCGGTCGGTATCGACGCCCTCACGCGACACACTGGCGAGGGCGTCGTCGACGAGAAGCTGGTCACGCCGATCAAGTGGCTGAGCCGGGACCCCCGCGGGTTCTACCGTCACGTCGGCGACGAAGTCCAGGGGATCACGCCAGCTATCGCGTTCGCGACGCTCGTGGCCGTTATCTGGGCCGTGCCGCTGATACTGCTGGTCACGCTGTCGTTCGTCGGCACCTCGCTGTTTGGCGCGCCGGTGATCCCCTTCGAGTTCTCGCTGCTGATCGTCAGCAGCGGCGTCGGGGCTGTCGGCACCGTCCCGGTGCTCGCGTTCGTGACTGTTGGTGGGACGTACTTCCTGACCGTCCTCTTCGTCCACGGTTTCGCCCGAGCACTCGGCGGGACCGGCGGGTTCGAATCGAGCGTGCAGATAGTCGGGTTCGCCCTCGCACCCACCGCGGCGGTGTTCGTCCCGATGGCGCTGCAGGGGTTCCAGTTCCTACCTGTGCTCGTCGCCGTGACGGCGCTCCCTATCCTCGTGGCCGTCCTCGGACTCCTGTACTTCGGGATCGACGAACTCTACGACCTCCCTCGGGAACGGTCTGTCGCGACAGCCGTCGGAACCGTCCTCCTGTGGGCGCTGGTCGTCGCCACGATCAGTTCGGAACTGGCTGCGGTCGCTGGTGGATAGCAGCCCGATAGCCCACTGGCACCGGTCAGATCTCGGCCGATATATAACAGAATTCCTATTTTTTGAGCCTCAATATCGAAATATTATATTATCATCTGGTCTGCCATACTAGCTGTTAGAAATTCCTGTAGAGTGTCTTTTCCGGCAATAAGAGGGAGTATAGCGGTATCGAAACTGACCCCGCGGCGTCCGGACAGTGCCTGCTCGTGCTGGAGTGAAATATCTACAATAACCCGTTGATATCGGCTAATAGTCCCACTATAGCGATTTTGACGGACAGGTCGCCGGAGAGAGTGAGACAGTAGTAGCACCCAGAGTAAAAATTTTCTTTTATGTATTCTTATCTGGTGAATATAGCAGTGTGGACGCGCAATCATGACGGTACAGGGTGCTCAGGGCCACAGGGAACAATTCGCTGTGCTGGCGCTCGCGGCAGTGACACGGGAGAACAACGAACGACAGTAGCGATCGAACGCGTTCGGACACTCGATCGCACGGAGTCGTGCAGCTACGTATACGATGTCGTGCTGCGACTACTATAGCGGTCGCCGGGTCCCGAGTGGACGCCACGCGGAGCGAGTCGACGAAGACACCTGTCGCAATCCGGCGCGTGGGGTGACACGGCTGCCACCGGTGGCGAGAGTCGGTCGGCGGTATCCAGGGTGGACCGACACCGCGCTGGACAGCACGGAGCGCTCGATCAGTCGATGTCGACCAGACTCTTCAGGGGGACGAGGCGGTGCTGGACTTCGGGTTTCGTGTACCCCGCGGACTCCTCGGAGACTCCGGCGGTGTAGACGGTGACTCTCTGCTGGAGCACGTGCGGTTCGCCCTTGTTGTTCCGGACGACCTCGACCGAGCGCCACGCCGTGTCCTCCATGCCACGGTACACGTGACCGGCCGACATAGGCTTTTGCCGACCGACCGCCGTCACTCGGCGTTTCGAAGGTAGAGTGCGATCCGCACCGGGACGGCGACCAGCGCTGCCGTCAGGACACCGAGAACGGTCCACGAGGAGGCCACTCGGAGGGTGACCTGGAGCGCCATCACGACGACGAACAGCCCACCGAACCGGCGCCGCTCGTCGGCCCAGAACGCCCGAGCGCGCTCGCTCTCGGTCGACGCGACGACGAGCGCCGCACCGAGGACTGCGCCAGCAGCGACCGGCCCGGCGGCCGCCGCGGGCGCGGTATCGACTTCGACGAACAGGGGTTCGAGGGCAGCCAACGCGCCGAAGACGAACGCCGCCGCGGTCAGCCAGCCCACGTCGGTCAGGACCGCAGTACGGGTAGTCGGATCGGGCGGTTCGTCGGGGAGGAGGGCCATCTCCCGGGACGACTCTCGCCGCGATCAAAACGGTATCGGCGGGCGGCCGACCGTCGGGGGTAGCGTGCCGTGACGGGTCGCGGCGCCGTCAGTGCCACGAACGGCAGGAGAGAACGGGAAGAGAAGGTCCGAATCGCGGTTACAGCAGGTCCTCGACGTTGTCGACGACTTCCTCGGGAGTGTCGCCGACGGGGACGCCCGCGGATTCGAGCGCGTCGATCTTCGACTGGGCGGTACCGGTACCGGACCCGGAGACGATGGCGCCCGCGTGACCCATGCGCTTGCCCGGCGGCGCCGTGCGACCGGCGATGAAGCCAGCGACCGGGGTGTCCATGTGCTCGTCGATGAACGCGGCGGCCTGCTCTTCGTCCTCGCCACCGATCTCGCCGCACATGACCACGGCGTCCGTGTCGGGGTCGTCCTCGAACAGCTGGAGGGCGTCGATGAAGGACGTACCGATGATCGGGTCGCCGCCGATGCCGATGGCCGTCGATTGGCCGATCCCGCGCTGGGTGAGGTTATCGACGACCTGGTAGGTCAGCGTGCCCGAACGGGAGACGAGGCCGACGTTGCCAGCCTCGAAGATGTTGCCCGGCAGGATGCCGAGTTTGGCCTCACCAGGAGTAATCAGGCCCGGACAGTTCGGTCCGACGAGGTAGGTGTCGGTCTGCTCCTCGGCGCGCTTGACGCGAGCCATGTCCTGTGTCGGGATGCCCTCGGTGATGGCCACGACCAGGTCCAGCGGCGCGTCCAGCGCCTCGAAGAGCGCGTCACCGGCAAAGGCCGGCGGGACGAACACGACCGACGTGTCGGCGTCCTCTTTCTCGGCGGCCTTCTGGACCGTGTCGTAGACCGGGACGCCTGCGACCTCCTGGCCGCCCTTGCCCGGCACCGCACCGGCGACGACGTTGGTCCCGTACTCGATCATCTGTTCGGTGTGGAACTTCCCTTCGCCGCCCGTGATCCCCTGGACCACGACGCGGGTGTCCTCGTCGACTAACACACTCATGCTTCGACCTCCTGTGCGTACTCGACTGCACGCTGGACGGCGTCCTCCAGCGTCTGTTCGACCGTCACGAGGTCCTCGTTGAGAATCTCCATGCCTTCGGTCGCGTTGGTGCCCGCGAGTCGGACGACTACGGGCTTGGGAATCTCGTCGAACTGTTCGAGCGCCTGGTTGATCCCCTTGGCGACCTCGTCGCCGCGGGTGATCCCGCCGAAGATGTTGAACACGACGGAGTCGACGTTGTCGTCGGAGAAGACCATATCGAGCGCGTTCGCGATACGCTGGGCCTTGGCGCCCCCGCCCACGTCGAGGAAGTTGGCGGGCGATCCACCGTAGTGATCCACGAGGTCCAGCGTCGTCATCACGAGGCCCGCACCGTTGCCGATGATGCCGACGTTGCCCGACAGGCGGACGTAGTCGAAGCCGTACTCGTCGGCCTTCTGTTCAAGTTCGTCGCCGGTGGTCTCGTCTTCCATCTCGGCGATCTCGGGCTGGCGGAAGAGAGCGTCGCCGTCGACGTTCATGACGGCGTCGGCCGCGATGACCTCGTCGTCGGCCGTGACCATCAGGGGGTTGATCTCGGCGTCGGCGCCGTCGCGTTCGTCCCAGAGCGTGTACAGCGTCGAGAGGATCGAGGCCACGTCACCAGCGACCGCCTGGTCGACGCCAGCGTCGTAGACGACCTTCCGGGCTTGGTAGGGGTGCATCCCGAAGGCCGGATCGACGTGCTCGCGGGCGATGGCGTCGGGGTCCTCCTCGGCGACCTCCTCGATGTTGACGCCGCCTTTCGTCGAGACCATCAGGACCGGTTTGCCCTCGCCGCGGTCCATCGTCACGCCGACGTACAGTTCGTTGACGAAGTCGACGGCCTCCTCGACGAGGACGCGATCCACGTCGTAGCCCTTGAGGTCCATCCCGATGATGTCCGCCGCCGCTTCCCGGGCCTCGTCGGCGTTCTCGACGAGTTTGATGCCGCCAGCCTTGCCGCGTCCGCCGACGTGTACCTGTGCCTTGATCGCTACCGGGTAGCCGATCTCCTCGGCCGCGTCGACGGCCTCTTCGACCGTCGTGGCCAGTGTCGACGCCGGCGTGGGAATCCCCGCGTCGGCGAAGACCTGCTTGGCCTGATACTCGTGGAGTCGCATATCATGTTGACCGGCGTGCCACGCGCGCTTAAATCCCGCTCATCTGGGTCGAAGCCCGCCCGGTCGACCCACAACGTTCGTCGATCCAACCGCGTCGGAAGTTGTGTTTCCCGGTTATTATCACGTCTGATTCCTCGGACAGAAAGAATATATGCTACCGCCGCTACGTTTTCGATGCTGGCATCCATTCGATGCCACCCCCACCCACCATCCACCCACCACCCACCCTGATCTTTCTTCTCTCAGGGTATCCAGTTCCGCAGTGACGACACCGTAGAACGGGAGTCGCTCACGGCGATCAGTCCCCGACTGTGGCCGCCCGACGGCCAGACGCGGCGCGGACCCGAACGAACGTGACTCCGACAACCAGTACCACCTGGTGGAGTGCGACGCCCAGGGCCACGGCAGCGGCGGTCAGCCCGCCGATCAAGACCGGGTCGACGCCCCGGGTGGCCAGCACGAACGCCACGACCAGCGCGGCGGCGAGGCCGCTCTTGAGCGCCCAGACCGACTCGGCCCGGAGGTGGTCCCCGACCGACCGGCGGTGTGCGTCGCCGTCGCGGAGCGATTCGTAGCACATACCCTGGCCTGAGGACTGCTGTCACTTATACTATCGGCTGTAGCAGAGCGACGGGAGCGCGTCCAGGACGGCGAACATCTGCCCGAACTGACCGCCGACAGTACCGACGGCCCGCCAGTCCGTCCGCCGGGTCGACTCCCGCGCCACGGTCGTTTTTGTCCCGGGAAGCATATGCTCCCGTATGGTCGACGACGAGACGATGGACGCGCTCGCGGACGCGGTTCAGGAGGCCGAGCACACGGTCGCACTGACCGGTGCCGGTGTCAGCACCGCCTCGGGCGTCCCGGACTTCCGGGGGGAGGACGGCCTCTGGGAGCGCTACGATCCGTCGGACTTTCACCGGCGACGTCTCGACGCCGATCCCGAGGGGTTCTGGACCGACCGCCTCGAACTCCGGGCGGACCTCTACGAGGCCGACATCGAACCCAACGCGGCACACGAGGCGCTGGCGGCGATGGAGGCTTCCGGCCAGCTCGACGCCGTTCTCACTCAGAACGTCGACGGCCTCCACGCCGCCGCGGGATCGGAGTCCGCGGTCGAACTCCACGGGAGCAACGTCCGGGTGGCGTGTGACGACTGCGGTCGGACGCGACCTGCCGACCCGGTATTCGAACGCGCACACGAGGGCGAACGACCGCCGCGATGTGAGACCTGCAGCGGCGTACTCAGGCCGGACGTGGTGTTGTTCGGTGAGCGACCGCCCGAAGACGCGTTCGACCGGGCGCAGCGGCAGGCGCGGCGGGCGGACGTGTTCCTCGCCGTCGGATCGTCGCTGACCGTCCGCCCGGCGTCGACGCTCCCCGAGATGGCGCTCGAAGGTGGTGCGACGCTGGCCGTCGTGAACTTCGATCCCACGCCCGTCACCGATCGGGCAGCGTTCGACCTCCGCGCCGACGTGACCGCGGTCCTCCCGGAACTCGCCGCGCATCTGGGGGCCGGTGGCGGGCGGTGACCGATCGGGCAGTCGCGAGCCTTCGACTTACAGTTCGACGCCGCTGGGAATGAGACTCTCTCCGCGGAGGAGGTCACCCTCGTCGTCGTAGACCAGCAGTGTCCGCTTCTCGTAGGCGGCCTCCGTCTCCCCGTCGCGGCGGATCTCGACGGTGTAGTGACCCTCGCTGCGATCACTCCCGTCGCGGGCGGCGTCGACGAGGGCGAACACCTCGTCTGTCCCGGCGTTGACTTCCATGACGAACTCTCCCGTGACGCGGTCCGCGAGGCTGAACACACCACTCTCACCCTGCGTGTCGTCGCGGAGCCGGTAGGCCACGTCTAACTGATCGGCCGACAGTCGGTTCCCCTCGGCGTCGACGAGACGCTCTGTGAGCACGTCGGCGGGGCCGTCGAACGCGAGCACCGCCGTCGGACCGTCCTCCCCGTCGTGGCTGACACCGCGGACGTCGAACGTAACGTAATCTCGCCTCATTCGCTACCCGGGTCTACGGTATGCTCGGGCATGAACGTAACGCCGGTGTCGGATTCGACCCCCCGGGCGCTGTCGATAGTTTTTACCGGCCACGCGGTGCCACCTCGTCACATGTGGGTCCGGTCGGAATACGCTGGCGAACTCGCCGTCCTCTCGACGTGGGTGACCGCCCTGCTCCCGTGGTCGGTGACGGTGCTGCGCCCCCGTGACACACAGTTGCAGTTCACCCTCGTCGTCATCAGGTACGCCTACTTCTACCTGCAGTTCCTGCTCAATCTGACTTTCCCCGAGCAGGACACGCTCCTGTGGCTCCACGAAGTCCCCGGATTCGTCTCCGCTGGCGTCGAACCGGCCGCCTGGGCCGCCGTCGCCGGCGGCGCGCTCTTTACGCTTCCGCTCGGACTCAGCGTCGCCTACTACGCCGCCGAGGAGCGCGTCGAGGCCCTCCCCGTCGACCCGGTCCGGCTGCTCGGCGGGCTGCTCGGGGCCTGTGCCCTCGTCTACTCGGCCTCGTTCGCCCTGCTCTGGCAGAACAAGGCCGGTCTCGCTATCCCCGTCGGCGTCCTGTTCATGTGGGTGTTCGCGGCCCTCCTGTTGACGGTCGACCGGGACTGATACTGTCGGCCATACCGTATCGAAGGAATTCGCCACCCGGAAGGGCGAATAGTTTCACGAACGTATAACCGACAGTACGACCCCTCAGCGCCACCGGGGACGGCAGGACGGGGCGCTCGGATAGCTGTCGCGGTCAGCGTCTCCCCCGACCGGTTCCGTGACCGTCTCGTCCATCCGGTCGCGCCACTCACCACCGTCGCCCCGACCCGAACCGCCCCGCCGCTGCCGCGTGTTACCACGCACCTTTATGTGTGATGACTGAAAAAAGCGAAAGTTTTATATACTTGTCGCACTAACTATTAGTTAGCAGACGTGCGCCGGTATTATTTGGCTTTTCGCCACCGGCAAGCACCGTCCAAACCACGAGCGGACCCACTCCCCCATCATGAGCGATACAACGACACGAACCACGACGGACGAGCGCACCAGTGAACGAGAAACGACCGAGGACGAGCAGAGTCTACAGTGCCCCGAATGTGGCGGGCAGGTCCTGTCGGACGCCGAACACGGCGAGACCGTGTGTCAGGACTGTGGCCTGGTCGTCGAAGAGGACGAGATCGATCACGGACCCGAGTGGCGCGCGTTCGACGCTAGCGAGCGCGACCAGAAGTCCCGCGTCGGCGCCCCTACGACGAACATGATGCACGACAAGGGCCTGTCGACGACCATCGGCTGGCAGAACAAGGACGCCTACGGGAACTCCCTCTCGTCCAATCAGCGCCAGAAGATGCAACGTCTACGCACCTGGAACGAGCGGTTCCGGACCCGCGATTCGAAAGAGCGTAACCTCAAGCAGGCGCTGGGCGAGATCGACCGCATGGCCTCGGCGCTTGGCCTCCCCGAGAACGTCCGCGAGACCGCCTCGGTGATCTACCGCCGTGCGCTCGAAGAGGACCTCCTGCCCGGCCGCTCCATCGAGGGCGTCGCCACCTCGGCGCTGTACGCGGCCGCACGACAGGCTGGCACCCCCCGCAGTCTCGACGAGATGGAAGCCGTCTCCCGGGTCGACAAGATGGAACTCACGCGGACCTACCGCTACGTCGTCCGGGAGCTCTCCCTCGAGGTCGAACCGGCAGACCCCAAGAGCTACATCCCGCGGTTCGTCTCCGAACTCGATCTGTCGGACGAGACCGAGCGTCGCGCTCGGGACCTCATCGACACCGCCAATACCACGGGCATCCTCAGCGGCAAAAGCCCCGTGGGCCTCGCGGCTGCCGCCGTGTACGCTGCCGCGCTGTTGACCAACGAGAAAGTCACGCAGTCGGCCGTCTCCGAGGTGGCCAACGTCTCCGAGGTCACGATCCGGAACCGTTACAAGGAACTGCTCGACGCTGGGACCGAGGGCGCTGTCCCGGCCTGACGACGCTCGAACCGATCGCTCGAACCAGCTAGCCCGTCACACGCGAACCGTCACAAAGGACCATCGACCGGCGCAGGAACCTTTTTGTCTCTCCCTTGTGTGGTTGTCACACGCATGGTCGAAGCGTACGTCCGATTGCTCTGTCCCGAATGTAACAAAGACTGGGAGTCGACGCCGACGGAACTACCCGTCCACGACCACGTCTACCACTGCCCGAACTGTCACGCGAGCCGTCGACTCGCGGAGTTTACCCGCACCGAGCACGACCTCCAGACACTCAAGCGGCTCACCTAACTGCTCGTCGTCGAGAGCGCGCCACAGGCCTCACAGCGGAGCAGCAGCGCGCCCTGGTCCCGTTCGAAGTGCGTGTCCGGGAGGCCACACTCCGAACAGCGGACGAACTCGTCGGTGTACTCCTCGACGGCGTTACGCATCCGACGCTCGCCGAACTCGCCCGTGAGGCGCGCACGCCCGCTCTCGTCGATGTGGCCACTCGTCCCAAGTTCGTTCTGGATGAACTTGATGACGTGGTCGCCCTCGCGACCGAGCCGATCGATGACCGTCTGGAAGTTCTCGAAGACGGTGACGTTCCCCTCCTGGCGCACGTCCGGGTCCGGCACGTCCAGCCGGTCCGAACTCCCCTCGATGTCGGGCGTCTCTTCGAGCCCCCGGTCGAGCATCTCGTCGTAGTCCATACCGATGGCTAGCCAGCCGCTGATAAAAGTCTTTCAACTGTGTGGGAGTGCGTAGTCCCGCTACCCGCGGAGCGTGGGGCTTCGGTTCGCCAGCCGGACGCTTCCCGCCCGCCACGGTGGGTCGTCTCTCGTCCCGCCTGGAGACCCCGATCCAACCGGGCGACCGGCCGTTCGTGATACTCATCTGTCACTCCCGAGTATCAGATATGAAAGGAGATTTCGGCAAGAAGACCGGTATTCTACATCGTTTTACGTGGTCGTGTGTTAACGGTACTCAGGATACTACTATAACCCTCCAGTGATTACGGATGGGTGTCCATGAAGAAGCAGGAGCTCATTCACCTTCACGGCCTGCTTGCCCAGGTAGAAGAACACTACGAGATGGAGACAGGCTGCGAGGTAGAACACGACGAGTATACCTCTCTCGGTGTGCGGCCGACGTCCATTCACAAGTCGAAAACTGATCACAAGGCGGCTGTTTTTGCGCTGGTCGACGGTATCACGTCCACGATGGAAGAGGAGTCCCGCGAGCGGGTTCCTGCTTCCGCAGACTGATCGACTCGGGTCGTTCTCCGGTGCTCTGCTCTCTCAGCCGTTGCTCTCTCTTCTCCCGGACCGTCCACGTCGCCGCCAACCGATACTCCCACCATAGCACGGCGGGACCCGCCGCTCGGTGATCTCGAACGATAGATCGGTGCGACCACCGTGCCCTGTCACCCGTCGAGACACGGATCGCCCGCCGAAAACCGGTCGTCAGTCCCCGCCGCGGCGCTCACTCGTCGATCAGTTCCTCGAACTCGGGAAGGACGTCGTCGTCAGTCTCCCCGTCGTCGGACTGCGTGTCGTCGGTCTGCGCGTCGTCGGACTGCGTGTCGCTCTCGTTCGCGGCCGTTTCCTCGTCTTCGTCTTCGTCTTCGTCCTCGCCCTCGTCGACTATCTCCTCGATGACGAGCACGTCCAGCGGGATGTTCTCGAGACGCTGTCCGATCTCTTTGCGGGCGATGCGGGCCGCGTGCTCCTCGCGTTCGACGTTGAAGACGGTCATCTCCAGTTCGAGCGCGACCAGGCTCTCGTCGGCCGCGAGAAACGCGGGATCCAGTTGCTCGTGGCAGTGCGGACAGACCCGTTCGCCCATGTTGATCTCGACGTAGTTGAGATCCGGGTTCAGCATCTCGCCGGTCTTCGAGATCGCGATCCGCACCGCCTCGTCGGCGCTCTCGACGTCGTAGACGGGGACAGCGGCCTCTACGACAACTCTGCAGTTCATGTGGTAACGTTTGTTAGCCATCGACAAGAAGGTTGGCCCCCGGGAGTCGACCTGCAGGAGGCTGTCACGAGGGTATGACCGGCCGTACGCGGGAGTCACGAAACAGGGAAGGCGCTCGGTGCCGTCCTCCCGTCGAATGGAACGCGGCACGATCGATCCCGACGGCCCGTTCGACCTGCAGTCGACCGTCGAGAGCGGCCAGTCGTATCTGTGGACCCGCCCCGACGGCCGGATGTACGATGCGACCGGCGCACACGGCGGCGACGCGTGGTACCGGACGACGATCAGGACCGGCGGCGACCACGCCGTCGTCGAGGTCCGCCAGGTCGATGGTCGACTGGAGTGGCGCTCGACCGTCGACGCGACCGACCGCCTGCGCGCCCGCCTCCGAGTCGAGGACGACCTCCCGGCGATCCGCGCGGCGGTCCCCGACGACGACGTGATCGAGGCGGCGTTCGACGCCTTCTGGGGGATGCGCCTCGTCCGGGACCCGCCCGTCCCGTCGCTGGTCTCGTTTATCTGCTCGGCGCAGATGCGCGTCGCCCGCATCCACGCCATGCAGGAGTCGCTCCGCGAAGCCTACGGCACACCCATCGAGTTCGACGGCGAGACCGTTCACGCCTACCCGACGGCCGAGCAACTGGCCGCGGCGACCGAGACAGAGTTGCGGGAGCTGGGGCTGGGCTATCGGGCCCCCTACGTCGTCCGGACCGCCGAGATGGTCGCCGACGGCGAGGCTCACCCCGAATCCGCCCGCGAGATGGCCTACGAGGACGCCCGCGAGTGGCTCACCCGCTTCGTCGGCGTCGGCGAGAAGGTGGCCGACTGCGTCTGTCTGTTCGCGCTGGACCACCTCGAAGCCGTCCCGCTGGACACGTGGATCCGGACGACTATCGAGGAGTACTACCCCGACTGCGACCGAGGGAACTACGCCGACACCTCGCGGGCCATCCGCGAGGCCTTCGGTGGCGAGTACGCTGGCTACACGCAGACCTACGTCTTCCATTACCTGCGCTGAAGGCGGCGGGGGGAATCGGGCTCCGTTCAGTCCGAGGCCGGTGGCGTCTCTGTCCCGGTGGTCGTACGGTCCGTGCCGTCTGTCCTGTCACGCTGGGGCGCCATTGTCCCGGGGTTGTCGCCCCGGTCGTCGTAGTACTTCCGGCCGATGTACTGCTCCGGCAGGAAGCACATGAGAGTGTCCCGCAGTTGCGTCGGCGAGTCGAACCGCTCGACCCCCGCGCGGTCGAGTGTCTCGGCGATCGTCTCGCCGTCGCCGCTGGGCGCCTCGATCGTCGTGTCGCCCATCGTCTCGACGACGGTCTGTCGGTCGACTGGATAGCTGTACGTGCGTTCGAACGCGTCGGTGGTGTCTGTGAGTCGCATTGGTTGGAGTCTGCTGGTCGGTCGGGTGCGATACGGCGAACCGGTGGGAAGAGAAGTGTTATACGGGCGATACAGCCCGCGGTACACGACCGACTGCGACGACCAGAGCGGACTCACGCGACCGGTTCGTCGCCATCGTATCCCTACATAATCAACGACCGTTATGAATTTGACGGTCCGTCGTCGCCACCGCCCAGGCGGTCACAACTGGTTTGTGGGCGGCCGACCGATACGACGGTCGTGAGCAGAGCGCGCGCACACGTCTTCGTCAGCGGCAGGGTACAGGGCGTCTACTACCGCGCGACGACTCGCGAACAGGCCCGCGAACGCGGCGTCGGCGGGTGGGTCCGCAACCTCGACGACGGGCGCGTCGAGGCGGTCTTCGAGGGGCCCGAACCGGCCGTCGAGGCGATGGTCGAGTGGTGTCACGAGGGGAGTCCGCAGGCCAGCGTCGCGGACGTGACCGTCGAGTACGAGGAGCCCGAGGGCCTCGACGGCTTCGAGGTCCGGTGGTGATTCTAGCGGCCCGACAGGTCCGGTGCCGGGTGGTGATCTCCCGCCAGCGTTAATTCGGGGGGGTGCGAACGCTCTGACATGATTCGCGGAAGCGAGATGGGCGTCGTCGACGAGAACGCGGCCGCTCTCGGGGTGCCCCGCAAGCAGTTGATGGAGTCGAGTGGGAACGCCGTCGCGCGCGCCGTCACGGAGGTGGCCGACCCGGGCGCATCGGTCGCCGTCGTCGCCGGGCGCGGGAACAACGGCGGGGACGCGCTGGTCGCCGCTCGCTTTCTCGACGCGTTCGACCTCTCGGTGACGCTGCTCGGCCGTCCGGAGACGATCACCACGGACATCGCCCGCGAGAACTGGGCGGCGCTCCAGCGGGCCGACTACGACACCGAGACGGTCCGCGATTCGACCGCGTTCGACCTCGACGATCCGGACGTGATCGTCGACGCGATGCTCGGCACCGGCGTCTCGGGCGACCTGCGCGAACCCGAGCGGACGGCCGCCGCCCGGATCAACGACAGCGACGCCACCGTCGTCTCCGTGGACGTGCCCTCGGGAATGGACGCCGAGACGGGCGCGCTAGCGGAGACGGCGGTCGACCCCGACCGCGTCGTCACCTTCCACGAGACCAAACCCGGTCTCGGCGCGCTCGATGCGACGGTGACCGTCGCCGACATCGGCATCCCCGAGGCGGCCGAGCTGTTCGTCGAGCGTGGCGACCTCCTCCGCCTCGACGACCGCGCCCCGGACAGCCACAAGGGGGAGAACGGCGAGGTACTGATCATCGGCGGCGGCCCCTACGCTGGCGCGCCAGCGCTGGCCGCGAAGGCGGCGCTCCGGGCCGGGGCAGACCTCGTGCGGGTGGCCTGCCCGATGATCGTCGGGCGCGAACTCCAGGGGTTCGGCGAGGACCTCATCGTCCGGCCGTTCCAGGGCAAGCAACTCGCACCCCAGCACGTCGGCCACATGCTACAGATGGCGCGGCGCCACGACACCCTGGTGATCGGCCCCGGCCTGGGCGACGCGGACGCGACGCTCGAAGCCGTCGAGGGTATCCTCTCGGGGTACTCCGGGACGGCCGTCGTCGACGCCGACGCGCTCCAGCGGGTCCCGGCCGTCGACACCGAGGCGACGCTGATCTGTACGCCCCACCAGGGCGAACTCGTCGACATGGGCGGCGAGACGGCCGACGACTGGCGCGACCGGATGGGCCTCGTCGAGGGGTTCGCCGCCGACCTGGGCCACGTCGTCCTCTCGAAGGCGCCCTACGACGTGATCACCGACGGCGACCGGACGCGGGTCAACCGCACCGGCAACGCCGGGATGACCGTCGGCGGCACCGGCGACGTGCTCGCGGGGATCACCGGCGCGCTGGCCGCCACGCAGGACCCCGTCGACGCCGCCGCGATGGCCGCCTACGCCAACGGTCGGGCCGGTGATCGCGCCGTCGAGGAGAAGGGCAACGGCCTGACCGCGACCGACCTGATCGGCGAACTGCCGGGGGTCCTCTGGACCGACCGGGAGGGCGGGGCGTGACCGATCGCGAAGCGGGCGACGACGCGGGTACCACCACTGACACGGGTGAGGGCGGCGACGCGACCCGCCGGTCGGAGTCCGACGCCGACCTCACCCACACCGAAGACGGCGACGTCCAGATGGTCGACGTCGGCGACAAACCCGACACGGCGCGCCGGGCCGTCGCCGAGGGGACCATCCGCCTGCGCCCCGCGACGGTCGACGCGGTCCGGGACGACGCGATGAGCAAGGGCGACGTGCTCGCGACGGCCCGCGTGGGCGCGATCCAGGCGGTCAAACACACCTGGGAGACGGTCCCGATGTGCCACCAGATCCCGATCACGAACGTCGACACCGAGTTCTCGCTGGGCGAGGACCGCATCGACCTTCGGGTGGCCGTCGAGACCACCGGCAAGACCGGCTGTGAGATGGAAGCGCTGGAGGGCGTCACGACCGGCCTGAACGTCGTCTGGGACATGGTGAAATCCGCAGAGAAAGACGCCGACGGCGAGTATCCCGAGACGCGTATCGACGGGGTCGAAGTCGTCGAGAAGACGAAGCGCGAACTGTAACGGCGGCGTCGCGGTTCCGCTGCCGCCGCCCGCGAGTCCGGGCGGTCCGCGCTGCGGGCGCGCTGTTCGGGACGGGGACGCTACGTACCTAGGACCGGCTTATATCGTGGAGTCGGTAGAATCGCGAGTGATGACACGACAGACGGGTCCGTTCGGGTGGGGTCGTTCGTTGGGGTGGTGTCGATCGACCGCCGGGCCGTCGGGAGCGGGTCGGTCGGTCCGGCGACCGGAGGTGGCGTGCCGTGGCGCTCGCTGACGTCGCGGCCACGGCGTTCCTGGCGCTTGTGGCCGTCACGCTCCTGGCCCTCGGCGCGTGGCTGCTCCGGAGCGCCGCCGGGCAGTTCGGCCTCGCCAGACAGATGTCGAGCGAGGAAGCCGAACCGGTCTCCGTCGCCGAGGCGGCGCCCGGGACGGTGGCCGTCTCGGGGACCGCCCGGCCCGGTGAGGACGGGACGATCCCCCACCCGTTGAGCCGGGGAGAGGCGCTCGTCGCGATCGGGAGCACGCTGGAGCGGTCCAGTTCGGCGGAGGGCGGGACGAGCATCACGACCGACGAGCGGTCGACCGAGACGGTCCCGTTCGTCGTCGAGGACGACACCGGGTCGATCCGCGTCGATCCCGAGGGAGCCGTCCACCACGGCCAGCGCGAGCGGTTCGACTCCGACGAGGTCGACGAGACGGCGCTGTCGGCGTGGCTGGGCCGAACAGACGTCAGTTCCGGCAGCGACGTCGGGTACAGGCAGCAACTCGTCGAACCGGGCGACGAGGTGTACGTGTTCGGCGAAGCCGTGGCGACCGACGGCGACCCCGACGCGTCGTCGCTGACGATCAGGGACGACGGCGACCTCGTCGTCTCGACCGAGGGCCGCGAGGACGTGAGCAGTTCCGGGACTCTGAGCGGGATCATCATGTTGTTCATCGGGTTACTCGTGCTGTTTTTCGGACTGGTGGCCTCGCTCGTCGCTGTCGTCTGGCTCCTCGGCCTGTAGCTCCGTCGCCGATCTGTTCGGCCGATCGAACCCGTGCTGACTGCGCTCGGTCGACCGCACTCGGCCGACAGTATGACGGAGGGCCCGCTCGAACGTCGGGTATGCCAACAGTCGCGGAGACGTACCTCGAAAACAGGTGGCGCGTCCAGCCCAACCACGCCAACAACTACGAGACCGTCCACGGCGGCAACGTCATGAAGTGGATGGACGAACTCGGCGCGATGTCGGCGATGCGCTTCGCGGGCGAACCCTGCGTGACCGCGAGTATCGACGAGATGAACTTCCATCGGCCGGTCCCGGTCGGCGACATCGTCTTCATCGAGTCCTTCGCCTACGAGTCGGGTCGCACCAGCGTGAAGATCCAGTTGCGCGCGGCCCGCGAGGACCCCCGGACCGGCGAGCAGGAGACCACTACCGAGTCGCGGTTCGTCTTCGTCGCTATCGACGCCGACGGGAAGCCGGTCGAAGTACCGGACCTCACCGTCGACTCCGGGGTCGGGGAGGAACTCTGCGAGCGCGCGGCCGAGTGGGAGCACGACCACGAGGGGTGAGGCGGATGAAGCCGTGAGAGTCTCCGGTCCGCGTTCGGGCCGGACGGCGCAGCGCGGATCCGGACGCGTCGCGGTTCCGTACACGTTCGATTCCGGTGACGGACGCCAGTATCAATCGTCGGAACCCGTGACAAGATACAAGCGCGGTGCGCCCTCAGCAACGCGGCATGGTCGGGGACTCGGAACGGATCGGCGTCCTCTGTGTCGGCGCGCGACGGGCCACGGACGTCGCCGCCGCCGTCGGGGCGAGATCGGATCGGCTGGACGTGACCGCTGTCGACACGCCCGAGGCGGCGACCGAGGCGCTGGCGTCGAGCGACCCCGACTGTCTGGTCGCCGTCGACGAGGCGGGGCTGTCGCTGTGTACGGACGGCCACGCACCACCGGTCCGGATCGCGTACCTCGACCCCGGAGACCCGGCTGTCGACACCGCGCTCGAGAAACCGCGGACACAGGTCGTCTCGGCGGCGGGCGACGCCGCCACGAGCGTGCTCGCCGACCGGATCGTGACGGCAGTCGACCGCGAGCGGGTCGCCCGTGAGAGCCACGCGGCGCGGGCGCGCTTCGAGGCACTGACTAACAACACGAACTTCGCGGTCGTGACCATCGACGGCGACAGCGTCGTCCGGTACGCCAGCCCCGCAGTCGAGGACCTGTTGGGCTACGACCCCGCCGAACTGGTCGGCGAGTCACTGACTGCGGTCATGCCCGAGCGGTTCCACGACGCCCACCGCGAGGCCGTCGCCGAGTACCTGGAGACGGGCGAGCGGCGCCTCGATTGGGGCTGGATCGAACTCCCGGGGAGACACCGCGACGGGAGCGAGGTGCCACTGGGCGTCTCGTTCGGCGAGCGCACCGCGGGCGACGACCACCTGTTCAGCGCCGTCATCCGCGACGTGAGCGAGCGCAACGAGCGCCAGGAACGCCTCGATCGACTGGCCTCTGCCGTCGAAGGGGCGCTCGACGGTATCGCCATCCTCGACGACGACGGCGTCTTCCAGTACGTCAACGACGCCCACGCGGATGTGTACGGCTACGACTCGCCCGACGACCTGGAAGGGCGCCACTGGCAGACCCTCTACGACGCCCGCGAGACCGACCGGTTCGAGAACGATATCATGCCGACGTTCCGCGAACAGGGCCAGTGGCGCGGCGAGACGACCGGCCAGCGGGCCGACGGGTCGACGTTTCCACAGGAGCTGTCGCTGATCGAACTCGACTCGGGTGGGCTGGTCTGTGTGGTTCGAGACATCACCGACCGGGTCGAACGGCGCCGAGAACTCCGCGAGGAGCGGCAGTTCACCCAGACCGTGATCGACACGCTCCCCGATCTGTTCTACGTCCTCGACGAGAGCGGCGCGTTCCGGCGGTGGAACGACGAACTCGCGGCGGTCACGGGATACGACGACGACGAACTCGACGGGATGCACGCACTGGAGATCGTCGCCCCCGAAGACCACGAACGCGTCGGCCGGGCGATGCGTGCGGTCCTCGACGACGAGGAGACCGAGGACGTCCGCGCCGACCTCCTGACAAAACAGGGCGATCGCATCCCCCACGATTTCAGCGGTAACGCCGTCACGGACGCCGACGGCGAGGTGGTCGGCCTCGCGGGGATCGGGCGGGACATCAGCGACGAGCGACTGCGCGAACAGCGCCTGTCAGTCCTCTCGCGGGTCCTCCGCCACAACGTCCGCAACCGGACGAACGTGATCCGCGGTCACGCCAAGCACGTCCGAGCGCGCGTCGACGGCCCGGACCTGCAGGACGAACTCGCCACCGTCGAGCGGGCGGCGACGGATCTGGCGTCGACGAGCGATCGGGCGCGCCGTGCCGAGGAACTCCTGCGGGAGGACCACTCGATCCGACAGCAGATCGACCTCGCCGAGACCATCCGTGGGGCGGTCGAGAGTGCCGATACCGGCGATCTTGTCGTCGAGACCGATCTCCCCGATAGCGCGCCCGCCGTCGCCGCCGAAGCCGTCGGCTTCGCGGTGAGAGAACTGCTCACGAACGTGCGCGAACACGTCCCCGACCCGACCGTCCGTATCACCGTCGACGCCGACGGCGACACCGCGGACGTGATCGTCGCCGACGACGGCCCCGGCATCCCGGACCACGAGCGCGCGGCGATCGCGAGCGACCACGAGTCCCCGCTCGATCACAGCACGGGTCTGGGCCTGTGGCTCGTCAACTGGATCGTCACCGCCTCGGGAGGCCGACTGACCTTCCGCGAGGACGGTCCCGGCGCGACCGTCGTGCTGTCGTTCCCGCGGGCCTGATCACGCCGGTGGCCGCGTGACTGGCCGGGGTCGACCGCCCTGCGGACCGTCGCGTGGCTACGGGCCCGCGGAAAAATCGTAGAAATCGTCTCAGACCGCGACTACAGCAGCCCCGTCTTCTGGAGCTTCATCAGGTCCTCGGTGTCGAGGGTTTCGCCTTCCTTGAACTTCTGGTAGATCTCCTCGGCCTCCTCGCGGGCGGCCTCCTCTTTCTCCTGGCGCGCCTCGCGCTCTTCCTCTTCCTCTTTCTTGTCGAGTTCGCGCAGGCGCTTCTGGACGCGCACGAAGTCCTCGTGGTGCTGGTCGGCCGCTTCCTGGGCCTCCACGAACTTCTCGTGCATCTCGTCGGCCTCGTCACGGATGTCGTCGGCCTCGCGGTAGGCCTCGATCATCTCGTTGTGGTGTTTCTGGGCCTCGTCGGCGAGTTCCGTCACCTTCTGGTGGTGCTGGCTAGCCTCGGATCGGATCTCTTCGGCCTCTTCTTTGATCTCTTCGAGGTCACCGCCCTGGTCGAGCTTCTCCTTTTTCTCGGCGAGTTGCTCGCGCTTCTCCTCGATCTTCTCGATGAGTTCGCGCTCGTCCTCGGTCGAGAGCACTTCGGTCTGCTGTTTGAACTCCAGGTCTTCGATCTCCTCCTCGAGCTGTTCGACGGACTCGCCTTCGTCCAGCTCGAGGTCGTCTTTCATGTTGTCGACCTTGTCGAACAGCTCGTTAGCCTCGGCGTTGAGCTCGTTTCGCTTCTCTTTGTGCTCCTGGACCTGCTCGTTGAGCTCGTCGCGCTTCTCGCGGTGCTCCTGAGCCTCGTCGACCTTCTCGCGAGTCTTCGCGTTCAGGTCGTCGCGATCAGACGCTCGCTCGGACGCGAGCTGATTCAGCTCGTTGCGCCGGTCGCGGAGCTGTCCCGCGAGCTTGATGAGCTCGCCTTTCGATTTCGTCTCGAGATCCTCTTCTGTTACTGAAACGTTCTTTGACTCGTCTATCGAATCTGCCATAATTGTACCTCGATTCCATACCCGCTCCGGCGGCTGGCAGTCCCACCACTACACGATGGCTGGCACCGACAACAAGGGTTCCCTGTCATGCTGGGCGGAGTGCGATACTGCCGGAACGCCGGAGACGTTCTGGTACCCTTACGTTGCGCCCGACATATTTTAAACGTTCCGGTCAACGAACGCCCTGTCTCCGTCTCACACGGCCCACAGCGGCACGCGTGGGTGTTTCACACACTCACAGAGAGGTTATAAATCGTAGCGGTTCCGGACCGCCTCGCCGTCGACGACGAGTTCGAGTTCGACCCCGCCCGCGTCCGGGAGCGAGAGCGTCTCGACGGTCGTCCGGTCGGCGGCGTCGACCGCGACCGTGGTCTGTTCGGCGGTGTCACCGATCCGCCATCCGACCTGCGCCTCGACGGCGTCGGGCGTGTCGTTGACGACCACGAGGTCGCTGTCACCGGGCGTCGGATCCGCGAGCAGCGCCTGCACCGGTTCGAACGCTGCCGCGACCGCCTCGGCGCCCGTCTTCGCCTCGCCGTCACGGCCGTGGACGCCCATCCCCGCATCACCCGTATCGCGGAGGCTCCGGACGACGATCGCCGCACCGCCCCCGACTCGCAGACGGCTGAGGACAGACCGCAGGAGTCGGGCCTGGTACGCCTGTGAGTCCGCGGTGCTCTCGCCCGGGACGACGGCGTCGTGTTTCGCCCGGTCGAACCCCGCGAGGTCCTCGGGGTCGTCGTCGGCCAGCGACCCCGCGCCGACGGCCGCCACCGTCTCCCCCAGGTCGGGGTACCGGTCGAGCAGCCACGGGAGGTCGGCCGCCGACCCGTAGTTCCACCCGGGGTACAGCGCCGCGGCGTCCGGATCGCTGCCGGGTTCGCCGACGACGGTGAACACCGGAACGTCGTCGGGGACGGCCCCGGCGACCTCCTCGGCCGCGCCGTGGTCGTACTCGGCCCGCCAGGCCCGCCAGCGCAGGCGCAGGCGGTCGAGAAACCCCGATCCGAGTCGGTCCGCGAACGTCGCCGTGGGTTCGTCGTGGACGGTCACGGCCACCAGCGACGGACGGCCGCCCCGTTCCCGCGCCGTCGCCGCAGCCACCTCGCGGCCGCGCTGGATGTCGAACAGACCGGTGCCGGTCAGCGGGAGGTCCTGCCAGACGAGCAGCCCCGCCTCGTCACACGAGTCGTAGACCGCCGGGGAGAGGGCGTGTGCCCGCGCCCGAAGGAGGTTCGCGTTCAGATCGACCGCTCGCTCGACGTCCGCGACGGCCCCGTCCTCGACGGCCACGCCCCGCACGGGGACCCGCTGGCCGTTGACGACGAGCCCGTCGTCGGTCCACTCGACGGTCGCGATTCCGGTGGTCGTCGTCGCCACGTCGCCGTCGAGTTTCGCACGCACCTCGTAGCGGTGCTGGGGGCCCGCGCCGCGGGGCCACCACAGCGAGGGGTCGTGGAGGTCGACGGTGTACTCGACGGTCGTCCGCTCGCCCGGCCCCGCCTCGACGGCCGCCCGGTCCATCATCCCGCGGCCGCGGCTCTGGCCCGTGGGACGAGTGGTCAGCGTGATCCGGTCGTCGACGCCCGTCGCAGTGTAGACGTCCAGCCGAGTGTCGACGGCGGCGCCGTCGTCGGTGAGTCTCGGCCGCGCCCGCGCGCCGACGACGAACGACTCCGGGTGGGTCGTCAGGTCGGCGTCCCACCAGATCCCGGGGACGGCGTCCGCGGCGGGCACGTCGTCGGTGTCGTGGATGCCCCCGAAGCGGTCCTCGGGAGCGCGACACTCCACGACGAGTTCGTTTTCGGAAGCGGGCTCGAACGGGACGCGGATCGGCTCGACGTACGTGTCGGACTCGACGACGAGCGCGTCGTTCAGCCAGACGCGGGCGTGGGCGTAGGCCCCGCGGAGCGTCAGACGCGCGAGCGCGTCGCCGGGATCGCGGGGATCCGGGAACGTCGTCCGGTAGGCGACACACTCCGCGCCCGCGAAGGCGGCGGGTCTGCCCGGCACCTCGACGGCCTGCCAGTCGGCCGCCGTCGGCTTCCCCCCACCGGGTTCGACCGCCGCCGCGTACCACTCGGTCAGCATACGAACGACCGCGTCCGCCGGTAGTATATCAGTTACGTCGCGGCCGAGCGGACGCCGTCGGCCGATCACGACCCGCCGACCCGCCGACCCGCCGACCAGTTTCACTCCCCGACCGCCCGTCAGACACGACGGTGTCGTGCGATTCCCCGACGTTTCACTTTCACTCCGGGTACGGCTCGGGTTGATATGTCCCCGGGCCCGATATCGGAGTATGCTGGAAGAACTCGCGTGTACGTGCGAGGCGCCCGACTGCGACCGCGCCCTGGACGAGGAGGAGTGGGTGTTGACGTTCCGGACCGACGGCGGGGAACGACGCGCCTACGAGTGTGCCTGCGGACACGTCACCGTCACCGTCTCCCGGTGACCGGCGGGCAGTCGCGCCGCCAGCGACGCGGATCGACCGCCTGAAGTGCGCCGACGAGAACCGACGGGTATGACCGAGACGCTGACCGAAGTCGTCCGCGCGCACGGCCACGAGCACGTCAGCGCGGAGCATGCGAGCACGCTGGAAGTCACGAGCGACGACTTTCTTACCCCCGCGGGGGACTGTATCCTCGCCATCGAGGCCGACCGCGTCCCCGCGGACTTCGCCGAGGCGTTCGTCGACGCCTGCCGGTCACACGGGGCCACGATCACCGCCGAGATCGCCGCCGACGGCCACGTCGAACGCGTCACCGGCCGGGGCCACCCCGACCTGACCTTCGAGAACGAACGGAGTCACGTCGTCCGGACGAGCGACTACGTCGACGACCGAACCGTAATGGTCGGTGCGGACGCGGCGGCCGCCGACCTCGACCGGGACCTCGTGGCGGCGCTGGCAGACGGCGCCGAGGCGACGTTCACGCTCCGGGTCGACCCCGGAGACTGATACTGTCGGCTACGAGTCCGTGAAGTTATTCGCCACCCCGAGGTGGCGAAGTCGTTCGACATGTTGTAGCCGATAGTATGAACCGCGAGGACGCCGGTCAGGGAGCGTTTTTGGGGATTCGGCGCCTGTGGTCGCACATGAGCGAGGACCCCGAACCCGAGCGCAACATCAGCGGCGGCGCCGCAGGCGGCGGCAAGGCGGCCGAATTCCACGCCGACGACGCCGAGAGTCGTGCCGAGGCAGTCGTCGACCGGCTCGGGGACCTGTACTGGCAGAAAGCGTACGGCGGCCGGGACGCGTTCGAGTGTCTCGTCCGGACGATCCTCAGCCAGAACACCTCCGACAAGGCCAGCCAGCCCGCACACGACGCGCTGATGGAACGGTACGGTCCCGGAGACAGCGAGGACGGCGACCACGACCTGGCCGCAGCGCTGGCCGAGGCCGACCAGGGGCGCCTCGCCGAGACGATCAGTTCCGCGGGGCTGTACAACCAGAAATCGGAGCGGATCGTCGCGCTGGCCGAACTGATCTGCGAGGAGTACGGCGGCGAGGACGGCTTCGACGAGTTCGTCACGACCGGCGACGCCGACGAGGTGCGGTCGACCCTGCTGGAGATGAACGGCGTCGGCCCCAAGACTGCCGACTGCGTCCTCCTGTTCTCGGGCGGGCGCGGCGGCGTCTTCCCCGTCGACACGCACGTCCACCGCATCGCCCGCCGGATGGGGCTCGCGCCAGCCGACGCCGACCACGAGGAAGTCCGCGAACACCTCGAGGCCGACGTGCCCGCGGAGAAATGTGGGTTCGGCCACACCGCGATGATCCAGTTCGGCCGCGACCACTGCTCGGCGCGCAGGCCCGCCTGTCTTGAGGACCCGGACGCCTGCCCGCTGGCGGATCTCTGTGACCAGGTGGGGGTCTACCCGGCCAGCGGCGAGGTGGTCGACCCGGCCGACGCCGAGACGTAGACGTCGGCGATCGTATCGGCGCCACGGGGTGTCGAGCGTCGGAACGCGACGGCGTCGAGAGGAGCGCTACGCTTCGCTCTCGCCAGCCGTCGCGATGCGCTCGAACTGGTCGTCGGACAGCGACACGTCGACGGCGCCGAGGTTCTCGTCCAGTTGGTCGACGGTCCGGGCACCGATGATCGGCACGCACGTAAAGTCGTCCTGATCCATCAGCCAGCGCAGCGACACCTGGGCGGGCGTGGCGTCGACTTCGTCGGCGACGGCCCGCACCTCGTCGAGGACGGCCCACGCCGACTCGTCGACGTGTTCGGGGTCGAACCGGTCGACGAGGTCGGCCCGCGACCCGTCCGGCGTGATGACTTCGCCGTCGCCGGTGCGCTCGTACTTGCCGGTGAGGAAGCCGCCGTGCAGCGGCGAGTACGGACAGACCGCGAGGTCCTGGTCGGCACAGACGTCGAGGTAGTCCGAGACGGGGTCGCGGTAGGTCGCCGAGAAGCGCGGTTGCGTGACCGTGAATCGCTCGTAGTTGTGCAGGTCGGCCGTCAGCACGCCCTTCGTGAGTTTCCACGCCGCGGCCGAGGAGAGGCCGACGTAGTTGACCTTCCCCTCCGAGACCAGGTCGTCCAGCGTCCGCAGGGTGCGCTCGATGGGCGTCCCGTCGTCCCACCGGTGGAGGTAGAGGACGTCGAGGTAGTCGGTGTCGAGGCGCTCCAGCGAGCCCTCGACCTCCGCGCGGACGTTCTTGCGCGAGAGGTTCTCCTGGAACCGCGAGACCTGTGACCAGAAACACTTCGAGGCGATCACGTAGTCCTCGCGGTCCTTGCCGTCGAGCCACTCGCCGATCCAGCGCTCGGAGTCGCCGCCGCCGTAGCCGTTGGCGGTGTCGATGAAGTTCGCGCCGCGTTCGTCGAACGCGTCGAGCAGTTCGTGTGCCTCCTCACGGTCGGTCTCGACGACGCCGCTGCTCTCCTGGCCGAAGCGCCACGTCCCGAAACAGATCGGTGATACTTCCAGTCCTGTCGTCCCGAGTCTGACGTACTCCATGCTCGCCCGTCGGGAGCGGACGCGCTTAACCGGCGGGATGGCGGAGAGGGTCGCCCGGATCCGACGCGAGAGGACGTGTGTCCAGAACTACACGAATCGGTGTGGATACACAGGTTTTTTACTCGTTTGTTCGTACCCGATCACAGATGGTTTCGGGACGCCCCGACACGAACGAGAGCGACGCCGAGACGACCGTGTTGGTCGTCGACGACGAGTCGATCGTCCGCGAGTCGTTCTCGCTGTATCTCGAGCCACACGGCTACGACGTCCACACCGCGGCCAGCGGCGCCGAGGCGCTCCGGACTGTCGACGAGGACACCGACGTGGTCCTGCTGGATCGCCGGATGTCCGACAGGCCGGGCGACGAGGTGCTCGAAGAGATCCGAGACCGGGGTCTCGGGTGTAGTATCGCTCTCGTGACGGCCGTCGACCCCGATTTCGACATCGTCGAGATGGACTGCGACGACTACCTCGTCAAACCGGTCGATCGCACCGATCTCGTCGAGACGGTCGAGCGACTCGTCTTGCTGGACGACTACGACGAGGCGCGTCAGGAACTCAGTTCGCTGCGCGTCAAGCGCAACGTCCTCGAAGTCGAGAAACACCCCGCCGCCCTCGAGGACAGCGAAGAGTTCCACCGTCTCGAGGACCGTATCGCTAACCTGGAGGCGCAACTCGACGAGCTCGAAGCGGAGTTCGACCGGAAACTCGGCTACGAGGGCTAGATGTTCCGCGTGTTGTCGACGTGGAAGTCACGTCCCACGTCGATTTCGAGCATGCGATCGTCCTCCGCGAGGTCGATTCCCCGGGCCTTGCGGATCGACAGGTAGTAGGCGAGCTGGCCGTTGTCCGGCTGGGGGACGGGTTCGACGTTCCAGACGAAATCCGCCACGTCGAGCGTGTACCGTCGGTTTGCCGGGGTGTGGTCGTCGCGCAGGCCGTGGACGAGCGCGATGCTGTCGGCGGCCGCCAGTCGATCGGACAGTGTCCCCAGGAAGGCGAGGTACTCGTCGGTCTCGGCCGCCGCCTCCACGACGTCGACGGCGTCGACGATTAGCTCTTCCCGTTCGCCCAGATCGTCGAGCACTGCCTCGATCCGTTCGAGAGCATCGTCGCCGTCCACGTCGGCGATGCGGTCGACCACCGGATCGCTGGCGCGTTCGAGCGACTCGCGGATCGCCCGCTCGCTCCGGACCGTCGTGAAGTAGTACGTCTCGCGCTCGTCGATCCCGGCCGCCAGCAGGGAATCACACTGTGCCCCCGGGTCCGACTGGACGACCACGATGCTCCCGGCCGGGATCCCCTCGTCCCGGCGGCCGACCGTCGAAAAGCGCCTGTCGAGTTCGTCGATTCCGGTCGAGAGGTTCATACGCGTCGTGATTCGGTCCAGACGTATATACTGTCGGCCCGTCCCGACCCATACCGATAAGCCGGTGCCGCCGGAACCGGGGCCCATGTCCGACACACAGGAGGTTCTCGTGTTGCGGCGCGGGACCCACGGGATGCCAGCCAGCGACTACGCCGACGCTCTGGGCGAGCGACTCCCCGATCACACGGTCCGACTGGCGCGCACGCCCCGGGAGGAACGCGACTACGCCGAGACGGCGACGGTGATCACGAGCGCGGCTATCGACGAGGCGTTGCTGGACCGGGCCGAGGACCTCCGCCTGTTCGCGGGCGTCGCGGCGGGATACGACCACCTGCCCCTGGAGCGGTTCCGCGAGACCGGCGTCGCCGTCACCAACGCCTCGGGGATCCACGCGCCGAACATCGCCGAGCAGGTGCTCGGGTTCGTGCTCGCTCATACCCGTCGGCTCCCGGAGGCGTGGGAGCGCAAAGCCGACAGCGAGTGGCGCCACTTCCAGGCTGGCGAACTACAGGGGTCGACGGTGAGTATCGTCGGTCTCGGCGCCATCGGGACGGCCGTCGCCGAGCGCCTGGCGGGGTTCGGCGTCGAGACGGTCGGCGTCCGCTACACCCCCGAGAAGGGCGGACCGACCGACGAGGTGATCGGCTTCGACGCCGAGGCGATCCACGACGCCCTGGCCCGGACCGACTATCTGGTGATCGCCGCCCCGCTCTCCGAGACGACGCGGGGGCTGATCGGCGACGCGGAGCTGACGACGCTCCCCGAGGACGCGTTCATCGTCAACGTCGGCCGGGGCCCCATCGTCGACACGGACGCGCTGGTCCGGGCGCTCCGGGGCAACCACGTCGGCGGCGCGGCACTGGACGTGACCGACCCCGAACCCCTGCCCGCCGATCACGACCTCTGGGACCTCGAGAACGTCCAGATCACGCCCCACAACGCGGGTCACTCGCCGCACCTCTACGACCGCCTGGCCGACATCGTCGCTGGCAACGTCGAGCGCGTCGCCGAAACCGGTGCCGTCACCGATCTGCGGAACCAGGTCGTCGACCCGACCTGATCACCGACGAGAGAGCGCGTGCGACTCGATCCGGTCACGGAGCCTCCGCCGTGAACGGCCGCGGGTGTCTTGTGTCTTGAGAACGTACCACACACATGGACGGACGGATCCTCGTCCCGACCGACGGGAGCGACCACGCGCTCGCGGCGGCGGCTCACGCTGGCGTGCTCGCGCGGGCCTTCGACGCGGACGTGGACGTCCTGCACGTCGTCGACCTCGCACAGCGCGGGAGCGCCTTCGACGCGGGCGGTGCCACCGGGGAGTTCGTCGAGCGACTGGAGTCGGAGGGCGAGGCGGCCGTCGAGGAGACGGCGGCGGCGGTGCCAGCCTCGCACCGCGGTGGGACCGAGACGGTCAGTGGCGCCGTCCCGGCGACGATCCACGAGTACGTCGCCGACAACGCCGTCGGGCTGATCGTGATGGGGACCCATGGGCGGACGGGGCTCCGGCGGTACGTTACCGGGAGCGTCACCGAGGCCGTGGTCCGGGAGGCGTCGGTCCCGGTGCTGACGGTCCAGGCCGACACCGAGGCGCCCGAAGGCGGCTACGGCGACGTGCTGGTCCCCACGGACGGGAGCGACCACGCGCTCGCGGCGGCCGATCGGGCGACGGAGGTCGCCGCGGCGTTCGACGCCCGGATTCACGTGCTCTCGGTGGTCGATCTGGGGTCGCTCGCGCCGGGCGTCGACCCCGCGGGCGTCGACGTGGCCGTCGAGCAGTTCCGCGAGCGCGCGCGGGCGGCCGCCATCAGTGTTGCTACGCGCGTCGCCGACGAAAGCGAGGGAGTCACGACCGAGGTCCGCGAAGGCCGCCCCCCGTCGACGATTCGGGACTACGCCGCCGAGAGCGACGTCGACCTGATCGCGATGGGGACCCACGGCCGGAGCGGGATCGAGCGGGTCCTGCTCGGGAGCACGACCGAGCGCGTGATCCGACACGGCGACAGACCGGTCCTCTCGATCTGTGAGGGTGGGGAGTAGGGCCGACGACGGAGAGCGCGGTCCGAACCCCGATCTCAGATGACGGTGCCGTGTTTCTTGTCGGGACGATCCTTCTCGACGGTCTCGTAGAACTCGAAGCGGGCGGCCAGTTCCTCGCGCAGCGACGAGGGGGGAACGATCTCGTCGATGACCACCTCGCTGGCCATCCGGTGGGCGTCGATGTCCTCGCGGTACTCCTCGCGGAGTTCCTGCTCGCGCCGCGCCCGCTGTTCGGGATCGTCGATCTCGTCTAATTTGTTGGCGTAGACGGCGTTGATCGCCGCCTCCGGACCCATGATGGCGATCTCGCCCGAGGGGAGCGCGATCGTCGACTCGGGGTCGTAGGCCGGGCCTGACATCGCGTAGATACCCGCGCCGTAGGCCTTCCGGAGGATCACGCACTGCTTGGGAACGGTCGCCGCCGACGTGGCGTAGATCATCTTCTTGCCCGCTTCGAGGATCCCCTCTTTCTCGACGGCCGATCCGGCCATGAACCCGGGGGTGTCACAGAGATACAGCAGGGGAACGCCGAAGGCGTCGCACTTCCAGACGAACTCGGCGGCCTTGCGCGCGGCGTCGGGGAAGATGGCGCCCGCACGCTGGGCGGGTTGGTTGGCGACGATCCCGACCGGTCGCCCGTCGATCCGGGCGAAGGCGGTGACAATCTCGCTCCCGTACTCGGGCTGGAGTTCGAACACCGATCCCGCGTCGGCGACGCGCTCGATCACCCGCTCGACGTCGTAGCCCCTGTTCGGTTCCTCGGGGATCACCCCGTCGATACCAGCGGGCGGTTTCGCCGGGGCCTGCCCCTCCGTCCGCGGCGGGTCTTCGTCGCAGTTGTCCGGGAGGTAGGTGAGCAGTTGGGCCACGAGGTTCCGGGCGTGGTCCTCGTCCTCGGCGATCAGGTCGGCCGACCCCGAGTGACGAGTGTGGACCTCCGGCCCGCCGAGGTCGTCGAGGTCGATCTGTTCGCCGGTGACCATCTCGACCATCCGGGGGCTGGCGATAGCCATCGCCGAGACGTCCCGGACCATGACGGTGAAGTCGGCGAAGACGGGGGTGTAGGCCGCGCCAGCGATACACGGTCCGTAGAGGACACACACCTGCGGGACCCGTCCCGAGAGGCGCGAGTGGTTGTAGTAGTACTTGCCGATCCCCTCGCGGTTGGCGAAAAAGCCGGTCTGCTGGTCGATCCGCCCGCCCGAGGAGTCCATCAGGTACAGCACCGGGCGGCCGGTCTTCAGCGCGCGCTGTTGCATCCGGAGGAACTTCTCGACGCCGTGGCGGGCCATCGACCCCGCCTTCACCGTGAAGTCGTTGGCCATGAAGTGGACGAGGCGGCCCTCGAAGTCGGCCGCCCCGGTCAGCAGGCCGTCGGCGGGCAGGCGGTCGTCGCCATCTTCGACCTCGGGACTGGCGGAGTGCCACGCGTCGAAGTTGGCGAACTTACCGTCCTCGAAGCGCAGGCCGTCCGCGCCGAACCACAGTTCCAGGCGGTCCCGGACGAACAGTTTGCCCTGGTCGGCGAGGCGCTCGCGGTACTTCTCCGGGCCGCCCGCCTCGATGTCCTCGATCTCGTCGAGCAGGGCCCGCTCGCGGTCAGTCGGACCGAACTCTTCCCTGTCGGCCCCGGCGGCCCCCGTCGCGCCCGCAGTGTCGTCCGCGCCGTCCGCCGTGACCTCGTGGACCACGGCGGGGTCGTCCGCGTCGCCGATGTACACCGAGATGGTGTCGCTTCCGGGCACGTGGCGTTCGAGCGCCTCGGCGATGGCCGACGCCTCCTCGACGCTCGCGTCGCCCGCGATCCGTACCTTCATACCCCGACTGTCGGCGGCGAGCGGTAAAATATGCCACCTCTCTCACGCACCCGCTGGCCGCCGCCGCCAGCGGCCGTCCTCCCGCGCGGGACGGCCGCACCGCGGGCCGAACGCCCCGGTTCGAGTCTCAAAGATGATACCCCCGGGCGGCACGTTAAGTAGACCTGTTCCGAACGGACCGCTGATGAGAGGCGTCCGTGCGGTCCTGCTGGCCGCGTTGCTCGTCGGATCGGTGCTCGCACCGGTCGGCGCCGCGACCGCCGCGGGCGCCGACGCCGCGACGGGACCGGCAGTGACCGTCTCGGTGGGGTCGACGACCGTCGAGAGCGGCGAGTACTACGAACGCGGTGCTGGCCCGTCGCTGACCGTCGCGGCAGCGGTCGGCGCCGACGCGCCCGAGGGGACGCGGATCGACGAGATCGTGGTCCGGGCCAACGGGGAGCGTGCGGCCAGCGTCTCGGTCGACGCCCCGAACGTCACCGAGGAGGTCACGCCCGATTTCGACGAGGGGAACAACACCGTCCGCGTGATCGTCACCGACACCGCGGGCGCGGTCGACGCGACGACGTTCACCCTCTCGGTCGACGGGCGTCCCCCCTCGGTGTTCCTCAGGTCGCCCTACGAGACCCGCCCGTGGTACGACATCGTGGACGGGAAGACGACGGGATCGAACGCCACGCTGTCGGGCGAGATACTCGACGACTCTGCGGTCGAGCGACTGATCGTCACCCACGAGTACGAAGGGTACTCGGAGACCGAAACCCTCCGGGAACCCGGGACGAACTTCTCGCTCCCGGTGTTTCTGGGGTACAACGAGAGCGGCCAGTCCAACGAGTTCCGGCTCACTGTCACCGACGAGTTCGACAACACGCGCGTCTACGAGTTCAACGTCGACGTGCGCGACGGCGGAGGACCGACGCTCGCACTCGACCCGTACGTCAACGAGACCAACAGGCGCAGTATCGATCTCTCGGGGACGATCAGCGACGACGTGTGGATCGACGAGGCGAACGTCTCCGTCTCGCACGTCGACAGCAACGAGACGCGGGTCACCGACATCGTGACCCCACGGGAGTACGAGCGCGACCCCGACCGGACGTCGATAGACTTCGAGACGGAGGTGTGGTTCCGCGACCTGGGCGTCCACGAGGTCCAGATCAACGCGACCGACATCGACGGGAACACCGTCACCGAGACGTTCACCGTCGAGCGCCTGTCGGCCCAGGGCCAGTCGCCCGATCCCGAGATACGGATCGACCGCGACAGGACGGTCGTCCTGAACGACGAGACGCTGTTCCTGAGCGGCGCCGTCCTCGAAGGGCGAGTCGATCGGGTCGTCGTCGAGACCCGGAACGCAGCGACGGGCGCGACGCTGGACTACCAGACGGTCCACTCCGGCCGGACCGCCGACCGCGTCGTCTTCGACCGACAGGTGGGGATCGGTCCCGGAGAGACGACCGTCATCGTGCGCGCGACCGACAGCGAGGGCGGCGAACACACCACGCAGTTCGCCGTCAACGGGACGGCCAGAGAGACGTTCGTCGGCGAGACGGACGCCGAGACCGGACCGACGGTGACGGTGACGCCCCTCTCGAACGACACCCCCGGCGAGGCCGCCTCGACCGTCACCGTCGACGGCGTGACCGGCGGGACGCTGGTAGCGATCCCTCCCGAGGGCGGACGCCCGGACGTGGCCGCGACCGGGAACGTCTCGCTGACGAACCTCACGGTGGACGCGGCGACCAACTACACGCTGGGCGTGACCGTGCGCGAACGCGCGAGCGGCCCGCTCCCCGCGCCGCCGGAGACCGCGGCGGTCGGGACGGCCGCGATCGGCCACTCGGTCGACGACGCGGCGATCGACGGCGTCACGCTCACGTTCGACGTCGCGCCGTCGTACCTCGACGACCACGGCGTCGACCCCGCCAACGTGACGGCGTATCGCCGCTCCGGGGGCGAGTGGTCGACCGTCGAGTCCATCCGGGCGGACGGTCCGAGCGGGTCCGTCCGTTACACCGTCGACTCGCCCGGCCTGTCGACGTTCGCGCTGGCCGTCGACGATCCGCCGGACCCACCCGACGGTAACGAGAGCGACGACGGGACGGGTGACGACGGAACCGTCGACAACGGCACTGCCGACAACGGGACCGCGAGCGGCGACGAACCCACGGGGGAACCGCGGATCTCCGTCGAGAACGTGACGGTCAACCGGACGACCGCCGCGCCCAACGAGGCGGTCGGGATCGACGCGACGCTCCACAATAGCGGCGACGGGAACGGGACCTACACCGCGGCGCTCCGGACGATCCACGGCGGCAACGCCTCGCTGGAGTCGACCCGGCGCGTGACCGTCGCCGCGGGCGGTCGGGCGAACGTCTCGTACACGACGCGGTTCGCCGACCCGGGCAACTACACCGTCTCGGTCAACGGCACCCGGGCGGGACCGATCGTCGTCGCGGACGCCACGAACGGGACGACCGGGAACGCGACCGGCGGAAACGGCACTGCCGGAAACGGCACCGCCGACAACGGGACCGCCGATAACGGGACCGCGAGCGGCGGGGAGTCGGCGGGGTCGCCACAGATCTTCGTCGAGAACGTGACGGTCAACCGGACGACCGCCGCACCCAACGAGACGGTCAGGATCAACGCGACGCTGCGAAACAGCGGCGACGGGAACGGGACGTACACGGCGGCCCTCCGGACGATCGAGGGACTGAACACATCGCTGGAGGCGACCCGGCGCGTGACCGTCGCAGCGGGCGGGCGGACGAACGTCTCGTACACGACGCGGTTCGCCGACCCGGGCAACTACACCGTCTCGGTCAACGGCACGCAGGCCGGGCCGGTCACCGTCGAGAACGGCGGCGGGCCGCTGTCGGTGCTGGCGTTCGTCCCCCTCCGGTTGCTCGGGCTGGGCGTCGGCGGGCTGGTCGGCCTGGTCGTCGTGGGCGTCCTCGTGCGCTTCGTCCTCCGGCGGGTCGGCGGGAGCGGCGAGGAAGCCAGCGGTTGATCGCGTCCAGGTGTGTGTGGCGTGCTCGGTGCCACCCCGGACGCCCGACCGTCGCGTTGTCGGCATCGCCACGTTCAAATCCGACGCACGCGAGCGTGAGGATATGACCGGGACACGCGAAGTCTGGCTCAAGGCCGACGACGAGGTCGGCGACTGGGAGGCGCGCAAGCGACGGATCACCGCTGGCCTGGAGGCCGGTGTCGACTGGGTACTCGTCGACCAGCGCGACGTCGACCGCGTCCGGGATCTGGGCGCGGTCGACGTGGCGGCCTTTACCGACGGCGACGTCCACGTGATGGACGCGGAGGGCGACGACGAGACCGCCGAGCCGGACCTCGCCGTCGTCGGCAAGAACGGCGAGGGCGACGGGACGATGGACATGCCTGCAGACCTCTCGGGGTCGGCGGACCTCTCGGTGCTTCGCCAGGACGGCAAGGCGGGCGCAGGGTACGTCCGCATCTTCGACCAGTCCTACGAGGCGTTCGCCGAGGAGGTCGCCGCGACGGCCGATTACACGATCATCGTCAGCGAGAACTGGCAGATCATCCCTCTGGAGAACCTCATCGCGCGCATCGGCGACGAGACCACCCTCGTCGCGGGCGTCCAGACCGCCGAAGAGGCCCGGACCGCCTACGAGACGCTGGAACTGGGTGCGGACGCGGTGTTGCTGGACTCCGATAGCCCCGACGAGATCCGCGAAACGGTGGCGGTCCGCGACGAGATGCGCCGCGAGGAACTCGACCTGCGCTACGCCGAGGTGACCGAGATCGAACAGACCGGGTCGGCCGACCGGGTGTGTATCGACACCGGGAGCCTGATGGAACACGACGAGGGGATGCTCATCGGGTCGATGTCCCGGGGGCTCTTTTTCGTCCACGCCGAAACCGCGGAGTCGCCATACGTCGCTTCCCGGCCGTTCCGGGTCAACGCCGGGGCCGTCCACGCCTACGTCCGCACGCCCGACGGCGGCACGAAGTACCTCTCGGAGTTACGGAGCGGCGACGAGGTCCAGATCGTCGACACCGAGGGCAACACCCGCGAGGCCATCGTCGGCCGCGTCAAGATCGAGAAACGGCCCATGTTCCGGATCCAGGCCGAGGTCACCACCGAGGACGGCGGGATCGATCGGATCGAGACGCTCCTCCAGAACGCCGAGACGATCAAGGTGGCGACCAGCGAGGGGCGAAAGGCGGTCACGGACCTCGAACCCGGCGACGAGATGCTGCTGTACTACGGGGACAAGGCCCGCCACTTCGGCGAGACCGTCGAGGAGAGCATCATCGAGAAGTGACCGGAGAGACGCCCCGCGGACGCACCCGGGTCCACCGATGAGGGTCAGCCACTACTTCGAGTGGGAAGAGGCGATCACCGGCGGGTTCGCCCAGTCGGTCTCCAACCAGCGGGCGATCATGGACCGCTACGGGATCGACTACACAACCGAACCCACGCTGGACGCCGACCTCCTGCACCTGAACAACATGGGCCCGCGGTCGGTCTACTGGGCCAGGCGCGCCCGCCGCGCGGGCGTTCCGGTCGTCGTCCACACCCACCAGACGGCCGCGGACTTCCGGGACAGTTTCGTCTTCTCGAACCTGCTGGCCCGGCCGCTCCGGCCGTACCTGGAATACGCCTACGGCCACGCCGACCGCCTCATCTGCCCGTCGGCGCACAACGAGGACGTGATCGAGTCGTACGTCGACGTCCCGACGACGGTGATCAGCAACGGGTTCGACCCCTCGCGGTTCGAGGGCCACGAGGACATGCGCGAGGAGTACTTAGAGCGGTACGACCTGGAGCCGCCGGTCGTGTTCATGTTCGGGCACGTCATTCTCCGGAAGGGGCTGCGGACGTTCGTGGAGACGGCCCGGGCGATGCCCGACCTCGACTTCGTCTGGTTCGGCTACGTCAACCCCACCGGCGGCACGCTCGACAGGTTCCTCCAGCCACGGGAGACGCGCCGCCTCGTCGAGGCGTCGCCCGAGAACTGCACCTTCACGGGGTACATCGAGGACCCGCGCGGCGCCGCGGCGGCGGGCGACATCTTCTTCTGGCCATCGCGCAACGAGAACGAGGGGATGGCGCTGCTGGAGATGATGTCCTGCGGGAAGCCGCCGGTCGTCCGCTCGATACCGACCTACGACTGGCTCGACGACAGCGCGGACTGTTTGAAAGCCGCCGACCAGGCGGGGTTCCGGCAGGCCATCGACCGGCTCCGGGATCCCGAGCAACGTGAGCGGATCGGCGCGAGCGCCCGTGCGACCAGCGAGCGATTCGAACTCGACGCCGTGGGCGAGCGCCTCGTCTCGTGTTACGAGGATCTGACGGGACTGGACGTCACGGGCGACTGACCGCCGCGGTTCACGCGCCGTCGTCGCTGGCTCGGTCGGCGTCCTGTGCGAGCGGTTCCGTACACCAGTGACAGAAGTCGATGTCCGAGTCGATCTCTTTGCCGCAGTTGGGACAGGTCGTCCCCTCGGCGACGGTGACGGTGTGGTTGCGCTGTTTGGCCATCCAGTAGGCGTCGATCATGCTGAACACGGTCACCGAAAACAGGACGAGCGTCGCCTGGAGGGGCATCGCCTCGGCCGCCGCGAGGAACGCGTCGGGCGAGAGCGACTGCGGGAGCGTGTCCTCGGGGATGAGCAGCGCCGAGCTGGTGACGACCAGCCCGAACCAGACGATCGCGCGGATCCACTCCCGCAGGTAGACGTGTCCCAGTCCGGGATAGAGAAAGGCGAGCAGGACCGCGAGCCACGGCCGTTTCCGGTCTGTGAGAGCCACTGTGTATCCGGAAAATCCGGCACGACGCGTTGTTAAGCTTCCGACTGCGGGATCGAGCAGCGCCGACCGACGCCCTCACTCGCCCTCTAACTCCGCGACGAGCGCCGCCAGCGTCGCCAGGTCGTACTGGCCGGGCGCGGTCGCCGAGGCGGGGTCGACCGGCGCGTAGCCGATCCGGGAACCGTAGAGGG
>Ga0207813_100238_pt1 | contig 37742 bp, 32 predicted proteins | sample A23E3SouthBayCA_2_FD_187730 | JGI IMG/M metagenome (GOLD analysis project Ga0207813, IMG submission 187730) | Aerobic enrichment media microbial communities from Eden Landing Ponds, California, USA - A23 E3 (4) (SPAdes) | ecosystem: Environmental > Aquatic > Marine > Unclassified | place... | reverse complement strand
CACCAGCCGACTACGAGGGCTGCGAGCCTGCTCGCAGGCCGAACGTGGCCGGCGCCAACCACCTAACGCGAGCGAAGCGAGCGTTAAGTTCGTCGCCTGGAGTTATCGTCGTGCAGCCCGGAGCGCGTGTTCGACGTGGCTGTATGGGTCGTCGGTGACGCTGGGGCCGTGGCCGGTGTGGAGGACGGCGAGCGATCCGTCGAGAGCTTCGAGCAGCGACTCGATGCTCGCGACGAGGGTCGCGCGGTTCCCCTCCGCGAGGTCGGTGCGGCCGAAACTCCCGCCGGCGAAGACGAGGTCGCCAGCGAAGAGGACCCCCGATTCCGGAGCGTAGAAACAGAGGTGGTCGTCCTTGTGGCCGGGTGTGTGCAGCGCCCGGTAGTCGTCGTCGCCCAGGCGGACCGTCTCGCCGTCGGCGATGGCGTGGTCGACGAGTTCGTGGTCCGGGTCGAACGCCCAGACGTCGACGTCGAAGGCATCGACGACGGCGGGGACGTTGCCGACGTGGTCCGGGTGGGTGTGAGTCAGAACGACCGCGTCGAGAGCGCCCGTCGCGTCACTCCCGTCGCCGTCGAAGTCGCCCAGTTGCTCGCAGACGGCGGCGACGGCGTCGAAGTCGTTGCCCGGGTCGATCAGTACTGTTCGCTCGCCGGTGACGAGGAAGGCGTTGCTGGTGAAGACCCCCCGTCCGGCGGCGACGTTGGTGATCATAGCGGCACTGGGGCGGGCGACCGGGAACCGCTTTCGTTTGTCGACCGGGGATTTCATGGTTCCAGACGGGTTCGGGACCGTATGGACGACTGGCTCATCGACGACGAACGCCTCCCGCGCGAGCGGCGGTCGCTGCTCCCCGGTGAGGGGTTCTTCTATCCCGACTCGCTGCGCGAAGAACGGAAAGAGAGCGAGGCCGCGGACGCATTCACCGGCGCCGAGACGGTCGTGGTCGCCGACACGGACGCGGACGGCCTCGGCTGTGTGGCGCTGATCCGCGAAGCGGTGGGGGAGGCCGCGCTCGTCCCCTCGGGCCCCCACGAACTCCGCAAGAGCATCGAGTGGGCAGTCGAGTACTTGCCCGAGGGCGCGACCCTGTTCGTCTGTGACCTCTGTCCCGACAGCACCGACGAAGTCGCGGGCATCGAGACGCTCGCCGAACGCGGGACCGTGACGTGGTACGACCACCACCAGTGGGACGACGAAGTGACGGAGGCCGTCGAGTCGGCGGGTGTCGACCTCACCGTCGGGGACTCCGAGGAGGTCTGTACCACGGACGTCGCGCTCGCGGAACTGGACTACGACTTCCCCGAGCGCTTCGTCGAACTCGCCCGGGTCACCCGGGACCACGACCTCTGGATCAAGGAGGACGAACGGAGCGACGACCTCGCCGACTACGGCCGCTGGTCCGAACCCGAGGAGTACGTCGCGACTATCCGCGAACACGGCGTCGACTTCCCCCTGGAGGTGCGCGAACTGCTCCGCGAGAAGCGCGTCGAGAAGGAAGCCCTCATCGAGAAAGCTGTCGAGCGGGCGGAGTTACGCGAGGTGAACGGCTGGACCGTCGGCGTCACCTACGGCCGTTGCTCCCAGAACGAGGTCGCCGAGGCGCTCCGCGGGCAGGGTGCCGACGCATCCGTCATCGTCAAACCCGCCGGGAGCGCCTCGATCCGCGGGTCGGAGACGTTCGAGCGTGCCCACGAGGTCGCGGGACAGGTCAACGGCGGCGGCCACCCCCGTGCAGCGGGTTGTAAACCCGATGTCTACGACGACATGCTCGACTACGCCCACCACTGGACGACCCGCGGCGCGGTCGCGAAACAGGCCATCGTCGACGCGTTCCGGGCGCTCCCCGACGAAGACGACGAGGGTGTCGAGACCGAGCGGTAGGGCGGCCGGCGCGACACGGACACGATACGGGGACTCGCCCGTGTGTCAGGGCCACACCCAGGCGGTCTCTCCTGCTGATCCGCCGGGAACGCCGACGTCGAGATCCGCCTCGGTGAACCAGATCGGGCTGTCGAGGTGAACGACTGTCGCGTTGATGGCGACGTACTCGACGGCGTGGTCGGTGTAGTCGTAGTCGCCGTCAACAAGACTCACCATTACCTCGTAGTGACAGGGACCTTCCGGGACGATTCCGATTCGAACGTCCTCGTATCTGACGGTGCCCCTGGCGGATGGGTTCGGCGGTGCCGGTGTCAGTTCTGACATCTGTCTCTCCCGTCAGCGGTCGGCGCGGCAGGTGCCTGGCTGACACCCCATCTCCGCGGGCCAGCCGTCTGGTTATAGAGTCCCTGAACGCCCAGTGACGCCACACTGGTCGTCGACGGCCCGGAGATCGTAGACGGAGTTGTAGGGAACGACCGACAGAATCAAACTCGACACACCACGGGATTCGTACATGCGGGTCACCCTCCTCGGGACGGGCGACGCCACAGGCGTTCCCGCCCCGCTCTGTCGTTGTGAGTACTGCACGGAGAGCGCACCGCGCCGTCGCCCCGCACTCCTCGTCGAGAGCGAGGGGACGACCGTCGTGCTGGACGCCGGCCCCGACCTGGCAGACCAGCTCCGGCGGACCGACACCCACGAGGTGGACGCGTTCTTCCTGACGCACTTCCACCGCGACCACGCCGACGGTTTGCTCGACCTCCTGCAGACGCTCCGGACGGGGACCGACGCGGCCTGGAACGACGCGGGGGACGCCCACGCGTTCGACCTGTACATGAGTCCCACGGCTACCGACCACCTCCGCGAGGCGTTCCCGTACTTCCTCGACCTGCTCGACCCTGACTGGGACTCCGGCGGCGTCTCGGTCGGTCCACTCGACGTCCGCCCGTTCCCGGTCGAACACATGCGACCCGACTACGAGACGGTCGGGTTCGTCGTCACCGACGGTGACAGCGCGGTCGCGTACGCCCCCGACATGGAAGGGTTCGTCGACGGTCCGCCGTCAGTCGACGGAGGGGTCGATCTCTTCGTCTGCGAGGGGTCCCCGGTCGTCGGCGTCAACCACGGCGACGAGACGGATCTCCTGCCCGCCATCGAGGCGCTCTCGGCCGACCGGACGGTACTCGTCAACGCCAGCGAACACGCCCGCCGCGAGCACACCGGGGCGCTCGAAGCACACGCCGCCGAGGTCGACTGCGAACTCGGTCGAGACTTCGACGAGTACACGCTCTGAATCGGCCGTTCTCGTCGGTTCGAGGTCACTCGGTCTCGACTTTGCCGGTCTCGACTTTCTTCTCGTCGACGAGTGCGTCGACCGCCTCGCGCGTCGCTTCGAGCGAGGTGTAGCGAGGTTCGTACCCCAGCAGGTCCCGGGCTTTCTCGATGCTCACGTTCGGGCTGTACCGGATGTGTTCCTCGGTCGCGGCGACGGCGTCCTCGTCGTACTCCGAGCGCTCGGCCCACTCGTCGAAGGGCAGGTAGGTCAGATCCGCCTCCTCGCCGAACCAGCCCGCGGCGGCCTCGGCGTAGCCCCGCAACGTGAGCGCCCGTGGTGAGACGGCGTGGAAGCTCTCGCCGACGGCCGCCGACCAGTGCTCGATCGCTCGCTGGAACGCCTGTGCGACGTCGTCGGCGTGGACGTGATGGACGGTTTCGAGCCCGAAGTTCGGGAGCGTGAGTTCCTCGCCCCGTGCCAGTCGTGAGAACACGTCGGGGTCGAAGTTACCTGCCGGATTGAGCGGCGCCCAGCCGGGGCCGACGATGTGTCCCGGGTGCAGGACGGTCGCCGGGAAGCCGTTCCGGCGGGCTTCGTCGAGCAGGGACTCCTCGATCTCGGCTTTCTTCCGGCCATACTCCCCGAGCGGTCGACGGGTCCGGGGTTCGTCCTCCGTGGTCGGGACGACATCGCTCGGGCCGTGGACCCAGACCGTCCCGCAGTGCAGCAGGTGCTGGACCTCGCCGCGGAGCGCCTCGACGAGCGCAGCGGCGCTCTCCGGTTCGAAACAGATCAGGTCGACGACGGCGTCGGGGTCGGTTTCCAGTATCGATTCGCCGAACTCGCCGCGTTCCTCGGCGGCCTCACGGTCGATCTCGACCGATTCGACGTCGCTCCAGGCGCCGTCGTCCTGGTAGGGCTCGCGCTGGCCGCGACTGACCGAGACGACGTCGTGGCCAGCCTGCACCAGTCGCGGAACGAGATAGGTACCGATGTGCCCGGTCGCACCGATGACGGTGACTCGCATGGTCGCTACAGCGACTGCGTGCGCTTGGACCCAGTGAAACCGGCAAGCGAGCGATTCAGGCGTGACTCGCCGGAAAAGCGGTTCAGGCGCGATCCGCCGGGAAAACAGCCGCGACCGGGTAGTTCGTATTCTGCAGGTGCGTAGTCCGCAGGTTCGACGTCAGCAGGACCGCTTACTTTTCGTCGTCTTCGTCTTCGTCCTCGTCGTCGACGTCCTCGAAGTCGGCATCGACGTACTCCTCGCCCTGGCCGCTCTCGCCGCCCGCGCCGCCGGGACCTGCGCCAGCCGCACCGGCACCGCCCGGACCCGCTGCCCCGCCGGGACCCGCGCCCGCACCACCGGGACCGGCACCAGCAGCGCCGCCCGGACCGGCACCGCCAGCGGCACCCGCGGCCTGCTGGGCCTGGTCCTGGTACATCTGCTTGCCGATCTCCTGGAGCTGTTCGGCCAGCGCCTCGGTGGCTTCCTCGTAGTCCTCGGTCTCGGCGTCCTCGTCTTCCAGCACTTCCTCGACGTCCTCGATGCGCTCCTCGATGTCGGCTTCGAGGTCCTCGTCGATGGCGTCCTCGTTTTCCTCCATCAGGGTCTCGGCGCGCTGGATCGTGCTCTCGGCCTGGTTGCGCGCCTCGATGCGCTCGCGGCGCTGCTGGTCTTCCTCGGCGTGTTCCTCGGCTTCCTCCTGCATCTCCTCGATCTGCTCGTCGGAGAGGCCGGCGCCGCCCTCGATGGTGATGTCCTCCTGGTTGCCCGAGCCCTTGTCCTCGGCGGTGACGTTGACGATGCCGTTCTCGTCGATGGAGAAGCCCACCTCGATCTGCGGGGTGCCGGCGGGAGCCGGCGGGATGCCCCGGAGCGCGAACTCGCCGAGCAGTTCGTTCTCCTGGGCGATCTCGCGTTCACCCTGGAAGACGCGGATCTGGACCTGCGTCTGGTTCGCGGCGGCGGTGGTGAACACCTTCGACTCCTCGGTCGGGATTGTCGTGTTCTTGTCGATGAGTCGCTCGAAGAGGCCGCCCTTGACCTCGACACCGAGCGAGAGGGGCGTCACGTCGAGCAGGACGATGTCGTCGACGTCGCCCGAGAGGACGCCGCCCTGGATGGCCGCGCCGAGCGCGACTGCCTCGTCGGGGTTGACGTTCTTCTTCGGCGTCTGGCCGGCGAGTTCCTCGACCTGCTCCTGAACCTGGGGCATCCGCGTCGACCCCCCGACGAGGATGACCTCGTCGATGTCGCTCTTCTCGTAGCCGGCGTCTTCGAGCGCCTGCCGGGTCGGCCCCACGGTGCGCTCGATGAGGTCCGCGGTGAGTGACTCGAACTTGGCGCGCGTGATGTCCTGTTCGAGGTCTTTCGGGCCGTCGTCGTCCGCCGCGATGAAGGGGAGCGTGACGGTCGTCTCCTTGCGCGAGGAGAGTTCGTGTTTGGCCTCCTCTGCGGCGTCACGGAGGCGCTGGAGAGCCTGGCGGTCCTCGCGCAGGTCGATACCGTGTTCGGCCTCGAACTCGTCGGCGAGGTAGTCGATGATGGCTTCGTCCCAGTCGTCGCCGCCCAGGTCGTTGTCGCCGTTGGTGGCGACGACCTCGTAGACGCCCCCGCCCAGGTCGAGGATGGAGACGTCGAAGGTGCCCCCGCCCAGGTCGTAGACGAGCACGGTCTGGTCGGTCTCGTCGTCGAGGCCGTAGGCCATCGCGGCGGCCGTCGGCTCGTTGACGATGCGCTCGACCTCGAAGCCGGCGATCTCGCCGGCGTCCTTGGTGGCCTGGCGCTGGCTGTCCGAGAAGTAGGCGGGGACGGTGATGACCGCCTTCTCCACCTCGTCACCGAGGTACTCCTCGGCGTCGTGTTTGATCTTCTGGAGGATCATCGCCGAGACCTGCTCGGGCGTGTACTCCTCGCCCTCCAGTTCGACGGTGTAGTCGTCCTCGCCCATGTGGCGCTTGATGGACTGGATCGTCTCGTCGGGGTTCTGGACGGCCTGGTTCTTCGCGGGTTTGCCCACGAGGCGCTCCCCGTCGGAGAAGGAGACCACGGAGGGGGTGGTCCGTTCGCCCTCGCTGTTGACGATGATCTCGGGGTCACCGCCCTCCATGACCGCGAACGCGCTGTTCGTGGTCCCGAGGTCGATACCGAGAATCTTGTTGCTCGCCATGTTGCTCGGTGCTAATAGGCTGGGGCGGTTAATGCTTGTCTATTCGGCCCAGGCGGGGCCCAGCGCAGTCCGATAGTGGTGAACGGGAACAGTCCGAGAGAAGCAGTCCGTCAGTCGCCGTCGCTGACGGTGACCTGTGCGGTCTGGAGCACTTTCTCGGCCATGACGTAGCCGGGCCGATGGACCTCGTCGATGGTCCCCTCGGGCTGGTCGGAGTCGACGCGCATCAGCACCTCGTGGGTGTGCGGGTCGACCTCCTCGCCCGGTTCGGGGTCGACGATATCCACGTTCTCGTCGTCGAGGACGCGGTCGAACTGCGAGAGGGTCGTCTCGACGCCGTCCCTGATGGCTTCGCCGTCGGCGTCCTCCTGGTCGAGAGCACGCACGAGGTTGTCCCGGACGTCGAGGAGTCGCTCGACGAGGTCCTCGGTGGCGCGCTCACGTTCCTGCTCGCGGCGTTTCTCCATGCGCTTTTTGTAGTTCTGGAAGTCCGCCTGCTTGCGCTTGAGTTTGGCCGTGAGGTCGTCGATCTCCTCCTCGCTGGCGTCGACCTGGGCTTCGAGCCCCTCGACGCGCGTCCGGAGAGCGGCGAGTTCGCGAGCGATCGACTCGGGTTCGGACTCGGCGACCCGCTCGACCAGTGCCTCGTCGACCTCGGTCGCGCCACCGGCTGTTTCGCTGTCGCCAGTCGTCCGGCTGTCGGCAGCTCCGTCACCGTCGCCGGTCGGCTCACTGTCACCGGCCCCGGCACCGTCGTCGGACCGGCTCCCCTCGTCGACCTCGCCCTCGGTATCGACGTCCGCCACTTCGCTGGCGTCACCGTCGGTCCCGTTACCGGTGGCGGTGCCGTTCGCGACGTCGGTTCCGGTCCCGTCTCCGGCGTGGTCGGCGTCCGCCTCGTCGGCCTCGACGGCGTCGGTGGCGTCCTGCTCTGTCATGCCCGACGGAAGGGCGGGAACGACCAAAAGGGTTGAGAAATCCGCCCCGGTACTCCGGTCGTATCGACCACAGTCACCGGTGGGCAGGTCCGCCCCGGTAGCGTTTTCCCCGTGGCAGGCTGACGACTCGGTCGTGGTTCGACTCGCCTACGAGGAGGGAACCGTCCGCGTCGAGGGGCTCCGGGACGCGGGGCTCGACCCCGACGAGTTGCCCGGCGTCGCGACCGACGAACGCTCGAAGACCGACCGGGCGCCCGCCTATCGCTATCACGACCTCGTCACAGCCCTCGACGAAGCGGGTCTCGACTTCGAGGACCGGGTTCTGGACCTCCCCGACCTCGACCTGGCCTCGACCTACCAGTTGCGCGACTACCAGCAGGCCGCGCTCGACGACTGGCGGGAGGCCGACCGGCGGGGCGTCCTCGAACTGCCGACCGGGAGCGGCAAGACCGTGGTCGGCATCGCGGCCATCGAGGCGCTCGGGACGCCGACGCTCGTGGTCGTGCCAACGATCGACCTCCTGAATCAGTGGCGTCGCGAACTCGAGACGGAGTTCGACGTCCCGGTCGGCCAGTTGGGCGGGGGCGAACAGCGCGTCGAGGACCTCACCGTCTCGACGTACGACTCGGCGTACCTGCGCGCGGACGAACTCGGCGACCGGTTCGGGCTCGCCGTCTTCGACGAGGTCCACCACCTCGGTGGCGAGGGCTACCGCGACATCGCGCGTCTGCTCGCCGCGCCCGCCAGGATGGGCCTCACCGCGACGTTCGAGCGTCCGGACGGTGCCCACGAGGTGGTCGAGGAACTCGTCGGGCCGCTCGTCCACCGTGTCGCCGTCGACGACCTCGCCGGTGAACACCTCGCGGCCTACGACATCAAGCGGGTCGAGGTCGGCCTCACACCCGAGGAACGGGACACCTACGAGCGCCACCAGGAGACGTTCACCGACTACCTCGTCAAGTCGGGTATCCGGATGCAGAGCGGCAGCGACTATCAGGAACTCGTCAAGCGCTCGGGCAACGACCCCGAGGCTCGAGAGGCACTGCTGGCCAAACAGCGCGCCCGCGAGGTGATGATGAACGCCGAGCGCAAGGTCACCCGACTCGAGGGCATTCTCGACCGCCACCGCGAGGACCGGGTCATCGTCTTCACCGCCTACACCGACCTCGTCTACCGCCTCTCCGAGCGGTTCCTGATCCCGGCCATTACGCACGAGACCGGTGCCGACGAGCGTCGACAGGTTCTGGAGCGGTTTCGGCGGGGCGACTACTCCCGGGTCGTAACGGCGAACGTTCTGGACGAGGGCGTCGACGTCCCCGACGCGAACGTCGCGGTAGTGCTCTCGGGGAGTGGGTCCGAACGGGAGTTCACCCAGCGCCTCGGACGTATCCTCCGGCCGAAAGACGACGGCGGGCGGGCGATCCTCTACGAGGTTGTCGCCGAGGAAACTGCCGAAGAGAACGTCGCTCAGCGACGGCGATAGCGCGTCGGTACTCGTCGTGACACCCGTAAGACTCGGACGGAGTGTGTCACAGAACGTTTCACGCTGCAAACAGCGGGAGTCGTCAGTCTGTTATCGCCGACTCACCGGACTCGGCCATCTGCCAGACCGTGAGTGTGCCGGTCACGCCGAGACACACCGCGAGTACGAACAGGACGGCGTAGGTTCCGGTGGTGGCGACCAGCTCTCCGGCGACGACGGGTGCGACGAACGACCCCAGCCAGCCGGCTACGCTCGCGAGCGAGACGGCCGTCCCAGCGGCGCCGGGGTCGACGAACTCCTGGATGGACTGGTACATGAGCCCGATCTGGAGCTGGATGAACACCCCTGCGAGGACGAGCATCGCGACCAGCACCGCGATCGTGGCGCTGTAGAACATGGCGACCGCCAGAACGGTTGCACCGACGAACGAGGCGGCGAAGACGGGCCGCCGACGCTGGGCCAGCACCGTGTCCGAGAGCCAGCCACCCGCAGGCCGGGCGAGGATCCCGACCGCCGGAAACAGCGCGACGAACGTGCCGCTCTCTGCAAGCGTGACGTCGAACTGGCTGGTGATGTACGTCGGCATCCACGAGTTGAACACCATGTAGAGTGAGTAGCCGAGGACCGTGACGACGACGACCGTCCACACGTCCCGGTTTCTCACTACCCGCCCGAAATCTGCCAGCGTCATCGGGTCGGTCGACGTCTCGAACCGCGAGACACGCCCGACCGCGACGTAGAACGCGAGCGAGAGCACCACCACCGCGGCGCCGAAGACCGGGAACACCCCTGGCCAGCCGACGACCTCGGCGAGGCGTGGCGAACCCAGCTGTCCGAGCGCGTACCCGGCGGGATATCCCGAGATGATCACCGACGTCGCCGTCGCTCGCCGGTCCGGCGGGACCGTACTCGATGCGACGTTGATGCTGACCACCCACAGGACGAACATGCCGACGCCTGCGAACAGTCGTGAAGCGATCAGCAGGGAGACGGTCCCCTCGCTCGCGGCGAACCAGTCGCCGAGACTCCCGGCGAGGAGGACGAGCGCCGCAACGGGGACGACTGCGCGGGTCTGGACACGGTCGAGATAGACCCCGACGGGGATCCCGATCACTGTCGCGGCGACCTGGGGCATCGAGACGAGCGCGGCCGCCGTGGCCTCGGTGACCCCGAGATCGTCCATCACCAGCGTGAGGATACTGGCCGGGGCGATCAGGTAGGCCCCGACGAACAGGAGCACCAGCCAGCCAGCGGCGATGGTTATCACCTGCCACGTCGACAGCTCGGCGGAGTTACGGGCGTCGCCGGGTCTGGTGTCCAATACGTTGCTTCTGGAGGGAGAATCCGAATAATCCTTTCGGTCGCAATAGCATGTCATAGCAACGTTCACAGCCAATCTACCGCGATCCGATCCGGGGTGAAAAATGTTGGAATATGCACGGGTACAGAAGGCAGTCCAACATATAGAGTGTGTATGCAGTAAATCGCCAAGCCAGTTCCAACGATGTCACAGTCTCGCAAACACTCGAAATGTGCCTTTGTCGATTACTGCTCCAGTTCTCTCGTTAGCCGCGCTAGTAGCTTGCTGGTGACTTCTCCGTAGGTGAGGACCCCCATGAACCAATCATTTTGATCGACAACTGCGAGGGGATTTTCATCGACAGCTTCCATTTTCTGCTTGGCCTCTCCTGACGTCGAGTCTTCTTCGATGCGGGTCGTGCTGACATCCTCGGCTTCGAGTATCTCACCACTTCGGATTGCATCCACAATATGATCCGCTTCATAGTAGTTCGCCGATAGGTAACTCGCTCTCGTCGATATCCAGCCAACTCACAAATAGGTCGCGTAGCGGCTACCGTTCTTCCCTCGCGACCTCCGCCAGGGAGCGCACGATGTCGTTCATCCGCGGATTCCGGAGCAGGTCCTCCAGGTCGTCTATCGGAATCCGTGGCATCTCGTCCTTGTCCTCCTCATCCTCCTGGCCCTCGTCGGGCTGGTCCTCCCGGTCGGGTTCAGATGGCGTGTCGCCGCCCTGCCAGACTCCCGCAGTCCGAAGGTCCTCGCGGGTGAACCGGCGGCCGGAGACGGTCGTTCCCTGCGCGTGGACGTGGAACCGGTAGATGCCGGGCTGGGTCGCGGGGACCTCCTCCTCGAAGCAGCCCGGGTCCGCCTCGGAGAGCGACAGCGTCGAAACGGTCCCGTCGGGCCTGGTTAGCTCCGCCTTGACGGACGCACGACCTTCCACCGGGAGATCGTACTCGGTCAGCACCGACCGGATCGAGAGCTGTGCCCCCGGCTCTAGACTGTCTTGGCTCAGCGTCGTCCGGAGGGTGACGTCCGACTGCGCGTGGACGCTGAGACTGTATGGCATCCCGACCTCCTCTATCTCCTCCATCCGACGGTCGAACTGCTCGTGCTCGCGCGTGAACTCTCTTAACCGGCCCTCGTCGATCGAGACGACGGCGTGCCAGGTGCCGCCGTGGGCGGCGTGGCTTCCCGCCATCACCGGGAGGCGCAACCGGTAGAACGCCACCGCGTCGTCCCTGACGTGTGAGACGCCTGCCGTCGAGCGTGCCAGCGCCGGCTCGATGAGGCGTCCGTCGGGCGTCTCAATGTCGAACTCGAACAGGCCGTGCCACCGGGGTGTCAGGAGGATGACCTCGCTGTTCACGTCTGCCTCGGTGAGCGAAAACGGGATCCGATATTCGTGTCCCGGCCGGAGTCGCCGTTCCGGATCGACTACGATCTCGGCGTTCGTCGCGCCCGCGAGCACCTGGAGGAAGTACTTCCGGAGACGGTAGATGTCGTCCCGGGAAAAGTTCCCAGTGAACGTGAAGTAGCCGCCCGTTCCGTCGGCGATGGATTTGAGCGTCGTGGGCTGGAGCTGTGAGGGCGTCCCCATCCCGATGGCGAAGACGCGCTTGTCGATCGCGTTCTGGACTGCCGGGTCCGTGAGATGGCGCTTCCCCCGCCCGGGATTGTCGTGGCCGTCGGTGAATACGACGATCGACTCGTTGGTGTAGTTCGGCAACGACGGGTCGTCGAACAACCCCTCGGCCTCGAGGATTCCCTCGGCGATCGAGGTCAAGCGATCGGGACTGAGGGCGTCGATCCGGTCTTCCGTCAGCACCCGGTGGGCGGGGTGGACGTGCGAGCCCGCGTCACGGAGGTCGGTGAGCGTGTCCGCGTCGGTGCTGAACGCGACGGCCCCGATCCCGTCGTCGGATTCGGGGATACTCAATAGCGGGTCGATGGAGCTCTTGAGCAGTTCCATCCGCGACAGCGTCCGCCCCGCCGCGTTCTGGACGCCCGAGGAGAGCCGCATGCTGCCCGAGTGGTCGAGGACCGGGACGACGCCGGCGTCCTCGCGCGCCACGGAGTGGGCTCTGAGGTCGACGTCCCACGATTCGTTCGTCTGCGGGCACTCGACCGTGACGGTTCCGGTGGTCGTCGATCCAGGGGAGCCGGCCTCGAAGAAGACGAACACGTTGGCGGTGACGGTCCCTCCACCGGTCGGCCCGACCGTGGTCTCGGTTCCGGGTGGGTCAAAGGTGCGAAACTTGCCGGGGCCGCTCATCGTGGTCGGCCCGCTCGTGATCCGCAAGTCGACGGAGAACGGCGCCAAGACACGGAACACCGCTGCCGCGTTCGTCGTGTGGCCCTCTGGGACGTTCCGGAACGTAACGGGGTTCGTCGTGAGTTCGACCGACAGAACCTCCGACAGCGCGCTGTGGACGTTGATTCGCCCGTAGCCCATCTCGTCGTTCCACGTTCCGTGGGGCTTCCCGCTGGTGGTGGAGTAGCTGTAGGTCCCGGTGCTGACCTTGTCGCAGGTCCGTTCGATGATCCCGCGGACCTCGTCGGCCGACAGCGACGGGTCGAGGCTCCTGATGAGGCCGGCGAGACCGGCGACGTGCGGGCTCGCCGAGGAGGTGCCGTTGAACACGCTGAAGTAGTCGCCGTCCGCGGGTCCGGAGCTCCCGTAGTTGCGTCCGGCGATCGTGATGGCGCCGCCGTCGTCGTTGTATCCGTCGCTGCCAATGAAGTCCGTCGCCCAGCACTGGACGCCGGGGGCGGCGACATCAAGGGCAGCCCCGTAGGTGCCTCCCCAGCCCTCCCCGTCCGGGCTCGCGGGTCGCTTGCGCTCGTCGTTCTGGTCGCTCGCCCCGACGGCGATGACGTCGTCGTGGTTCGCGGGGTACTTCACGCCGCTGGAGTTGTCGTTGCCGGTGGCCGCGACCAGCACGACGTCCTCCGTGTCGTGGGCGTTCTCAAGGGCGGCGTCGATGTCGGGATCGGAGGGCCACTTGATGCTCATGTTGATGACGTCGACTCCCGCCGTGCCCGCCGCGTGGTTGATTCCGACCTCGAGGTCCGTGTTGGAGGGGGCGCTGATCGCGACGGGGTAGATCTCGCAGGCACCGCCGACCCCGGCCACCCCGGTCGCGTTGTCGGTCGTCGCGGCGGCGATGCCCGCGACGCACGTCCCGTGGGCGATGTCGTCCGGGGGGGAGCCGTCGTTGCTGCCGTCGACGGCGCTGAACCCCGGTGCGTCCAGCTCGAGGTCTTCGTGAGTCTCGACGCCAGAGTCGATGACGCCGATGACGACCGAGCTGTCGCCCGTCGAGAGGTCCCACCCATCGGGCGCATCGATTCGGGTCATGTCCCACTGGTCGCCGAAGTGAGGATCGTCGGGCGTCAGCAGGTACGGCGAGGCCAGCGCCACCATCTCGAACCGGACGTCGGCGACGCCGTCCTCGGCGAGTATCTCCTCCCGAAGGTCGAAAATATCGTGGTCATCCTCGGGGAGGCGGTAGTACCGCTTGCCGAGCAGGTTCTCGTTCTTCCACTCGACCGCCTCGAGGTCGTAGGCTGTCTCGACGCCTGTCCGGGTGTCCTCGTCGACCTGTTCGTCGTACTCGACGAGCAGGGTGTTCGAGACGGGTGCGAGGATGCCGTCGATACCCGGGATATCCTGTCGCTGGTACGCCGGACTGACCCACTCGACGTCGTCCGAATCGACGAGTTCCTCGACCGTGTCGTCGTCGATCGACTCGGAACTCCTGGCCCAGAACCGTCCCTGACCGTGGTTGATTGCCTCCGTCGTGCCGGTCGGCGACGCCGGGAACTCTCCGTCCTCATCCGCCTGGCCCTCGCCCTCCTCCAGGCGGAGACCCTGTTCCTCGAGCAGTTCCGCGGCTTCTTCCCGATCGACCGTCTCGGCGAATCCGACGAGCAACCGCGTCGGGTCCAGTTGCAGGTCACCCTCCTCGTAGTGCGTGAGTTCTTCAGGGAACGACATGACGAGGGGGTACAAGAAGTGAGGTGAAAAATCTATTAGCAAGTTGATTATTTCTTTATAGCCACATCTACAAACGAATATGCCATTTAAAAACAATATACAAGTAGTGGTTGTTGGGCGATCCTCATCGCCGGCCGGCGAGGGTCCTGGGGGCCGGACCGGCGACGCTGGTGGCGGTGGTGAGTCCGAATTATGCTCGATTCCACCGCCACACCATCTTCGCGGGGTAAAACGGCGCGAGCCAGCGGCCGGAACTGCTGAGATCGCGGTGAACCCCACCTTGCGCACCGACGTCGACGGGGTATGGCCCGGACCAGGGTACAACTTCCCAGGGAACCGATATACGGAGACTGGCCGTCTACTCGCTAGGGTCGTTGAGAACAGACTGCTTGGGCGTTGATCTCTATACTTGTCTACTGAATGTCTATTTGGAGAGTTCGAACCAGTGGCGGACTCGGGGGGAGGATGTAACCTCATAGAGTCGGCCCGAATAGCGGCGGGTGCGGATACGGCCGCCCCGACCCGACGCGGCGAAACCTATCCATGTCGGGCACGTGTTGTGCTATGGACGATATTTGATGCGTTCTGTCCTGATTGCGGGTTTCTCCTGTGGATAGAGATGAGGTCTCGGCACTCACAGGGTTCGTCATCAGCCAGTGTACTGAATGCGCGCTTTGTGTCTTGCACGCGAATCCTGACAAGACCCGGATAGACAGTGCGTAGGAAGCGTTCTATGACACGCTCTCGCAACGGTTCGGTCGCAAAGTCCCCTCGGGAGAGAAGTCGCCGGGGTGAGGCTGTCGAGGGTTCGAACGAGCCCGTCCGGCCGCTATCCAAACGGCTAACAGGGCCCCACGCGACAGCGTCGACATGGTTCGACTCTCGCTCATACTGCCGCCAAAGCCCGACGAACGCTGGGAACTCGCCAAGCAGATGGGCGTCACCGACGCCGTGATCCACCCGCTGGAGATCGGCGACGGCAAGACCGACTGGAGCTACGAGGACCTGCTGGGCACGAAGAACTGGCTCGAAAACGACGGCCTCTCCTTCACCGTCCTGGAGGGGTCGGTCCCCCTCACCGACCGCGTCCGACTCGGTCTGGAGGGCCGCGACGAGGACCTCGACGTCTTCAAGGAGTTCGTCCGCAACTGCGGTCGCCTGGGCATCCCGGTCGTCTGTTACGACTGGATGGCCGGCGTCCGCTGGGCGCGCACCGAGGCCCATATCGAGGAACGCGGCGGGTCGCTGGCGACGGGGTTCGACATCGAGAAGGTCAGCGGCGGCCCGCAGATAGACGCCGCCGACGTGACCCGCGAGCAACTCTGGGAAGCGTACAAACACTTCGTCACCGAGGTCGCCCCTGTCGCCGAGGAGGCGGGCGTCAAACTCGGGCTCCACCCCGACGACCCACCGCGCGAGGAGGTCCGGGGCATCCCTCGCATCGCGACGAGCGTCGAGAACTACGACCGCATTCTGGATATGTACGACAGCGAGTACCACGGCGTCACGTTCTGCCAGGGTAACTTCGCGACCATGGGTACGGACATCCCCGAGGCCGTCCACCACTTCGGCGACCGCATCAACTTCGCGCATTTCAGGGACATCCGGGGTGACGCCGACCGCTTCGTCGAGACGTGGCACGACAACGGCCCGACGGACATGCAGGCCGCGATGGACGCCTTCGTCGACGTCGGCTTCGACGGCCCGATGCGTCCCGACCACGTCCCGACGATGGCCGGCGAGGACAACTCCAACCCCGGCTACCACACGAAAGGTCGCCTCTTCGCCGTCGGATATATGCGTGGCCTCCTCGAAGACGCCGGGGAGGGATCCCGATGACCGACACCAACGTGGACGCCACTCCCGGCGAACCCAGGATCGTCGCCGATACGTACTGTCACACGGGCGAAGGCCCGCTCTATCATCCCGACGAGGAGGCCGTCTACTTCCTCGACATCCCGCAGGCGAACCTGTATCGCTACGACCTCGACGCGCAGTCCCACGAGCGAGTCCTCGACGCCGAGGGTGCGATAGGTGGGTTCACGATCCAGGAAGACGGCGACCTCCTCCTGTTCTGTGACGAGGGGCGCATCCAGCCATACTCGCTCGAGGACGGCCTGGGCGACCCCGTCGTCGAGTCCATCGCTGGCGAGGAAGACGCTCGGTTCAACGACGTCATCGCCGACCCGGCGGGGCGCGTGTTCGCGGGGACGATGCACCGGTCCGAACCGGCCGAGCACCCGGGGTCGCTCTACCGCCTGGACACCGACGGCTCGCTGACGGAACTCGAGACGGGCCTGCCGATCCCCAACGGAATGGGCTTTACCTCCGAACGGAATCGGCTGTACTTCACCGAGACTGTCGCGGGACAGATCTACCGCTATGACTACGAGGAGTCGACGGGCGAAATCTCCGGCCGCGAGGTGTTCGTCGACGCGAGCGACGTCTCGGGCAACCCAGACGGGATGACCGTCGACGCCGAGGGGTGCGTCTGGTCGGCGTTCTGGGGCGGTAGTCGGATCGCCCGCTACGACGCCGACGGGACGGAAGTCGAACGCGTCGAGTTCCCGGCGAAGAAAGTCTCGGCCGTCACGTTCGGCGGGCCGGAGTACGACACCGCCTACGTCACGACCGCGCTCGGCCCTGGAGAAGGGTCGGCGGGCACGCGCGGGGAGGAAGGATCCGGCGCCGGTGCGCTCTTCGAGGTCGACCCCGGCGTCGACGGCGTTCCCGAGTTCCGCTCAGACATCGAGGTCTGAGAGGTCTACGGGGTAGTTTCGGACTGACCGCAAAACACTTGTGTAGTCGTGGAGACCTGTCGACGTAATGCGAACCGGTCCGCTTCTCGTCTCGCTGCTGGTTCTCCTGACTGGCTGTGCCGCCCTGCCCGGGATCGCGACGCAGACACCGGGGTCGCCGGCGCCGACCGGGACGGGTGTGGGGACCGCAGCGACGACGGGCGCTCCGACAGGGACGGGAACCGGCACCGCGGGCACCGCGTCGACCGGGACCGGGAGTCCGACGGGGACCCCCCAGCCCGGGAACCTGACCGTCGAGTACGTGGTCAGGAGCGGGTCGCTCCCGCCGGAGCTGGGGTCGGTGACCGTCGAGTTCGAGGTGGTCTTCGCCGAGCGGGCTGCCGACCTCCGGGAGTGTATCGGGACGCTGCTCGGGAGCCGGTACGAACCGACGGCGACGCCGCTGCCGACGCCCGTGGGCGGGTGTCACTCGGAGTCGGGACTCAGCGTCGACCTCGCAACGCTGGACGGGACACAGACGCTGGGGCCGTTCACCGTCGACGGTCGGTTCGACGGCGCACACGCACTCGTCGTCAGGGACGTCGTCCCGGCCTACGGGAACGGCACGGCGCCGACGGCGATCCACGACACGGACTTCCGCGCACACGTCGAATCGGGGCGGAGCCCGGGTCGCTTCGGCGTCGAGATCGGCGTCGCCATCGCAGCGGACGACACGCCCTGGAAGTACGCCGTCGTCGACCGTGACTTCGTCCCCGGCACGGGCAACAGCAACGCTACCGGGACCGCCACTGGCAACGGGACTGGGACGGGGACCAGCACAGGAACGAGTACCGGCACGGGGACTGGAACGGGGACGGGCACCCAGACAGGGTCTGGCACGGGCACCAGTACAGGGACCGGAACCGGGACGCAGGGGTCCGGAACGGGGACGAGTACTGGCACGAGTGCGGCGACAGACACCGGTTCCGGGTCGTGAACCGCGCCAGGGACCGATACTGAGAGCGTGAGCACGAGCGTTGGTGTGGCCGCGACCCTGCGTGTCGCGACCGACGGGGAGCATAAGTCCGTCCCGGACCTTCTGCCCGTATGAGCGACACCGACACCGACACCGACTCTGACCCGGCGATGACTCGCTTTTCGGTCCCGGACGTCGAAGACCTCCCCGCGGACCTACGCGACCGTATCGAAGCCGAACGCGAGGACGCGGGTTTCGTCCCGAACGTCTTCCTCGCGCTGGCCTATCGCCCGTCGCACTTCCGCGCGTTCTTCGACTACTACGACGCCCTCGTCGAGGACACCGAACTCGAACGCGCCGAGGTGGAGATGATAATCGTCGCCGTCAGCGGGGCCAACGACTGCCTGTACTGTACCGTCGCCCACGGCGCACTGGCTCGCATCTACGCCAGCGACCCCCACCTCGCCGAGCAACTCGCCAGCAACCACCGGACTGCGGACGTCTCCGAGGCTCATCGAGCGATGCTGGATTTCGCCGTGACACTCACCACGGACGGCCCCGCTGTCGAGGAATCCGACATCGAGGAACTGGAGTCGTACGGGTTCTCACGGCGGGCCGTCTGGGATATCGGCAGCGTCGCGGCCTTCTTCAATCTCTCGAACCGCCTGGCACACCTGGTGGATATGCGACCCAACGAGGAGTTCTACGACCTTGGTCGGTGAGGCTACCGGGTTGCAGTCGAGGTCGTCCACGCGAGCGGAACCAGGGTATCGGTCCAGCGACGAGGTTCGACCCCTGATTTTATCACCTGTGTTCCACAGATTTACGAATCGGACAGTAGCTACATGTCAGAGACTGGTGACCGGATCCGCGTCCTGCACGTCGACGACGAACCGGACTTCGCGGACCTGGCAGCGACGTTCCTCGAACGTGAGGACGACCGGTTTGCCGTCGAGAGCGAGACGAGCGCCAGTGACGGACTGGAGCGACTGGCTGCGGAGTCGTTCGACTGCGTCGTCTCCGACTACGACATGCCGGGGCGAAACGGGATCGAGTTTCTCGAAGCTGTCCGGGCGGAACATCCGGACGTCCCGTTCGTCCTCTTTACCGGTAAGGGGAGCGAGGCGGTCGCCAGCGAGGCTATCTCGGCCGGCGTCACCGAGTACCTACAGAAGGAGAGCGGGACCAGCCAGTACACTGTCCTCGCAAACCGGATCCGGAACGCCGTCGAGAAACACCACGCCCAGCGCGAACTTGCCGACCGGGAGCGACGACTCAACCTGTTTTTCGAACAGTCGCCCCTCGGCGTCATCGAGTGGGACGAACAGTTCGACTGCGTCCGACTGAACGAGTCCGCCGAGGAGATTCTCGGGTACGAGGAGTCCGAACTGATGGGGCGACCGTGGGAAACTATCGTCCCGGCATCGGACCAGCCGGCGGTCGATGACGTGGTATCGGCGCTCCTCGAAGACGAGGGTGGCTACCACAGCGTCAACGAGAACGTCCGCGCTGACGGCGAGCGGGTCGTCTGCGAGTGGCACAACTGGGTCGTGACCGACGAAGGCGACGAGGTCGAAGCTATCTTCTCCCAGTTCCGGGACATCACCGATCGGCGCCAGCGCGAACGCCGCTTCCAGGCCGTCTTCCACAACACCTTCACGTTCGCCGGGTTGCTGTCACCCGACGGGACCGTACTGGAGGCCAACGAGCGCGCGCTCTCGTTTGGTGGCCTCGACCGGGCGGACGTCGTCGGGAAGCCGATGTGGGAGACTGAGTGGTTCCAGGCGGACGAGTCGGTGGGGGCGACCGCTCGCCGTGCAGTCGAGCGTGCCAGTGAAGGTGAACTGTTCCGCGACGAGATCCGGATCCAGGGAGCAGACCGCGAGGCGGTGATCGACTTCACCGTCCGCCCAGTTACGGACGAACGGGACGAAGTGACGCTCCTCGTGCCCGAAGGCCGCGACATCACCGAACGAGAGGCACAGGAACGGAAGCGCCAGCAGATCATCGACCGGGTGACCGACGCGATCGTCGAGGTGAATTCGGACTGGGAGTTCACCCTCGTCAACGACCAGGCCGAGGACCTCTACGACATGACCGAGGCGGACCTCCTGGGACGGGATTTCTGGTCGGTGTTCGGCGGCGCAGTCGGAACCCGGTTCGAATCGGAGTACCGCGAGGTGATGGAGACGCGTGAACCGACGTCGTTCGTCGAGTACTACGACGGCCTCGACGGCTGGTTCGACGTCGAGGTCTATCCGGAAGACGACGGCGGGATCGCCTTCTACTTCATCGAGGTGACGGAGCGTCGCGAGCGCCAGCGCGAACTCGAACGCCAGCACGAGCGATTCCGGTACGTCGAGGGCGTCGCCGACATCGGCTACTGGGAGATCGACACCCAGTCGGCGCAACCACACGACGTGACGGTTTCCGAGGGTGTCTACCGGATCCACGACCTCCCGCCCGACGAACCGTTGGACGTCGAGAAGGGACTCGAGTTCTATCACCCCGACGACCGGCGACAGGTCAGGGAGGCCGTCGAACGGGCTATCGAAGACGCCCAACCGTACGAGTTCGAGGCGCGGATCGTCACTGCCACCGGTAGCCAGCGCTGGGTACATTCGGTGGGTGAACCGGTCGAGCGCGACGGGGCGGTCGTCACGGTCCGGGGCGTGTTCCAGGACGTCACCGAGCGCAAGCGTCAGGAACGGCAACTGGCCCGGCAAAACGAGCGCCTGGACGAGTTCGCCAGTATCGTCTCGCACGACCTGAAGAACCCACTGACAGTCGCCGCTGGACGACTCGAACTCGCCCTCCGGACGAACGAAGACGAAAGCGAACACGTCGCCCAGGCGGCCAGCGCCATCGAGCGGAGCCAGGAACTCGTCGACGACCTGCTGGTACTCTCCCGACAGGGGGAGACACTCGGCACTGTCGAGTCGGTCGACCTGACGGAACTCGTCGAAAACTGCTGGCGAAACGTCGCGACAGAAGAGTGGACCCTCGTGACCGAAACTGGCCGGACGATACGCGCCGATCCCAGCCGACTCGCCCAGCTGTTCGAGAACCTGATACGGAACGCGGTCGAGCACGGTGGCGACCGAGGGACGGTGACGGTCGGCGAGACGGACCGTGGGTTCTACCTCGCCGACGACGGTCCAGGTATTCCGGTGGCGGAACGCGAGCAGATCTTCGAGTCCGGTTACACGAGCGACGAGGGGACCGGGATCGGGCTCGCGATCGTCGAGTCGGTCGCGGACGCCCACGACTGGACGGTATCAGTCACCGAGAGCGCGGCTGGCGGCGCACGCTTCGAGTTCAACGGCGTCGAGTTCGTGTGACTCCCCGACGTCGATCCGTGCTCTCGCTACGCCCCGGTGGCTTCGTCGAGCTCACTGACCCCGTATTCGGCGCGGTCGAACCAGTCGGGGTCGACCTCGACGCCCCAGCCCGGGCCAGACGGGACGGCAACTTCCCCGTCTTCCACCGTCAGTTCGGGCGAGAGCAGGCCACCGGCCCAGTCGTCTTCGATCGTGAACTCGGCGTAGGGGCCGGCGTTGTCGATGGCCGCCATGAGATGGAGTGCGAAGACGGTGACCATCGAGCGGTTCGCCGAGTGGGGGATACACGGGAGACCCGCATCGGCCGCCAGTTCCGCTACCTGCAACGTGCGGGAGAGCCCTCCGATGTAACAGACGTCGGGCTGGACGAGTTCGACCGCGTCCATCTCGATCGTGCGCCGCCACTGTGCGAGGTTCGTGTCCTGTTCGCCGCCGGTGACGGTCACGTCGTCGAGGGCGTCAGTCACCTCGGCGGTCCACTCCAGTTCCCAGTACGGGCAGGGTTCCTCGAAGTACGCCACGTCGTTCGGTGTGAGAATCTCCTCGCCGATCTCGATGGCTCGCTCCGGCGTGTACGAGCTGTTGGCGTCGATGAGCAACGTGACGTCGTCACCGACGGCCTCGCGGACGGCGGGGACGAGTTCTTCGGTACGCCCGGGCCAGGCGTCCTCGTCGTCGCCTTTCGACGACCAGTCACCGGTCCGGACCTTGAACGCCTCGAACCCGCGTTCTTCGCGCAAGCGGGCCAGTCGCTCGGCCTCCGCGTCGACGTCGATCTCCTGGCGCATACTGGAGCCGTAGACCGGGACGCTCGTCGGTTCCCCACCCAGAAGGGAGACGACGGGTTCGCCCTGGCGCTTGCCGCGCAGGTCCCACAGCGCGGTGTCGAGCCCCCCGGTCGCCCGGCATACGTACGACCACGGGAACTTGTACTCGGACTCGACGATCTCGTCGGCGAGCGCGCCGATGTCCTCGACCTCGCGACCGAGCGCGTGGTCCGCGACCTGCCGGTGGAAGACCGTCGCGGTGATGTCGGCGTTGTACGGTGCGAACTGGCCGATACCGACGTCGCCGTCGGTCGTGTGTGCGCGGACGAACCCGACCCGTTCTGTCGAGAACGTCTCCAGTTTCGCGAGTTCCATACGTGCCGGTCCGGAGCGCCGCCAATTAAACCGCCCGCCGGAGTGCATTCGGCCCAACAAACTTATGCGATAGATGACCCAAACTCGGCGTGTGCTCAGCGCCAAGATGGAGGATTACCTGAAGGCGGTCTACGAGGCCCAGCAGGAGACGGACGGGCCGGTCTCCACCTCCGTGGTCGCGGAGATGCTGGACGTGACGCCGCCGACGGCCACGAGCATGCTGGAGAAACTGGAGGAGCGCGACCTGGTCGAGCGCGAGAAGTACAAGGGGGTCAGACTGACCCCGGAAGGGGAGACGGTCGCGCTGGAGGTCGTCCGCCACCACAGACTGCTCGAAACCTACCTCACCGAACAACTGGGATACGACTGGGCGGCGGTCCACGACGAGGCCGACCGCCTCGAACACCACATCAGCGAGGAGTTCGAACGCCGCGTCGCCGACCTGCTCGACGACCCCACGGTCGATCCCCACGGCGACCCCATCCCCGACGACTCACTGCAACCCGTCGACGAGAGCGGCGCGACGCTGGAGGAGTGTGAGGAGGGCGAGACGGTCGTCGTCAGGCGGGTCCGTGACCGCGACCCGGAGGAACTCGACTACCTCGACGACGTCGGTGTCACGCCGGGGACGACGCTCCGCGTCACCGAAATCGCGCCCATCGGCATGGTAACGGTCGAACTCGAAGACGGCGACGCCGTCTCGCTCCCGGACGGTATCGCCGCGACGATATTCGTGGAGTCACCCGACGAATCCCGAGAGTTCGGCGAAGTCGCTGACGCCTGATACTCTCGTTCGGTCCCGGCCCGACCCCTGCTTTGTCCGTTCGTCCGCTCACTGGAACGCCGGCCAGCGTCGTGAACGTCCAGACGGCCGCGACTAGCACGAGACGACGACACTCGAACACGCCGAGTCCGAAGAGATCCTGGATTCGCTACGACACATTTAAGGTTTAGATTGGTCTAAACCATCGTATGCTAAGAACGAAAACAAACGACTATCTCGATGCCGTCTACGAGGCCCGTGAATACGGTGGGGTCGCCGATGCGTAACGAACGCGAGCAGGCAGCCGACCTGACGGAGAGCTTGCGCGAGCGACTCGTCGACTCGGTGGCCGGGGACGCGGCCGTGAGCCGCCGTGCGGTGCTGGGCGGGCTCGGACTCGCGGGGGCGAGCGCCGTCGGCCTCTCCGGACGGGGGCGGGCGAGCCAGAACGGCACCGGGGGAGCCAGCGAGGACGACGACCACGGCGACGGGATGAGCCCCCACGGCGCCTTCGGCACTGTTGGAGAATACCAGCAGTCGCATTTCGACCCGCACTCGTTCCTGCGGGCGTTCAACACCGGCTACGATGGCGAGGACGACGTCACCCAGCGCGTCTTCGAGCGCGACGGCCAGCGCGTCCGCGAGTTCGAACTGAACGCCTCCCTGGTCGATATCGAGATCGCGCCCGGCGTCACGTTCCCGGCGTGGACCTACAACGGCCGGGTACCGGGTCCGACGCTACGGGTCACCGAGGGCGACATCATCCGCGTGAAGTTTTCCAACGGTCAGGAACACCCCCACACCATCCACCCGCACGTCAAGAACGTGAACCCGCGGATGGACGGCATCCCGCAGAACGGTCCGGGTGTCATCGAACTCGGCGAGGAGTTCGTCTACGAGTGGAAAGCCCAGCCGGCGGGCTGTCACCTCTATCACTGCCACTCGCTGCCGCTCAAGGAACACATCCACCGCGGGCTCTACGGCGCGCTCATCGTCGACCCCAACCCCGAGCGCGTCGCCGAGAACCCCCGCGATTACGTCAACTACCAGGGACCGATATCCGACGAATACCGCCAGTTGCTCGTCGAGGAAGCCGAACTACGCAATCACGAGTACCGCGCGGACGAAGTCGACGAGATGGTCATGGTGATGAACGGCTTCGATACGAACTTCGACGGCGACAACGAGGTCTACGCCGTCAACACGCGAGCCTTCGCCTACGGTGTCGGCAGCACCGACACCGAAAACGGCGAGTGGGGAGCCGGCGAGACGATCAAACCCATCCAGGTCCAGCGCGACACCCCCGTGCGAGTCTACCTCGTCAACACCATCGAGTTCGACCTGGTCAACTCCTTTCACACCCACTCGCAGTTCTTCGACTACTACGACCACGGGACGACGCTCATGCCGACCCACAAGACTGTCGACACGATCATGCAGTGTCAGGCACAGCGCGGGATACTCGAGATCGACTACTCGGACCACGAGCCCGGGCTCTACATGTTCCACGCCCACCAGTCGGAGTTCGCCGAACTCGGCTGGATGAGCTTCTTCGAGGTGCAACCATGACCGACGACACCCATTCCGAAACCGACGAACGGAGAGCGACCGACGGCCGGGAGCGGAAGACGACTGACGGCGGCGCAGTCGGCGGGACTGGCGAGGGAACCGACCTCTCGGGGCTCGGTGTGACCGGCTGGCTCGGTGCGGCGGTCCCGCTGTTCCTGCTCGGAATCGTCGTCGCGGGGTTCGTCCTCTTCCCGCCCTTCGCGGGCGTCCAGACTGGCGAGCCACTGCCGGACCTCACGGTCACGCACGCGACGCTGCCCCACGACGAGGCCATCGTCCTGCACGTCACCAACAGCGGCGCCGACCCCCTGACAGTGAGTCAGGTGCTGGTCAACGACGCCTACTGGGACTTCCGGATGACTGTGGGCGGCGAACAGACGACGACGATCGCGCCCATGGCGAGCGGGACGATACGCATCCCGTATCACTGGACGCCGAGCTGGGACCTGGGGACGGCGGTCGTCCTCGACAGCGGCGCGACGTTCCACCACACCATCGTCGCGCCACAGCCAGCACCTGGGTTGACCGGTGAGATCCTCGGGTTGCTCGCCATCGTGGGGCTGTTCGTCGGGATCATCCCGGTCGCGCTCGGAATGTTGTGGTTCCCGTTCATGCAGCGGCTCTCGGACCGGGCGCTCCACGCAGTGCTCGTCTTCGCGGCCGGTGTGCTCGCGTTCCTCGCGTTCGACGCCGGGTTCGAGGCCTTCGAGGTCGCTACGGAGGTGCCCGGCGCCTTCGAGGGGACGTTGCTCGTCGTCGTCGGCATCGTCGGCGCCGCGCTGCTCGTCCAGTCGGTCTCGGCGTGGAGTCGTGGCGACGAGGGGAGCGCGTCACCGCTGACGCTCGCCTACCTCGTCGCGCTCGCGATCGGACTCCACAACTTCGCGGAGGGCCTCGCGATCGGAAGTGCGGTCGCGCTGGGACGCGTCTCGCTCGGTGCGTTCCTCGTGATCGGGTTCATGGTCCACAACGTGACCGAAGGGCCCGCCGTGGTCGCACCGGTGGCTCGCGACGAGCGCCCGCCGCTCTATCACTTCGCCGGTCTCGGACTGCTCGCAGGAGCGCCGATCATCGTCGGCGGCTGGATCGGCGGTGCGGCGTTCTCGCCGACACTCGGGGCGCTGTTCCTCGCTATCGGCGTCGGCGCCATCCTCCAGGTCGACTGGGAGATCGCCGGGATGGTCCGGCGCTCGGGCCGGCTGGGTTCGGCGACGAACCTGCTGGCCTTCCTCGCGGGCCTGGTCGTGATGTACGCGACCGACCTCCTGGTGACGCTCTAGTACCGCCAGCGACACTTTCGGCCCCTTCGTGACGCTGTAGGAACCGTTTTGCCGCCGGCCCTTCGAACCACCGGTATGCGCGACATCGACGAGACCGACAGACAGATCCTGGGGCTCCTGCTCGACGACGCGCGCCGGTCGTGGCGCGACATCGCCGACGCGGTCGACCTGTCGCCGCCGGCCGTCGCCGACCGCGTCGAGCGCCTCGAGGAGGTGGGCGTCGTCCGCGGGTTCACCGTCGACGTCGACCGCACGAAACTCCGCGGCGGGACGCCCGTGCTCGTGACGGTCGAAGCAGTCCCGGGAACCGCCGAGGGATTCGCCGACGAACTGACCGACGCGGACCGCGTCGAGCACGTCTTCGAGACTGCCGACGACCGAGTCGTGTTCTCAGCCGTCGTCGAGGCTGGCGACCCACTCCCCCTGCTCCGGACTGTGGGTGACCTTGACGACATCCGCGAGTACGACGTCTCGTTGCTCCGCGGCCAGGACTGGAGCCCTTCGGTCGAGGGCGTCGAACTCGCGCTGACCTGCGACGAGTGTGGCAACACCGTCACCAGCGAGGGCGAGAGCGAGCGCCTCGACGGCGACGTCTATCACTTCTGCTGTAACTCCTGTCGCGAGTCGTTCGTCGGGATGTACGAAGACCTCCGCGAAGGTGCCGACGGCTGATCTCTGATTCCGCTGGTCTCTCCCGGTCGCTCACTCCGGTCCGAACTGCTCGCCGTCTCTCGCGTCGGCTTTCATCCGCCTGACCGTCGCTCTGGCGTTGCTCGCGTCGTAGCCGAACAGCACTCGTTCCCCGTATGCCTCGGCGACTTCCGTCGCGTGGAGGAGGTCGTCCACGTCGACGTTGACCGCGTAGAGTTCGATAGAGAAGGGGGCGTCGAGTTCGTCGACGAACCCGCGGGCGAGGATCTCCAGCCAGTAGGTCGTCGAGTAGGCCATGTCGTACAGTGGGACGACGAACTCGTCGACGTACTCGGCGAGGGCGTCCACGTCCAGCCCTGCGCGGTCGTAGATGTGGCCGGGGTAGGGGTCGGGATAGAGCGTCAGGAAGAGGTCCCCCGGAACGCGCTCCCGGGCCTCGGCGACGAAGTCCGTGATGACCGACGCGCGCCACTCGCGCCAGTCGTCGTGGTCGCTCTCGGCGAAGGCCGCCTCACAGCGGTCACAGTGACAGTACTCCTCGCGGGGAAACCCCACGTCGTCCAGGCGGACGTCCGGCCTGACGGCTGCGGCCTCCTCGATGATTTCGAGAAGTCCCTCCCGATAGCGCTCGTGGGTCGGGCAGACGTAGTCCCAGTCGAAGTAGGGTCGGTCGCGGGTTGCCGGCTCACCGTCGTCGCTCAGGGGAACGAGGTCGGCGTTGCCCTCGGCGGCGGCGTTGTCGGCGAAACACGAGACCATGTTGATCCCCTCGGCGACCGGTTCCGACGCCCGGCCGGTGACGTCTTTGACCTCGTAGAACCCGACGTCGAACTCTTCCCAGGCGAGTTCCTCCTCGTTACGGGTGACGACGCCGTACATACCACGAGATGGCCGCGAGTCGGGGTAAGTAGTTCGAAAACCGCACGGCCCGGGACACCGTCGAGAACGCCGAGAACAGTTCGACGCGATGCGGACTGTGCTTCGAGTGACGGACTGGCGCAGTCGGCCCTGCCTCACTCGCTGACGACCATCTTGTAGGTGATGGCCACGGCGATCAGGAGGACGACCAGGAGGAGTACTTTCTTTGACATCACGTTGACGTGCTCTCTGAACGATAAAAGGTTTTCCGGTGGGGTGAACGGAGACGACGGCGCAGTCGCGAGGGGAGGGGTAGATTCGGGGAACGTCGTGTCTCAGCCGACGTCGATGTGGTCGGCGATGTGCTCCCGGACGATCGTCTCGCAGTACTGACAGCGGATACCGTCGTCGAGGACGTCGAAGCGCGAGTCGACCGGTTCGTCGCCGGTGGTGATGCAGTGACGGTTGGGACACGAGAGGACGCCGGTGACGACGTCGGGGCGCTCGACGCGGTGTTTCTCGACGACGTCGAAGTCGCGGACGATATTGATCGTCGCCGCGGGGGCGATGAGCGAGAGGACGTCCACCTCGTCCTGGCTCAGTTCGCGGCCCTCGACCTTGACGATGTCCTTGCTCCCGAGGCGGTCGCTGGGGACGCGCATCCCGACGCTGACGGTCTCGCCGCTGTCTGCGTCGATACCGAGGATCGCGAGGACGTTCAGCGCCTGACCGGCGGCGATGTGGTCGATCACGGTGCCGTTGCGGATCTTGCTGACGCGGAGTTCGTGGTCGCTCATCGCTCTCCCTCCAGGAGCAGGTCGAGCAGTGCCATCCGTACGGGGACGCCGTTGTGGGCCTGCTGGAAGTAGGCGGCGTGGTCGGTCTCGTCGACGTCGTGGGCGATCTCGTCGACGCGCGGGAGCGGGTGCATCACGGTGAGGTCGTCGCGCGCGTCGTCGAGCGTTCCGGCGTCGATCTGGTACTCACCGGCGACGGCGCGGTACTCGCTCTCGTCGGGGAACCGTTCGCGCTGGATGCGGGTGACGTAGAGGACGTCCAGTTCCCCGAGGACGGCGTCGAGGTCCTCGTGTTCCCTGATCGACGCGCCCTCCTCGTGGAGGTCGTAGCGGACACTCCGGGGGAGTCGGAGGCTCTCGGGGCTGACAAAGTGCTGGCGGACGTCGAAGTTCGTCAGCGCGTGGGCCAGCGAGTGGACCGTCCGGCCGTACTTCAGGTCGCCCATGATCCCGATTGTGATGTCGTCGAGTCCCGCCGACTCCCGGATCGTGTAGAGGTCGAGCAGCGTCTGGGTGGGGTGCTGGCCGGCGCCGTCGCCCGCGTTGATGAGCGGGACGTCCACGAACTCGCTGGCCATCTTCGCCGACCCCTCGCTGGGGTGGCGCAGGACGAGCGCGTCGGCGTATCCTTCCACGACCCGGACAGTGTCCGCGAGACTCTCGCCTTTCGTGACGCTGGAAGACTCGACGGTGCCCATGTCGACGACGTCGCCCCCGAGTCGCCTGGCCGCGGCGGTGAAGCTCATCTTCGTGCGCGTACTCGGCTCGAAGAAACACAGCCCCAGCAACGCCCCTTCGTGGCGGTGGCCCCACGCCGACGGGTCGGCCGCGATCTCGGCCGCGCGGTCGAGCACCTCCTCGATGCCCGCCCGAGAGAGCTGTTTCGCACTGATGACGTGGTCGTGACGCATTACCGATACCCCCGCCCCCCGCGGTCTTGAATCCCCCGACACCGAGTCGCGCGTCCGAGGGTTCATATCGGAGGGCGCGGCCATCCCGGACCATGCTCGCGATCGTGGGCGGGAAAGGCGGCTGCGGGAAGACGACAACTGCACTCGGGGTCGCACGCGCGATGGCGTCCGGGGCGGGCCGACCAGTCGTGGTCGACGCGGACTATTCGATGCCGAACCTCCACACCAGAGCCGACACCAACCGTCGTCCGGGCGTCGGGGCTGTCGCCGACGGCGCCGCTCCCGAACGGGTACTTCACCGGAGCAAGGCCTATCCCGGCGTTGATATCGTCCCTGCCGGAACTGCCACCGGGGTACCCGAAGAGTCGACGCTCCGTCGCCTGCGCCACACCGCCGGACCGGTCGTCCTCGACTGTCCCGCCGGGGCGACCGAGGCAGTGACTGCACCGCTCGCCGCCGCCGACAGTGCCCTCGTCGTGTCGACGGCCGAGCCTGCGAGTCTCGGTGACGCAGCCAAGACCGCCCGGATGGCCCGGGCCCTCGGTACGCCGCCCCACGGCGCCGTCGTCACGCGCGCCCGACGGTTCGACCCGCCCGACTGTCCGGAACTCGACGAACTCAGCGACGAGTGTCCCGTCGTCGGAACAGTCCCGGAGATCGAGGGTCCGGACGTGCTGGGCAGTCGGGCGGGGCGTGCAGCCTACGGGGGGGTCGCCGACCGCCTCGACGAGCGGAATATTTAATCTGCTCCACGTCAGAGGTACCTGTACCATGGCCAACCGGCTGCACACCGGGATCGACGTGCTCGACCGGAAGCTCGGGGGTGGGATACCTGAGGGTAGTCTGGTGGCACTCTGTGCCCAGCCGGCCAGTCAGGCGGAGCTGTTTCTCTACGAGTTGACCGCGACCCGCGGGACGCTGTACCTCTCGCTCGACCGCACTGCACAGTCGGTCAACGCGAGCATCGAACAGACCCCCGCGAACACCGGCGACCCGACCGTGCGCCACATCTCCGGCGAGGCGCCGCTGGACAACGCGGGCAAACTCGTGAGTGCGCTCCCCGAGAATTCGAACCTCATCGTCGACCCTGTCGACGTCCTGGAGTCACAGGAACCACCCTCGCGGTTCCGGAGTTTCATGAACGACCTGCAGAACCACCTCGTCAACACCGGCAGTCTCGGGGTGATGCACTGTCTCGACGGGCGGAGCGTCCCGCCCCTGCGCGACAGCACCGAGCACTTCGCCGACGTCATCTTCCAGCTCGAGACGACGACCACCAACGACGAGGTCGAGAACCGACTCGCGATCCCGAAGTTCCGCGGCGGTCGCGCCCCCAACGACATCATCAAGCTCGACCTCGTCGAACAGGTCAGCATCGACACCAGCCGCGACATCGCCTGACCATCTTTTTTCCGTTCGGGTCACCTCGTGCGCCCTTCGAGCGCCCTACGGGCACCGCTCACGCAAAAAATGCTGGGGCAAAAATGGCGCTCGCTTCGCTCGCGCGGATGCTGGTATAACTGTACGGTGGTCACTGTCCGTGCATACACAGCCGGTAGGTCGGTTCCAGCAGGTCGGGATTGAACACGTTCCCGGGCAGGCCGTCGAACCATCGGATCTCCGCTATCTCCTCGTCGTCGACGGAGGGGTCGCGGTCGATCTCTGGGGAGTCGGCCACCGCCTCGAAGACGACGAGCGTCCAGCCGGCTGTCTCTCCCGAACCCGCGTCCACGAACCTGAACTCGTCGACTGCTCGCGGGGCTTGCGCGCGCCACCGGGCAGGACCCACCCGTCGGCCCACGGCTGGTCGATCATGAGAACCCGACCGGCGTCGTCGAACGCGAAACCGAGCACGACCCAGCCGGATTCGACCGCCTCGGAGTCGGCCGCGTCCGCGAACTCGTCGGGCGGGACCCGCTCACGGCTCTCGGTTTCCAGCAGGTCGTCCCGGCGGTCGCGCGGGTCCGTGACTGGCATCGACCGCGACGTCGTCGGCCGGACACATACGTCTCCCGGACCGACAGCTTTTTCCTGTCGCCACGGCGGCGACAGATATGGAGGTGACGCTACTGGGCAGCGGCGAAGTGACCGGGGTGCCGCCGCTGTTCGGGGACCTCGACACGGCGGGTGCCGAACGACGGCGCCGCCGACCGGGTCTGCTCGTCGAGACGCCGGAGGCGGCGGTCCTGTTCGACGTCAGTCCGGACGTTCGCGAGCAGGTCAGGGAGGCAGGTCTCGACACGCTGGACGCCGCGTTCGTGACGCACTTTCACCACGACCTCGCGGGCGGGATCGACGATCTCGCGGTCGTCGCACCGGTGATGGACGTCGACGTCTGCATGACCGCTACGGCGACCGACCACTTCCGGGAGGAGCGGGGACACCTGACCGACGCGGTCGAACCCGAGACGTTCGAACACGGCGAGCGAGTGGACCTGGGTGACCTGACAGTCGTCCCGTTTCCCGTCGCACACGGCAGACCAGCCTTCGACACGGTCGGGTTCGCCGTCGAACACGGGGGTTCGACTGTCGTGTGGGCCCCGGACATCCAGCAGTTTCGCCCGGAGATGGCAGGCGGCGAGGCGTACAGGAACGCAGACATCCTCTTCGTCGAGGGATCCCCACTGTTTCGCGACGAACTGTACGAGGAGGTCCCGTTCGAGTCGGAGATCGACTCTGCGGAGGCCGACCGCACGGTTCTCGTACACGTGAACGAATATCTCGACGGTCCCACGGAAGAGTTGCGAGCGGCTGCCGCCGAACGCGGGTACGAACTCGGACGGGATTTCGCGTCCTACGACCCGTGAGCGTGTCATAGAAGTGGTCACTGAAGGCGACGAACTTACCGCTCGTTCCACGAGCGTTGCGTTCGTCGGGCAGCAGGGGCTGGCGCCGGCCACGTCGCTCGTGCTTTGGGAGACCTGGCGGTCTCAGCGCCGCATTCGCTTTGTTTCGTGGGAATTTCGCCAGCCGACCACGAGGGCTGCGAGCGGGGCCGCTACGCGCCTCGGAAAAACGAGCAGACCGAACGTGGCCGGCACCAACCGCCTAACGCGAGCGAAGCGAGCGTTACTCGCCGGCGCCTTCGAGTTCCTCGACGAGTTCGTCAGCGTCGATGTCCTCGTCTTCCAGCGCGTCCTCGATGTCGCCGCCGCCCATGCCGCCGCCCATGCCGCCCATCATGCCGCCGAGACCGCCCATGCCCATGCCCTCGCCGAGGGTCTCCTGGACGATGACGCGGTCGACTCCTAGCTGGTCGACCAGCTGCTGGGCGATCTGCTGTTTGCCCATCATCCACTGCTGGTTCATCGTCAGCTGGGGCGTCGCCTCGATGTAGAGCGTCTCCTTCTCGACCTCGACGGTTTCGTACTCGGGTTCGGACTCCTCGTCCTCGTCTTCGTCGCCCTCCTCAGCAGCTTCCTCGTCCTCGTCGGGTTCGACGAGTTGCTCTTCCTCCTCGACGTCGGTCTCGAACCAGAGTTCCAGGTCGATGTCGAGGAACGTGTCCATCAGGGCCTGGGCCTTGGCCTCGCGGTCCTCGACCTCGTCGAGAATCTCGTACTCGTATTCGACGTCCTCACCGGCGAGCGGGTGGTTGAAGTCCACGCGTGCGCGGCCGCCGATAACCGTCTCGACGTGACCGTGCTCGCCGTCGATGTCGACGTGCGCGCCGGGGTAGCGGTCGTCCTCGGGGATGCGGTCCACACTGATTGTTCGAACCTCGTCCTGGTCGAACTCGCCGAAGGCTTCGGCGGCGGCCACGGTGACGGTGCCCTCGTCGTCGACCTCCTTGCCGACGATGTCGTCCTCGACGGCACCGAAGACGTGGCCCTCGCCGAGCACGACGGTCCGGGGCGCGAACTCCTGGTCCTCGCCGACGCCCTCCTCCTCGGCGACCTCGGGGTCGGTCGTGTCCACGAGCGTGCCGTCCTCGACGGTGCGTGCCGTGTAGGCGATCGTGACGAAGTCGCCCCGCTGGAGTCCCGACTCCTCGTCTTCGGTCTCCTCGGCGTCTGCCTCGGTCTCCGTCTCCTCGGCCTCGGCTTCCGTTTCCGTCTCCTCGACCGCTTCGGTCGATTCGGCCTCGGACTCGTCGACGTCTTCGGCCGCTTGGGCCTCTGTCTCGGCCTCGTCGGCCTCGGACTCGTTGCTCATACCGGTATGGACTGGCGTTGCACTCTTAAGAACAACGTTTCGGGGGCGCGAGCGGGGCCCCGGTCGTCGACAGGGTCAATCGACCGAGCGACTCTTGAACTCGACGGTGTAGCCGGCCGGGTCCGTCACGTACACGCAGGGGAGTTCGCCGACGGCACCCTCGCGAACCGCCTCGGTCTCGATGTCGACCCCCGCGTCGTCGAGCCGGTCTGTGACCGCGGACAGCGGTTCGTCGACGAGGACCGCGAAGTGATTGAAGTTCTCGCCGGTCGGTTCGGGCACCGACTCGCGCGGGGAGACGTGGACGATACAGGACTCGCCCAGTCGGACGTAGAAAAAACCCCGCTCCCCCGATCGGTAGGCGTCGTAATACTCCAGGTCGAAGCCCATGTGGTCGCGGTAGAAGGCGACGAACGCCTCGACGTCCGACTCGGAGACTCGCACGTTGACGTGGTCTATCGATTCGGCGTTCATACCGGCCGATCCGGCGTCTCCCGCAAACGCGTTTCGGATCCGAGTCGGTCGGTTTTTGTCGTGACGGCCCGCCCTCCGGGTATGTACGAGGTCGAGATCAAGGTTAGGGCCGACCACGACGTCGTCCGGTCGAACCTGCACGGACTCGACGCGGCGCCGGAGGGGACGATCACACAGGTCGACACCTACTACGACGCGCCCCACCGCGACTTCGCCGAGACCGACGAGGCGCTCCGGGTCCGCCGCGAGACCACCGACCGCGACGAGCGCGTGGCGCTGACCTACAAGGGACCGCTCATCGACGAGGAATCCAAATCCCGCGAGGAACACGAGACGGCCGTCGACGACCCCATCGCCGCCGAGGGCATCCTCGACGGACTCGGTTTCGAACCCGCCGCCACCGTCGAGAAGGAACGCGAACGGTTCGCACTCGACGGCTACACCGTCACGCTCGACGACGTCTCGGGGCTCGGCGAGTTCGTCGAAGTCGAGATCGAGACAGCCGACGACGACATCGCCGACGCCCGCGAGGGGGCGAAAGGCGTGCTGAAATCGCTGGGTATCGACCCCGAGGCCGGTATCCGGACCTCCTACCTCGGACTGCTCCTCGAAGAGGAGAACGGGAACGGGAACGGGAACGCCAGTGGCGATGTTCTGTAGTAATTTCTGGGTTCGGAAAGGTTTCCGCAAGTTATACGAAGGGGCGAGCGGAATGACCGACCAATGACCGAGCGGAACATCCGCGTCCAGCCGGCGACGGGGCGCGCAGTCGAAGACCAGGAAGTCGAGATCGTCGAGCGGAAGGGACTGGGTCACCCGGACTCGATCTGTGACGGCATCGCGGAGGCCGTCTCCGGGGCGCTCGCACGGGAGTACATCGAGCGCTACGGGAAAGTGCTCCACTACAACACCGACGAGACCCAGCTCGTGGCGGGCGAGGCCGCGACGGCCTTCGGCGGCGGCGAGGTGCTGAAGCCGATCTACCTGCTGGTCGTCGGCCGGGCGACCAAGAAGTACGAGGGCGAGACGTTCCCGGCCGAGACCATCGCACTCGAGGCCGCCAGGGAGTACCTCACCGACAACTTCCCGTACCTCGACGTGGGAACCGACGTCGTCGTCGACGTCAGCCTCGGCGAGGGCAGCGGCGACCTCCAGTCGGTCTTCGGCGAGGAGGGCGCGGTCCCGATGGCCAACGACACGAGCTACGGCGTCGGCCACGCACCCCTGACCGAGACCGAGGAGATCGTCTACAACGTCGAACGCCGACTCAACGGCGAGTACGCCGACGAGAATCCAGTCGTCGGACAGGACGTGAAGGTAATGGGCAAGCGCGAGGGCGACCGGATCGACGTGACCGTCGCCGTCGCTGCCGTCGACCACCACGTCTCCGGACTGGAAGCCTACAAGGACGTCGTCGCGGGTGTCCGGGAGTACGTCCGCGAGGTGGCGACCGACTACACCGACCGCGAAGTGGCGGTCAGCGTCAACACCGCCGACGACTACGAGGACGGCTCTATCTACCTCACCACGACCGGGACCTCCGCCGAACACGGCGACGACGGGTCGGTGGGCCGGGGCAACCGCGCGAACGGCCTCATCACGCCCAACCGCCCGATGAGCATGGAGGCGACGAGCGGGAAGAACCCGGTCAACCACATCGGGAAGATCTACAACCTCCTGAGCACCGAGATCGCCGAGTCGGTCGTCGCGGACGTCGACGGCATCCGCCAGCTCCAGGTGCGACTCCTCTCGCAGATCGGCCGCCCCATCGACGAACCGCACGTCGCCGACGCGACCGTCGTCACCGAGGAGGGCGTCGCAGTCTCGGACGTCGAACCGGAGATCGAGGCGGCGATCGACCGCGAACTGGCGAACGTCACGGACGTCACCCGGCGGGTCATCGAGGGCGAACTCTCGACGTTCTGAGTCCGGCGTCCGCGCTGTCGGGTGGAGAGAGGCGAAACCGCTTAGGGGGATGGACTACTCGACGCGTCCATGACGCGGGTCTGTCTGGTCGGCGACGGGGACGTCAACCTCCAGTACGAACTCCTCTCGCGCGAGACGGCCCGCGAGGCGCTGGCCACCTACGACATCCACGAACCCTTCGAGAACAGCGTCGGCGTCGAGACGGTGAGTCTGGGGGCGGCCGTGTCGCTGTTGAACGACCTCGACTGGTATCTCGTCCGCTTCGTCGAGGAGGCGATGGTCCTCGAACCGAGCGTCAGCGAAGACGAGTGGCTCTCGCGCGACCTCGCGCGGGCCGTCCGAGACGACGAACTCGCACCCGAGGAGACCGGCCGGTTCATCAAACTCTACGGGCTCGAACTGGTCGATAGCGGTCCTGATGGCGCGGCGAGTTCAGCAGACGGCGACGACACGGAGCGTTCGGGAGACGCCAACGACGCGGACGCCCCCGAACAGGACGGAGCGTCCGGAGGCCAGCCGACGGCGCCACCCCGCCGACTCGTCGAGCCGATGTACGTGACCCGGACGGGCGGCGACCTGCCGACGTACGACCTCAGAGACGTCGAGGAGACGCTCGTCGAACGGGTCACCGAAACGGAGTTCGGTGCCTGAAACTGCGGGGTGAAACCGCTAGACACCGAGTGAGTATCGACGAGCGTGTGGTTCGACGCTGTCGGGGCTGGTCGGATCGACGCTGTCGGGACTGGCCGGATCGACATCGTCAGAGGTTTTATACGAATCAGCGAGGCGAATACCCCGACCCACGTGGTCGGGGATGAAGCCGACAACCCGTGATACAAACCATTAACTGACAATACGCCTAACAAAAAGACAGCGATGGAATACAGTCACCGCTACCACGCTTACCCGACCGACGAGGTAGCGGAGCGACTGGAACACCATCTCGACGTTCATCGCCAACTCTACAACCACGTCCACTGGGACTACGAAAACAGTCCAGAGGGCGACAAACCGGGTGAGTACGACCAGAACAACAAACTCCCCGAGTGGAAACGCAAATGGCCGGTGTTCAGTGAACTACATTCGAAGGCCGCTCAAGCCACCGTCGCGCGTTTCCACCGCAACCTCTCGAACCTCCGTAAGAAGAAAGAGACCGGACACAACGTTGGTCAACTCAAACGGCAAGCACCTACTGAGTACCGGAGTGTGACGTACAACCAGTCTGGCTTCGACCTCGATGAAAAGAGGGGCCACGACAAGTACGCATACGTCCGCTTCAGCAAAATCGGCTGGGTCAAACTCCGATACTCGCGTCCGATTCCAGACCACGCCACCATCAAAGAAGTCACTGTCAAAAAGGAGACGACCGGCGAGTGGTTCGTCTCCTTCGGGTTGGAAACCGACGATGCTAGCTTGCCCGAGAAACCCGATGTGGACTCACTGGACGCGACCAACAGCGTCGGAATTGACCTTGGTATTCTCGACTATATCCACACCAGCGACGGTAAGACTGTGGAGTGGCTCGACCTCGAAGACGACTACGAGCGTCTGCGGCGCGAGCAACGTGCGTTGTCTCGAAAGGAGAAGGGGTCGAACAACTGGGAGAACCAACGAGTCGAAGTGGCGAAGGTCAAGCGCCACATCAAGCGGAAGGTGCTGGACTACCAGCACAAGATTACGACGTGGCTCGTTAAAGAGTACGATGCCGTGTTCGTGGAAGATCTCAACGTGAAGAGTATGCTTCAGAGCGACGGGAACGCTCGCAATAAGCAGGATGCGGCGTGGCGACAGTTCATCACCTTGTTGGAATACAAGGCCACCCTGTACGGCTGCCACGTCGTTCAGGTCGAACCCCAGGGCACGACGAAGGAGTGCGCTCGGTGCGGTGTGGAGACTCCTAAGCCTCTCTGGGTCAGGGAACATTCCTGTCCGAGTTGCGGCTTCAAGACGGATAGAGACGCGAATGCGGCGATAAACGTCCTCAAACGCGGCTTTGCTGAACTAGGGCTGGGATGGCCCGAAGCAACGTCTGTCGAGACTGTGACCGCTACGGACACCGCTGATTTTCAGCGTGTGTCTGCAAGTCACGTCGTAGAAGCAGGAAGCCT
>Ga0207813_100237_pt1 | contig 37751 bp, 41 predicted proteins | sample A23E3SouthBayCA_2_FD_187730 | JGI IMG/M metagenome (GOLD analysis project Ga0207813, IMG submission 187730) | Aerobic enrichment media microbial communities from Eden Landing Ponds, California, USA - A23 E3 (4) (SPAdes) | ecosystem: Environmental > Aquatic > Marine > Unclassified | place... | reverse complement strand
GAAAGAGGAGGTCGTCGGTCGCGTGGACGAACGCGACCCCGCCGTTCTCGGCGATGACAGTCCGGTCGACCCCGAGGAACTCACAGAGCGCGACGGGGTAGGGGAGTGCCTTGCCCGTGGCGAGGACGACGGGCGCGCCCCACTCGCGGAGGACGGTGAAGACGCGGGGATCGATCGCTCTGTCCGGGCCGGAGAGCGTCCCGTCGATGTCGACGGCGAGCGGTGGCGTCACGGCCGACGGTCGGCGACGAGTCCTCAAACAGTATTCGGTTCCGCGCGACCGACGGTCCGCCAGTCCGCGCGCGACCGCTGTCGACGGACCGTCGCTCAGTCGCCGCTCAGCCGCTCGTAGGCCGCCTGGACTTCCTTGAACGACTCCTCGTCGCCGTCGGGCGAGTCCGGGTGGACCTCTTTGACGCGCTCGCGATAGGCTCGCTTGACCGCGTCGGCGTCGGCGTCCTCGTCGAGTCCGAGCACGTCGTAGGCCTCCGTGAGGGTCGGGCCGTCGTCGGCGCGCGGGTCGACGCGCCGGCCGCCCCGACCGCCGCGGCCCGCGCGTCCGCCGCCCGGCGCTCGCTGTCCCGCGGCCGCACGGCGACCGGCCTGTCGGGCCGCGGCCTCCGTCGCCGCCCGCGCCCGCTGGCGCTGTTCGTCCCGCGGCGGCGTCCACTCCTCGCGCGGGCCGGCGCCGAAGCCGCCGCGGGTCTCCTCGACGGCGGCCCGGTCTTCCACGCTCCGGTAGAGCCGGCGAAAGAAACGGCCGGAGGCGTGATACCACATGAAGTAGGAGACGGCGCCGAAGAGTATCGCGACCCCGAAGAAGACGAGATTGTAGACGACGCCGAAGACGGCGAACAGCAGCGCCATCCCCGCGAAGACGGCCGACAGGCCGGAGACGATACGAGACCCGTACACGACGCGTACTTCGGCCCCGACGCCCCTAAACGTCTCGGCCGCCGCCAGAGAGTGACGGCTCCCGCCCGAGAGCGACGGCCGCCGCCCAAGGTTGAAACGCGTCGAGGGCGAAATCAGGGCATGAGCGTCTCCGGTCTCTGCGAGATCTGTCAACAACCAGAGGTCGAGCACACCTGCGACCGGTGCGGGAAACTCGTCTGCGACCGCCACTTCGACGAGAAAAGCGGCGTCTGCAGCGAGTGCGCGGCCGAACTCGGCCGTCCCGACACCCCCGGAGAGCGAGAGCGCGGGGACGACGACCTCCCGGACGGCGTCGACACCTACCGGTACTGATTCAGCCGTTTCTTCAGTCGCTTCGCGGCCTGCCCGGAGGCTTTCGCGAAGTTCTCACCCTGGTCCTCGCCGGCGAAGATGATCCCCCGCGAGGAGTTGACGAGGCCGACGCCGTCGGCGAGGCCGTGCTCGACAGCGGCCTCGGCGTCGCCGCCCTGCGCGCCGACACCGGGCACGAGGAACGGGATGTCGGGGACGATTTCGCGGATCTCCTCCAGTTCTTCGGGGGCGGTGGCACCGACGACGAGACCCACGTTGTCGTTGGCGTTCCACACGTCCGCGAGCGCGGCGACGCGCTCGTAGAGCGGTTCGCCCGATTCGAGTTCGAGGTCCTGCAGGTCCGAACCGCCGGAGTTCGACGTGCGACAGAGGATGAAGACGCCAGCTTCGGCGTCCGAGAGGAACGGCTCCAGCGAGTCCCGTCCCATGTAGGGGTTGACCGTGATCGCGTCGGCACCCATTCCGTCGTCGGCGAGGAGTTCGGCGTACTGGCGGGCGGTGTTGCCGATGTCGGCCCGTTTGGCGTCGAGCAGGACGGGCACGTCCTTGCCGTGTGCGTAGGCGACGGTCTCCCGCAGCGCGCGCCAGCCGTCGGGGTCCTCGTAGAAGGCCGCGTTGGGTTTGAACGCGGCGGCGTGTTCGTGGGTCGCGTCGATGATCCGGCGGTTGAACGCCCACCGCGGGAGGTCGTACTCCTGGAGGTGGTCCGGGATGCGCGCCGGGTCGGGATCTAGTCCCACGGAGACGACGCTGTCGACCGTCGCGATGCGGTCGGCCAGTCGGTCGAAGAAGTTCATACCGCCACCTCGCCGACGCCGCTAAACAAGGTTGCGGGTTTCCGTGTGAACGGCGTTCGGTGCAGATAGTCGACAGTACGATACCGACGAACGGGTCTACGCCTGCCTTCGCTCGCGGGCGTAATACTCCCAACCGCCGAAGACGAGATAGCTGATGAAGTACAACGGCGAGACACCGACGGCGTAGACACTCAGACCGAATACCGCTCCCGACCCGATAGTTCCGGTAGAGATTCCAATTGCGATCCAACCCACGACGATCACTCCGAGAACTACGAGAGGCGCACCGATACGAAAACGGTAGTAGAGAGCGATCGGCACGGCGAACGTCGCGATAGCCATTCCGCTGGACAGCAGGAACCAGCCCGCGCTCTCGAGAGAGAGGGTCGAGAGAAAGTCACTGACGCTCCACGATTCGAAGAAAAGACCTGCGAGGAGGAAGGCGAGAAGCACTCCTGTTCCGATCGCGACACCGAGACCGGTGGACTTCCACGAGGGGGATTTCGAGTCTGGAACAGTGGTTTCCATATCTACAGATTCGGCGTACCAGGTGTTAAGTCCAGTGTGACCGGCGGCCAGATTCCGGTTACACTCACGTCACCCGGTTGCACGACCGCCGCCGAGAGGCTATATGACCGGCGTCCGTACGACGGAGCGTGATGAACACCGTTTCGAGACCGCTTCTGACCCGGGCACTGACAGACGTTGCGACCGATCCTGTGGAGGCGGTCTGAGTGGACGGGCCCCACCAGAGCCAGCAACTCGTGACCGCTGGCACGGGCCTCGACGACGCGACCTCGGCGGCCGTCCTCGTCCACGGCCGCGGCGCGACGGCCCGCTCTATCGTCGGGATGGCCGACGAGTTCCACAAGGATGGACTCGCGCTGCTCGCGCCGCAGGCCGCCCGCAACACGTGGTATCCCAACTCGTTCATGAAGCCCGTCGAGACGAACGAACCGGGCCGAACCTCGGGACTGCAGGCCGTCTCCGACGCCGTCGAGACCGCCGACGAGGCCGGAATCCCCACCGAGAACGTCCTCGTCCTCGGCTTCTCGCAGGGCGCCTGTCTCGCGAGCGAGTTCGTCGCGCGCAACCCCCGCCGATACGGCGGGCTCGTCGCCCTCAGCGGCGGTCTCATCGGCGAGACCATCGACGAGACCGAGTACGAGGGCGACCTCGAACGGACGCCCGCGTTCCTCGGCTGTAGCGACGTGGACCCGCACATCCCGGTCGAGCGGGTCCACACGACGACAGCGGTCCTCGAAGACCTGAACGGCGACGTCGAAGAGCGCATCTACGAGGGGATGGGTCACGGCGTCAACGCCGACGAGATGGCGTGGGTCTCGGACATGGTCGACGGTCTCGTCTCGGACTGACTCCCGGCGGTCCCGTCCGGTCGATCCCCGCTCCGAAGCGCGGTTCGTGCCTTTCATTACCGCGAGACCGGTCGTAGCATCCATGTCCGAGACCCGGTCAGACCCGCGGATCTCGCCGTGGTGGTTCGTCGCCGTCGCCGCGCTCGTGATGGGGACGATCGGGACCTACCAGTTCGTCTGGTCGTCGATCCGGGTGCCGCTCGGCGACCGCCTCGCCGCACCCGAGACCGCGCTGGGTACTGTTTTCACGGTCTTTCTCGTCTTCCAGGCCGTCTCGCAGTTCCCGGCGGGGTGGGTTCGCGACCGCTACGGTCCGCGGATTCCGCTGCTCGTCGGCGCGCCCCTGCTCGCGGTCGGCTACGCCTGGACGGCCCGAGCGGGGTCGCTCGAGACGGTCTACCTCGCCTACGCGCTCGGTGGTATCGGGAGCGGCGTCGTCTACACCGTCGCGGTCAACACCGCGGTCAAGTGGTTCACCGACCGCCGCGGGCTGGCGACGGGCGTCGTGACGACCGCTTACAGCGGCGTCAGCTTCCTCCTGATCCCGGCCGTCCGGAGCGGCGTCTCTTCGTCGTTCACGCGCACGCTCACCGCGATGGGCGTCGGCGCCGCCGTCGTCTCGCTGGTGGCTGCGGTCGTCCTCAGCGACCCGCCGCGGGTGACCGACGAAACGGTCGAACGCGGCGAGGGCGACGAGACAGCGTCCGACAGGCCGGACGCCGATTCGGGCACGAAATCGGGGGCGGGCGAGAATTACGAGTGGCGCGAGACGGTGCGGACGTGGCAGTTCTGGCTCCTGTACGCGGTCTTCGTCGTCGTCAACGGCGCGGGGCTGATGCTCATCGGGAAGGTGGTCTCCTACGCGGAGCACCTCGCGCTCCCGGCGGCCGTCGCGACGGCCGGCGCATCGGTCGTCGCGGGCGCCGACGCGCTGGGTATCACGCTCATCAGCGCCGTCTCCGACCGCCTCGGCCGGGAGCGAACGGTCGCGGCGTCGCTCGTGCTCGCGGGCGTCGCGCTCGCGACGACAGTCTGGGTCGGCGCCGCCGCGTTCGCCTGGCCGTTCGTCGCGCTCGCGGGCGCCGCGGCCCTGTTTCGGAGCCCGCCCTTCGCCATCTTTCCCAGCCTCGTCGGCGACTACTACGGCGAGGCTAACTCCTCGCAGAACTACGCCTTGCTCTACTCGGCGAAGATCCCGGGGAGCATCTTCGGCGGCACCGTCGCGAGCGGCCTGGTCGTCACCATCGGCTGGTCCGAGTCCTTTCTCGTCGCCGCCGTCGCGATGGTCCTCGCCGGGGTAGCGATGGCATTCCTGCGACCGCCGGCCGAGCGGTGACCCCGATCGCCGCGGCGCCCGGGACGCCAGTCACCTTTTTCTCGGTCGCCCGCGAGTTCGGGGTATGAGCGACTTCGACCTCGATCTGCAGACGGTCGAGGAGGAACTGGACGACGCGACGGACGCGGACACCGAGGGGAGCGGCCGGGTCGTCCTCGGCGTCCTCGACGGCTCGACCCCCGACGAGGAGTGGGTCGAAGCGATCGAAGACGGCCAGACGCTCCTGCTGAACGTCGAGGGGGACGTGAACGAACTCGCCGCGGGGTTCGCCCGCGACGTGCGCGACGCCGGCGGCGAACTGATGCACTTCCGGGGCTTTCTCGTGTTGACGCCGCCCGGCGTCAGCATCGACGCCAGCCGGGTCGGCGACTGACCGCCTCGCCGTGACCCGCGCCCGCTTCGTGCCAGGGGGTGTCGCTCAGTAGTCCTTCTCGCCGGCTTCGACCGTCGTCTCCAGCCAGTTCTCCTCGGGCGGGAGCGGACAGGAGAACGTCTCGCTGAAGGCGCAAAACGGCGAGTACGCGAGATTGAAATCGATCGTCACCTGGTCGCCGTCCGCGAGTTCGCGGTCCGGCTCCAGTTCCATGTAGCGACCGCCCTCGTAGGTCTGCTGCCCGGTCGTCTTGTCGCGGAACGGGACGAAGACGGTCCGCGTCTCCTCGTCCGGCCGGCGATAGCCCGCGAGTTCGTACGTCTCGCCGTCGAGGTCGAACGAGAACGTGACGACGCGCTCGTAGGCGATGTCGGGACCGGAGCTCGTTTCGAGGTCGATCGTCTCGGGGTCCTCGTGGACCGCCACCGTCGCCTCGACGCGGTAGGCGGGGTCGGGGTCGAAGTAGTCCAGCCCGTCGAACTCGTCGCGCTCCTCGGGCGGGATCGGCGACTGGGGATGCTCGGCGAAGAAGTCGTCTTTCTCTGCACGGTTCGCGCGCAACTGCTCGGCCCATCCCTCCGGAACGCCGTCCGGTTCGTCCGTGGTTTCGGTCATACTCCCCGTACTCCGGCCAGCCGTTTGAGTGCGGCGTTTGCCCGCGTTCCGCGCGATGGACTCACCGGCGACAGTCCGTTGGTACCGCGCTTATCAGGCCGGCGTCCGTATATACAGGTATGTCCATGAAAGGGACCGGCACGGCGTCGGACTGGCGCGAGATCGACGAGTGGTCTGGCGGTACCGGCTGGATGGCCTACCCCGACGAGAACATGCAGCGGGCGAGCCACCTGCTGGCCGACGACGGCGACGTCTGGCTCGTCGACCCCGTCGACTGCGACGGTCTCGACGACCTGGTCGCCGAGTACGGCGAGGTGGCGGGCGTCGTCGTGCTCCTCGACCGCCACACCCGCGACGCGGACACGCTCGCGGAGCGTCACGGCGTCCCGGTCACGGTCCCCGACTGGATGGACGGCGTCGAGAAGAAAGTCGACGCGCCGGTCGAGCGCGTTCGCACCGACCTGGGCGACACCGAGTTCGGCGTCCACCGGCTCGTCGACAACGCGTTCTGGCAGGAAGCGATGCTGTTCGGCGAGGAATCGAAGACGCTCCTCGTCCCGGAGTCGGTCGGGACGGCCGCGTTCTTCCGGGCCGGCGACGAGCGCCTCGGCGTCCACCCCGCGCTCCGCCTGACGCCGCCGCGGAAGCTCTCCCGGCTGGATCCCGAGCGGATATTCGTCGGTCACGGCGAGGGCGTCCTCGACGACGCCGAGCGCGCACTGGCAGACGCCCTCGATGGGTCGCGGCGCCGCGCGCCGCGACTGTACGCGGAGACGATCCGCGATTTCTTCCTCTGAGCGGCGGTCTCCGGCGCGTGGAGTCGCTCGCGGCCGACGGAGTTTTCCCGATACCCGACCAACGTCGAGTGTGGTCTACGCGACACGAGGGCTGGTCGATTCCTTGCTCCGGTTCGCCCGCGAGTCCGACCCGGACCCGGTGACCATCTCCGTCTCGGTGACACCTGCGGGGGAGATCCCGGAGTGCGATCTCCCGCCCGAGACTCCCGTGTTCACGCATTTTTACATGCCCGACGCCGGCCGCTCCGTCAACTTCGTCTTCGGCGTCGACCTCGGGACGCCCGCGGGCCAGACCCAGGGCCGGTTCGTCTCCCATCCGAACGGCGAGTTGCGCGTGCGCCAGCGCGACGACTTCAAGGAGCTCATCTTCGTCGCCGTCCCGCCGTGGGACGACGACTCGATGGCGGTCTTCGACCGCCGGGGCGAAGAGCAGGCGCTCGATATCCTCGACGTGGAACCGCCTGCCGAGTTCCCGGAGTGAACCGCTGTTTCGCGGTCGCTGTCGCGCCCTGCGCGGCGCTCAGTCCAGATAGCCCAGGTCTTCGAGCTGGTCCGCGATCTCGGAGAACTCGGCCTCGGTGAGTTCGCCCTGTTGCTCGTGCTGGATGACGATGCTCCGCAGCAGGAATCGCACGAGGTCGCTGGTGCTCGAGAAACTGGTCCCCTCGATGGTCTCCTCGACTCTGTCCGCGAGGTCTTTCGGGATGGAGACGGTCGTGTAGTCGGTCATGCCTGCCAGCACGGTGTCGCGCGGGTTATGTACTGCGGTCGCGGCGCCGCCCGGAGTGCGGTCCGCGTCGCCTCAGACCTCGAGTTCGACCCGGTAGTCGGTCAGGTTCTCGTAGCCGTCCTCGGTGACGACGACGAGGTCCTCGATGCGGACGCCGCCGACGTCGGGGTCGTAGAGTCCGGGTTCGATGGTGATGACGTGGCCCGGTTCGAGCACGTCGACGCCGGGGCCGATGCGCGGCCCCTCGTGAACGTCGAGACCGACCCCGTGGCCCGTCGAGTGGATGAAACCCGTCTCGGCACCCTCGTCGCTGCGGAGGGTGGGCAGACCCGCCTCCTCGTAGACGTCGCAGGCGGCGTCGTGGACGGCCTCGCCCTCGACGCCCGGTTCCACGGCGTCGAGCGCCGCGCGGTAAGCCTCCTCGGTCAGGTCGTACCACTCGCGGACGGTGTCGTCGGGCTCGCCCTTGCAGAACGTCCGGGTCATGTCCGCGTGGTACTTCGAGGCCTTGTTCTGCGGGAAGATGTCGACGATGATCGGCTCGTTCGCCGCGAGCGGGCCGCTCCCGCGCTCGTGGGGGTCCGCGGCGTCGGCGCCGCAGGCGACGATGGTCTCGTCGAGGGCACAGCCGTGTCTGAGGAGCGTCACCTCGATCTCCGTCTTGACGGCCTCGCTCGTCAGGGGTTCACCGTCGCGATACAGCGTGCCGTCTCGCACGTCGGCGTTCGCGATCAGGTCTTCCGCGGCGTGCATCGCGGCCTCGTTCGCCCGCTGGGCCTCGCGGACGTGCTCGATCTCCTCGGCGGTCTTGGTCGCGCGGATCGCCCCGACCGCGTCCTCGCGGTCGGCCGTCACGGCGACCTCTCGCTCGCGGATCCCGTCTGCGACGTGGAGCGGGAACCGCGGCGGGACGGCGACGCTGTCGACGCCGTACTCGGCGAGGAAGTCCGCGAGGACGCGGTACTGGGCCTCGTGAGCGCCGAACTCCTCGGCGTACTCGCCGTAGCCGTAGTCGATGGAGCGTTCGACGGTCACCCCGCGGCTCTCGCGTTTCGCCCTGCCGAACTCCAGGCTCCGGTGGAAGAGCAGGCGGACCTCGCCGTCGTAGAGCGTGACGAAGGGGTCGGGCGCGTCGAAGCCCGAGAGGTAGTACTGCGTCGAGTCCTCCGAGTCCGCGTGGACGAGGTAGCCGTCGTACCCGCGCTCGTCGAGAAACGCGTCGAGCGCCGAGAGGTCGGGATCCATACCCCATCGAACGGGCGGGGGTATCAATAGCGTGGCGGCCACAGAACGCTCGAACCCTCCGACAGCGGGACCGCCCGCTCCGGAAACTTCGGGGAACCGCCTGGCCCGGAAGCCGCGCGGAACCGTCGACTCCGGTAGCCTCTTGAAAGGCGGGAGCGACTCGCCCGGTATGGACGTCACGATCACCGCTTCGACGCTCGCGGGCCGCGCTCGCGCCCCGCCGTCGAAGAGCTACACGCACCGCGCCATCCTCGCCGCCGGCTACGGCGAGGGCGCGACCGTCAACGACCCGCTCGTCAGCGCCGATACCCGCGCGACGGCCCGCGCCGTGGACGCCTACGGCGGGTCGACCGACTTCGCCGGAGACGGGACGACCCTCACCGTGGAGGGGTTCGACGGCCGCCCGGACGTGCCCGCGGACGTGGTCGACTGCGCCAACAGCGGGACGACGATGCGACTCACCACCGCGACCGCCGCGCTCGCCGACGGCCTCACCGTCCTCACGGGCGACTCCTCGCTCCGGTCGCGACCGCAGGGACCGTTGCTCGACGCCATCGAACAGCTGGGCGGGCGAGCGGAGAGCACCCGCGGCAACGGGCAGGCCCCGCTGGTCGTCGGCGGACCCGTCGACGGCGGCACCGCCTCCATCCCGGGCGACGTCTCCTCGCAGTTCGTCACCGCGCTCCTGATGGCCGGGGCCGTCAGCGAGGAGGGGATCACCGTCGACCTGGAGACCGAACTCAAGTCAGCGCCCTACGTCGACATCACGCTCGAAGTCCTCGACGCGTTCGGCGTCGACGCCCACCGCGTCGACGCGGCCTACCGCGTCGAGGGCGGCCAGTCCTACGCTCCGGAAGGTGGCGAGTACGACGTTCCCGGCGACTTCTCGTCGATGTCCTATCTCCTCGCCGCGGGCGCGCTCGCGGCGCCCGACGGCCTCGTCGTCGAGGGCGCACAGCCAAGCGCACAGGGTGACGCCGCCATCGTGGACGTCCTCGAACGGATGGGTGCGGACATCGACTGGGACCTCGACGCCGGCGAGATCACCGTCGCCGAATCGAGCCTGACGGGCGTCGAGGTCAGCGTCGCCGACACGCCGGACCTGCTGCCCACCATCGCGGTGCTGGGCGCGGCCGCGGGCGGGAAGACGACGATCACCGACTGCGAGCACGTCCGATACAAGGAGACCGACCGCGTGAGCGTCATGGCCGAGTCGCTCACGGAGATGGGCGCGACGGTCGTCGAGGAGCGCGACCGCCTGACCGTCCGCGGCGAGGACACCGAGTTGCGGGGGGCGACCCTGCCCGGCCGCGACGACCACCGCATCATCATGTCGCTCGCCGTCGCCGGCCTCGTCGCCGACGGCGAGACGACCATCACCGAGGCCGAGGACGTCGACGTCTCCTTCCCGGGCTTTTTCGACGTGCTGGCGGACCTGGGCGCGAACGTCTCGCGGTAGCGACCCGAGCTCTCGTCACTCGCGCCTCGCTCAGGGCATCTCGTCACTCGCACCCCGATCAGAACCGCTCGCTCACCGCTCCGAGGTTGACGGCGAGGCCAACCGCGACCAGGAGCACCGCGATCGCCGCGTCTCCCAACTCGCTGCCCGATACGGGCGTCGTCGCGTCGAAGGCGAGCGCGGCGCCGTAGCCGACGCCCCCGAGCGCGAGCGCGATTCCGAGGACGCCGATGGCGAGCGAGCCGGCCGTGCCGAACCGACCGGGCGCGCGGTTGCGCTCGTAGCTCTCGACGGCCGACTGGGTCGCCCCGTGAACAACGGTTTCGAGGTTCTCGACCTGTCCCTCCATGTAGCGGTGGAGCGTCTCCTCGTCTTCCGAAATCTCGGCCGCCCGCTCGGAGAGTTCGGTCTCGTAGGCGTCCAGTTCGCGTTCGCGCTCGTCGAGCTGCGCCTCCCGCTTTTCGAGGCGGTCCTCGGTCTCCGCTATCCCCTCGCGTCTCTCTTCGAGGTCGAGTTCACGGGCGTCGAGCTCCGCCTCGCGCTCGTCGAGGGCGTTCGCGCGCTCGTCGAGGTCCTCGGCCCGCGTGTCGAGCCCGAGTTCGCGCTCTTCGAGTCTACGCGCTCGCCGCTCGAGTTCGCGCCCCCGCTCTTCGAGCACGTCTTCGCGGTCGGCGATCTCCCGCTGGCTTTCCGCCGGCTCTGCGTCCGGTTCTGACGACGCCCCGCTCTCGTCGATCGGGTTCTCGTCGTCGCCCGAGGGCCCGTCTCCTGTGTCTTCATCGTCCGGCGACGCGTCCGCGGACTCGCTCCGTGGCCCCCCGTCGGCCTCGATCGACTCGTTGCCCCCTTCGGTCCCGGCCTCTTCGGACTCGTTGGTCATGCGTACTCGCGGAGCGTCGGCTTCGGGGGGCTTTGTTTGTCGGTGGTTACCGACCGTCTCGGTCGGGCCCACTCCCTGGGAACGGACGAAAACAGTTCGAGACGCCGAGCGGAGGAAAACGGTGTCGCGCCGGCGCTACCGCGAGGCCAGCCGGTCGGCGAACTGCTCGCGGACCTTCTTCAGTTTCGGCTCGGCGTGGAACTGGCAGTAGCGGTCGTTGGGGTTCTTGTCGTAGTAGTTCTGGTGGTACTCCTCTGCCTCCCAGAACCGCTCCAGGGGGGCGATTTCCGTGACGATCTCGTCGTTCTCGTAGCTCTGGAAGTCGCCGCCGGCCTGGAGCTCCGCGACGAACTCCTCGACGACCCCCTGTTGTTCGTCGTCGTGGTAGTAGACGGCCGAGCGGTACTGCGAGCCCACGTCCGGCCCCTGCCTGTCTTTCGTCGTCGGATCGTGAATGCGAAAGAACACCTCGAGCAGGTCCTCGTAGGCGATGACGTCGGGGTCGTACTCGACCTGCACGACCTCGGCGTGGCCGGTCGAACCCGAGCAGACCTCCTTGTAGGTCGGGTTCTCGGTGTGGCCGCCGGCGTACCCCGATGTGACATCGCGCACGCCGTCGAGTTCCTCGAACGCCGCCTCGATACACCAGAAGCAGCCGCCGCCGAGCGTCGCCGTCTCGGTCGCTGTCATGGTATGCGGTTGGGCTCGGAACCGTTTGAACCCAGCGACGGGGACCGACACCACTGGACGCTTCCAGACGGAGAGCGCAGAGCCGAAGCGCATACAACGAGACGGTGACTGTACTCGCGTATCGATGGTTCCGGGACCGGACGAGGACTACGATTACGTCGTCGACGCGAGCGGCGACGGCGACTACGAGCGCGTCCAGGCAGCGATCGACGGCGCGAAGTCCTTCCCCCGAGACCGCGTCTCGATACTCGTCAGAGAGGGCGTCTACGAGGAGAAAGTACGGATCCACTCGTGGAACACGAAAGTCGACCTCGTCGGTGAGGAAGTCGAGAACACGGTCATCACGCACGACGACCACTTCGATTCGATCGGGCGCGGGCGCAACAGCACGTTCTTCACGTACACGCTACAGGTCCGTGGGAACGACTGTTCGGTGCGGAACCTGACCGTGGAGAACAGTGCGGGGTCGGACGCGGATCAGGCCGTCGCGCTGCACGTCGAGGCCGACCGCGCGACGTTCGCGAACTGCCGCTTCCTTGGGAATCAGGACACCGTCTACGCCGCCGGCGAGGGGGCCCGCCAGTACTTTCGCGACTGCTACGTCGAGGGGACGACCGACTTCGTGTTCGGGGGCGCGACCGCCGTCTTCGAGGACTGCGAACTGCGGTCGAAGGCCGACTCGTACGTGACGGCGGCGTCGACGCCCGAGCGCGAGCCGTTCGGATTCGTCTTCAGAGACTGCCACCTGACCGCACAGGCGGACGTGTCCGAGGTGTACCTCGGGCGGCCCTGGCGCGACCACGCCCACGTCGCCGTCCTCCGCTGTCATCTGGGCGAGCACATCGCTCCCGAAGGGTGGCACAACTGGTCGCGAGCGGAGGTAGAGGACACCGTCACCTTCGCCGAGTTCGAGAACCGCGGTCCCGGCGCCGCGGACCCGGGCGAGCGGGTCCCCTGGGCGACGGAACTGACGCCCGCCGAGGCCGAGCGGTACGCGACCGGGAACGTCCTCCAGCGCGCCGATGACCCGGCATCTGACCGTCCGTGGTACCGGCGGAGCGGCGAGTAAGGCAGTGCGTCGAGCAGGGCGGTGCGACGCAACGACGCCGACGAACCCTGCCACATTCTACAAGGTTCAAATGCCCCCGTCTCTCACACCGATACAATGAACGGCAACGAGTTCGGCCGCCTCTTCCGGTTCACCACGTTCGGCGAGAGCCACGGGGAGGCGATGGGCTGTACAGTGTCGGGCTGTCCGGCGGGGGTCGAGATCTCCGAGGAGGTCATCCAGGAGGAACTCGACCGGCGCAAACCCGGGCAGTCGATGATCACTACCTCGCGGGGCGAACCCGACGAAGTCTCGATCAAGTCGGGGACGCTGGAGGGGTACACGACGGGCACGCCCATCGGGATGGTCATCCAGAACAAGGACGCCCGCTCGGGGAAGTACGAACCCTTCGTCACCGCGCCGCGCCCCTCTCACGGCGACTACACCTACTCGGCGAAGTTCGGCACGCGCAACTGGGGCGGGGGCGGCCGCTCGTCGGCCCGCGAGACGGTCAACTGGGTCGCCGCCGGCGCCGTCGCCAAGCAGGTCCTGGACCAGTCCGACTACGACGTCACGGTCAAGGGCCACGTCAACCAGATCGGCGACATCGTCGCCGACGACGTGACCTGGGAGGACATGCTCGAACACACCGAGGAGAACGAGGTGCGCTGTGCCGACCCCGAGAAGGCCGAGGAGATGCGCGAGGCCATCGACCGCTACCAGCAGGAGGGCGACTCCATCGGCGGCTCCATCTACTTCGAGTGTCGCGGCGTGCCGAGAGGGCTGGGCGCACCCAGATTCGACTCCTTCGCCGCTCGCCTGGGACAGGCGATGTTCTCCATCCCGGCGACGACCGCCGTCGAGTACGGGAAGGGTCGCGAGGCCCGCGAGATGCGCGGCATCGACCGCAACGAGGACTGGGAGTTCGACGACGGCACCCGCGATGACGTGGTCAGCGAGGAAGGGGATCCGGTCCCCGTCGGCAACGACCACGGCGGCCTCCAGGGCGGGATCACGACCGGCGAGCCCATCTACGGCGAGGTCACCTGGCACGCGCCCGTCTCGATCCCGAAAAAACAGGAGACCGTCGACTGGGAGACCCGCGAGAAGAAAGAGGCGCAGGTCGTCGGCCGCCACGACCCGAGTCTGCCGCCCCGCGCCGTCCCCGTCGTCGAGGCGATGCTCCGGATTACGGTCCTCGACTTCATGCTCCTCGGCGGTCGCATCAACCCAGACCGCCTCGACGATCGACCGGGCGAGTACGACACCGACTACCACCCCGAGAGCCCGCAAACCGACCCCGACGACGCCGAGACGGCGGCGACCACCCTGGACGATGAGTGAGTCAGAGGTGAGCCACTGATGGACGCGCGCCAGGACGAGATGTCCAACCCGTTCGGGATGGACGAGGACTGTACGAACTGTCCGGAACTGGTCGAGACCCGTTCACAAGTCGTCCACGGCTACGGCGACGTGGGGGCCGATTTCGTCGTCATCGGCGACCAGCCAAGCGCCGCGGCCGACGAGACGGGCGTCCCCTTCGCCGGCGACCAGTCGCTGGTCTGGAAGATACTGGACCGCGTCGGCCTCGTCGACGGTGACCCGGGTGCGGAAGAGCCCGAGCCGGAGGAGGTGTACCTCACATACGTGACGCGGTGTCGCCACCCCGACCGCGGCGCGACCGACGCGGAAGTCACCGCCTGCGAGGCCTACCGCTCCAGCGAACTCCGGATGATCAACCCGGAGATCATCGTCCCCGTCGGCCAGCGCGCCATCGAGGCGCTGGCCTTCCAGTACACCACCAAGAGCGAGGACGACCTGGACGTCGAAGAACTGCACGCGACCACGCTGCGGGGCCGCGGGTTCGAACTCGTGCCGATGGTCGACCCCGCCGACCAGACCGCGGAGCAGACCGAAGCGTTCGTCGAACACTTCGCGGAACTGCTGGGCACCGACTACCGCCAGACCAAGGGCCGCCAGGGGAATCTGGAGACCGGGCGCGGCCCCGAGGACAGCTGAGAAGGCTCACGTCCGGAGTTCGCCGAGCCCGCGTCACCGATGCGGGTCCCAGTCCCGCCGCGCCAGGTCCGACGCTTCCTTCCTGATGTCCGCGAGGTGCCAGACGATGTCGGTCAAGGTGACGATCCCGGCGATGTCCAGACCGTCCATCACGACGACTTTCTTCACGCCTTCGTCGGCCATCGTCCGCGCGACTCCCTGAACGGTGCGGTCGGCCGTCGTCGTGACCAGCGGCGGGTGCCCGAGGTCGTCGACGCCGATGGCGCGCAAGGGCCGGTCGCGGTCGTGTGCGGCCCGGAGCACGTCCGTCTCCGTGACGATGCCGGACGGGTTGCCGGCGTCGACCACGACCACGCTCCCCACCCGCTCGGCGAGGAGGCGCCCGACTACCTCGTGCAGCGTCGCGCTCGCGTCGACAGTGACCACGTCCGTCGACATCACGTCCCCAACGAGCATGCGCACGGTAGACCGGCGGTTCGGATAACCGTTCGGTCGAGCGGTCGCCGACCGCTCTCGATCACTCCCCGATATCGACGACCAGCACGGGCCGCTCGACGCTCTTGACGACCCTGTCCGTGACGCTCCCGAGTTTCTCGACGCGGTCGCGGCCGGTGCGGCCGTGGGTGCCCATCGTCACGAGGTCCACGTCCGCGTCGTCGGCGTAGGTCGCGATCTCGCGGTGGGGGATGCCGTCGCGGATCGCCGTCTCGACGGCGACGCCGGCCTCTTCGAGGCGGACCTGCAGGTCTTCGACGGCTCGCTCGCCTTCCTCTTCGAGGGACTTGCGCACCTCCTCTTTCGTCGCGTCGTCCGCGGCGCGGTAGCGGCGGCGGTCCAGCACGTAGAGGACGTGGACCGTCGCGTCGTTGTCGCGCGCGATGGCGATGGCGTGTTCGACGGTCTCGGCGGTTCCCTTGCTCCCGTCCGTCGGCAACAGGATATCGTCGTACATGGGAGCGTGTTCGACCCGGGGGCAAATAGAGGTGGGTGTCGGTCGCGCGAACCGACGGACCGAACGGCGTCGCGGCCCGACCGGTCAGTCGTCACCGCCGCCGCCGCCGTCACCGCCGTCGGCCTCCTCTCGGTCGCCGTCCCACTCGATGTCGTCGGTGCGCTCGGTCTCCCGGAGGACGAACGGGCCGATCGCGAGCGTCCGCTTGGCGACGGTGGCGATGCGGAGGACGTAAGCGAGGAGGATGGCGAACGGCGTGAGCGCGACGAGGGTGCCGCCGAGGGTGACCCAGGCGAGGTTCGCGACGCCGAACGTGGTGCCGGGCACCGTCCCCAGGGTGTCGAGCGTCAGGATCCCGCCGACGCTGACTATCAGCGCCGGCACCGCGGCGTACAGCATCGCCCGGGAGAGGTCGATGAGCTCCCACTGGAAGTACAGCGTCTTGACGTGCTCGCGGGCGGGGCCGAACAGCCGCAGCGTGTCGACCAGATCCGCCAGGGTCGCGCTCGCCTCCTCGTCCAGTTGGTCGCCGTGCTCGCCGCGGAGCCGGCGAGCCTCGTAGATCTTCCAGGAGTAGTTGAAATCCAGCGACGCGAAGACGACCTCGAAGGTGCCGAACTGCGCGCCGTCGAGGCGCGACCCGACCGCGTCGGCGTTCCCGACGAGTTCGTCGACGTAGACGTCGACCCGGTCCCGGACCGTCTCGTCGTGGTCCTCGTCGACGGCTTCGCGCAGTCGCTCGGCGCGCTCGCTGGTGAGGTCGACGAGCGAGCGGAGGAACGCCGAGGGCTCGGGCGGGCTCGCGGGCGCGGCGAGTTCGTCGGCTACCTTCTGGCGGAACTCCATCGACCCCGACATGCGCTCGCGCTGGTCGCCGACGGCGCCCAGCTCCTGGGAGAGCACCAGCGAGTTGATCGAGACGACGAGGGTGACGCCGGTGACGATGGCCGTCAGCAGCGCCTGGAAGAGCGTCTCGATCGGGTCGGCGGCGTCGACGCCCGCCCGGAGCCCGTTGGGGTTCAACACGAGCGCGGCCGCGACGCCGACCCCGATGCTCCCGAGGGCGAGGACGGCCACGAACCACCGCGGCGCGCCGAGCAACAGCCACAGCTTCCGGGAACTGCTCGGGACCCGCTCGCGCATCGTGTCGTCCGGTTGCGTGCGGTCGCTCATCGTCCCCTGTCGAAGCGTCGCGTGCGGTCGGTCACACTTCACCGATGGAGCGGGGACCATTTTATATCGTCGCCGGCACAGTCCGGGTACATGGTCGCCGGGATATCGACGGGTGCGCTGGTCGTCTTCGCGGTCGTCGCCGTCGCGCTCGCTTCTTTCGTCCGCGAGTGGCTCCCGCCCGACATCACCGCGATCGGCGTGCTCGTCTCGCTCGCGGTGTTAGAGCCCTACACCGGCGTCGACACCGCGACGGCGCTGGCCGGCCTCGCCAGTCCGGCGACGGTGACGATCCTCGCGATGTACGTCCTGAGCGCCGGCGTCGAGCGGTCGGGCGTCGTCGAGTACCTCGGTGCCGTCCTCGCGGACGTGACCGGCGGCGACGAGCGCCGACTGCTCGGAGCCACTATCGGAACGACCGGCCTCGCGGCCGGGTTCGTCAACAACACGCCCGTCGTCGCCGTCTTCATCCCGATGGTCTCTCGCCTGTCCGACCGCGCCGGCGTCTCCCCCTCGAAGCTGCTGATGCCGCTTTCCTTCGCTGCCATGCTCGGCGGGACGCTCACGCTCGTCGGCACCGCCACGAACCTGCTCGCCAGCGACCTCTCGCAGGAGCTGGGCTACCACGCCTTCTCGATGTTCGAGATCACGCCCGTCGGGATCGTCGTCCTCGCCGTCGGCCTGGTCTATCTGATGACTATCGGTCGCCGGCTGGTCCCCGAACGGATCCCGCCGGCAAGCGACTTCACCGACGAGTACGACCTCGACCGTCACCTGAGCGTCCTCGTCGTTCGGGAGGAGTCGCCGCTCGTCGGCCACACGGTCGCCGACGTGCTCGACGACGGGCAGGAGTTCGTTCTCGCCGACGACGGCGAGGGCGTCGTGCTCGCGGAGACAGTCGCGGACGCCGAGGGCGGCACCGAACGCGAGCGCGGCGAGGCCGACCACGACGTCGACGTCCTCCAGGTCGAGCGCGACGGCGAGGCGTACGTCGCGAGCGCGATGCAGCAATCGCTCGCGGTCGGCGACCGGCTCACCGTCCGCGGGGACCTCCGCTCTGTCAACGCGTTCGCCGAGACGTACGGCCTCGGCCAGCGCTCCAGGGAAGTCGTCTCCGACGAGACCCTGGTCCAGGCGCCACACGACGCGACGCTCCTCGAAGCAATCGTCCACCCCGAGTCGCGGATCACGGGTCGTACCGTCGAAGACCTCAAGCTCCGCGAGCGCTTCGACACGACGGTCCTCGCGGTGCGTCGGGGCGACTCCGTCGTCCGGGAGGACGTCGATTCGGTCGAACTGGAGCGCGGGGACACCCTCCTCCTGCAGACGACCGCGGCGTCGGCAGACTACTTCGAGGAGGCGGGCTACCTGCTGGTCACCGAACGAGTCGTCGAGAGCGAGGGGACGGACGAAGCGGGAGCGACCATCACTGCGACAGGCCCGAAGGCCGAAGCCGACTCCGGGGCGCGCGCGGACCGCCCGTCGCTCGACGCGACGGCGCCGATCGCCGTCGGCGTCCTGGTCGGCGTGATCGTCCTCGCGGCCACCGGACTGGTTCAGGTCGCCATCGCGGCGCTCGGCGGCGTGGTCGTCCTCGTCGCCTCCGGGACGATCACCCCGAACCAGGCCTACGACGCCGTCAACTGGAGCGTCGTCTTCCTCCTCGCGGGGTTGCTCCCGCTCGGCGTCGCGATGCGCGAAACCGGTGGCGACGAGGTGCTCGCCTCGGCCCTCGTCGCCGGCGGCGAGGTGCTCCCGGTACTCGCGTTTCTCGCGCTCGTCTACCTCCTGACGGCCGTCGTCGCCGCCGTCATCACGCCCGTCGCGACCGTCGTCCTGCTCGTCCCGATCGCCGTCGAAGCCGCGACCGAACTCGGACACGACGGCTTCCCCTTCCTCATCGCCGTCACCTTCGCGGCCGCGAACGCCTTCCTCACGCCCATCGGCTACCAGACGAACCTCATGGTCTACGGCCCCGGGGGCTACCGGTTCACCGACTACGCCCGCGTCGGGGCGCCGCTGCAGTTGCTTCTCACCGTCGTCACCACGCTGAGCATCGCGGCCGTCTGGCCGCCGTAGCACCGCTCGAGAGAGGAAAAGCGGGGGACCCTACTGCTCGTCTTCTTTCAGTTCCTCGAGCTCGGCCTCGACCTCGCCCTCGTCGACATCGACGTCCTCGCCGCCGTCGCCGTTACCTTCCACGTCGGGCATCTCCACGTCGGTGGTGTCGATCTCCGCATCCGCGGCTTCCGCGCTCTCGTCGGCCGACTCGTCGCTGGCGTCCACGTCTGCGCTCTCGCTCGCCGCCTCGCTCTCGGTGCTCGTCGAGCCCTTGCCCATCTCGCCTTTGAGCGTCTCGAGTTCGGCGTCGACGGCGCTGTCGGTGCTGAGCTCCTCGAGTTCGCGGTCGATCTGGTCTTTGTCCGAGAGCACGTCGTCGAAGGCGCCCGACTCCTGCAGTTCGTCCATCGCCTGCGAACGGGCCTCCATCTCCTCGGTCTCCTCCTCGGCGCGCTCGATGGCGCGGCCGACGTCCTCGAACTCGTCGCCGGCGCCCGTCATCGCCTCGGAGACCCGGGCGCTGGCCTCGGCGGCCTCGTAGCGGGCCTTCATCGTCTCCTTCTTGGTGCGGAACTCCTCGATGCGGCTCTGGAGGGTGTTTTTCTTCTCGACCAGCTGGTCCTGCTGGTTCTGGAGCTGGGCGATCTGGTTCTCCAGGTCCTCGATCTGGTTCATCTTCTGCTTTTTCTTCTCGAGGGCCTTGCGCGCGAGGTCGTCGCGGTCCTGGCGGACGGCCTCGCGCGCCTGTTCGTTGTGCTTGTCGACGTTCTCTTCCAGCCGGCGCTTCTGTATCTCCAGGCGCTTTTTCTGCGTCGTCAGGTCGGCGATCCCCTGTTTCACGTCCTGCAACTGGTCGCGCAGCTGCTCGTAGGAGTAGTCCAGGGTCTCCTGGGGGTTCTCGGCCCGGTTGAGGGCGGAGTTGATCTTCGAGCGGAGGATGTACGAGGCGCGCGAGAGTATTCCCATACCCCGGAGTTTGTGCCCGAGCCCTTAAAACGTTCAGTCGCTGACCTCTCGGTGAGACGGGACGACGGTCGCCGAGCGCGCAGCGACAGCTTCGAGACGCGTCGGAACGTTACTCCGACCGTGAGCGAACGAGTCCTCGTTCCGGGTCCGCGCGACGTCCGCGCGTCGCTGGACGGTCCGGCGGATACCAGCAGCGTCGAGGCCGACCCGTCGGTCTGTGTCGTCGCCTGTCCGCCTCACCCGCAACTGGGCGGGTCGCGCTCGGACCGGCGGCTGGTCGCGGTGGCCGACGCGCTCGGCGAGCGCGGGGTCGCCTGTCTCCGGATCGACTACGGTCCCTGGGACGAGGGTCGCGGCGAGTGCCGGGACGCCCGCGCCGCGCTCTCGTGGACGGGCGAACGGTACGCGACCGTCGGCGCGTTCGGGTACAGTTTCGGTGGCACCGTCGCGCTCGCAGCGGCGGCGCGGGCACGGAGTGACGACGCCGACGCCGTGACTGCCGTGTCGGCGCTCGCGCCGGCGTCGACGCTCGGGGGAACGGAGAACGGGAGAGACGACGCCGGGGTTGCGGCGGACGCGCTGACGGCACTGGACGCGCTCGACTGCCCGGTCCAGATCGTCTACGGCGAGCGCGACGAGACGGTCGACTGGCGACCGGTCGTACAGCGGGCGCGCGAGCGGGGCTTCGCCGTCGAGTCGATGCCCGCCGACCACCACTTCGTCGGGCAGGCCGAGGCCGTCGGCCAGCGGGTCGGCGACTTCCTCGCTGACGCGCTCCGCTAAGCTCGCCCGCCGTACGTGGACCCGCTCGCGGTCGAATTCGCGACGGCGCGGTGCCGGCGAAATCCGACCGTGCGGGTGGGCAAACGTTGCCGAAGCGGGAGGGTCCCGAAACGGTTTTGAGGTGCCACGGCGGACGGTCGGTATGCCGACGGAACCGGAGACTGACTACGACGACACCCTCGGGAACAAGTTCATCTTCGTCACGGGGGGCGTCATGTCCGGGCTCGGAAAGGGGATCACCGCCGCGAGCACCGGCAGACTCCTCTCGAACGCGGGCTTCGACGTGACCGCGGTCAAGATCGACCCGTATCTCAACGTCGACGCCGGGACGATGAACCCCTTCCAGCACGGCGAGGTGTACGTCCTCAAAGACGGCGGCGAGGTCGACCTCGACCTGGGGAACTACGAGCGCTTCCTCGACATCGACATGACCTCCGACCACAACGTGACCACGGGGAAGGTCTACCAGTCTGTCATCGAGAAGGAACGCGCCGGCGACTACCTGGGCAAGACCGTCCAGGTCATCCCGCACATCACCAACGACATCAAACGGCGCGTCCGCGAGGTCGCCGAGGGCAACGACGTCTGTATCGTGGAGGTCGGGGGCACGGTCGGAGACATCGAGGGGATGCCCTACCTCGAAGCCCTGCGCCAGTTCGCCCACGAGCAAGACGAGGAGGACATCCTCTTCGTCCACGTGACCCTGGTGCCCTACTCGAAAAACGGCGAGCAGAAGACCAAGCCGACCCAGCACAGCGTGAAGGAACTGCGTTCTATCGGTCTCCAGCCCGATGTTCTCGTGGGCCGGGCCGACGACCCGCTCGACCCCAAAACGAAAGAGAAGATCGCCCTCTTCTGCGACGTGCCGACCGACGCGGTGTTCTCGAACCCGGACGTGCCCGACATCTACCAGGTCCCGCTCGTCGTCGAGGACGAGGGACTCGACGAGTACGTGATGGACCGACTCGGCCTCTCGGAGCGCGCGCTCCCCGAGGCCGACCGCGACAACGTCTGGCGCGACCTCGTGACCCAGGAACAGACCGGGACCGTCGACATCGCACTCGTGGGGAAGTACGGTCTCGAAGACGCCTACCTCTCCATCTACGAGTCGCTGAAACACGCCGGCCTCGCACACAACGTCAACGTCGAGACCGAGTGGATCCACTCGGAGGAACTGGCCGACGGCCACGACGGCGAACTCGCCGACGCCGACGCAGTCGTCGTCCCCGGCGGCTTCGGCTCGCGCGGCACCGAGGGGAAGATCGAGGCCATCCGATACGCCCGCGAGAACGACCTCCCCTATCTCGGCCTCTGTCTCGGCTTCCAGCTCGCGGTCGTCGAGTACGCCCGCAACGTCCTCGGGCTCGAGGACGCCCACTCCGCGGAACTCGACGAGGACACGCCCCACCCAGTGATCGACATCCTGCCCGAACAGGAGGGCGTCGACGACATGGGCGGGACGATGCGCCTGGGCGCGCACGTCACGGAGATCGAAGAAGGCACCATCGCCAACCGGATCTACGGCGACACCACCGCGACCGAACGGCACCGCCACCGCTACGAGGTCAACCCGGGATACATCGACGACCTCGAAGCCGCGGGACTGGTCTTCTCCGGGAGATCGGGGCGGCGGATGGAGATCCTCGAACTCCCCGAGCATCCGTACTTCCTCGGGACGCAGTTCCACCCCGAGTTCCGCTCGCGTCCCACGCGGGCGAGCCCGCCGTTCGTGGGACTGCTCGAGGCCGCGCTGTCGCTCGGTGACGACGGCGAGCGGACCGACCCAGAGGAAGCCGTTCGCGACTCCGGGGAGGTGGAGGTCTGATGGTCGACGTCGAGTCGTTCATCCCCGAAGCCAAATCGGAAATCGCCGACGCGATCGGCGACGCGAACGCGGTCATCGCGCTGTCGGGCGGCGTCGACTCCTCGACGGCCGCCGCGCTGGCCTACGAGGCCGTGGGCGACCAGCTCACCCCCGTCTACGTCGACACGGGGCTGATGCGGAAAGGCGAGACCGAGCAGATCCGCGAGACCTTCGACTACATGGACTCGCTGCGGGTCGTCGACGCGAAAGACCGCTTCCTCGACGAACTCGCCGGGGTCACGGACCCCGAGGAGAAGCGCCACGCCATCGGCGAGCAGTTCATCCGCGAGTTCGAGACGGTCGCCCGCGAGGTCGACGCCGACTACCTCGTCCAGGGGACAATCTACCCCGACCGCATCGAGAGCGAGGGGACGATCAAGTCCCACCACAACGTCGGGGGCCTGCCCGACGTGGTCGACTTCGACGGCATCGTCGAACCGATGCGCGACCTCTACAAGGACGAGGTCCGCGAAGTGGCCCGCGCGCTCGACCTGGAGGAGATAATCTCCGAGCGGATGCCGTTCCCCGGCCCCGGCCTCGCCGTGCGGATCATCGGCGAGGTGACCGAGGAGAAACTCGACGTGGCTCGCGAGGCGAATCACGTCGTCGAGGAGGAACTCGAAGGGCACGACCCGTGGCAGGCGCTGGCCGCGGTCATCGGCAAGGCGACGGGCGTCAAGGGCGACAACCGCGTCCACGGCTGGGTCGTCGCCGTCCGCTCCGTCGAGAGCCGGGACGGCATGACCGCCCGCGCACAGGACGTCGACTGGGACACCCTCCAGCGCATCCAGTCCAGGATCACCGGCGAGAACGAGAACGTGTCGCGGGTCCTCTACGACGTGACCCACAAGCCGCCGGCGACCATCGAGTACGAGTAACGCCGCTCGCCACACTCGCGGGCGTCGCCGTCGCGCCCGTGGGTCGCTCGTTCGTTCTTTCGCGTCGTGAAACGTGAGACACAAACCCCCCGGGCCCGTCCCGGCGGGTATGAACGTCGTATTCGCCGGGCCGGACGCCGAAGGACTCGTCGACGAGCTACGCGATCGAGGGGCGAGCGTGACCGTCGTCGATGGCATCGCCAACCGCCCGGCGCTGGAGGACGCGGGCATCCACGAGGCCGATATCTTTCTGATCACCGACGTGGGCCAGGCCACCTCCATCGTCGTCGCGAAGGACATCAACCCCGACCTCCGGGTCGTCGCCTACACCGACGACTCGCTCCCCGAGTTCGTCAGCGGACAGGAGGTACTCGGCATCGACCCGGCGCTGCTCGGCCCCGACGCCGTCGCCGAAGAACTGACCGACTGACCGCGTTCGCTCTCCGCCGACCGGCCGTCGCTGTCACAACGGCGGAATCCGAACCCGATACCGGAGCGGCGACGAGACGTTTCCGGACAAGATCCAGCGTCTCGCCGAAGAATTGCTCGAATGTGATTCGAGTACTTATAAATCAAGAAAACTTATCAACCCGTGGTTTCAAACAATAAATATGAAAGAAAGGGGGACACCCGAACGCGACCCGCTCGAACGCGTCGAGATCGCGTCTTCGGGGCTGAGCATCGGGCCTGTGGGGACCTATGCTATCACGCTCCTCGCGGGAGTCGTCGCGGCGGTCGTGGCCGGGGAGGCGGTCGGCTGGCGGCTGGCGGACTCGGCGGCAGTGGTGACGGTCGCCGGTATCGGTGCGGGTGCGGTCTTCGTCGTTCTGCGACTCCTCGGGAACGTGGGCAGCGAGGTCTGGTTTCACGAGGACGGGCCCGCCGTGGTCTCGCTCGACCGGCACGGGCGGGAGACGCCGTCCCTGCACGTGCCGTACGAGGAGATCGACCTCGTCGTCAGAGCCGGGATGTCGACGGACGGGGGCGAGACGACGGTGAGCTACGTCCTGTTACAGTCGGACGCGCCGCCGGTCACGCTCGAATGCCTCGCAGACCCACAGGCAGCGGAACGAGTGCTGCGGGAGCGGGTCCCAGATCCCACCGAGCGGGCGTGGTTCGTCGAGGGCGACGCGGGGACCCGGCGTGCGGTCGAGTCGAACCGTTCGTTCTGGTCGGACTGGCCGGCGGACGCGGACATCCCCTCCTCGTCCGTCGTCGACCGGTCGACGCTTCCCGAGGAGAAGGCCGACCTCGTCCCGGAGGAGCCGCCGCAAGAGGAGTGGATCCCCCGGCCGACCATCGCGGACCAGATGAAAACCTCCGGGAACGACCACTGGGACACCGGCGCGACCGTCCCCTGGGAGTGGGAATAGGTGCGCCGCGAGACCCGCCCGGTCGAACGGGTCGAAATCGCGTCCTCGGTCCCGGCGCTCGGTCGCGTCGGGACCGGCGCGTAGGTCGCGCACCCCACCTCGGAGGTCCGAAGGTCCGCCCATCGTCGAACGGCCTCGCTCGTCACTCCTCGCGCTGGGCGAGGCCGACGAGGTGGCCGACCTCCGCCGCGACGAGCTCCTCGACCCCGAGGCGGGCGGCGGCCTCGCTCCCGGGGAGGCAGAAGACGACGCAGTCGTCGACGATGCCCGCCGTCGCGCGGGAGGCCAGCGCCTTCGTCCCCACGTCCTCGTAGGAGAGGATGCGGAACAGTTCGCCGAAGCCGGGGAGTTCCTTGTCGAACAGCGGGGCGACGGCCTCGACGGTCACGTCGTCGGGCGTGACGCCGGTCCCGCCGGTCGTGACGACGGCGTCCACGTCGCTCCGCTCGGCGAGGGCGGCGACGGCGCTCTGGATCCCGTCGAGGTCGTCGCGGATCACGTCCCGCGTCGCGACGTCGTGACCGGCGGTGGTTAGCGTCGACTCGACGACGTCGCCGCTCGGGTCGTCTTCGCGAGTGCGCGTCGACGAAATCGTGACGACCGCCACGCCGACCTGTTCGGCCCCGGCGTGGCTGTCGCCGTGGTCGCCGTGGCTGTGGCCGGCGTGATCGTGGTCGTCGTGGTCGCCGTGGCTGTGGCCGGCGTGATCGTGGTCGTCGTGGCCGTGGTCGCCGTGGCTGTGGCCGGCGTGATCGTGGTCGTCGTGGCCGTGACTCGCTCCATCCGGCTCTTTGCCGTGGGTGCGACCGTCGGCGCTCTCCGCGTCCACCGTTCCGGCATCCCCGCTTGCGAGGGGATCGCCCGTCGAGTCCGTCGACGCTTCGGCCGTCTCGTCCGCGGCGCCGGCCGGGTCGGCCGACTCCGGTTCGTCCCGGTCGCGCTGCGTGGCGACACGCGCTTTCTCCACGGGGTCTTCGACCTGTGGGTCCGCGCCGGCCGTCCCGGATTCCGCCCCCCGGTCGTCGGGCTCTGCCGCTGTGCGTTCCGGTTCGGCGTCGGTGTCCCTCACTTCGGCGTCCGCGTCTTCCAGTTCGGCGTCCGCGTCTTCCAGTTCGGCGTCCGCGCCCTCCGCTTCAGCGTCTGCGTCCCCCGCATCGGACGGGGTGCTCTCTGTGGCAGATTCCTGCTCTTCGTCCAGTTCGGTCTCCGCGTCCTCCGCACCGTCCTCGTCGTCGTCCTCGTCCTCGCCTATCCCCCTGCTCGTATCGCGCGACTGGAAATCGACCATGGACACGGTACCGGTGGGAGGCGTAAAAACCTCCGCGTACCCTCCCGTGTGCGAGCGTGACGACGTCGTTTCACTACTGTTTTGCCGGCTCCGACCAAACGGCCGTCCATGAAGAGCGCACGGACCGGGCGACGGTGGGGAGGGGCGAGATGAGTGAGTCGACGCCCGGAGAGAACGAGGGGTCGGGTCCGGACACCGGCGGCGAGCGCCACGAAACGGTGCCCGGCGCGCCGGCGGACCCGGGCGATCGATCGTTCGGGTGGCGCGGGTGGGCGCTCGTCGGCGCGCTCGTTGTCTCCCTGCTGGTGATCCCGTGGACGATAATCTACCTCCGGCAGGCCCAGTCGTTTCTCGCCTCGCTCGGACTCGGGCTACGTGACGCCTACCTCGTGCTCCCGCTGATCCCCGCGTTCGGCCTCGGCGCGCTCGCTGTCTGGTCAGCGGTGGCGAGCCGCCGGGACCACGAGGGTCAGCGGTGACGCGCGACCGCAAGTAATCAGCTGTCCGTCCGTTCGTCTCACTCGGCCCCTCAGTTCTCGGTCGTGTCGATCCCGAGCCACGCGTTCAGGCCGCAGAAACAGGTGACGGCGTTGAACAGCAGGCCGACGGCCGCGGCGCCGAACACCACCGCGGCGCCGCGCCGGCGACCGTTCGCGGACGCGAGCGCGACCGCGAGCGCGGCGACGCCCAGCGCTGCGCGGAGCGTCCGGTCGCGGCCACCGACGTTCCGTTCGACGGGGAGGGAGCTATCGCGGGACACGTCCGGGTCTGCGGTCCGGAGAAAGATGACTGTTCGGCCGGAATCCGGTCGCCCGCTCACTCGAAGTCGCGGCGCATCGCGATCTCGAACCAGGGACAGAGGCGAAGCTGGCGGTACCACCGGGGGTTGTCGTGGAGGCGCTCGTACGGGACCCACATCAGGCCGGCCACCTCGGCCGGGTCGGGGTCGAGCGCGGTGTCGGTGAGTGTCGCCTGTAGCACGGCACAGACCTCGTGTTCGACGCCTTCGTCCATGTAGTAGCGCTTGTATTCGAAGCGATCGGTCACGCGGAGGTCGTCGTACTGGTCGGGGGTGACGCCCAGTTCCTCCTCCAGTCGCTCGCGCGTCGCTTCCACCTGGGTCTGGCCCTGGATCGGATGGGAGGCGACGGTGCCGTCCCAGTAGGTGTCCCAGAGGCGCTTGTCCGGGCTTCGCTGGGCGAGCAGGATGTGCCCGTCACCGTCGAACAGCAGCGAGGTGAACGCGCGGTGGCGGGTGCCGTCGCCCGTGTGGGCGTCGAGACGGTTGGCCAGCCCCTGCGGCTCGTCGTTCTCGTCGACCGTGATCACGGTCTGCTCGGCGTTCTCGTGGTACTCGCCCCCGCTCGACTCGTCGGCCGCCTCCCCGAAGTCGTCGACCGACCCTGCCTCCTCTGAACTCATACCCGTCACCACGGAAAGCCGATTCAAACACTCTTCGGATCCGCGTACTGGCCAGTCGCTCCGGCTGCCGGACCCCGCTCCCGACGGAACGAGTCGCGGCCGACCGCGCGTTCGTTTAAGTGCTTCTGGCGACAAGGGAGTAATGTAAGGGGAAGTTCTATCGGCGCCACTTCGGACCGGAGTGTCATCCCTGTCGATCCTCTCACGGTATTCCCGGATTCGTTTAAGTGCTTCTCGCGATAACGGGGTTAAGTAAGAGGAACTTCTGCGGCAGCTCTCTCGGAGTACCCCCGTTATCCTACCGGAACCCTGAGTTTCTACACCCCCCAGCGACAAGCGGAGCGGTATGTCCGGTGGTCCTCCCTCCGAACCCGGGTCTCGACCGGCGCGCCGCGAACAGGACAGACCGCGCGACCCGGTCGAACGCGGCGACTGGGCGCCCGACGACGGGGCGCACGCCGGAACTGCCACGGGCGAGGAACGGGCGCAGAGAGCGGGCCCGGGAGACGGCTCGCTCGCCCGGACGGAGGCCGCCAGAGACGAACGGATCCGTCGCTGGGACGTGGCCTCGCCGAGCGCGACCGTCATCGGGCGCGCACGCGGACCCGACGAGGAGATCGACGAGAACCTCCGCCGGCTCCACGAGGAGCAACACCCGGCGATGGCGGGCCACAGCGCACGGATGCACAGGCTGGAGAAAGCGCGGCTCACCCACGCCTACTGCAGCACGCTCGGGGTGACGCCGTGGGAGCGCGACCGCGCGCTCGGGGTCATGATCGATCTGGACCTCACGGCCTTCGGCAGTCAGCGAGCCATCGAGAAGGTCGCGCTCGTCGTCCTCAAACACGTCGTCGACGACGAGCGCCAGCGCCGGCTCGGCCTCCAGGACCAGGAGTGGCTGAACGACCAGCCGCCCGAGGCGCTGGAGCGCCTGTTCGACCGCTTCGACTCGCTCTCGGACGACCCGACCTTCGAGGCACTGGCCGCGGTCGCGGGCCTCGACACGACGAGCGTCAACAGGCTAGAGCGCGTGCTCCGCGAGCAGTTAGACGAGCAGGACCTCCACGGCGCGGTCCTCGGACACTCGCCCCACCGCGACCCCGCGTTGCCCGCGATCCACTACCGGACCGCGACCGAGCGCGACCCCGCCGACTTCGACCTCGGCGACGACCCGCTCTCCTCGGACCCCTGATGGTCCAGTTCCTATCCGTCTTCGTCGCGCAGCGCTTCGGCGATCGCTTCGAGTTCGGCTTTCCGGAACTGGCGCGGCGCGGCGTCGGGGTCGTCGGAATCGAGTTCGCCGACCGTCCAGAGGATCCCCGCGCGCATCCGTTCTTTCGAGGGGCGTCCCCCGGAGTCGGGTTCGTAGTCGACCGCATCGCAGATGGCCTGCAGGGCTTCCTTCGTGAATCCCGTCGATTCCTGGCGCTCGTAGCGACCGACTGAGACTCTGATCTCGTTGCGTAGCGCGTGGACAGTTGGCATGCCTGCGGTGTCGGCCGGCCGCGTGGTGTAGGTTGCGGTCGCGGTCGTGCGGGGCGGCCCCGCGGAGGTGGTTCGCGAGATAGAATAGGACTTACCCGACGCGCTCGTCGAGAATGAGTCGCGTTTTCGTGCTGACGACTTCGTCCATCTCGCGGGTCTTGGTGATGAGCTCGTTGACGCGGCCGGTGTCCTGGGCGTCGACGACGAAGACGATGTCCTCCTCGCCCGAGACCTGCCAGACGAAGTCGACCTCGGGCCACTCGACCACGCGGTCGCTGATGTCGTGGGTGTCGACGCTGACGTCGACGCCGACTTCGACCATGGCTTTGACGTTCCCCGTCCGCGTCGCGACGGTAAAGCGCTCGATGATGCCCTCCTCGACGAGTTGCTCGACGCGGTTGCGCACTGTCCCCTCGGAGGTGCCCACGTCGTCGGCGATTTCCGTGTAGGGCGTGCGCGCGTCGCGTCGAAGGATGTTCAGGATCTCCCGGTCGAGGTCGTCCATCGGATGGCAAGCACTTCCGAGGGCGTCTACTTGACCGTTACGAATTTCGTAACCGAGCTTCGAAAGCAAGGCTTATCACCCGACGTGCTATACGCATCTCGTAATGACGGACGCATACGTGGCAATCGAGGGCGGCCGCGTCATCGAGGCGCGTGCGCGCTCGCCGGGCACGACGCGCGGCGAACTGGTATTCACGACCGCTTACACCGGCTACGAGGAGAGCCTGACCGACCCCTCCTACGAGGAGCAGATCCTCACCTTCTCGTACCCGCTCATCGGGAACTACGGCGTCCGAGAAGAGCGCTTCGAGTCCGAACGCGTCCACCCCCGCGGCGTCGTCGCCCGCGACCTCACCGACGACGTGGCCGAGTGGCTCCAGGAAGAAGGCGTTCCCGCCGTCGACAAGCTCGACACCCGCGACATCGTCACCGAGATCCGCGACACCGGCGCGATGAAGTGCGGCATCGCCGCCGGCGAGGACGTCACCGAGGAGGACGCGCTGGCCGAACTCGACCAGTGCAAGCACATGAGCGACCACACGGACATCGGCTCGCAGGTCACCACCCCCGAGACCGCCGTCTACAACGAGGAGGGCGACGGTGCCGACGTGGCGCTAATCGACTGCGGCGCCAAGGGCTCGATCATCGAGTCACTGGTCGAGCGCGACGCGACGGTCCACCTCATGCCCTACGACACGACCGAGGACGAGGTCGCCGACCTCGACCCGGACGTCCTCTTTATCTCGAACGGGCCGGGCGACCCGGAGAACTTCGAGCAGGCCAACGAGCTCGTCGACAGCTACGTCGGCGAGAAGCCCATCGCGGGCATCTGCCTCGGTCAGCAGGTCGTCGCGAACGCGCTCGGCGGCGAGACCGAGAAGATGGAGTTCGGCCACCGCGGCGTCAACCAGCCGGTGCGTGACCTGCGGACCGACCAGGTCATCATGACCACCCAGAACCACGGCTACACGGTCGCCGACCCCGGCGACAACCTCGAGGTCACGCAGATCAACGTCAACGACGACACCCCCGAGGGTCTGGAGAACGACGACCTCGAGATCATCACGCGCCAGTACCACCCCGAGGCCCACCCCGGACCGCACGACTCGCTCGGCTTCTTCGACGACGTGCTCGCGCTGGCAGACGGAGAAGAGGCGGTCACGCCGACGAACTGACGGCTTCGTGGGACTGGAAAGGCCAGAGTGGGGCGAGCCCGTACCGAACGGACCGGACGAGTGAAGTCGGCTACCCCGTTATCCACTCGACGGCCTCGTCGGTCTCTTTGACGGCGACACCGATATTCTCCAGTTCGCGCACCCCTCGTTCGTAGACTCCCGACGTCGCGTCGGGCACGAAGACGACGCGGTAATCGCGTTCGCTCGCCTCGTAGATCGTCGTTCGCGGACAGTTCGGGAAGTTACAGCCGCACACGACGACGGTGTCTACCGAGCGAGTCTCGAGGAAGTCGGTGAGCCCCGTTCGATAGAACGCGCCCCAGCGGGGCTTGTACAGCACGTGTTCTCCGGGGCCGATCCCCTGAAACTCTCCGGCGAGCAGTCGGTCGGCGTCCAGACGCATCTCCGTCGAAGGTTTCAGTTCGGCGACCAGTTCAGAACCGTCGGTCCCCGGACGAACGATGTCCGCGCCGGCCTCGACGTCCGCCCGCCTGCACCGGTCGACGTTCGAGCCGTCTGCTTCGTACAACCGAACGACGTGGACGATCGGCTCCCGTCTGGAACGGAAGGCTTCGACGAGCCGTCGCATCTGCGGCACCGCCTCGGATGTACCGTCGATTTCGGCGGGCGCACCGCCCAGCGTGAAGTCGTTCTGTACGTCGATAGTGAGCAGTACCGCGCTGTCCCGGTGGGGGCGGACGTACTCGTTCATAGCCCGTCATCGGCGCCGCTCGTATTGAAAACTCTGCACGTTCGATACCGGACCGAACTGACGTGCGCGTCGAACCCGCCGTGAGACCTCGCTTCCCCGCGAACGCGCCGACGACCGGAAGCCGGATACCGAATTCGAGTGGTCGACCGGTGGACCCCTCGTCGTCGCTTCTCGCTCAGTTCCCAGTGTGGGATCCACGCCGAACGCCGCTCCTGTCGACCGCGTCGTCGGCCCGGTCGATATCGCGTTCTCGTTCGCGCTCCCCATCTTCGCCGTCGCTTTCGGCCGCCGCAGCATCGGTCGACTCGTCGGACGTCTCCGCAGGGTCGTCGGCCAGTCCGGGGTGATTCTCGCGACTCACCGCCTGTCCCCGATAGGTGAACTGCGGTTCCTCCTGACCGCCGTCGCCGTTCGCAGCCGTGTCCGCCTCTCGTGACGCCGCTCGGGTCTGATCGTCCGCATCGCCGACCCCCTCCTCGGCGTCGGCAGGCTTTTCGTCCGGGCTGTCGGCAGGCGATTCGTTCGGGATACCCGGGTGGTTCTCGCGGCTGACGGGCTGTCCGCGGTAGGTGAACGTCGCTTCGCCTCCCGGTTCGGACTCGGCCTCGTAGGGGGCCTCTGGCATCCGTTCGCGGACGTACTCGGTCGCGCGACCGAGGATGGACTCGTCGGTGCCGCGGCTCACCCAGCAGTGATACTGCTTTCGCGGCGTCTTGAGCGCGAGTCGGTGCCCGAGGAAACCTGTGCGGTACGACACCTCGGCGACCTCTCCGTGCGGGACCTCGATGACCTCGTCGTCGGTCTCCCGGCCGACCAGACAGAGCGTCCGCCGGCCGGTGACGAGAATGACTGATCCCCGCTCGTCGCTCGGCGCCGTCGTGTCGCGCTTGGTTCCGACGCCGACCCCGCGTTTCTCGTTGGTGAGCGCGTAGGCCGGTGCCTCCGCGTCTTCGAGATACGTAACCGGCGCCCGGGACAGCCGACCCCGCGGGTGCGACTCCTCCCGCCCGGCGAGGACTTCGAACCGCACCGACCGACTCGGCGCCATCTCCGCCAGTGTCATCGCGCGGTCGAGGTCCTGCCGATCGGTCATCTGCGTCCCCCATCCCACACCTGCTGCGCGTTCGGGACCGTCATCGGATGCGGGTTACCGGCCACGTGGTATCAGAATTCTTCTAATATACCTACCGGGTATCGGGTAGACCTAATACGTCCCCTCGACGTTTTTCGGGGTCACACCGAACGCGAGATCGCTCACCGTTCCCACTCGTAGAACCACCACGCGCTCCCGAACAGCATGAGGCCGGCGCCCAGAACCGAGGTGGCCGGCTCGGGGAACACGAAGAGGACGAAGCCGACCAGGATGAGCGCGCTCGGTTCGAGCTCGTTCCAGTACTCGCTCCAGGAGGGGAGGTTCATACCCGGGTCTTCGGGCTCGCGGGTGAAATACGTTGACCAGAGTTCGCCCGGCGGCGGTGACTGGACGATGCGAACCGAGCCGGTCAGGCCGGCGACGGCGTCTGGACGCTGGAGATGTACGCCGTCAGGTCCGTCGTGGTGATCATGCCGATGACGCCCTCCTCGTCGTCGACGACCGGCGCGTGGTGGATGCCGTGTTCGACCAGCAGGTCGGCCACGTCGACGATGGAGTCCTGCGCCGAGACGGTCAACACGTCGGTCGTCATGTACCGCTCGACCGTCGTCTCGGCCTTGGGCTTGGACCTGGCGACGATGTCGACGAAGTCCGTCGTCGTCAGGATGCCCAGGAGCTGGTTGTCGTCGTCGACGACCACCAGCGACCCGACCTTGTTGTCCTGCATCTGGATAGCCGCGTCCTCGACCAGCGTGTCGGGGCCGACCGTCTGCAGGTCCGAACTCATCAACCGCGCGACGAAGATGTCGTCCATGGACCGTGGTTCACACGCGACGGGGATAAATAGCTACGTCCACCGGCGAAACCATCGCCGTTCTCCGGTCGTCGATATCCCGACTACGGCGGCCGAGGGTGCGACGACGGCCGCTCATAGTGATTATTGTAGATTATTTCCGGGTCGCGCCGACAACTGGGTCGACGCGTACCGGTAAATCGCTACAATAATCACTATCAGTCGTCTTTGGGCTGGCCCCAGTACTCGTCGCGCTTGACTCGCTGGCCCACGGGCTGGACGTCCAGCGGTTCGTCGGCGGCCTCGATTGCCTCCAGCGCGGCCTTCGCGCTCGGCAGCGTCGAGAAGTAGGTGATCTCCTCCTCGACGGCCGTCTGCAGCGGCTCGCGCTGGCGCGAGACGATGAGGTCGACCTCCTCGTTCTGGATGGCCTCGACGAACTCCGTCGTGCTGTCGAACGTCACGAGGTCGAAGTGCTCGGCGTAGGCCTCGACGAGTTGCTCGCCGGCCTCGGTGTCGGCGCCGGGGAACTCGCTCTCCGAGAGGTCGACGACGGCCGTGCCCTCGCGCGGGATGGGCTTGCCGACGGACATCTGCGCCTTGTCGTAGGCGCGGCCGAACGAGTCGGCGGTGCCCATGACCTCGCCGGTCGATTTCATCTCGGGGCCGAGACGCGGGTCCGAGCCCGGCAGGCGGTCGAACGGCAGGACGACCTCTTTGATCGAGGTCTGGGCGGGCACCTGCTCGTGGACGTCCATCTCCGCGAGCGACTCGCCGGCCATGACCTTCGCGGCGAGTTTCGCGATGGGGACGCCCGTCGCCTTCGAGACGAAGGGCACGGTACGGGAAGAGCGCGGGTTCGCCTCGAGCACGTACACCTCGCCGTCGCGCACGGCGAGCTGGACGTTCAGCAGGCCGACCGTGTCGAGCGCGCGGGCGATGTCCTCGGTGACCTCGCGAACCTTCCTGTTCACGTCGCGGCCGAGCGAGCGCGGCGGGATCATGCAGGCGGAGTCGCCGGAGTGGACGCCCGCGCTCTCGACGTGTTCCATGATGCCGCCGATGAGGACGTTCTCGCCGTCGGAGACGGCGTCGACGTCCAGCTCCACGGCGTCTTCGAGGAACTCGTCGACGAGGATCGGCTTGTCCGGGCTGACGCGGACGGCCTCCTCGATGTACTCCTTGAGGTCCTCGTCGCTGTAGACGATGTCCATCGCGCGCCCGCCGAGCACGTAGCTCGGGCGGACGAGGACGGGGTAGCCGATCTCGTGGGCCAGGTCGAGGGCTTCCTGCTCGCTGGTCGCGGAACCGCCCTCGGGCTGGGCGATGCCGAGGTCGTCCATCAGGCGGTTGAAGCGGTCGCGGTCCTCCGCGAGGTCCATCGCGTCGACGGAGGTACCCAGAATCTCGCAGTCGAGGCCGCGGCGGTCGATCTCCTGTTCGAGCGGGTGGCCGATGTCGACGGAGGTCTGCCCGCCGAACTGGACCATCACGCCGTCGGCGCCGGTCTCGGCGATGATGTCGGCGACCTCTTCGGCCGTGATCGGCTCGAAGAACAGTCCGTCGGAGGTGTCGTAGTCGGTCGAAACGGTTTCGGGATTGTTGTTGACGACGTGGACTTCGATGCCCAGCTCTTCGAGGGCGCGGACCGCGTGGACCGAGCAGTAGTCGAACTCGACGCCCTGCCCGATGCGGATCGGGCCGCCGCCGACGACGACCACGCTCTCGACGTCGCGGTCGACCTGGACCTCGTTGCGGCCGAGCCCCGAGATGGGGTCACGCGAGGAGTAGTAGTACGGCGTCGTCGCGCGGAACTCGCCCGCGCAGGTGTCGACGAGCTTGAAGTCCCGCTCGGAGGTGGTGTCGTCGACCTCGTCGACGGTCACCGTCTCGCCGGCGCTCGCGGCGGTTGCGGGCTCGCCTTCGGCGGGTGTGCCGGCCGTTTCCGTCGCGGCCTCCCCGGACTCCGCGTCGACTTCGCCGCCGTCGGCGCGGGCCTCGTCGGCGCCGATGGCCGGGATCCAGGAAGCGTGCGTGTCCTGGAAGTCGCCGCCGGCGATGGCGGTGATCTCCTGGTCGGTGAAGCCCACGTCCGCCGCGGCCTGGAAGTCGCCCTCGGCGGCGGCCGCCGCGGCGTCGGCGATGCGCTTGAACCGTTCGAGGTACCACTCTTTGATGTCGGTGATCTCCGCAACCTGCTCGATGGAGTAGCCGCGGTCGAACGCCTCGAAGATGGCGTACGGACGGTCCGGCGTCGGGCGCTCGAGGTAGTCGTCTTCGAGCTCGTCGTTGAACACCTCGGCGAAGTCGACGGCGGGGTCGTACTCCGAGGAGCGCAGCGCCTTGAGCAGCGACTCCTCGAAGGTGCGACCGATGGCCATCGCCTCGCCGGTGGACTTCATCGCCGGGCCGAGCTCGAACTCGACGTCGGTGAACTTGTCCTTGGGCCAGCGCGGCACCTTCGTCACGACGTAGTCGATGGCGGGCTCGAACGCCGCGGTCGTCTCGCCGGTGATCTCGTTGTCGATCTCGTGGAGGCGCTTGCCCATCGCGACCTTCGCGGTGACGCGGGCGATGGGGTAGCCGGTCGCCTTCGAAGCGAGCGCCGAGGAACGGGAGACGCGCGGGTTGACCTCGACGACCCGGTACTCGCCGGAGGGGGTGCCGTCGTCGCGCCAGGCGTGCTGGATGTTACAGCCGCCCTCGATGCCGAGTTCGCGGATGACCTTCAGCGCGGAGTCGCGCATCTCCTGGTGGGCCTCGTCGGGGATGACCTGCGAGGGCGTGACGACCGTGGACTCGCCGGTGTGGATGCCCATCGGGTCGATGTTCTCCATGTTGCAGATGATGATACACGAGTCGTCGGCGTCGCGCATCACCTCGTACTCGAGTTCGACCCAGCCGTCGATGGACTCGGTGATCATCACGCGGTTGTCCCGCGAGAGGCGCAGGCCCTTGCGGACGGCCTCTTTGAGTTCGTCCATGTCGCCGATGACGCCCGAGCCCGCGCCCCCGAGCGTGTAGGTCGTCCGCATGATGACCGGGAGGCCGCCGACCGCTTCCACGGCCTCTTCGACTTCATCCATGGACTCGATGGTTATCGACTCGGGGACCGGTTCGCCGATGTCCTCCATGCGCTGGCGGAACTGGTCGCGGTCTTCGGTCGCGTAGATGGTGTCCAGCGGTGTGCCCATGACCTCGACGTCGTGCTCGTCGAGGACGCCCTCCTCGGCGAGTTCGGCGGTGACGTTGAGGCCGGTCTGTCCGCCGAGGCCGGCGATGACGCCGTCCGGGTTTTCCTTCCGGATGATCTCCGAGATGGCTTCGGTGTTGATGGGCTCGATGTACACCGCGTCGGCCATCTCGGGGTCGGTCATGATCGTCGCCGGGTTCGAGTTCACGAGGACGACCCGCGCGCCCTCTTCCTGGAGCGCGCGACACGCCTGTGCGCCCGAGTAGTCGAACTCTGCGGCCTGTCCGATCTTGATCGGTCCGCTGCCGATCAGCAGGATGGTGCGGTCTTCCTCGTCCGTCATTACTCGGTCGGAGCCGGCACATCGTAATAAACCCGGCGAATCAGTACGAACATCGAAACCGGATTTCGAAAATCGTATTCTCTGCGCGGAGCGGCCAGTCTCGACCGGCAGCGGGGGTTAGGGCGCGATCGAGCGCCCGAGGTTGTCGTTCGGAGGCGACGCCGGCGTATAACGTCGGCGGAATCGGACGGGTCCCTGGGCGGGGGAGGGGCGATAGCGCGGTCGGCGATAGCGCGGTCGGCAGTAATGCGGCCGGCAGTAATGTGCTCGGGTACTGCGGTGGGCCAGAAGGGACTCGGGGACGGCGAGACGGCCGTCCCGCTCGCGACGGTCTGCAACCCTCCCCAGGGTTCACGGCCTCAGTTGCGTCCGTCGACGAACCGGTAGCGATAGGGCTGGTCGCGGATGACCTCGACCTCGCCGGACTGGGCGTGCCGGCCCAGCACGGTCGCTACGCGGTGTGCGCTGTCGATGTCCTCACCGTGTTCGTCCAGCAGGCGACAGATCTCTCGCGCGGTCAGCGGCTCGTCGGCATCGGCTTGCTGGAGGACGGATCGGATCCGCTCGAAATCGCGCCGACGTACGCGCATACACAGATCAGTAATAGCTCTATCCTCATTAAACGGCGTCAGACAGCCGTCAGACGACCGATCTGCGAAAACCGCACGACGGCGACCGGCTGACGCTCTCCGAGACAGTGTCGGCCCCGTCATCAGTTGTCATACGTCGGCTCGGACGCTCCGTCGATGTCGATGCTCGCCGGGCCGAGGCTCAGACCGCCGCGTCGTGTTCGGAGTCGGAATCACACACGCATACCAGAAAAATGATGGTAAATAGCCGGGGTGATAGAACACGAAATTCGGTGCTTTTAGGCACTAATAAGCGTGTTTCTATCCCGCAGGTCGGCTTCATGACTGTCAATTCTGACAAGTTTCAAGGGGGTGCGTTCCCTACTACTGGTATGCCCAGTGAAACCGAGTACGACAGGCGATTTCGGCACGCTAACGCGGTCACGAGTGGTTCAAAACCCAGTGGCCGTTCGTCGGGTGCCTCAGGTGCTACGACCATGATAGAGTACTCACC